>Ga0326597_10006489_pt1 | contig 16016 bp, 13 predicted proteins | sample RVTome_12_FD_203789 | JGI IMG/M metagenome (GOLD analysis project Ga0326597, IMG submission 203789) | Soil microbial communities from uranium-contaminated site in the Upper Colorado River Basin, Wyoming, United States - RVT100D185 | ecosystem: Environmental > Terrestrial > Soil > Contaminated >...
GGGGTCGCTCGCCGGCCGCTCGCCGCGCTTGCCATCGATCGCTCCGATGGGCGTGCATCACGGCAATGACGCGCATGCGCGTGATCTCACCAACCTGCGGCTCGCCGGGCGCTGAACGCCGTTATTGCGCCCTCTCCCCCTGCGGGCCCGGAGGGGAGAGGGCGCGCGATGCGAGCACCGCGCTTTCCGATCTACTTGAACAGCAGCGACTTGATGATGATCGGCACCGCGTTGGTCACCTCGATCACCCGGCCGATGTCGACATAGTCGAACTGCTTGAGCTGCACGCCGTCGATGGCGATCACGTCGCTGCCGGGCGCGATCTCATGACGGATGATCCGGCCAAGGCTCATTCCGACGTCGCCGTCGATCAGCAGCACCAGCGGCAAGCCGGCGGCGAGCGAGCGCGGCAGCGCGGTGCAGATGCCTTGCGCGACCGCGTGCAGGCGCCGGTGCAACGGGTCGCCGTGCCAGGGGAACGCCAGGGCGATCCCGGTCGTACCCTCCTCGATGTCGGATTGCTCCAGCGCCCGGGCCACCGCCGCGGCGACCGAACCGGCGTCGACCTCGCCGGACAGATCGAGCGCACAAGCGATTACCGGCAGGTTTTGCAGCGGCAGCTTGGCCGGATCGCTGACGGCGATGGTATTGCCGCTGATCTGCACCGAGAACTGCGCCGCGCCGATCACGGTGGCGCGGATGCCTTGCCCCGCGTCCCACACCGGCAGGTCGATGCGCTTGTCGCCAAGCGCATGGCGCAGCGAATGGGCAAGATCGCCGCCGAGGTCGCCGTGAGACTCCGTCTCCCGGCCGTAGAGATACTCGGCCACCCCGCCCGAGAACGTGATGGCGTCAATCGCGATATCGCGCACCGCATCCGGCCACGGATCGGTGACCAAGAGCTTGGCAGCGAGCGCGTCCGGCGCGTGCCGGCCGATCATTCTGACAATGAGCTCGGCCATCCGATCGGCCATGTGGCGGCGTTCGTAGCGCGTCAAAGTCCCGCCGAGCATCAGATCGACGCCGACGTTTTGCGCGATGTCGTTTGCCGGCGGCTCCAGGCGAATCAGCCCGACGCCCGGCTCTTCGACCACCAGCCGGCCGCCGACCGCGATGGCCGCGGTCGCCACGATCTGGCCGCGCTGCACCAGCGCGAACTTGGTGGTGCCGCCGCCGATATCGACATTGAGGATGGTGACGCCGCGGCTTTTCGACAGCGCCACCGCACCGGAGCCGTGCGCGGCCATCTGACATTCCATGTGATGCCCGGCCGAAGCGCAGACGAATTTGCCGGCTTCCTCGGAGAACAGATCGGCGATGGCGCGGGCATTCTTGCGCTTGAGCGCTTCCCCGGTAAGGATTACGGCGCCGGTATCGACATCCGAGCGCTTGAGTCCGGCCTCGTGGTAGCTGTCGGCGATGAAATCGGCCAGCGCATCGGTATCGATGGTGTAGTTGGGCAGATACGGCGTGAGCAGGATCGGCGACTGCCACAATACGCGCCGGTCGATCACCACGAACCGGCTCGACAGGGCACTCGCGAGCCGCTGCAGGTGCACGCGCGCGAACATCAAGTGCGAGGTCGACGAGCCAATGTCGATACCGACCGTGGTCAGTTCGACGTTGTCGGCGAGCCAGGCGGCTTCGTTGATCTCGCGGGCATCGTCCGGGGTAACGTGGAGATGCTCGAACTCGAGGTCGTGCATTCAGTGTCCTCGATCGCAGAAGGACGCGCCGTCATTGCGAGCGAAGCGAAGCAATCCAGGGTCCGCTCCGTCTTCCTGGATCGCTTCGTCGCTTTGCTCCTCGCGATGACGCTGGTGTCGTCGATTGCCGGTCTCGATACTGTGTCATTCGGCCGCCGACGCGGCGGCCTTGTAGGGCGTCTCGTCAAAGAATTGCGACATCTTCGACTGGCCGCCGCTCTTGGCGAGTTCGCTGAGATAGATGCTGTGGATGCGCCTGTCCTGGTGCTCGTATTCGATCTGGCAGCCGCCGTCCTTGACGCTGACGTCGACACCCATGAACAGATCGCGTTTGCTCTGCGTGAACGGATAGCGCAGGCTGCCGAAGGCGACCGCAAGATAACGCGCCGGATCGGTCGAGGTATTGAAGTGCTGGTGGAACATGCGGTCCGGCGGCGCGAACACCACGCCGTGCTGCCAGTCGACGCGCACGAAATCGGTCTCGCCCTCGTACCACAGCAGCGAGAAGCCATGGCCGGTAACGGCGAAAACGTGGAAATCGGCGCCGTGGCGGTGCGCCTTCTTGTAGGTGCCGACCGGCATCTGCGAGGTGTGCGCGTGCATGGTGCCTTCGGCAAGGATGAACATCATGTTGGTGCCGCCGGCGCCGCGCGCCTTCCACTCGGTCAACTCGAAGGCGGCGAGATCGGGGATGAAATTCGTCTCCCACATGTTGCGGCCGGGCCGCACCGGCACGAACTCGCCTTCGCCGGAGAAGAACTTCTGCGAGCCCTCGCGCTCCGGGAACTGGTAGCCGTTCTGGAACACGAACTCCTCGTTGTGAAACAGGTTGAGCATCATGCAGAGATTGTTGGTGCAGGCGAGCCGCGCGCGTTCCCGGCCGCTGGAATTGAAGTGGCGGTAGCGTGCGTTCAGCGGCAGGGCGAACAGGCTCTTCGGCCCCCACTCGAACGAATGCTTGCGCCCGTCCGCGGTCTCGACCGAGGTGCTGCCGTGGCCTGACAAGACATAGACCACCTCCTCGTAGAGGTGCTTCTGCGGTTCGCTGGCGGCGCCGGGCGCGAGGTCGAGCACGAAGATCGAGACGAAGTCGCCGCGCCCTTTCAGGTGCGCGATGGCGCCGTCGACACCGAAGCGCGGCCAGGGCGCGACCGGCACCTTGAACAGGTCGATACCGAAATCCTCGGTCACCGGCACACCTTCGCGCGCCACCCAGGTGAGGTACGGGTCGAGCAGCATCTTCGGGTGCTCGATGTCGAACAGCGGCTTGTTCATAGGCAGTCCTTTGTGTCGATCTTCGTAGGGTGGGTTAGGCGCACCGGATCGGCGCTTCGCGCCGTCCGGCACAGGCTCAGCGCCGTAACCCACCAGCTGAGCTTGCCGCGAGTTACGCACGGTGGGTTACGCGCCTTCGGCGCTAACCCACCCTACGGTGCCTCATTCGGCCGCGATGATCCTTTCTTCCTCGGCAACGCCAAGCGTACGCCAATCCGCGCCCTTCGGCACCACCCCTTCGTACGATGAAATCCTGACGTGCGGGATGTGCGGTTCGGTGCGGCCGAGGACGGGCCCGCCGTCGCGCATCTGCCGCGCCGCCTCGACCATCAGCCGGCGGAACTCGACCACCGCGAAGTCCGAAGCGCCGACCCGTTCCTTGGTGCGGTCGGAGATTGCGCCCATCGACTCCCACATGGCGATGTCTTGATTGGGAATGCCCTTGATGCCGGTGAAGTTGCCGAGCTTCATCGCCTCGCGGTTCTGCTCGTAGTCGTTCGCCCGGTTGCGCCGGTTGCGATACGCGTGGTCGAGATCGATGCCGAGCTGCGCGTGATTGAACTTGCGCCACTCCTCCGTGGTGATGCCCGGCTTGTCGGGGCCGTTCCAGGCGATGAAATAGAAATAGGTGCTCACGTCGTCGCGCGGCGCCAGCACCGTCGTGACGTTGTGGACGTTGTTGGGCGGAATCAGGGACGTGAACGGCGCGACGTAGACCGTGGTACGCACATAGTCGTGGGTATTGGCGTTCTGGATCGGCCGGCGGATCGCCGCGTAGCGGAAGCCGAAGCTGGTGCGTTCCGACTGGTAGCGCGGGGCGCGGTCGGTCGAGGGCCGCAGCCAGACCTGCTTGGTCGCCTGGGCGGAGGCGACCCGCGCCGGCGTCATGTCGGACGAATGCAGGCTGGAACTGTGCGCCGAATCGATCTGTCCTTCCGTGATCTGCGCCCAATTGGCGTCGACCACGATCTTGAGGATCGAGACCTGCGTGTCGGCGGTCGGCGCGAACGCCGGCGGCTCGAACTCCGGCATGGTCTCGCGCGGGCCCATATAGGCCCAGACGAAGCCACCGTGCTCGTGCACCGGATAGGCCTTGTGCTTCACCTTGTCCGCGAAGCCGGACTCCAACGGTTCCGAGGTCATCTCCAACACATTGCCGTCCACATCGAACTTCCAGCCGTGATAGAGGCAGCGCAGCCCGCATTCCTCGTTGCGGCCGTAAACCAGCGAGGCGCGCCGGTGCGGGCAGTATTCGTCGAGCACCCCGAGCCGGCCCTCGCTGTCGCGGAACACGACCAGGTCCTCGCCCAACAGCCGCGCGCGCACCGGGGTCCCGTCGGGCTCGACCACTTCCTCGGAGAGGCAGACCGGGATCCAGTGGCGGCGCATCAGCTGGCCCATCGGGGCAGCGCCTTCGACGCGGCACAGGAGATCGTTTTCTTCAGCCGTCATCATGGGGATTCCTCCAGCGGCCCGGGCGGGATCGGCTCGCCCGAATTATCTTAGCCATCTAAGATTATTATAGACTGGAACCGGAAAATGTCGAGACTGCGGGCTCCATAACCCCAGTCTGTGGTTATGGATTCCGGGCCCGGCCTTTCAGGCCGTCCCGGAATGACGCCCTGCAATTGCGGAACCGGCAGTATGGCTGCGGACATTGCCGACAGCGACCTGACCCCGCTGCGCGTGACGCGTGCGGAGCCGATCGCCGACGGCATCAGCCTGTTCGAATTGCGGCATCCCGACGGCGCCGACCTGCCGGAATTCACCGCGGGCGCGCATCTTGCCGTGCGCGTCCCCAGCGGGCTGATCCGCAAATACTCACTCTGCAACGACCCGGACGAGCGGGACCGCTACTGCATTGCGGTGAAGCGCGAGGCGCATGAAAATTCGGGTTCCACCAGCCTGATCGACGGCGCCAGGGTGGGCGACATGCTCCCGGCATCGGCGCCGCGCAACAATTTCGCGCTCGCCAAGAGCCCGGCCGGGTACACCTTCATCGCCGGCGGCATCGGCATCACGCCGATCATGGCGATGATCCGGCACCTGTCGAATACCGGGATCACGCCATTCAAATTGTACTATTGCACCCGCAACCCGCAGGCGACGGCATTCCGCGAGGAACTTACCGCACCGCCGTTCAAGGCCAGGGTGGTGCTGCATCACGACGGCGGCGACCCGGATCGCGCGCTCGATCTCTGGCCGATCCTGGAACGGCCCAAGGGTCACGTCTATTGCTGCGGCCCGCGCCCGATGATGCAAGCCGTGCGCGACATGACCGGTCACTGGTCGCCGTCGGCGGTGCACTTCGAGGCGTTTTCCGAGCCGGCGCGCCGGGCGGCGAACGACCGCCCGTTCCAGGTTTGCCTCGCCAGATCCGGCGACCTGGTCAACGTGCCGGTCGGCATCACCATCCTGGAAGCGCTGCGCGCACACGGCCTCGCGGTCCCGAGCTCCTGCGAGAGCGGCACCTGCGGCACCTGCCGGACCAGGCTGATGTCCGGCGAGGCGGACCACCGCGACCTCGTTCTCTCCGAACACGAGCACGCCGACACCATCATGGTCTGCGTCTCGCGGGCGCGTTCCGACCAAATCACGATCGACCGGTGACGCCGAGGGCCGATCTATGAGCGAGCGCATCCTGAGAGTAGGCGTCGCGGGGCTCGGCCGCGCCTTCACCATCATGCTGCCGACCTTCGTCGCCGATCCGCGGGTGCGGCTGGTCGCCGCCGCCGATCCGCGTGCCGACGCGCGTGAGCGATTCGCCGGCGAGTTCGGCGGTAACGCCTATGAGACCGTCGATGAATTGTGCGCCGACCCTGGTGTCGAGGTCGTCTATGTCGCGACGCCGCACCAGCATCACGCCGAGAACGCCTGCATAGCGGCGGCGCGCGGAAAACATGTGCTGGTGGAAAAGCCGATGGCGATCGCGCTTGCCGACTGCCACGCGATGATCGCGGCGGCGCGCGCCGCCGGCGTGCATCTGATCGTCGGCCACAGCCACAGCTTCAACGCGCCGATCCGCCGCACCGCGGAAATCGTTGCCAGCGGCGCCGTCGGTGCGGTGCGGATGATCAGCGCTTTCAACTACACCGATTTTCTCTACCGCCCGCGCCGGCCCGAGGAACTCGATACTGCGCGGGGCGGTGGCGTGATGTTCAACCAGGCGGCGCATCAGATCGATGTCGTGCGGCTGTTAGGCGGCGGACGCGTGCACGGCGTGCGCGCCATGACCGGCGCCTGGGATCCGCAACGCCCGACCGAGGGCGCCTATTCGGCCTTTCTCGCCTTCGAAGGCGGCGCCGCCGCCACCGCGGTCTATTCGGGTTATGGGCATTTCGATTCCGACGAGTTCTGCGATTGGATCGGCGAACTGGGTGCGCCGAAGGATGCCGGCCGCTACGGCGCGGCGCGCCGGGCCTTGCGGGAATTGTCGTCGCCCGCGGACGAGATCACGCTGCGCACCGCGCTCGCCTACGGGCGCGCCGACACCAGCGCCACAACGCGGCCGGCCGGGGAGCGGTGGTATCCGCATTTCGGCGTGGTGATTGTGTCGTGCGAGAGGGCCGACCTGCGGCCGCTGCCGAATGGCGTGATGGTCTATGCCGACGAGGCCAAGCGCCTGGATCCCCTGCCTCGCCCGCAGGTCCAGCGCAGCGAGGTCATCGACGAGCTCTACGACGCGGTCGTGCACGGCCGCCCGCCGCTGCACTCGGGCGAATGGGCGCGGGCGACGCTGGAAGTCTGCCTGGCGATCCTGCAATCCGGGCGCGAGCAGCGCGAAGTCACGCTCACACATCAGGTGGCGGTGCCCGCATGACGCAATCCGCCACCAAGCGTACAGCCAATTCCTCCGCCCGCTTCGGCACCGATGCGGCAACCCAGTCGATCCTGCGCCACTGGCGCGAGGCGGTGCCGGATGACCGGCTCGCGCACCTGGTCAAGGACGCGGCGCGGGCGCTGCTGCGCGCGTTGCAGATGCGGCTTGCCGCGCATTCGGTGTCGATCGGCCATTGGACCTTTCTGCGCATCCTCTGGGAGACCGACGGGCTCACGCAGCGCGAGCTGAGCGAGCAGGCCGGGCTGATGGAGCCGACGACGTTCTCCGCCATCCAGGCGATGCAACGCCTCGGCTATGTCACCCGCCGGCATCGCGCCGACAACCGCAAGAACATCTATGTTTTTCTCACCCCCAAGGGGCGCGCGCTGAAGGGCAAGCTGGTCCCGCTCGCCGAAGCGGTGAACCGTGTTGCCGCGGGCGGCATTGCGGCGAGCAACATCGCGGTGACACGCCGCACGCTGCTGGCCGTGATCGAAAACCTGGCGCGCGAGGAGGCAAGCGGGAAGGCGCGGAAGGCGCCGGCAAAACGTCGGGTGGGTTAGTCTCATTCGCGCGGCTTGACCGCATCGGGCGCGGTCCTAGAGTGCCCGCCGAACAGGCTTTTGCGCAGGAGGTTTCGCAGTGGCGGAAAAAGTGCTGGCGGCGGTGCGAACAGGCCCGAGTAGGACCGAGATCCGCGAGTATCCGATGCCGGATATTCCGGCGGACGCGGCGCTGATGAAAATGGAAGTCGGCGGCATCTGCGGAACCGATGTCAAGCTCTACGCGCACCCGCCGAACGACAAGCCCACCATCATGGGGCACGAAAACATCGGCTATATCGCCAAGGCCGGCCGCGAATTCACCAATCGCAAGGGCTTCAAGGAGGGCGACCTGGTGTTCGTGGAGCACTACGTCAGTTGCGGCAAGTGCGAATGGTGCCATGCCGGCCAATACCGGCACTGCGAGAATACCAACTGGCGCACCAACCCCGACGCGATCCGCTACGGCTACACGTCCGCGGAAAAGGCGCCGCATCTCTGGGGCGGCTTCGCGCAATACGTCTATCTGCCGTGGAACGCGGTGGTGCATCACGTGCCCAAGGGCGTGACGCCGGAACTGGCGGGCCTGGTGACGCCGATGGCGAACGGCGTCGAATGGTCGCTGTTCGACGGCGGCGTCGGCTACGACTCCACGGTGCTGATCCAGGGGCCGGGCCAGCAGGGCCTGTCGCAGACCGTGATCTGCAAGCAGGCGGGTGCTTCGCTGATCATCGTCACCGGCACCGCCAAGGACGGCGCGCGGCTTGCGGTCGCCAAGACGCTCGGCGCCGACCACGTCATCGATGTGAGCAAGGAGGACCCGCTCGCGCGCATCATGGAGATCACCGGCGGCAAGGGGGTGGACGTGTCGCTCGACTGTACGGCGGGCGCCGGCACCATCCCGATCATGCTCGGCATCGAGGCGCTCAAGCGCAAGGCCGGGATCATCGTGGCGCAGGGCGAGTTGCGGGATTTTCCCAACTTCCCGCTGGAAAAATTCACGGTGAAATTCATCACCATGAAGAGCGCGCGCGGCCACAGCTACCGGGCCTGCGAGCTGGCATTGCAGCAGCTCGCGTCCAAACGCTTCCCGCTCGAGAAGATCACGACGCACCGGTTCGGGCTCAAGGACGTCGACCTCGCCATTCGCTCGGTCGGCGGCCAGGGCGTGCCGGACGTGATCCACGCCTCGCTGATGCCGTGGGAGTGACGGCAATCGCGGTGACGCACACTTGTCATTGCCGGACTTGACCCGGCAATCCATCGCTTGATCTCAAATTTCTTTTTTGATGGATGCGCGGGCGCCAGGGCGTTTACGCCCGTCTTCGACGGGCTATGCCCGCGCATGACGAGATCAAAACCGCTCCAGCAGCCAGCCCTTGCCGTGGAACCTGTCGTCGACCCCGCAGGCCCGCAGCGCGTGCCAGATAGTGGCGATATTGATCGGGATCACCGGCTTGCCGAGCTGCTTTTCCAGGGTGGGAAAGATGTCGACCGTGGACAGATTGGTACCGGCCTGCACGATGGCATCGACATCGCCGGCGTCCAGTTGATCGACCACCACATCGATCACCTCGCGCGGCGGGGTATGCGCGATCGAGGTGGCGGTGTCGCATTTCAGGCCGACCACATTGGTGACGTGGTAGCCGGATTCCTCCAGAAACCGCCGCACCTGCACGTCGCCGACCGGCTGATACGGCGTCAGCGCGGCGACGCGCCTGACGCCGAAGGCATCGAGCGCCGCCTTCAGCGCCGCCGCGCCGCTGGTCAGCCCCATGCCGGGGCCGATCTGCTCGCGCAGCCGCGCCTCGAATTCCTTGTTGCCGTCGAGCCCGCCCCAGAACGTCTCCGCCGACATGCCCATCATGATGTAGGACGGCTCGCAGGTCATGATGTCGCGGATCGCGTCGGGGATCGTCTTGCGGATCGCGTCGATGAAGGCGAGGAACATGTCGTCGCTGGAAAGATCGGGCTGCCCCACGAAAAAGCGGCCGAAGTGCCACGTCACGCCCGGCGGAAGGATACGCTGACAGTCGTACTCCACGCCGATATTGGTCGACGGGATGATGACGCCGATCCGGCCACGCGTGCCGATCCAGGGCTCCTGCGCCTTGCGGCGTGTGACGGGTTGGTCCATCGCGCGCGGTCCACTTTGTTGCGGGGCTTATGGTGCCGGTCGAAACTGAACTATAGTCCGCGCGCGACCCGCGGAAAACCAGAGCGGGCTCGGGATCAGCATGCTGCGCGGCAAGGCGACCATCGCCATCACCACCGGGGATTCGGCCGGGATCGGGCCGGAGATCGCCCTCAAGGCCGCGCTCGACCCGGCCGTGCGCGACGCTTGCAACCCGATCGTGGTCAGCGATCCGGACCTGCTCGCGCGTCACGCCAAAGCCTGCGGCATCGTGGCCGAGTTCAAGGTGGTCGACCGGGTTGGCGATGCCGCGTGGCCGGACGAGCGCCTGATCGTGCTCGCCTGCGCGCAGCCGGACTTGGCGGCGCTCGACTTCGGTATGGCCCATGCGGCGAGCGGGCGCGCCTCGCTCGCTTTCGCGCGCCGGGCGATTCATGCCGCGCTCGCCGGCGACGTGAACGCGGTGGTCGCGGCGCCACAGAACGAGACTGCGATCGCGCTCGCCGGCATTCCGTTCGACGGGCATCCGTCGTTCGTCGCGCGCGAGACCGGCAGCGACGAAGACGACGTCTATCTGATGCTGTGCGCCGGCGACGTCAGGATCGTCCACACCACGCTGCACCGCAGCGTCAGAGATGCGATCGCGCTGATCACGCGCGAGAAGGTGCTGCGCACCATCCAGGCCGCCGACCGCGCCTTGCGGCAGATGGGCATTGCCGCGCCGACAATCGCCGTCAGCGGCCTCAATCCGCATGCCGGCGAGGGCGGACTGTTCGGTGCGGAGGAAATCGACATCATCACGCCGGCAATCGATGCCGCCGCAGCCGGCGGCGTGAGCGTTACCGGGCCGTTTGGCGCCGACACGATGTTTCACATGCCGGGCATCGACGCCTTCGTCGTCATGCTGCACGACCAGGGACACATCGCCGCCAAGCTCGTGGCGCCGAACGCGACGGCGGCGATGACCATCGGCACGCCGATCCTGTTCGCCTCGGTGGCGCACGGCAGCGCGCACGACATCGCCGGCAAGGGCGTTGCCAGCCCTCGGGCGATGATCGATGCGGTCCTGCGGCTGTCGCAGGTGACGCCCCTCCCGTTCGTCCCCGCGAAAGCGGGGACCTAGTCTAGGGGCAGCTCGATGAACCTACGTGTGTGGCCCTGGGTCCCCGCTTTCGCGCTAGTTGATGCACACATCTTCGCGAAGCTGCGTTTGGGCCATCGGCATTGCCGCGCGGGCGGTGCGCTCCCTCTCCCCATTTGGGGAGAGGGTTGGGGTGAGGGGGTTACGACCCCTCTCATTGCGTCTGCGACCCCCTCACCCTGTCCCTCACCCCGATGGGGAGAGGGGACCGTGCGGCGCGACCGATCGAATCTCACGGGCGGAACACCTGGGAAATGTGTGCATCAACTAGCGCTTTCGCGGGGACGAACGGAACATACGTTAACCGGCGGAGCGCATCTCTTGCGCGGCGGCGCGCACCGCCTTGATGATGTTCTGGTAGCCGGTGCAGCGGCAGAGGTTGGACGACAGCACGTCGATCAGCTCGTCGTCGCCGATATCCGGGTCATGTTCCAGGATGCCCGCGGCGAGCATCAGGAAGCCGGGCGTGCAGAATCCGCATTGCAGGCCGTGATGCTGCATGAATGCGCGCTGCAATGGATGCAGCGTGTCGCCGTCGGCAAGACCTTCGACGGTGCGGATGCGATGCCCTTCGGCCTGGACGGCGAACATCAGGCAGGCACGCACCGGCGCGCCGTCGAGCAGCACCGTGCAGGTGCCGCATACGCCGTGCTCGCAGCCGGCGTGTGTCCCGGTCAGTCCGCATTGGTCGCGGATCACGTCCACCAGGGTCCGCCGCGACTCGACGCGGACCCGGTGGGTCGTCCCGTTGATTTCCAGTGCAATGTCGCGCATCTCGCTCATGCGGCCGCCTGCTCCAGCGCCCGGCGGGTCACCGCGGCGACCAGCTCGCGGCGGTACACGGCGGGCGTTGCCGCATCCTCCAACGGCGTCACCGCGGCCGCTGCGGCGCCGGCCGCAGCGCGGAACAGCGCGGCACCCGGCGCCTGGCCTTCGAGAATCCGCTCCGCCGCGGCGACGCGGCGCGGGTACGCCTCGGCGCCGCCGACGCCGATGCGCGGGTCGGCGATGACGCCAGCCTCCAGCCGGTAGACGGCAAGCGCCATGGCGGCGGCATAATCGCCGGCGCGCCGGCTGAACTCGTGGAAGCCGAAGCGCGTATCGGCCGGCAGCAGCGGCAGCCGTACCTGCGCCAGCAGTTCGTCGTCGGCGAGCGCCGTCGTCATCACGCCGGTGAAGAAATCCTGCGCGGCGATGCGCCGTGTGCCGCGTGCGCTGACGGCGGTAATGTCGCCGCCGAGGGTCGCCGCGACCAGGCACCATTCGGACGCCGGGTCGGCATGCGCCAGGCTGCCGCAGAAGGTCCCGCGCGTGCGGATCGGGTAGTGCGCGATGTGGCGCACCACGGCGGCGAGCAGCCGCCCGAGCGGCCCATCCACGGCCGGGCGGTGAAAGGCGGCATGGCGCACGCAGGCGCCGATCGTGAGCGCGTCGCCATCGGCGGCGAGGCGGTCGAGCGCGTCGATGCGGTTGATGTCGATCAGGTGTGCCGGCCGGGCGAGGCGGAATGCCATGGTCGGTACCAAGCTCTGCCCGCCGGCCAGCACGCGCCCGTCCGCTCCGGCGTAGCGCGCCAATAGCGCGACGGCTTCCTCGAGCGAGGCCGGAGCGTGGTATTGGAACGGCGCGGGCTTCATCGGGGCTGCGGCCTGGCGATCGTGGACGGCGCGGTTGCCCGGCCTCGCGAACACTCATTATAGTGATGCAACGGGGTGGCAATGCAACTGGCTGCGAACCACCGCCGTCCGGGAGCCTCGCCGCGATGAAGCCGCCGCCGTTCGAGTATCACGATCCGCGCACCGAGGCGGAGGTGGTGGGCCTGCTCGCGCGCCTCGACAATGCCAAGCTGCTGGCCGGCGGCCAGTCGCTGATGCCGATGCTCAACATGCGCTACGTGCTGCCCGATCACGTGGTCGACCTCAATCGCGTCGAGGGCCTGTCGTACATCCGCGAGGCCGGCGGTGCGCTGGAGATCGGCGCGATGACGCGCCAGCGCGACCTGGAATTCTCCGACCTGGTGCGCAGGCGTTGCCCGCTGATGCACGAAGCGCTTGCGCATGTCGGACACAGGCAGACGCGCAATCGCGGCACCATCGGCGGTTCGCTCTGTCACCTCGATCCTGCGGCCGAGCTGGTCGCCGTCGCCACCGCGTGCGATGCGGTCGTCACGGTGGCGGGGCCGAACGGCCGGCGCGATCTGCCGTTCGCGGAATTCCCGGCGGGGTTCATGATGCCGTCGATCGCGCCCGACGAGTTCATCATTGCGGTACGCATTCCGCTGTGGGCTGCGGGTCACGGCCATGCCTTCGTCGAATTCGCGCGCCGTCACGGCGACTTTGCCATTGTCTCTGCCGCGGCAATGCTGGAAGCGGACGGCGGCGGACACATCACGCGCGCTTCGGTGACCGTCGGCGGTGTTGCGGTCGCGCCGCAGCGCATGCGCGATATTGAAGCGGGCCTGGCCGGGCAGACGCCATCTCCGCACCTGTTCCGCGAGCTGTGCGAGAGCTGCCGCAAGCTCGAAGCGCTCGAGGACATCCATGCGCCGGCCGCGTACCGGCAGCATCTGGCGGCGGTGCTGTCGCGCCGCGCGCTGGAGACCGCGCACACGCGGCTCGGCAGCGGGGCGCGCCGATGACCCGGAAGCGAACCATAGCGCTCACCGTGAACGGCAGGCGCTACGACAAGGAGGTCGAGGTCCGCCTCACGCTGGCGGACTTCCTGCGCCACCATCTCGGCCTGACCGGTACCCATCTCGGCTGCGAGCACGGCGTATGCGGTGCCTGCACGATTCTGCTGGACGGGCGCTCGGCGCGTTCGTGCCTGCTGTTGGCGGTGCAATGCGAGGGCCGCGCGGTGACGACGGTCGAAGGCATCGCGCCGGACGCCGATACGCTGCATCCGTTGCAGCAGGCGTTCCGCGAGCATCACGGCCTGCAATGCGGCTTCTGCACGCCGGGTATGCTGACGACGCTGATCGAGTTTCTGCGCGACAATCCCGACCCGACCGAACAGGAGGTGCGGATCGCCATTTCCGGCAATCTCTGCCGCTGCACCGGCTATCAGGGCATCGTCGCCGCCGCGCTCGCCGCCGCCAAGCGCATGCAAGCCGCGCCGGTCTAGACCATGATCCAATTCAGTTGAATTGCGGAGATCGTTACGTCGATCCATTCTTTCGCAGAATCTCCCGCAGCCGCATCGGCGTCACCGGCAGCCGCGTGATCGCGCCGGGCATGCCGATGGCGTCGTCGATCGCCGAAGCGATCACGGCGCCGACCGGATTGATGCCGGCTTCGCCGGCGCCCTTGATGCCGAGCGGGTTGAGCGGGCTCGGCGCGTCCTCGGTGATCATGATGTCGAGCAGCGGAATCTCGCGCGCCGTCGGCATCAGGTAGTCGGCGAAGGTCACCGACAGCGGCTCGCCGCGCTCGTCGTAGGCGAATTCCTCGTAGAGCGCGCCGCCGATCCCCTGCGCCAGCCCGCCGGCGAGCTGCCCCTCGACCAGCATGGGATTGACGGCGCGGCCGATGTCGTAGGCGGCAAGGTAGCGCTCGACCGCCACGCCGCCGGTGTCGCGGTCGACGCGCACCACCGCGATGTGGACGCCGTACGGGTAGTTCATGTGCTCGGTGCGGAACCATCCCTCCGCCGCGAGGCCGGCCACCGGCCGGTCGAGCAGGGTCGAGCCGGGGGCGAGCTTGCGCGCGATCTCGCCGAGCGTGACGGACGGCCCCGCCGGCGTATCCGTGCGGTGCACCCGCCCGTCGCTGACGGTGAGCGCCTCGGCGGGCGCCTGCAGGAGCTGCGCGGCGGCTTCCAGCGCCAGCGCGCGCACATTGGCGGCAGCGACCTGCGTTGCCGAGCCGGTCATCACGGTGGCGCGTCCCGCATGCGCGCCGATGCCGTGGTCGATCCGGTCGGTGCGGCCGTGCACCACGCGGATGCGGCGATAGTCGACGCCGAGTTCCTCGGCGCAGATTTGCGCCATCACGGTTTCGAAGCCCTGCCCGATCGAGGCGCCGCCGGTCACGACTTCGACGTATCCGCCTGTATCGACCACGATCCTGACGCCGTCGGTCGGCCCGAGGCCGCTCTTCTCGACGAACATCGCCAAGCCTGAGCCGACCGCTTCGCCGCGGGTGCGCCGCGCCCGTAGCGACTCCTGCAATGCATCCCACCGCACCCGCGCCAGCGTCTTGTCGAGCAGGCCGGCGTAGTCGCCGGAATCGAATACGACCTCGTCGCCGAGCGCATCGAGCGGCCGCCGGTAAGGCATTTGTGCCTTGCCGATCAGGTTGCGCCGCCGCACCTCGATGCGGTCGAGCTTGAGCCGGTGCGCGACGGCATCGAGCAGCCGCTCGCGCACGAAGCTGCTCTCGTAGCGCCCGGGCGAGCGATAGGTCGCTGCCGGCGTCTTGTTGGTGAGCCGGAAATGGCCGGTGGCGCGGAACGCAGCGACGTCGTAGGGCCCCGGCAGCATGCCGGCGGTGAGGCCGACCACGCGTGCGCCATGCGTGCGAACATAGGCGCCCTGATCGTGAAAGAAGGTGTCGTCGATGCCGAGGATGCGGCCTTGCGCATCGACCGCGGCGCGGCAGACGTGGCGCTGCTGGCGCGAATGATTGGCGGCGATGAAATGCTCGCGCCGGTCCTCGATCCACTTCACCGGCCGGCCGAGCCGCATCGCGGCGACGCAGACCAGCACGTCTTCCGGGTAGATTTCGCCGCGCACGCCGAAGCCGCCGCCGACATGCCCTTCGAACAGGTGTAGGGACGACAGCGGCCGCCCGAGCATGCGGCAGAGGTTCTCGCGGTTGCGGTGCACCACCTTGGCGGCGCCGTGCAATTCCAGCATGTCGCGCGCCGCATCATAGCGGGCGATGGCGCCGCGGGTCTCCAGCGGCACGCCGGAATGGCGGCCGATCGCGACGTCGACCTCGACCACGGCATGGGCGGCGCGAAACGCGGCATCGACATCGCCGAAGGCCTGCACGGCCACCAGCGGCTCGGTGGAGTGGCCGGTAGCGAATTCGCGCGGTGCTTCGTCGGCGGCAAGCAGCGGCGGCAGTTCCTCGACCGTGACCTCGACCAGGTCCGCCGCATCCTCCGCCGCGTAGGGGTCCTCGGCGAACACCACGGCGACCGGCTCGCCGACGTAGCGGACCCGGCCGCGGGCCAGGATGTGCTGCCGGTAGGGGACGAGCTTGGCGACGCTGTCGTCACGGAAGTCGATCGGCGGCAGGTCGGCGACATCGGCGGCGGTCCACACCGCCACCGCGCCGGGAGAGGCCAGCGCCGCCGCCGTATCGACCGCGATCAGGCGGCCATGCGCGTGACCTGAGCGAACGACCCGCATGTGCAACTGGCGGGGAAACGAAACATCGGCGGCGAACAGGCC
>Ga0326597_10006491_pt1 | contig 16009 bp, 11 predicted proteins | sample RVTome_12_FD_203789 | JGI IMG/M metagenome (GOLD analysis project Ga0326597, IMG submission 203789) | Soil microbial communities from uranium-contaminated site in the Upper Colorado River Basin, Wyoming, United States - RVT100D185 | ecosystem: Environmental > Terrestrial > Soil > Contaminated >...
CATCTTGCCGCCGGATGTAGAAGGAGAAGAGGCGGAGACTCTACGCGCTATGCAGGCGGGACTACGATTGGAGCAATTCGAGACCGTTCGCCGGCGCAAAGACGGAAGGCTGATTCCCGTGTCGCTAACCGTCTCGCCGATCACTGACAACAACGCCACGATCATTGGCTCTTCGACGATCGAACGCGATGTCACCGAGAGCAAACGACAGAAGGAAGAACTTCAGCAGGCGAAGGAAACTGCTGAAGAAGCAACACACGTCCGAGCCGAGTTCCTGGCCAACGTCAGCCACGAACTGCGGACTCCGTTGAACGCCATCATCGGCATGACGCAAATCACACTCGACGAAGACGTGACCGACGATGTCCGCGATTACGTGCAAACCGCCAACGACGCGGCACGTTCACTGCTGACGCTGCTCAATGATATCCTCGACTTCTCGAAGATCGAATCGGGCAAGTTTACGATCGACGAGGAACCGTTCTGCCTGCGCGAAACGATCGACGAGACGGTCAAGACGCTGTCGATGCGGGCGTTCGAGAAAGGCATCGAACTCGCGTGCGAGATCGACCCTGCTTGTCCCGATAACTTGATCGGTGATCCGATCCGTTTGCGGCAGGTGCTCACCAACTTGATTGGTAACGCGATTAAATTCACGGATCAAGGAGAAGTCGTTCTCGCCGTGAAGGCGTCGCGAAAGTGGCGGCAGGAGACGCGGCTGCGGTTCTCGGTGCGCGACACGGGCGTCGGGGTTCCCGAAGAAGATCAACGCCGCATCCTCGAACCGTTTACTCAGGTGGACGCGTCTTCGACACGGCGATACGGTGGAACCGGCTTGGGGTTGGCGATTTGTACCGAGTTGATTCAGTTGATGGGCGGCCGAATGTCGGTGGAGAGCGAAGCCGGCTCGGGGAGCTGTTTTTCGTTTCAGCTTTTCTTCGCCAGACAGAAAGATCCCGCCAAACGCTCTGGCGACTTCACGCCGCTCGAACAGTTGCGCAACATGCGTGTTCTTGTTGTTGACGATAATGAAACGAATCGCCGCATCATCGCCGACTCGCTTGCAAGCTGGTCAATGCGGCCTGGCACGGCGAACGACGGCGAGCAAGCGCTGGGTCGGTTGGAACAAGCGCGCAAAGCAGGCTCGCCCTATCCCCTCGTGATCGTCGACGCCCTGATGCCCGGAATGGACGGCTACACGCTGTCGGAAGAGATCGCAGAGCGATTGCCCCACCCGCCGCCGGTCATCTTGATGCTATCCTCCTCGGATCGCCACGAGTTCCGCCAGCGCGAAGAAGCGGCGGGCGTTTCGGTCTTTCTGCAAAAGCCGGTCTCGCAATCCGATCTGATGGATGCTGTTATGCGAGCGCTGAACGTGCACGATGTGGCGGATGATGAGCCTGGCAGCGACTCACAACGCGCGCGAACGAACGATTCTCTGTCGGTCTTGCTGGCCGAAGACACGCCAGCAAACCAGAAGGTCGTAACAACGATCCTGAAGAAACGCGGCCACGCCGTTACCGTTGCGCAGAATGGTCGCGAGGCCGTCGAACTGTTTGGCAAGCAAGCTTTCGATGTGGTGTTGATGGACGTGCAGATGCCGATCATGGACGGCATTCAAGCGACCGCCGCAATCCGCGAGCAAGAGAATGCGTCTGCCAAATCAACTCCCATCATCGCCATGACCGCACACGCCATGACCGGTGATCGCGAGAAGTGCCTGGAAGCAGGGATGGACGCCTATATTTCGAAACCAATCGACGTAAACGTGCTGATCGAGTTGGTCGAGAGTTTCTCGAACGACTCATCACCTGCGGGAAACATTGCACCGCCGATAGAAACCCCAAGTGTGAGCGCGGAAGCCCCGCAAGTCGCCTCTCCCTCGGATTTCTCGGGGGAGAGGGATAGGGCGAGAGGACAGGATTCAGTCATCGATTTCGATGGTGCGATGAAGCGACTTGCCGGTGACGTGGATCTCTACCGCGACTTCATCGGCTACTTCGACGAAGACTCACCAAAACTGCTACAGACCCTTCGCGACGCGATCGTCAACGGAGAAGCTTCCGCCGTGCAACGCTCCGCGCACAGCTTGAAAGGACTCGCTGCAAACTTCGGGGCGGCGGCCTGCGTCGCAGCCGCACACGACATGGAAATGCTGGGGAAGTCCCGCGATTTGGACGTTGCGCGCGACCTCTTGCGGCAACTCGAAGACGAAGTCACGCGGCTCGCCGCCGCGCTCGCGCAGTATCGAGCTTAATGCTGCGCGTCGCATTTTCAGACTGGTCGTCTCACTGCCTTACGATCCCAAGCGATTGCCGCTTCGGTCATGCCAATCGCGAGTTCTGTCCGCCTTTTTGCGAATAGACGGGTCTCGGCTGACCTTTGGCACGTGGCGTGCTTTATTGAACATCGAGATGCTGGGACAATTGTTCTTCAAGACGATCACCCACACGTCGGACGAAGCTCGCAACCACGGGAACGAATCATGGAAACCATCGACTCCCTAAACAAAGCGACCCTTTCGAGGCTCCGCGAACTGGCCGTTTCGCTCCGCGACAGCCAGGTCGGGCTGACCGAGACGGCTGGCAAAGTGATCGACAAAGAAGTTGTCAGGCTGTTCTACGGTATCGCGTCCGAGCGAGCGACGATGGAGCAAGAACTGAACGATGTCCTTCATATCAATTGCGAGCCGATATCTGACACCACGTCTTGGCTTGGCGAGCTAAGCCATGCCTGGACAAGGGTCCGCGCGGCGCTCAGCGGCGGTGACGCGTTTGTTATCCTGAATGAGGTCGAGCGATCGGAAGCAATGATCGTAGCCAGCTACAAACGTATCCTCCCAGAGATCGCCGGCAATCCGCTGAACAAGCTACTACTGGAGCAGTACGAACGCCTTCAAACAGGGCTGACCGCGTTGGGCGAGATGCGGGATCGGCGAAAGCCACTGGCCGTTGATCCACCGAAAGAAATGTAGAACAGTTGTCGCAACTGCTCAGCCGTCGGCGTCCACGATGTGGTTGATCGAGATGCCGAGCGCCTTGATCTTGTGACGCAGGCTGCCGCGGGTGATGCCGAGTTGTTCGGCGGCTTTTGATTGGTTGCCTACATGCTTTTGCAGAACTCGAGTCAGCAGCAGCCGCTCCATCCATTCGAGCGCTTCGGTATACAAATCACCTGAATCAGCGCCCTCACGTTCCTTGATGAATCGCCCAAAGTCGGTCACACTGGTGGCGGATGCTGGTGCCGATCCAAGGGCCCGGTCGGACGCTTGAATCTCCTTAGGAAAACATTCGGGAACGAGGACGGGGCCCGTCGTCATCAGCATTGCTTTACGAAGCACACTTTGCAACTCGCGGATGTTGCCTGGCCACCTGTAACCCAACAACAACTCCATCGCTTCGTCAGAAATCCCGGCGACACGCTTGTTGAGTTTGTGATTGAACCTCGCGAGAAAGTGTTCGAGCAGTAGCTTGATGTCGTCACCGCGCTCGCGCAGCGGCGGCAGGTGAATCTCGAAGGCGTTCAGCCGATGGAACAGATCGAGGCGGTAATCGTTATCCTCGATCATCTGCTCCAGCTCGCGATTCGTGGCCGAGATGATTCGCACATCGACTTGAATCGTCTCACTGCCGCCGACGCGTTCGAAGTTCTGTTCTTGCAACAAACGCAACACTTTGCTCTGCGTCAGCGGCGACATGTCGCCAATCTCGTCGAGGAAGATTGTACCGTTACTGCATTGCTCGAACTTACCGACATGCTTTCGGTCGGCTCCGGTAAACGCACCTTTCTCGTGGCCGAACAACTCGCTTTCTAGCAACGTGTCGGACAGAGCGGCGCAGTTAACCGCAAGGAAGCAGTGGTTATTGCGATGGCTGTGCAGATAAATGGCGCGCGCGATCAGTTCTTTGCCCGTACCGCTTTCGCCGCGGATCAGAATCGCAACGTCTTGTGCCGCGACGCGTCCGATTTGTTTGTAGACTTCCAACATCTTGGAGCTGCGACCGACAAGCACGTCGCCATCTTTCGGCACATCGTCTGTTTCATGCAAATGCACCGGCGCTTGCATCAGCCGCCGTGTCTCGATGCCGCGTTCAACTAAATCCTGAATCTGTTCAACGCCGAGCGGTTTAATGACGTAATCGTACGCGCCGAGCTTCATGGCTTCGATTGCCACACTGCTGTCTTCCGATACAGTGATGAAGATGACGGGCAGTTTTGCGTCGAAGTCGCGAATCTCTTTCGCCAACTCGATACCCGTTGTCTCCGGCAGCATGATGTCCAGCAACAAGACGTCCGGGTTTTCGACCTTCAGCTTCGCCAGTCCATCTGTCGCGTTCTCTGCCGTCAAGACTTCCGCGCCGCTGTCCTCAAGCGCCTTCTGCACCAGGCGTAACACGGCCCGATCATCGTCGATCACCAACACTTTAGACATTCTGCTCTCAATTCCGTGGGGTAAGCATCCCTGCTTACCAGCCTCGTCAACGCAAGCTGAAAGCTTACGTGACACGTTCGGCACACCAGTTGCGACACATTCTACATCAGGCCGCAAAACACCAGATAGTCCCCGCTAACTGGTTTTCCGGGAACCAATCTGAAGGACGGACGACCAACGGGAATTCCATCTGAAGGAGCAAATGATGAGCAATGCAATGCTGACTTTCCTCGTGGTGGCGTTGATCGGAGTCGAGACAACCTTTGCTCAATCAACTCCGGCCGATCCAGCAAAGATCATTGAGCAACTCGGCGGCAGCTTTCGCGCCGACGACAAACTGCCGAACCAGCCGATTGTGGAAGTCGATCTCAGCAGGACGAAAGCAAATGACAAGGGGTTGAGTTGGCTGACGCAACTTACAGAGCTGCAAAAGCTGAGTCTGGCGGAAACGAAAATCAACGGAACTTCGCTGAAGCATCTTTGGCGCTGTAGCAAGTTAGTCGAACTCGATCTCGACAAGACACCGATCGATGGCCCGTCGCTTCGACATCTCAAACCGCTACGAGGGCTACGGACATTGCGATTGGCCAGCGTCAAGGTTGCGGACAGCCACGTCTCGCATCTTGCCTCGCTAACGAAGCTGCAGACGTTGCGGCTTCAATGCCCGATGCTGACGGACACGGCAGTCGAGTCGCTCGGCAAGCTCACAGCGTTACAGAACCTGGACCTTCGTCAAACGGGCATCACCGAAGCCGGTGCCGCCAAGTTGCGTGAAGTGTTGCCAAGCGTTGTTATCCAGCGGTGAACATTCCCCTTTTCAACCTAGGACGAAAACAATGACATCCTCACCAGACGCTCAAGATCGCATGGCTGCCGTGAAACACCTTCGCGAAATGATGCACGACATCCCAGTCGCGATGCTCACTACTGTCGCGCGAGATGGTTCGTTGAACTCGCGACCAATGGTCAATGTTAACGACACGTTCGATGGGGACTTGTGGTTCTTCACAGCCTACGACGATCTGAAAGTCGCTGAGATCGCGGCCAACTCGGCAGTCAACGTCTCGTTTGCCGCTCCCGCGAAAGGTCGCTACGTTTCGGCCGCCGGCACAGCGGAACTCGTCCGCGACGCAAAGCGAATCGAGTTGCATTGGACCGACGCGTGCGAGCCGTGGTTCTCCAAAGGCCCGCAAGATCCGAATCTCGGCCTACTCAAGGTCAACGTCGAGTCCGCAGCGTATTGGGACCAGCAACGCGGCGCGATGATCGCGGTTGCCGGTTTCTTCAAACGGCTTGTCACGGGCGACAAGTCAGGCAACGTCAAGTGCGAACAAGTCAACTGGCATGCAGACGCCGCCGACACATTAGCCGATGGGAGCTAGCGCACGGTTCCCGCCGGAAACCGAACGCGTGCCGACTGATAGTTGTGGAACAAAACGATGACGACTACATCCGTCATCAGCCGCGAAGACCAACTTCCGTCACCGCCACCGGAGGAGCAAGAAAACATCGCCGAAGACGTATCAATCGGTGCGGCTGTTGGCTCGACAGTACCACGACCGAGTCGAACGCTGGCTCGACATCCGCCTAGCATAAGGAGATCCTGAATATGACTTCCATCAACAAGATTCTGTTTCCGACCGACTTTTCGAGTAGCAGCGACTATGGGCTCCACTACGCTACGTCGTTGGCGCGGGACAACGAAGCCACGTTGCTGATCGTGCATATCGAGGAGCCACCTGCCATGTACGGCGGCGGCGAAATGTATTACGGTGTGCCAGAACCTGACACTGCGGCGTTGACCACCATGCTCGATCAGGTCAAGCCGGTCGATCCGCAAGTGAGATTTGAACACCGACTGGTCATCGGCGAGCCGGCCCATAAGATCGTTGAGGTCGCTGAAGAAGAAGGTGTGGACTTGATTGTCATGGGCACTCACGGGCGGACGGGATTGGTGCGACTGCTGCTGGGCAGTGTGGCCGAGGTGGTCGTTCGCAATGCTTCTTGCCCTGTGCTGACGTTCAAGGCTCCCGACAAGCCCAAGGAAAGGGTCGCTGGCTCTCAATGAGATCAATGGCCGAGTCTCAACGCGAAAGAATGATGAATGCCGAAGACCCTCGTGCTTTTCAATCCGAACTCCGGTCGAGCAGGCGCGGCCAAAGCGGTACACCGGCACTTCGCTGATCACCCGCCGGCAACGTTCTACGAAACGTCGTCGAGCGACGACGCCGTGCGTGCCTCCAAGCAAGCAGTTCATGACGGCTTTCAGTTGATTGTTGCTGCCGGCGGAGATGGTACTGTCAATTCCGTTGCGAACGGTATCATGGCGGGTCTTGCCGATGCACGAGACGAAGTCGATGTCACGATGGGGATCGTGCCGATCGGCACTGCCAATGACTTTGCCTTGACGCTCGGAATTCCCGATGAATTGGACCAAGCCCTGGAGCTTCTCGTTTCTGGGGCGAGGCGTTGCGTCGATTTGGTTGAACTACAAACGCAGAGTCAGCGGCGGTGTTTCGCCAACGTCGCCGCTGGCGGGAATAGTGACCGCGTTACCGACGCGCTGACGGACGAAATCAAACAGACTTGGGGACCGCTGTGCTATCTTCGAGGAGCCATTGGTGTCCTCACCGATTTGGAAAGCTACGCCGTCGTTCTAACATTCGATGACGAAGAGCCTTTGTCGATCACGTTATGGAACATCATCGTCGCCAACGGTCGAACAAACGCCGGGCATCTGCAAGTTGCTCCGCGAGCCAGCATCGAAGATGGCTTGCTTGATGTCGTTCTGATTCGCGACGGCACGATCCTGGAGTTCGCGGCACTCACCTTGCAATTCGCGTTGAACGACTACCTTGAATCCGACCAGATCATTTATCGTCAAGTCCGCACGCTAGAAATGAGATCCCAGCCGCCAATGCGTTTTTCAATCGACGGCGAACGGATCGACGAGCAGCCTGTTGTGTTTCGGGCGAAGCACCGAGCCTTGCGCATGGTTGTTGGCCGAGGATACTCGGCAGAACCGGAATAAAGATCGAAGCAGCAGACTCCCAGTAGCGAACCTCACTGCCGAATCAGTCGTTACACGTCCATCGGGGCGGAACACATCAGCAATGAAAACCTACCTCCTCAACTTGTGGGACGCCGCGCGGGCGAGCTATTGGTTCGTACCGAGTCTGTTTGCCGTTGCTGCCCTGTTCTTCTCATTCGTAATGCCGTTCGTCGATCAAGCGATCGTTGACTCAAAAGTTAGCGAAACCCATCTGGCGCTGCTTCCATTTGATCATTCCGTAACCGTTGTCATTGAGCACGAGGATAACGAAGTTGAGTTGCAACCGAACGGCCGTTTCCAGTTCCTGGGCATTCATCAAGTAACCGCCATCGCCACACACCGCCATGACTCGACGATCGGGATGCACGAGGCAAGCTGCCATCGCTGTAGGCAGACCCGTGCCCATCGACGCGAGTGCATTGTCGAGTAACACCGTGTTCGGCTGCCGAGCTTTGAAGTTCCGAGCGACTTTCGTGTTGGCGTGTGTCATGAAGAACGGTGGTTTTTCAACCACATCGTGGCCGACCTTGATAATCAAGTCCGGCACAGTCTAACAATTTTGGCGGGTGGTACGCGATGCACGCTAGTCCACAATGCCGCGATCTCGATTGAATGCCTCTTGGAGGCAAGTGGTCACTTCGTCGCGATGCACCCGGATTCGAGCCAGAAATGTTTCCCCGTCCGTGGTTAACTTCGTCGCATCCGCCATTATTTGTTGATTGTCGTTGTGAATCACTATCTCCGTCCGCCGTTGTAGCTCGTCGAGCGAGACGAGGATTTCGGCGTCCGCCTCCTTCAATTGCTCGACGCGACGAAGCAAGCCGTCGTCTTGCTCGATGATCGCCCTGAACAACTCGTCGTGCATGTCCGTCAGCGATTCGCGTAAGGGCTTGTCGAGACTCGTCAGCGCATCGCCGATCGCTCCGGCCCAGGCCCGTTGCTTGCCGGACGCGACCGTCGCCTTAAGGGCTGCGCCAAGCTGGTTTAAGGCGGTGGCAATCGCTTCGTCGCGATGCGCCTGCTCGTTCTGTTTCTGGTCAGTATCGGTAGATGTCATGGTTCGAACCTACTCTTTCCTTATTCGGTGTTTAACTGGTTGGTCCGAGCGACATCGCTGACTTTGCCAAGTAATAGCGCGGGTGGCTGTCTCTATTTTCGGATCTCTAACTCGCACCTGGCTCAACCCCGAGTCTCCATTCCTACCTGGGTGCATCACGAAGCGAATCGTGCTAAGTTATCTCCCTTCGATGAAGTATGTCGGTCCAAGCCCGCCAAGTGCGGGAAAGATCGGGTCGGAGGGCTGTCCATAGTCGCATTTCTGAGCCAACAAGGCCGACGCTGCTAAGAACCGCCATGTCATCACAAACCCTATGCCGCCGAAACCGGAACAACTCGGAGCGACCAGCGTCGGCCAATCAGGGCCGGAATTGACGCTGCGCTCCGATGATTCCGCACCGTCCTTCGAGGCATCCGATGACGCAGGCGTGACGACTACCCGATTTGCCCCGGTGATCGCCGCTTCCGCAACGCCCCCGTTCACGCCCTACCACGCAAAATATCTCGCGTACGAACTCACCAAGCGGGTCGGGGCCGATCAGGCGGACAAACTTGCCCAGTCGTTGAGCAACGCGACGGTAGACTCAAATCCGCATCAAGTGGACGCGGCCCTCTTCGCGTTTCGCTCGCCGCTGTCGCGGGGCGCGATTCTCGCCGACGAGGTCGGTCTTGGAAAGACCATCGAAGCCGGCATCATCATCAGCCAGCTTTGGGCCGAGAAGAAACGCCGGATTCTGGTGATCGTCCCCGCATCGCTCCGCAAGCAGTGGAGCAGTGAGCTGGCCGATAAGTTTTTCATTCCGTCATTCATCTTGGAGTCGAAGAGCTTCCGCGAACTGTTGCGCAAGATGCCATCGCCATTCCAAAAGGCGAATCAAGTGGTGATCTGTTCGTATCATTTCGCCCGTGCTAAGGCTGCGGAGGTAACGGCCGTTCCGTGGGATCTGGTCGTCATCGACGAGGCGCACCGGCTTCGCAACGTCTATAAGAAGGACAACAAGATTGCGCGTGCGCTCCGCGACCCCGTGCGCGGACGGCCCAAGGTGCTGCTCACCGCGACGCCGCTTCAAAACTCGCTCATGGAGTTGTACGTGCAGATTTCAACGACGTTGCACGAAGCCCGCACGAAGCTGTTGGAGAATTTCGACGAGGACGTGCAACACAAACTCCGGCTCCGCCAGAAGGAAACGCGGCAGCGGCTCGACCGGTACGAGGACTGGTTGTGGGCACTCACCGCGACTGAACTCGCCGGCCAGGCCGAATTCGATTTCGAACAGCACTGCTTCTCGCTTCGGCAAGTTCCTGCGGGACTTGCGGCGGGCGATGTGCCGCTCGGGCGATACCGGCTCCAGCCGCCGCAGCAGGTGCGCGACCGAGGCGGCGAGCCCGATACCGACTTTCACTACCGTCCAGGCCATCCGCTGGCGGAAGGGCTGATCGCGAGGGCCAAGGACTGCACGCTCCCGCCACGGGAACTCATTCTCGACTATGAACGTCGCGGTGCGCGGATCATGCTGGTCGAACAACTTCGCGGAGAATCGGGATGGCTGCACGTCGAGCAACTCACCGTGGCGTCGCTCGATACGGAGGAGACGCTGCTCATCACCGGCGTCACCGACGACGGCCGAGTGCTAGACCGCGAGACGTGCGAGAAGCTGCTGACGATTCCCGCGACGCTGGGGAGCGAGTTGTCCGTCGATGACACCGCCCAAACACGGCTCGAGTCCGCAGTCCAATCACAGGCCAACCGCGTGCTGATCGAAACGCAAAGCCGCAACGAAACATTCTTCGATGCCGAGTCCGACAAGCTCGACAGCTGGGCGGACGACCTCAAGGAGAATCTGGAGCGAGAACTCAAGAACATTGAGCTGGCGATCCGCGAAGCCAAGAAAGCGAAGCGGCTCGCCGCTGACTTGCAAAGCAAGATTGAAGCTCAAAAGAAAGTGAACGAACTGGAACAGCAGCGGAACCAGAAGAAACGAACACTGTTCGACGCCCAGGATCAGATCGAGCAACGAAAGGACACCCTCATTTCCGAGGTCGAAGCCCGGCTGCAGCAGCAGACATCGCGGCAGAATGTCTTCACGATTAAGTGGAGGCTCGCGTAGGCTACATCCCATGAGCAAGCAACCGCCCCGCCAACCGGCGCCGCATACAACTAGCAAACTCCCGATCAATCTGGAGGATCTACTCCGGCAGCGCACGGTCGAACGGGACCGGATCGAGTACAAGGCGGGCTGGAATCCCGATGCGATCATTCGCACGTTGTGCGCGTTCGCCAACGACTTCGAGAATCTCGGCGGCGGCTACGTCATCATCGGCCAGGACTGTGATGACCACGGTCAGCCGATCTTTCCGCCGGTCGGCGTGCCGGACAACCAGCTCGACAAGATTCAGCGGGAACTTTTGCAGTACTGCCACCCGATCCAGCCGTCCTACTTCCCGATCCTCAGCATCGAAGAGTTCGCGGGCAAGACGCTGATCGTGCTGTGGGCTCCCGGCGGACAAACACGACCGTATTCGGCTCCGAAGGAAGTCACTGCCAAACACCGCACACAGCATTACTACATCCGCCGCTATTCCAGCACGGTCGAAGCCAAAGGGGACGACCAACGGGAACTTCTGAGTCTCACTGCCACGGTTCCCTTCGACGACCGAATGTGCCGAGCGGCGATGATCGACGACCTCAGCTTGCCGCTCATCCGTTCGTTCCTGAAAGACATCGGCAGCGACCTCTATCAGCAACGGTCGAAATTGTCGTTGGCCGAACTGGCACGTCTCTTGAACATCGTGGACGGAGCGGACGAGAGAATTGTCCCCCGCAACGTCGGCTTGCTGTTCTTCTGCGAAACGCCGGAACGATTCATGCCGGGCACGCAAATCGATGTGGTGATTTTCCCGGAAGGAGCCGGGGGCGATCAGATCGTCGAGAAGATACTTCACGGACCGATCCACCAGCAGATTCGCGACGCGCTGCGGTACATTCAGAACAACGTCATCGTCGAGAAAGTCATCAAACATCCCGATCGCGCGAAAGCGACTCGCTTCTTCAACTACCCGATGGCCGCCATTGAGGAAGCGCTGGTCAACGCCCTGTATCACCGGGGCTACGATCAGCGCGAGCCGGTCGAAGTCCGCGTCCATCCCGATGTCATTGAAATCGTGTCCTATCCGGGACTTGACCCGTCGATTCGTCCCGCTGACCTGAAGGGAACGCGCATCAACTCGCGTCGGTATCGGAATCGCCGCATCGGCGAGTTCTTCAAGGAACTCGAAATGACCGAAGGGCGCGGGACCGGCATTCCCAAGATTCGTGCCGCGATGAAACGCAACGGGTCGCCCAAAGCCAGATTCAAAGCCGACGATTTGCGGCTGTGGTTCGTTGTGGAATTGCCGATCCACCGGGCATTCGCCGGAGAAGCCGCCGCACAAGTCACCGACCATGTGACCGACCATGTCGGGACTAAGTCGGGACTAAGTCAGGACCAAGTTGGCAGCAAGTTGGCACTAAGTGGGCATGAAGTCACCGCACAAGTCACCGCACAAGTCACCGCACAAGTCACCGCACAAGTCACCGCACAAGTCACGGAGTTCTGCCAGGAAGCCAGGTCGGCGAAGGAAATCATGGGTATTCTTCGACTAAAGCACTGGAAGACGTTTCAAGTCAACTACTTGCTTCCGCTGATCAATGCTGGAATTCTGGAACGCACGATCCCGGACAAACCGAATAGTCGCTTGCAGAAGTACCGCCTCACCCACCACGGCCGTCAATTGCTTTCCGCACTGAAAACTGAACACTGAATACTGAAAACTATCGCATGGCTAAAACGAAACTCGAACTCACCTGGATCGGCAAAGACAACCGCCCCAAGCTGGAGCCCCGCATCCTGCTGGAGGACACGAGCAAGTCGTATCACGCGCCGCAGCGCGTTACCGAGAACGATCTCTTCGATAATCGCTTGATCTTCGGGGATAACCTGCTGGCACTAAAGGCGCTGGAGGCGGAATTCACGGGCAAGATCAAGTGCATCTACATCGATCCTCCATACAACACTGGCTCAGCTTTCACGCACTATGACGACGGGATTGAGCATTCTCTTTGGCTGTCACTGATGCGAGATCGCCTTGAAATACTTCGACGTCTCCTTTCCCAAGACGGTTCAATCTGGATTAGCCTTGACGACAACGAAGCACACTATTGCAAGATCGTCATGGACGAGTTGTTCGGTCGTGAGACCTTTGTTGCCTCAATCGTTTGGGAGAAAGCAGACTCGCCTCGCAACTCAGCGCGGCAATTCTCTTCGGATCACGATTACATTCTTGTCTATTCAAAAAGTCCTGAGTGGGTTCCTAAACGACTTCCGCGCACTGAGAAGGCAAACTCAATCTACACGAATCCAGACAGCGATCCACGTGGACCGTGGTTGCCGGGCGATCCATACGCAAACAAGCCGTATTCACGCGGCCAGTACACGATCGAAGGACCGACGGGCAGAAAGTTTTCTCCTCCGCCCGGTCGTTTTTGGAGAGTTTCGGAGGTCAGGCTTCGAGAATTGGATGCGGACGGGCGAATTTGGTGGGGTCCGAAAGGAAATGCACGACCAAGCATCAAGAGATATTTGGACGAAGTGTCTGACTTGGTTCCACGGACGCTCTGGGGTAAGGACGAGGTTGGGAGCAACCGAACTTCTAAGAATGAGATGCGCGGTCTGTTTCCTGGCGATGAGTCGTTTGGAACTCCAAAACCAGAGCGATTGATTGAGCGGTTGCTGATTCTGTCGACAAATCCTGGCGACTGGGTTCTAGATTCATTCGCTGGCTCCGGCACTACCGGTGCCGTGGCACACAAGATGGGCCGACGTTGGATCATGGTCGAGCTTGGTGAACACTGCCACACCCACATAATTCCGCGGCTGAGAAAGGTTATTGACGGCGACGATCCGGGCGGCGTCACCGAAACCACTAGCTGGAAGGGCGGTGGTGGGTTCCGCTACTACCGGCTCGCACCTTCGCTTCTGGAGAAGGATAGCTTTGGCAACTGGGTTATCAGCAAAGAGTTCAACCCCTCTATGTTGGCCGAAGCCATCTGCAAACTGGAAGGCTTCCACTACGCTCCCAGCGAAAGCAGATACTGGCAACACGGACATGCCACGGAAACCGACTTCATTTATGTCACCACACAGACCCTGAGCCGCGAACAACTCGCCAGGCTCAGTGAAGAAGTAGGGGATAAGCGGTCGTTGCTCGTCATGTGCAGCGCGTTCCGTGCCCGCAACGTCGATCAATTCACGAACCTGACCATTAAGAAGATTCCGAAAACCGTCCTCACTCGCTGCGAATGGGGCAAAGACGACTACAGCTTGGAAATCAAGAACCTGCCCGCCGCCGCACCCGAGCCGTCCGTCGACGTACCGCCACCAGCGAACAATCGTGCCACCCGCAAGGCGAAGGCCAAACGCGATCATCCCACGTTATTTGATAAAGAGTCAGAATGACCTACCACGTCAACGCCATCGGCAACCGCCTCAGTTTGCGCCAGCCGCAACGCGATGCGCTGGAGATCCTTGCGCACGTCTGCGAAGTCATTCCGCTGGAGAAGGGGAGTGACCCGGCCCAGGCGTTGGAGACGATCAAATCCGAGTTCTCGACCGTCACGGACTTCGAGCGGGACTTCCCATCGCTCTGCTTCGCGCTCGCGACAGGCGTCGGCAAGACACGGTTGATGGGCGCGTTCATCGCTTATCTGACCCGAGTTGAAGGCGTCCGCCACTTTTTCGTGTTGGCACCGAATCTCACGATCTACAACAAGCTTGTGGCGGACTTCACCCCCGGAACACCGAAATACGTGTTTCAGGGACTCTCCGAATTCGCTACCAATTCACCCGAAATCATTACCGGCGACAACTACGAAAGCGGCCGGGGTGTACGTGCCGGCAAGCTATTTGAAGATGGCGTCCATATCAACATCTTCAACATCAGCAAGATCAACAGCGAAGTCCGAGGCGACAAGGCCCCACGCATCAAACGGCTGTCAGAATACATCGGCGAAAGCTACTTCGAGTATCTGTCGAAGCTCGATGACCTCGTGCTGCTGATGGATGAATCGCACCGCTATCGGGCATCGGCTGGCGTCAAGGCGATCAACGAACTGAAGCCAATCCTTGGTCTGGAATTGACCGCCACGCCGCAAGTCGAGAAGGGGACCAAGGCCGCCGAGCCGTTTAACAATGTGATCTACAGCTATCCGCTCTCCGAAGCGTTGAAGGACGGATTCGTGAAGGAACCGGCCGTCGCTACGCGCGAGAACTTCGATAAGGACAACTACACGAAGGAAGGACTGGAGCGATTGAAGCTGGAAGACGGCATCCACGTCCATGAGGAAACCAAGACACAGCTTGAACTGTACTCGCGCGAGAATAGTGTCCGCCGCGTGAAGCCGTTCATGCTGGTAGTCGCCGAGAGCACGAACCATGCGTCGGCACTGAAGGCGATCATCGAAGACCCGCAGTTCTTCGGCGGCCAGTACAAGGGCCGTGTGATCGAGGTCCACTCGCAGCAGAAGGGCGTCGAAAAGGACGAGAATGTCCAGCTGCTGCTGTCGGTCGAAGACCCAGAGAACCCGATCGAGATCGTCATCCACGTCAACATGCTCAAAGAAGGCTGGGACGTGACCAATCTCTACACGATCGTCCCGCTCCGTGCCGCGAACTCCAAGACGCTGGTCGAACAGTCCATCGGTCGCGGCTTGCGTTTGCCATACGGCAAGCGCACCGGTGTGGCCGCCGTCGACCGGCTGACGATCGTTTCGCACGACCGCTTTCAGGAGATTGTCGACCACGCCAACCAGCCGGATTCGATCATCCGCACTGGCATCATCATCGGTCGTGATATCCCGTTGGAGAAGTCGAAGGTAGTCGTCGCCGAACCGAAGGTGAACTTTGTCATTCAAGGCCATACGACGTCGGAGGGTGTGGTGCAGAAGCCTTTGTTCACCGAGCCAGAGGAACAGAGGGTCGCTCAAACGACGTTGGACGTACTCCGCGAGTTCGAGCGCCTGCCGAGTTCGGCCGACCTGAAGAAGCCGGATGTGCTCCAGAAGATCGTCGAACGCGTCACCGAGGCGGTCCGTCCTGCACAGGGCGTGTTGCCGGGAATCGGCGAAAAAGTGGACATCGCCAAGGTTGTCGCCCAGACCATCGACGTGCGCAACGAAATGTCGATCGACATTCCCCGGATCATCGTCACCCCACGCGGCGATACAACCTCCGGGTTCAAGGAGTTCACGCTCGACTGCAGGACGATCCGCTTGCAGCCCGTGTCACAGGAAATCCTCATCCAGCACCTGCAAAGCAACGAACGCTTCCGGCTCCGTAGCGGCGATGCCGTGATCCCCGAATCGCGATTGGAAGACTACCTGGTTCGTGGCCTCATGGATTTTGACGATATCAACTACGACGAACACGCCACGC
>Ga0326597_10006492_pt1 | contig 16008 bp, 12 predicted proteins | sample RVTome_12_FD_203789 | JGI IMG/M metagenome (GOLD analysis project Ga0326597, IMG submission 203789) | Soil microbial communities from uranium-contaminated site in the Upper Colorado River Basin, Wyoming, United States - RVT100D185 | ecosystem: Environmental > Terrestrial > Soil > Contaminated >...
TTCCGGTCCTCGGTGAGCCGGATCGCCGCGCCGCCCGCGGAGGGAATCAGGAAGACGTGCCACCGGCCCTCGTGCTGCGTCGAGACGAACGCGATGCGCGTTCCGTCCGGCGACCATCGCGGGTCCAGGTTCACGTGCCCGTTGCTCACGAGCGGAACGCTCCGGCCGGACTCGAGATCGAGTTGCCGGAGGTCCACCGCATCGCCGCGATACGAGGCGTAGACCACGCGCCGCCCGTCGGGCGACCAGTCCGGCTGGTGTGCATATCCCGGTCCCGAGGTGAGCTGAAGCGCCTCGTCCCCGGAAAGCCGCTGCCGCCACAGCGAGCCCTGCATGGCGTAGATGACCTCGGTTCCATCCGGGGACCAGGTGACGGCGCTCGGCCCGGTCGTCACCTGCGGCACGTACATCTCGCGCCAGTAATACGGATGAGGGACCTTGACCTGCCGCAGCACGGCCTCGCGCTGCGGGGGACGGCCCTGGGTCGAGCCGGAAGAGGCGACGAGGAGGGTCAGGGCCGCGACGGCGCCGGCGGGGACGCGCCTCACTCGCCGTCGTATGAGAACATCAGCGACTGGATCCTCCAGAAGCCGTGATCGGCGACGAGCAGGAGCACCAGCTTGCCGCGGCTTTTCTCTGCCTCCTCGGTGAGGACGAAGTCCGCCCATGCGCTGGCCAGCTTGCCTCGCCGGTCGATGCGCACGTTTTCCAGCTCCTCCTTGATGCTCCGCCCGCTGGCCAGGTACCGCATTGGGGCGGTGAAGAACTCGTCGAGCGTCCGCACCTTCACGGTACCGTCCGCGCGCGTGCTGGTGGCGGTAAACGTCGGCAGGAAGAGTTTCCGCCACCGGTCCAACGTCTCGTGCGTGTACAGCCCTACGTATTCGGCGACGGCGCGGCGCAGCGCCGCGTCACTGGGGGCGGGCGGCGGCGAGGCGGCCTGGAGAGCGGCGATGGCAAGCGCCAGGAACACTCCGAGACATTATTCGCGGAGCCTGGCGTCGTCAACGCCGCTCGCATCCTGAAGTTGACAACCGGAGGCGCTTGCCGGTCAGCTATGGCGGTGAGCACCACAGCCGGTGACGTCGACGTGGCCGTCGTCGGCGGCGGCATCGCGGGCCTCTCCGCGGCGCACGCCCTCCACCGCCTCGGCGTTTCGTACCGGCTGCTGGAAGGCTCGCCGCGGCTGGGCGGCGTGATCCGGACCGAGCGCGAGGACGGCTTCGTGATGGAGGCCGGGCCGGACGCGATCCTCGCCCAGAAGCCGGCGGCGGTCGATCTCACCCGCGAGCTGGGGCTCGGCGACCGTCTGATCCCCACCAATCCGGCGCAGAAGACGGTGTTCGTCCTTCATCGTGGGCGGCTCCTGCCCCTGCCCGACGGCATGATGCTCGGCGTCCCCACCCGGTTCGCGCCCATGGTGACCACCAGCCTCTTCTCGTGGACGGGGAAGCTGCGCATGGCGGCGGAAGTCCGGATGCGCCCGCGCCCGGACGCCGGTGACGAATCCATCGCGTCCTTCCTCGGCCGCCACTTCGGAAAGGAGGCGGCGGAGCGCATCGGCGAGCCGCTGCTGGCCGGCATCCACGCCGGCGCGCCGGAGCAGCTCTCCATGCTCTCCGCGTTTCCGCGCTTCGTGGAGATGGAGCGCCGCCACGGCAGCCTGATCCGCGCGATGTGGAAGGCCCCGCGTCCAAAGGCGGGCGCGCCTGCTGCGTTCGTGTCCTTCCCCGGCGGGCTGCAGGAGCTGGCGGACGCGCTGGCGGCGCGCGTGCAGCCGGCCGCGATGGTGGATCGGCCGGTGCGCGCGCTGCGGCCCGCGCCCGGCGGATGGGAGATCGAAAGCGGGGGTGGCGAGACGCTTGCCGCGAAGGCGCTGATCCTGGCCCTGCCCTCACGGGCGGCGGCGCGGCTGCTCGGCGCGGTGGACGCTGGTCTCGCCGATGCCCTCGGCGCGTTTCGCTCGGTCTCGACGGCGGTCGTCTACCTGGGCTACCGCCGGGCCGACGTCGGGCACCCGCTCGACGGATACGGCGTCGTGATCCCGCGCGGAGAAGGCCTGCGGGCGTCCGGGCTCGGGTTCGTGTCCACGAAGTTCCCCGGCCGCGCGCCCGAGGGGCACGTCCTCCTCCGCGCGTTCCTCGGAGGCGCCCGCGATCCGGACGTCCTCGTCGACGACGACGACGCGCTCGTCGACCGCGCCGCCGCCGAGTGCACGCCGGTGCTGGGCCTGCGCGGCGCGCCCGTGCTCGCGCGGGTCTTCCGCTGGCCGCACGCGACGCCGCAGATGGAGGTGGGACACACCGCGCGCATGGCCTGGATCGACGCCCAGGCGGACGCCCGGCGCGGGCTCTACCTCACCGGGGCCGGCCTGCGCGGCACCGGCATCCCGGACATGCTCGCGGACGGCGCACGCCAGGCCCATCGCGCGGCGGCGTGGCTCGCGGGCCGCGCCGCCCCCGCCAACGGTCAGAACCGGTAGGTCAGCTTCAGCCAGCCCGTGATCGAGCGGTAGTTCCCGTCGTTCGCGGCCATGAAGAACGAGGCCGGGAAGTAATAGACGACCCCGGTGGTCGCCGCGTCGTCGGCCTCGTAGTCCTCGTACCAGCCGCCGAGCCCGATGCTCCAGTTGGCGGAGGCGCGATATGCGAGCTCGCTGGACACGGTGAAGATCCGGGTGTCGTCGTAACGCTCGATGGGGAACGCGACGTCGGGCGCGCCGCCGGGCGGGCTGGACAGGTCGTTGAATCCGTCCACCTTCTGGAAGCGGCCGAACGTGTTCCAGCTCCACTTGTCGGGGACGAGCGCCACGTTGACGCCGCCGCCCACCGAGTCCACGGTGTCCGTCACGTCGGAGAACCAGTTGTCGAGGGGATTCACCGACGGCGTGGCGCCGCTCTGCCGTCCGGCCTGGTGGTTGACGTTGCGCTCGCGGGAGTAGAAGCCGTACACGCTCCAGCGCGCGTTCGGGGTGTAGTCGAAATCCGCGCTCAGCACCCGGTAGTTGGCCTCGGTGAGGCCGAACTCGGACTCCGTGTAGTCGTCCCTGGTCAGGGAGTAGCCGAGCGTGACCCCCACTTCGCCTCCGGGGGTGAGGATGAGCTGGGTGTTGATGCGGTCGAAGTCGCGCTTCGCCTGGTCGTACCGCCGCAGCGCGGGGAGGTTCACCGCCGGCCCGGGATCCAGGTACGACGCGTGCTCGGCTTCCTCGAAATGGTACTGGTCGAAGTCGCGGCTTGCGCGCTCGAGGCTGCCGCGGAGGATCGCCCAGTCCGTCGCCCGCAGGCGCAGCGCCGCCCCGAACCCGTTCTCGCGGGTCTCCTCGGTCTCCCGGAACGTGCGCTCGAAGGCGATGTGGCGGGCGAACGCCTCCAGGTTCACGCGGCCGAAGTCGTACCCGGCCGAGCCGTCGAAGCGGTTGGACGTGTAGCCGTAGGGGACGCTGATCCGGGGGATGTCCTCCCACACCCCGTCGAACCGCACGTACCCCGGGAAGCGCAGGCGCTCGGTCTTGTTGTCGTGGTCGTAGCGCCGGAACCGGGCGGTGAGGTTCAGGCGGTCGGCGGGCCGCGAGGAGACGGAGGCCATCAAGGTCGTCACGGCGATCCGGCCGTCCAGGGCCTGCGCGGGCAGCGCCGACCGGTCGGTGGCCACCAGCGGGCTCGTGATCGCGGTGTTGGTGCTGTAGGGGATGAACGGCGTGTCGTTCTGGCGCCAGGAGCCGAGGGACGCGCTGGCCGTGACCCGCGTGCGGTGCGGGAGACGGAAAAGGGCGAGGGCCGACCCGGTCAGGGCCTCGTTGTCCGGGGGCAGGGCCACCACGCCGAAGACGGGGCCACCCACCGACCCCGACCCCGGTGCCGTGTACGCGCTGGCATCGGTGGCGTCGGTGATGCGGAATGGATTGTCGAAAGTGAGGGTGGTGATGCGGTTCGCGAACGAGTTGTACTGCAGCCCGGCCTGCACGGAGCCCCACGTCCCATCGAGCTGTCCCGCGGCGGTGAAGTCCTGGGTGAGATAGTGCACGGGCTCCGGCGTCTCCACGACGTTGCCGAACCCGAAGGACGTGCCGGCGGCGGCGCGGTCGCCGGTGCGCCGCTCGCGGAGGTAACGCACGGTGAGGGTCAGCGGCTCGCTCGGGGTCGCCTTGAACACCATCCGCGTCCGCTCTCTCTCCAGGGCGAGGTCCACGTGGTTGGCGGCGTCCAGCGAGGGTCCGACGAGGTTGTTCAGGAACGCGAAGTTGATGAGGCTGCGGGGATTCGTCGCCTCCAGCACCGTCTGGTGGGTGCGCTGCAGGGTGTCGCTCAGCTCGAAGACGCCGGGGCCGGTCTGCTCGAGCAGGGTCCGGCCGTCGTTGCCGAAGCGGTGGGGGATCTGGTTGTAGTCGCCGTCCAGCGCCCACTTGCGATCGTTGAGCCGGAAAGCGAACTGCTGGTCGCCCTGCTGGACGTTGCGCCCGGCGGCCGAATAGCGCAGGTTTCCGCGGTGCCCGCGGATGTTGAAGAACGGCACCACCACCCCGTTGGGCACGTCCCGATACTCGGTGAACTTGGAGGAGATGGTATCGACGTCCTTCAGGATTCCCCCGAGCTGGATCTCTCCGCTGAAGCCGGGCCCGGTGTCGGCGCTCGCCATGGGTTCCGCGGCGGCGGCGGCGGCCGCCTCGTCGGTCTCGGCCTCGGTGGGAGGGGCCTCCGCTGGCGGGCTCATCTCGGGCGCGGGCGCGGGCGGCTCGGGGTTGGGCGTGATCTGGGCGGCCACGGGGATCGCGGCGGCCAGGACCGCGGCGGCCACGACGGTGAAGACTCGCATGCGGTTCATGGCTACCTCCCCAGGTAGGCGCCGGAAGGCGCGTTGGAACCGTGGATGTTCTGATGGCAGTTCTTGCAGGCGTGCTCCACCGCGCGGTTGCTCGGCGTCACCGGGGCCCCGGTCGGGGTGGCGCCGGTGGCGGTGTTGCGCAGGTCGTACAGCGTGCCGGGGTGCCGCGTGTTCAGGTGGCAGCGCTGGCACAGGTAGGGCTGCTTGGCCACCAGCATCTTGTCGTGGTTGGAGCCGTGCGGCTCGTGGCAGTTCGTGCAGTTCTCGCGCACCGGCGCGTGCTCCCACAGGAACGGGCCGCGCTTCTCGGTGTGGCACTCCAGGCACTTCTCGTTGACGGATTCGGCGCTCACCATCTTGGGGTGCGTCGAGTCGTGGGGATCGTGGCAGGTCGCGCAGCCCATCTTCCCTTCGCGCACCGGGTGGTGCGACGTGCGCAGGCTCTTGCCGCGGATGTCCTTGTGGCACGTGAAGCAGGTGTCCGCCTCTTGCGCGGTCTTGACTTGCGCCCGCGCGGACTTGAAGTCGTGCACGCTGTGGCACGAGACGCAGCTCACGCCGCGGCGCTCGTGGACCCCGCCGTCGTAGTGCGCCTGCCGGCCCTTGTCGTGGCAGGTCTGGCACTTGGCGTTCGCCTCCCTGGCGTCCTTCTTCGGGAAGGCGGGCCCGGGGCCTTCCTTGCCCTCGAGCTTCGCCGCCATGTGCGCGGCCGCGCCCGTGTGGCAGGTCGCGCAGTTGCCCGGCACCGTGGCGTGCGCGGTGTGCTGCATCCCCCGGACCGGGGCCTCGTGGCAGGCCGCGCACTGGGCGGGGTCGACTGCGCCCGGAGGCGGCTCCGTCTGCTCGCTGCCCGCCCGCGCCGGCGGCAGCGACAGCAGGAGCGCCGCTGCGGCCACGGAGACGACCATCACGACTGCGCGCCTCATGACGAGACCTCCTTGTCCAGCACGACGCGATTGCGTCCCGCCCGCTTGGCTGCGTAGAGGGCGCGGTCGGCCCTCTCCAGGATCGCCTGCGGCATCCAGCCGTCGCCCGGCGTGGCGCAGGCGATGCCGATCGACACCGTCGCCCGCAGGCCGCCCGGCAGCGACATGCCCTCGGCGAGGGACCGGATCCGTTCCGCGAGCACGCGCGACGCCGGCGCGTCCGCCTCGGGCGCCATCACCGCGAACTCGTCGCCGCCGAACCGGCACCCGGTGTCGCTGGCGCGCAGGCCGCGGCGGATGGCATCGCCGATCGCGCGCAACGCGGCGTCGCCGGCGGCGTGGCCGCCCCGGTCGTTGATGCCCTTGAGGCTGTCCACGTCCAGCAGCAGGACGGACAGCGGCTGCGGATACCGCCGGCTGCGGTCGTGCTCCTGGTCGAGGCGCTCCAGGAACGCGCGGCGGTTCAGGAGGCCGGTGAGGGCGTCGGTGGAGAGCCGCCGAAGCAGCTCGTCCGCCTGCCGGCCCAGCACCAACCCGAAGGCCGCGAACACGACGAGGGTGGACGCGGTGACGTAGACGAAGACGGGAAGGTCGGCGGCAATCGCGCCCATCATCCCGCCGTTCAGCGGTCCCTGCAGCCAGCGCACGGCCAGCAAGCCGGCGGGCGCCCCAAGCGCCAGCACGCAGCCCGCGGCGGCGTACACCCACTGCCGGGGATGGCGGCGGCGGAGCAGCCACGGCGCGCGGCTACTTTCAGCGCCCGCCTCCATCCACTCCCGCTCCATCACCGCCTCGAGCACGAACATGAGTCATCTCAACCCGAGATCCGACAGCACCTTCGGGTTCGATTCGTCCATGGCCAGCACCGTATGGCAGGCCGCGCAGTCCTGGGTGATGGTCTTGCCGTCCGCACGCTTGTGGCTGTCGTCGTGGCAGCGGAAGCACCCGAGGAAGTCCTCGTGGCCGACGTTGTTCGGGTAAGTCCCCCACCCGACCTTCATGTTCGGGAAGACGTTGCGCAGGTAGATGCCCGTAAGCTCCCCGACCGCGGCCTCCACCTGCGCGCGGTGGGCCCGATAGGCCTCGGGATGGCTCTTCTGGTAGTAGGACGTGAGGTCGCCGGCGATCCGCCGGGACGCCGTCTCGCGGTCGGGGTACTCCGTCCGCAGCAGCTCGCTCCCCTTCTTCTTGACGAAGGGGAGCACCGTACTGATCCTGCCCTCGGCGAGAGCCCGGTCGAGGGCACGCTCCGGCAGCTCGAACGTGTGAGACGGCCGGTTGTGGCAGTCCATGCAGTCCATCGTGCGGCGCTCGCCGCGGGCGAGGTCGTCGGGCGTGGCCTTGATCTCGGCCGACGTGTAGGCGTGCTTCTGGCCGTTCGCGTCCACCGCCTCCACCACCGGGATCACCTGCCGCTTGTCGTCCGTGGCCACGTACGAGATCGGACGCGCGGGGTCGAGGTGGAGCCCGTGGATACCGGTGTGCCCGCTCCTCCCCCGCCCGCCGATCCTGACCACGAGGACGTTGGTGGACGCGGTGTTCGCCTCGTCGTCCGCGTACTTGGCGCGCACGACGAACTTGTCCCCGTGGAACTTCTGCGGCCAGTGGCATTGTTCGCAGGTCTCGCGCGCCGGGCGCAGGTGCTCCACCGGCGAGGGAATGGGCCGGGTGTAGGTGTCGAGGGCCACCGCGAAGACCTGGCGCGTGCCCGACAGCTTGCTGCGCACGAACCACGAGGCGCCCTCCCCGATGTGGCACTGCACGCAGCCGACGCGCGAGTGCGGCCCGTCGAGGAACGCCGTGTACTGAGGCGCCATCACGGTGTGGCAGGAGGTGCCGCAGAACGTGTTGGAGTCCATGTACTCGACACCGCGGTAGGAGGCGGTGCCCAGTATGGCCACGTTCAGCACGGTGGCCACCGCCACCAGCACGACCGCGTTCCGGATGAGAGGCGACCCGAGGTCGACCCGCGGCCACTGCTGGGGAAGCTCTCCGCGGGCGCGCAGGCGGCGGCGGCGCCACCACACACCGAGCGGCATGAGGAGGAGGCCGAGCACGAAAACCGCCGGCAACACGAAGAAGAAGAGGATGCCGGCGTAAGGGTGCGTCGGGGTCTCACGGACCGACTCGCGCAGCCAGAACCCGATCATGGTGGCCGCGGCGCTGGTGGTCAGGACGGCCCCGATCAGCGTGACCGGGTTGTGGCCGAGGTAGAAGGCGGGTCGCAGCCACGATTGCGCGCGCGAGGGGGGAGGCGCCGTCCCCACTCAGCTCACCAGGACCGGGCAGGGGGCGTGGCGGATGACCCTCTGCGCGTGGGTGCCGAGCACCACATCCCGCAGGCTGTCCCGTCCACCTGTGGAAAGGACGACGAGCTCCGCGTCGATCGCCTTCGCCGTCGACAGGATGACCGCGCAGGGCTCGCCGCGCTCCACCACCAGCCGCGGCGCGCGGCGGGCCAGCTCGCGCGGGACGAAACGGCGCAGGGAGGCGAGCGCGCGATCCACGTCGGCGGGGCCGGCCACCGCGTGCAGCACCGTCACCGTGGCGCCGAACAGGCCCGCAAGCCGGGCGGCCAGACGGAAGGAGCGCCGGGACCCGGCCGAGAAGTCGGTGGCGACGAGGATGCGGCGGTAGGGACGCGCCTCACCGCGCGCGCAGAGGACGGGCACCGCGCCCTGGAGGCGGTCCACGGTGGCCTCGGTGAGGCTGAAGCCGAGCGCCCGAGAAAGGGTTCCGCGGTCGTGCGGCGCCATGACCACGACTTCGGCGCCGAGCCGCCGCACCGCCGCCGCCATGGTCGCAGCGGTGGGGGACCCGCGCTCGACCACGACCTGCCGGCGCGCGCGGGCCACACCGGTGGCCTGCGCTTCGGCTTCCAACGTTGCGCGCGCGAGCCGCACCGCCGCCGTCCTCATGTCGGCCACCTCCCCAGGGCGATGGGCGTCCTCGTATTCGCGGACATCACAGGCATGGTACAGGGTCAGGCGGGCGCCGGAAGCCCGGGCGAGCAGCGCGGCGTGCGCCTCGGCCACTGCGCCCTCGGGAGAGAGTCCCGTCAAGCAGACGACGTGGCCAAAAACCGCCGGCGACACCAGCGCAGGTGCGCGCGACGAGCTCCGTGCGGTTCCCACTGCTTCCGTCGCCATGTCACGACACCTTGTCGACGAGGTTGAAATTCAGGGTCACGGAGACGATGAAAGGCACCGGGACGCCGTTGAGCAGCAGCGGCTGGTAGCGCCATTGCTTCACCGCGTCCCCCGCGGCCTGGTCGAACAGGGGGTGGCCGCGCAACACCTTGACGCTCTGGACGCGGCCGTCAACGCCGACAATCGCCTCCAGGATCAGGGTTGTGGACGTCCGGGCGGCCCGCGCGAGTTCCGGGTACGCCGGCGTCACGCGGTTCAGCAGCTTCGGAGTGCGGATGATCCCGCCCACGCGTACGGGAGGGGCCGCGGCCGGAGGCGGCGCCTCGGGCAACCCGCCCACGATACCGCCGAGGACGCCGCCCGGAACGCCGCCCTCGACACCGCCGGGGACGCCGCCCTCGACTCCGAGGTCCAGGCTTTCCTCCGGCTGCACCAGCTCCGGCACCTCGATCGGCGCCACGAACTTCGCCGCCTCGGTGGGGCGGGGCGCCGCCGGAGCGGGCTTCAGGGCCCGGGCTCCGGCGGGAGGAGGAGGAGGCGGCGGAGGAGGCAGGGCCACGTCGGGAGGCGGCACGAAGAAGGCGCGCACCGCTTCGCTGGTGGCCGGCAGGACGCTCTCACCCACGACGAGGGGCAGGACGATGATGGCGGCGACGACGATCACATGGACGGCCAGGGAGAAGGCGCCGGATCCGAGCGCGCGCGACGCGCGATGTTCGCGTGTGCCGCTGAACACGAGCGAGTCGAGCGCGAACCGCGGCTCTACTCGACGGCTCATCTGACGCCGAACGGGAAGCGACGAGATGAAGGGCGCTACGTGTGCCATTTGGCTCTCTCCTGGGACCTGGACAACTCAATCGGCATGCCATCGCCACGCGCCTGTTTCCCACTCATGGGCCAGCAGTTAGGCCGGCCCGGCCGGTGGCGCGAGGCGAAGGAATTGCGGTGGGGGGAGGTTCGTGCGCTTTTGTTGCGCGCGGAGGAGCGCGAGCGCCGCCTGGGGGATCGCGATGGCGAGCACGCTTCCGGCGACCACCACCGCCCAATCGTCGAGATGCAGCGGATCGACGTGGACCCGCGCGGCCAGGCCCGGGACCTGGATCAAGCCGGCGGACGCCACCGTCGTGGCCAGGGTCACGATCCGCGCCGTCCCGGTGCGCAGCCGGCTCAGCGTGGCGGCGAGCAGCGCGGTCGCCAGCGAGAAGGTCGCCAGCGCCATGGCCCGGGCATGCTCCACCCGCCCCGAGTCGGCGAGGCTTCGGTCGTAGCCGGCCACGATCACGGCCGTGAGCAGGAGGCCGCCCAGCACGATCACCGTCCATTCCCGGGGAGAGAAGAACCGCGCCTCGCGCCGCGCCGGAACCTGCCGGAGCCGGTCGCTCGACGGCAGCTCCTGGAAGCACAACATCGCCGTCGGATGGATGATCGACTCCAGCCAGACGATGTGGATGGGCAGGTACAGCAGCGGATAACCCGCCAGCGGGATGAGGGTCGCGGTGAGGACCAGGCCGATGTGGATGACCAGCAGGTAGTGAAACCCGAGCTGGAGGTTGCGGAAGAGCTGGCGCCCCTCCGCGATCGCGCGCACGATGCTGCGGAAGTTGTCGTCCAGGAGGACGATGGAGGCGATCTCGCGCGCGCTGCGGGTGCCCCGCTCCCCCATGGCGATGCCGACGTCCGCCGCCTGGAGCGCGGGCACGTCGTTCACCCCGTCGCCGGTCACGGCGACGATCTCGCCCTGCGATTGCAGCGCGCGGACGAGGCCCAGCTTCTGCGCCGGGACGGCCCGCGCGATGACGTCGACGTCGCGCATTCCCGTCCGGCCCCGGCGCAGGCGCTGGTCGAGGTCGTCGCCGGAGATCACCCGGGGCTCGCCGTCGCCGAGGCCGATGTCGCGGGCGATGGCGCGCGCGGTCGCCGGGTGGTCGCCGGTGACCATGATGGTGTGGATCCCCGCCTCGCGGCAGCTCCGGATGGCCTCCGGGACCCCGCCGCGTACGGCGTCCTCGCAGACCAGGAGGCCGGCGAGGTGGAAGCCCCGCGCCGGCTCGCCGCCGGGCCAACTGCTTTCGTCCAGGGAACGCCACGCGCACGCGATGACCTTCTGTCCGCCGCCCGCCAGCCGAGCGACGCGCTCCTCCCACATCGCCCGGCCGGCGGCATCCAGCATCGACATCGGGAGGAGGGTCTCGGGAGATCCCTTGCTGGCCGCCAGGAGGCCGCCGTGGTCGCGAACGATCGCCGTTTCCCGCCGGCGGTCCTCCGTGAACGGGTAGGTGGACACGACCTCGGGGCGGGCGCGGCCGCCGCGGGCGGAGGCTTCGTCGAGGATGGCGGCGTCCAGCGGATCTCCCGTCTCGCGGCGCGACGCGATGCTCGCGATGCGCATCAGCAGGTCCTCCGTCGCGTCGTCGGCGGGCAGGAGCTGGGAAACGCGGAGCCGGCCCTCGGTGAGGGTGCCGGTCTTGTCGGAGCAGATGCAGGTCACCCGGCCGATGTTCTCGACGGACACCGCGCGGCGGACCAGCGCGTGGCGGCGGGCCAGGCGGTAGACGCCGACGCCCAGGAAGAACGTGAACGCGATGGGAAACTCCTCCGGAAGCGCCGCCACCGCCAGCGTGACCGCGCTCATCAGCGCGTCGAGCCATCCGCGGCCCTGCCGGAGGCGGACGAACGCGAGGAGCAGGCACATCAGCGTGGCGGCGACGACCAGCCTCGCGACGAGACTCGCCACCGCGGCCTGCAGGGGGGTGCGCGCGTGTGCGCCCCCGGCCGCGGAGCGCACGATCTCGCCGTAGAGGGTGTCGCCGCCCGTGAAGGCCACCCGCACCCGCGCGCGGCCGGTGAGCAGCCGTGTTCCCGCGAAGCAGAGGTGTTCGGCATCCACGATCGGCTCGTCCAAACCCGGAGGCAGCTCGGTCATCGGCGTCTTGCGAACCGGGTACGCCTCTCCGGTGAGCGACGACTCGTCCGCCTGCATGTCGTCGCCCGCGACCACGAGCCCATCGGCCGGAAACGCCTGCCCGGCGGCCACGATCGCGGTGTCGCCGGGAACGACTTCGCTGGCGGTCACTTGCACCGGCTGGCCGTCCCGCATCACGACGGCGGTGACGGCGAGCCGGGTGCTGAGCCCCTCCGTCGACGCCTGCGTCCGCCGATGAAGGAAGGCATCCATCCCCCCCAGCGGGACGAGAGCGGCGAAGAGGGTGAGGGCTTCCGCTCGATCACCCAGCGCGGCGTAGAGCACGCCGGTGCCGACCAGGAACCAGATCATCGGGTCCCTGCTCGTCTCCCGGACGATGGTCCACCAGGGGTTGCGCGTGACCTCGACGATGTCGTTCGGCCCGAAGATTCCGCGACGGTCGCGAGCGGCCGCGCTGGTCAGGCCGTTCCCGCCGAGCGGGCCGCCCAGCCGGCCGACAGGAATGGCCCGGCGCATGTCCTAGACGCCCGCGGCTACCGGCGCCGGACGACCAGCACCGGGCACGCGGCCTCCCGTACCACGGCCAGCACGGTGGACCCGAAGAGCAGCCGCTCGAGCGCGCCCGTGCCGGAGGCGCCCAGCACGATCAGGTCGACCGCGCGGGCGCGCGCCAGGCCGAGGATCTCGCCCGCCGCGCTTCCGGCGGCGACCACCGCGTCCGCGCCGAGCTCGGCGCCCCCCGCGAGCGCGACTGCCCCGCGAAGGCGTTCCTCCGCGCGGCCCGTGTCGCCGGCCCGGCGCCGGTCCTGGCCCTCCAGGACGTGCATGGCGATGAGATCCGCCCGTGCCTTCTCCGCGATGGAGAGCGCATATCGGAGGGCCAGGCGGGCATCGGGCGAGAAGTCCGTAGCCCACAGCACCGTGCGCGGCCACCCGGTGACGGCAAGGAACGCCGGAGGTACGGCGAGGACGGGGCACGTCGCCTTGCGGATGACGGTCTCCGCCACCGAGCCCAGCACCGCCCGATCGACCGCGCCCTGGCCGTGGGTCCCCATCACGATGAGGCCGGCCGGCAGGGCGTCGGCCACCTTCAGGATCTCGTCCGCGGGCTTGCCCTCGCGCAGCGCGGGCTTCGTGGCGACGCCCGCGGCGCGCGCCGGCTGTAAAGCGCCGTCGAGGGCGCGGGAGAGGTCGTCACGGAGGCGCGGGCGCAGCAGCGCGGGATTGGCGAGCGACCGGAACCCGCCCGAAGCCGGCAGCTTCGTCGGGATGACGTGCAGGCCGACGATCTCCGCGCCGTACGCTCGCGCCAGCGGGACGGCCAGTCGAAGCGCATCCGGCGACGCGGCGGAGAAGTCGCAGGGACACAGGATGGGGCCGAGCGCGATCGCGGGCGCGGCGTCGATGGGCCGGATCGCCCGCGGCCTCATGCAGGCACCGGCGCCGATCGGGCCGTGAGCACCGCGCACGGGGCGCGGCGGATCACCTGATCCGCGGTGGACCCGCTCAGCCCCCGATCGGACAGGCTTTCCCCGCCGACGACGACGAGCGCCGCGCGCCGCGCCGCCGCCATGCGCAGGATCTGTCGCGCGGGGACGCCGGGGACGACGACCTCTTCGATGCGGTCTTCGGGGCGGCCGTGCGCGGCGGCCAGCGCGTGCAGCCGCCGGCACGCCTCGCGCATGTCCGTCGCGCGGTCCTCGAGGACGTGCAGAAGGGTCAGGCCTGCGCCCGTCGCGCGAGCGACCTCGCAGGCGTGCGCGAGGGTCCTCGGCGACGACGGCGACAGGCCGACGGCGCACACGACGGCGTCGCTCCGCACCGGGGCGGGCAGCGCCGGGTCCGGCCGCCGCCACCCGACGGTGAGAACGGGGCACGTCGCATGCCGGAGGACCTCGGTGGTGACCGACCCCAGTACGCGGCGCTTGAGGCCGCCGCGGCCGTGTGTGCCCATGACGATCACGTCGGGGGCAGTGCGCCGGACGGTCTCGATGATCTCGTGCGCCGGCCGGCCCGCCTTCAGGCAGACCCGGACCGGGATGCCGGCCGCCCGCGCGGGTTCCAGCAGCGCCTCGACGTCCTCCGTGACCGCCGAGCTGACGCCCGCCGGCACTTGCGGACGATCCCCGCGGGAGGGAGCGGCATAGGGAATGACGAACAGGACAGTGATCTCCCCGCGGCATGCGCGCGCAAGGGCCACCGCCTCGGCCACGGCGGCCACCGAGGCCTCCGAGAAGTCGATCGAGCACAGGATGCGGCGCAGCGGGCCCGGCTCCGGCCGGGGCGGCGCCGGGCCGGCGGTGGCGGATGTTTGTGTCGTGGCCATGGACGAGCCTCCTATCGAGCGCGGGCGCGCCGCGCCTTCCCGATCAAGCGATGGCCGAGCACGGCGAAGCCGGCCAGGGGCAGGAACATCGCGAACAGCGCGCCCCGGATGGGCGCGGTCAGGAGCGCCGCCGCCGTCGCCCGCAGCGTGGGCCGCGCGGGCGGCGCGCCCAGGCGCGCGTACTCGAGCGGGTGCTCGTGCCGCATCCGCTCCACGCTGATCCTCCCGTCGAAGATGCTGCGGTCGAAGGGGAAGACGTCCGGGGAGAGGTGGGCGCTGAAGATGTGCCAGGTCAGGATGACGAGCAGCGCCATCAGCCCCTCGTTGCTGTGGGCTGCTTTCGCCGCGGGGATCGCCTGCCCTCCGACCACGCTCGCGAACGCGGTCGGGAAGTAGAGCGCGAAGCCGGTGACGATCATCACCCCGCCCCCGAACACGAGCCCCCAGTACTCGAACTTCTGGCGGTAGTCGTAGCGGTCGAAGCGCGCGCCTTCGGGCGCGAACCCGAGCTGGTGCTCGAGGGTGCGCCACGCGTCGCGCACGTCCTTCCGCCCGGGGACCATCGAGAGCTCGACCCGTCCGCGCAGCGCGCCGAAGACCACCACCGCGAGATGCTCGAGGGCGAGCAGCGCGAAGGCGATCCCGGAGACGCGGTGGATCCAGCGCGCGCGGTCGATGCCGCCCAGGAGGCCGATCAGGGTCTCCGCCCACGGGGCGGGATAGAACTTCTGCGGAATGCCGGACAGCGCGAGCAGCGTGAAGAGCGCCATGATGAGCACGTGCTCCAGTTTCGCCCGCCGCCCGAACCTCTGGATCGTGTCGGTCATCGTCCCACCGCCATCAGGAAGCGCCGCAGGTGGATGACGATCTGCAGGAGCAGGCCGCCCAGCACGACGGGGATCAGGATGCGGTAGCCCACACGCACCGCATGGACGAGGGGAGCCTTGGTCCAGCTCGGCTCGTAGTGCGACAGCCAGGCCGCGGGGAACTCGGGGGTGGCGGCGGGGTGGCACTTCGCGCACGACCTCGTGAGGTTGGCGTGTGTGGTCGAGCCGGGCAGCCCGGGATGAGCGATGTCGTGAACGCCGTGGCAGTCGGTGCACAACGCGGTGACCGCCCCTCCCTTGCCGTTCCCGTTCTGGCGCTTCTGCAGCGACGCCGTCATGCCGTGGAAGTCGGCCAGGTACGTGCGCAACACGTCCGGCGACATGCCGTACCGGGCGGCGAGCTTCGCGTCGGCGTGGCACCGGCCGCACATCTCGGGGACCTGCAGCCGCCACTCGCGGGTCCGCGGGTCCTGGATGTCGTGCGAGCGATGGCAGTCGGTGCAGGTGGGCACGTCCTGGTTGCGCTGCTCGATGAGAGCGCGGCCGTGGACGCTGGCCGCGTACTTCTCGTACACCCCCGGGTGGCAGCGCGCGCAGGTGGTGGATATGCGCGAGCGCGGCATGTGCGGCCGCGCGACGTCGTGGGACCCGTGACAGTCGACGCAGGTCGGGGCGCGCCGGTCTCCCGCCCCGCGCAGCGCCTCGTGCACGCCGTCCTTCGCGTGCGCGGCATCCTCTTGATGGCAGGTCTTGCACGACTCGCCCATCGCCGCCCGCATCGCGTAGGCGTCGGGGAACCTCTTCTCCGGATGCGGCAGATCGTCCATCCCCGAATGGCACTCGGTGCACCGCAGCTCTCCGCCGTGCACCGAGCGCGCGAGATGGTTGGGGTCGACGGCGAGGGGCCGGCCGGTGCCGTCGCCGAGGGTCAGCGACAGCTCGGGGTCGGAATGGCATCCCAGGCAGGCCTCGTTCGCCTCCGCGACGGTCTCCGTCGCGGCGACCGGCGGCTCCGCCACCGCCGGGCGCAGGA
>Ga0326597_10006493_pt1 | contig 16006 bp, 13 predicted proteins | sample RVTome_12_FD_203789 | JGI IMG/M metagenome (GOLD analysis project Ga0326597, IMG submission 203789) | Soil microbial communities from uranium-contaminated site in the Upper Colorado River Basin, Wyoming, United States - RVT100D185 | ecosystem: Environmental > Terrestrial > Soil > Contaminated >...
CTCCGCCTCGACTTCGCCACCCATTCGATCGGCGGCCTCTCGCCCAACGACTTCATCATGGCCGCGAAGGTGAACCGCCTCCTCGAGAGCGAGGACGCGGAGGAGAGCGACCGCTAGACGGCGTCCTCCGGCACCGCCAGGCCGGCAAGCCGGTAGTAATGGCGCTCCATGACCGCCATGTTCTTGCGCAGGTCGCCCTCCGCCTCCACTTTCGCCCGGTTAGGCGCGACGGCAGCGCGCCGCCGCTCGGCGTCGCTCAGGGCCGCGTAGAGGGCCTCGGCGAGGGCGTCGACGCTCCCTGCCGCGACCCGCAGGCCGTTGGCGCCGTCGCCGACCCAGCCATCCTGGCTTGCCAGGTCGCTGACCACCGGGAAAGCGCCCGCCGCCATCGCCTCCATCGTGCTCAGCGCCAGCGAGTCGGTGGACGGCACCGAAACGTAGACGTGCGCCGCCGCCAGCACCTGCCGTAGCCGGGCCGTGTCGATCCGTCCCAGGAAGCGCACCGCCTCGCCGAGGCGGAGCTCGCCCGCCAGCCGCTCGAGGCGCGGCCGCTCGCCGCCGTCGTTGGCGATCAGGAGCCGCGCCGCCGGCAAGCGCCGCCGTAAGCGGGCGAACGCCTCGACTACGCGGCCGACGTTGTACAGCGGCTCCAGGGCGCGGTCGCTGATCAGGGTAGGCGGCGCGGCGGCGTCCGGTCGGAGATTGATCGAGGGCTCACTCGGGCCGAGAAAGGCCTCGTCTAGCCCCAGCCGCACCACGGCAACGCGGTCGGGGGCCACGCCGAGCGCCACGGCGCCCGCGGCCAGCGCCGGGTCGTTCGCCGTGACGAGGTCGGCCGCCGCCAGGGCCCGGCGCGCTATCAAGCGGCCGAGCGGCCGCCGCGCCGCGACGAAGAGGTCGGAGCCCCAAGCGCTGACCACGTAGGGGTGGCAGGCGGCAAAGGAGCCGTAGAAGCCGTGCTCGACGACGTAGTGGGCGTGAAAGACGTCCGGCCCGATCGCCCGCAGCGTCTGGTTGAGGCCCGCCCGGGCGTAGCGCCAGGCGTGGAGCAGGCGCAGCAGGTCGGGCGGCAGCCGTCGCGCCAGGCCCGCCGCCGTGCCCTGGCCGCCGCGATCGCCTGCCGGCAGGGGCGCGGCGCTGCCGCCGAGGACGTGGAGGTTCACGCCGTCCAGCGCGCTTACGGGCGCGTAAAAGGAGATCGCGTGGAGCTCGTGGCCGCGCTCGACGAAGACGCGCAACCAGCGCCGCGTGTGGGGCCCGTCGAAGTCGCCGAGCACGGCGATGCGCAGGCGACGGCCCGGTGCCGCGCTCACCGGTCGCCCGCCGGCGGCGCCGGCCCGGATCGCCCCGGCCCCCTTACCGCCGCCTTTATCCGGCTCAGGCCCTCGACGTAGAGCGAGAGGTCGGCGGCGCGCGGCAGCAGCGCCTCGCTTATGCGGCCGCCCGAGAGGCGGCGGTAGGCAAGCGCCGTCAGGCCGAGGCTGACGCCGTAGGCGAGCGAGGATCCGATCGCGGCGCCGCTGACCTCGAAGGCCGGGATCAGCGCCAGATCGGCGCCGACGTTGACGGCGAGCGTCGCGACGGCGATCCAGGCGTTGATCGCCGGCCGGCCGCGGCTGAACACGTAGGCGGCCAGGACTTTACCGCCGGCCAGGGCGACGGTGCCGGGCAGCAGCCAGAGGAAGGGCGCCAGGGCGCCGTCGAAGGCGGCGCCGAAGACGGCCGGGATGACCAGCGGCGCCACGATCGCGCCGCCGAGCGCCGCGGCCGCCGTCACCGCCAGCGTGTTGCGGCAGACGATCGGCGTCAGCCGGGCCGCGTGAGCCGCGTCGCCGGCCGTCAGGTCGGTCAGCAAGACGACGGCGACCGAGTTGGCGATGAACCACATCCCTTCGCTGAGAGAGACGCCGACGGCGTAGAGGCCGACGCCGCTCGTGCTGACGAAGAGGAGCACGAGATAGGAATCGAGGCGGTAGTTGAGGAGCTGTACAAGATTGCCGGCCTGGCTCTGGAGGCCGAAGCGCAGGGCGGGAATGAGGCTCGCTAGAGTGCCGAGGCCGCGCGGCCAGCTCGCCCGGCCGACGAGGACGTAGCCGAGGAGGACGGGCGCGGCGATAGAGAGGCTCCAGGCGGCGATCGCCCGCGCGACATCCAGGCCGGCCGTCGCCTCGACCGCGAGGAGGCCGACGAGAGTCGTCAGCGGCAGCAGCAGCTCGAGGCTGTTGGAGGCGCCGAAGCGTCCCTGGGCCCGCAGCGCTCCCTCGACGACCCGAAACTGGATCACGGCCGGCACGGCGACGAGGGCGAGCCAGAAGGGCACGCCGGCGCCCTCGAGGCGATCGCCGGCCAGCAGGGCGATGGCGCCAAGCGCGGCTGCCGTCAGGGCGGTGGCGACCAGCGTCACGCTCAGCCCGGCCTCGAGCGCCTGGCGCGGCGTCAGGTCGCGGCGAGCGACGTGGTAGATGACCGCGGCGCCGATGCCGAAGCCGAAGAAGGCGAAGCCGACGTTGACGCCGGCCTGATAGAGGGCCGTGAGGCCGCGGCCCTCCGGCCCCAGCGCCCGCGCCAGGACGATGACGACGATGAAGCCGAGACCGTAGGTCAGGACGGTGCTGAGGAAGACGAAGTTTACGTTGAAGAAGAAGCCCCGCCCTTGCGAGGGCCCCTCGCCCGCCGCCGGCCTCTCGCTAACCACCGCCGTGAGCACGCTGCGAGCCGGGTTCGAGCAGCGCCTCGACCGCGTCGACCTCGGCGTCGATCCGCTCCTGCCAGCTCCAGAAGTGGCCGGCGGCGTACTTCCTCGCCGCCGTGGCCAGCCGCCGCCGCCGCGCCGCATCGGTCGCCAGCGCCACGAGCGCCGCCGCGATCGCCGGCGGGCCCGCGTCTGACGCGAGGAGGACGCCGTTGGCGCCGTCCTGGATGAGGTCGCGCGTATCGCCTTCGTCCAGGGTGAGGATGCAGCGCCGCGTCACCATCGCCTCGAGGAGCGGGTTGCCGAGGTTCGAGAGCTCGCTCAAGGAGAGGAACACGTCCGCCGCCCAGAGATAACGTTGCACCTCGCCCTGGGGAACGGCGCCGCGGAAGTCCACGGCCTCGGTCAGCGCTAGGCGCCGCGCTTGCGCCTCGAGGGCGGCGCGCTCCTCGCCGTCGCCGACGACGATCAGGCGGGCGTCGACGCCGCGAGCGCGGAGCGCGGCGAGAGCGTCGATCGCCCGGTCGGTCCGCTTCCAGCGGGCGAGGCGCGCCGTCGTCAGGAGGACGAAATCGGCCGGCTCCAAGGCAAGCGCGCGCCGCGCCGCGCGCGCCTCCTGCGCCGTCGGCGCCCGGATCGCGTCCAGGTCGAGGCCGTTGCGCCAGAAGCGGGTCCGGTCCCGCGCCCGCGGGTTGAGACGCGCGAGGACCTCGTCGCCGCGCGTGCCGTCGTCCGTCATCACGTAAAGGTCGGCGGCAGCGCCGAGGGCGAGGACCTCCTCGTACTTGCGCAGCCGGCTCAAGGGCCGGTCGAGATAGGGATGCATCACCGTGCCTTGAAAGCGGGCGACGAGGGGCAGTCGCTGCCGGCGCCGCACCAGGCGCTGGGCGAGCACGCCGTGGACCTCGTAGCCGTAGAGGAGGTCGTAGGCCGCCGAGCCGAGGAGGCGACCGGCAAGCCTGCTCGCCAGCACGGGAAAGAGGAGGGCGAAGCGCAGCTTTTGGTCCGCCTTGGTCAGCGCCGGCGGCAAGGCCACGGGGGCGTCCGAGAGCGACGGCAGGCGAAAGCTATGGAAGCGGACGCCCTCGATCGCCGGCGGCGGCAGGGCCGGCGCCCCGAAGTGATGGTTGGCGCCGATCGTCGGCCCGACCACGTCGATCGTATGGCCGCGGCGGCCGAAGCCCGTCAGCGTCTGGTAGAGCGAGGCTGCGCCGCCGCCGCCGGCGAGCGCCCAGACGTCGAGGGCGGTGATCATTAGGATGCGACGCGCTACCATAGCTAGAGCTAGCGGTCGGTCTCGGCATCGATCGAGGCGGCGGAAACGAAGCCAGTCTTGAGGCCTGTTGAGTCAAGGCCGGCGAAAATCGTAACATACATGGCCGAAGTGTAACGGGGTGTAGCTCAGCCAGGCTAGAGCGCACGGTTCGGGACCGTGAGGCCGGCAGTTCGAATCTGCCCACCCCGACCAAGACTCGATGTCCCGTTTCCTGCAGCTGTGAGGTGTGGAGATGGATTTGCCCGCTGAGCCCGCGGAGATAGCAGAGCCCGCCGAGGGAGAGGAGCCGGTCGTCGCGAAGCGCCAGGGCGCGGAGCAGGCGATTCAGCTGGCCCTCGAGAGCAAGTGGGAGGAAGCGGTGACCCTGAACCGCTCCCTGATCGCCCAGCACGGGCGCGATATCAGCGCCTGGAACCGCCTCGGCAAGGCCCTGCTGGAGCTCGGCCGCTTCCGCGAGGCGCGCGAGGCCTACGGCGAGTCCCTGGAGATCGACGCCTTAAACGCGATCGCCAGGCGGAACCTCGACCGCCTCTCGACCCTCGGCGAGGCCGAGCCGGCGCGGCGCTCCGATGCCGTCGCCAAGATCGCGCAGGACCTTTTCATCGAGGAGACCGGCAAGTCCGGCGCCACGATCCTCGCCGGCACCTCGCCCGAGCTCCTCGCGACGATGACCGCGGGCGACGAGGTCTACCTGAAGCCGAGCCCCGAGGCCCTGCGCGTCGAGAACGTCCGCGCCGAACTCCTCGGCACCGTGGAGCCGAAGCTCGGCCTCCGCCTCAGCCGCCTGATGGAAGGCGGCAACCGCTACGCCGCCGCCGTCAAGAGCGTCAGCGAGCAAGAGGCAGAGCTGGTGATCAAGGAGACCTACCGCGATCCAAGCCAGAAGCGGCTCTCGTTCCCCGCCGTCCGCGGCGAGGGCGCCCGCACCAACGTGCGCGATTCGCTCCTTCGCCTCGGCGTCGACCACGACGAGGAGCTGCTCGAGGACACCGAGGCGGCGGAGGACTGGGACGACGACGACAAGGAAGCCGGCGAGACCACGGTGAGCCTCTCCAGCGTCCAGCGGAAAATCGAGCGGGACGAGGATGACGAGGACGATGACGACGACGCCTGATCGCTGGCGCCGGCCTGCTCTCCGGCTCGCGCCCTAGGCGCCACCGACCGCCTCACGGCCGCCGCCCACCGCGAAGCAAAACCGGTGACGCCGGCCAGTCCGCTGCTCTGGTCGGAGCGAGAATCGCCGACGCTCGCCTGCCTCAACGCTCCCAGCAGCACCTCGACGAGGTACTCGCGCCCCGGCAGCGCCAATCGAGGCTCACCCCCTTTACCCGTGATCCGGTAAATGGTATCATTACTCTAACATTTCTCTAGCTCCGCCCACGTCTACGGAGGAGAAGAAGAGCTCCCGCTTATGACCACTACAGCCCCCGGCACCGGCAGCGTCCGACCGATCCGGATCGAAGACGAGATGCGCGTCTCCTTCGTGGACTACGCGATGAGCGTCAACGTCGCCCGCGCCATACCCGACGTGCGCGACGGCCTCAAGCCCGTCCAGCGCCGCATCCTCTTCGCGATGTCGGAGATTGCCCTTGCTGCCGGCAACCCGCGCAAGAAGAGCGCCAGCGTTGTCGGCGAAGTCATGGGCAAGTACCACCCCCACGGCGACAGCCCGATCTACGAAGCCCTCGTCCGCATGGCGCAGGACTTCGCCATGCGCTACCCCCTCATCGACCCCCAGGGCAACTTCGGCAGCGTCGACAACGACCCGCCGGCGGCCATGCGCTACACCGAGTGCCGTCTCGCCGCCATCGCCACCGACCTCCTCGCCGACATCGACAAGAACACGGTCGACTTCCAGCCAAACTTCGACGACCGCAACCAGGAGCCCATCGTCCTGCCGGCCAAGGTCCCGAACCTCCTCGTCAACGGCGCCTCCGGCATCGGCGTCAGCCTCGCCACCAACATCCCGCCACACAACCTCGGCGAGGTCGCGGACGCAATCGCCTTATTGATCGACGAGCCGGACACGACCGTCGACGAGCTCACGAACATCATCCTCGGCCCCGACTTCCCCACCGGCGGCATAATCTTCGGCCGCGAGGGGATCCGCCGCGCCTACCGCGAGGGCCGCGGCCGGATCGTCACCCGCGCCCGCGCCCACGTCGAGGAGGCGCGCAGCGGCCGGCCCCAGATCATCGTCACGGAGCTGCCTTTCCAGGTGAACAAGGCGGCGATGGTCGGCCGCATCGCCGAGCTCGTCAAGGCGCGCAAGATCGAGGGCATCAGCGACCTCCGCGACGAGTCCGACCGCCACGGCATGCGCGTCGTTATCGAGCTCGGCCGCACCGGCCAGGCCGGTCCCGTCCTCAACGCCCTCTACAAGCACACGGCCATGCAGACCTCGTTCGCCGTCAACATGCTCGCCCTCGTCGATCGCGAGCCGCGGACGATCCGCCTCAAGACCGCCCTCGAGCAGTTCATCGACTTCCGCCGCGAGGTGATCCGCCGCCGCAGCCAGTTCGACCTCGAGAAGGCGCGCGACCGGGCCCACATCCTCGAAGGCCTCCTCAAGGCGATCGACAGCCTGGACGCGGTCATCCGCGCCATCCGCGAGTCGCCCTCCGCCGAGGAGGCTCGCAACCGCCTTCAGGCGGACCCCTTCGACCTCAGCGAGCGCCAGGCCCAGGCGGTGCTCGAGATGCAGCTGCGCCGCCTCGCCGCTCTGGAGCGCCAGCGCATCCAGGATGAGTACGCGGAGCTCCTCCAGCAGATCAACTACTTCGAGGACCTTCTCGCCAACCCGCGCAAGATCGACTTCCTGATCAAGGAAGAGACCCTGGAGGTCAAGCAGCGCTACGGCAACCCGCGCCGGACCCAGATCATCGACCAGGAGATCGAGGACTTCAGCGAAGAGGACCTCGTCCCCCACCAGGAAACCGCGATCACCCTGACGAACAAGGGCTACATCAAGCGCCTGCCGCTCGAGACCTACCGCACCCAGCGCCGCGGCGGCCGCGGCATCGCCGGCCTGGTCGTGCGCGAGGCGGACGCCGTCCGTCGCCTGCTCGTCGCCGACACCCACGACAACATCCTCTTCTTTACCGACCGCGGCCGCGTCTTCCACCTCCGCGCCCACGAGGTGCCGGACTCCAGCCGCCAGGCGCGCGGCACGCCGATCGTCAACCTGATCGAGATCGACGATCGGGAGCTGATCACCGCCGTCGTCGCGACCACCTCCTTCGACAAGGACTACCTGCTCCTCGCGACGACGAAGGGCGAGATCAAGAAGACGCCGCTCAAGGAGTTCGAGTCCGTTCGCCGCTCCGGCCTGATCGCCATGGGCCTGGAGACCGGCGACCAGCTCGTCTTCGCCCGGCTCGCCCGGGACCAGGACGACGTCATCCTCGTCTCCTCCCAGGGCAAGGCGGTCCGCTTCCCCGCGACCAGCCTGCGCTCCGCCTCGCGAATCAGCGGCGGCGTCCGCGGCATGCGCCTCGCGGCCGGCAATGACGCCGTCGTCGGCCTCGAGGTCGTCAGCGACGAAGCCATGCTCCTGACGATCTCCGAGACCGGCTTCGGCAAGCGCACGCCTTTCGAGGAGTACCCGCGCCACTCCCGCGGCGGCCAGGGCGTCCTCACCCACAACGTCACGGCCCGCACCGGCCGCGTCGTCGCCGCCTGGTCCGTCCAGGAGGACTACGAGCTCATCGTGATCAGCGAGAGCGGCATCGTCATGCGCACCACGGTCGGCAGCATCGCCAAGGTCGGCCGCTCCACCCAGGGCGTCCACGTCATGAACGTTGGCCAGGGCGACAGCGTCGCCTCCGTCGCCGTGATCGACCTGGCAGCGCCGCCGCCGCCGGCCAGCGAGACCGGAAACGCCGCCGCCGCCGCCGGCCCGACCAACGGCGCTACGACCGACGGCCCGGCGGCCGAGCTCTAGCCGGGCCGCGAATCTCTGCTAAAATCGCCAGGATCGGAGGACTGCAATGCGCAAGGACATGATGGACATCCTCGCCTGCCCCGTCTGTAAGGGGCCTCTGACCCTGGCCGTAACCAAGGAGGAGGGCGACGAGGTGGTGGAGGGCTCGCTCCACTGCGCCCGCTGCGACGAGACCTACCCGATCCAGGACTCGATCCCGAACCTCCTGCCGCCGGACCTCCGCCGCCAGATGGAGGCGAGCCAGGCCTGATGCGGCGCTCCCAGGGGACGGGGGCGCTCCTCATGGCCGCCGCCGCGCTCCAGCTCCTCGTCTTTTTCGTCGGCGTCAGCCGGCGCAGCTACCTCGCCCTCGCCCTGCCGGTCACCGTGGCGATGCTCGCCCAGAGCGCCCTTACGTTCTGGCTCGGCTGGACGATGCTCTCGATGACGGACACAGAGGAAACGCCGCCCTCGACCTGACCGTCGCTAGTCGACGCTCTTCATGGCCTCGGGCCGGCCGCGGCTCCAGCGCTGGAGGATGAAGAGCAGCGGCAGGCCGACGATCGGCAGCCACCAGGCAAAGACGACGACCCGGACGACGCCGGCGGCGATGCCGCCGAGGAACGCCATGCTCGCGTCCCAGGCCTCTTCGACCTCGGCGCCGAGGTCGACGCCGCCGCCCTCCCCGACCTGGGCGACGGCGACGACGGGCCGCAGGTTGACCGTGACGGTCGCGAGCTCGGTGAGCTTGTCGAGGAGGGCGATGCGCCCCCTGGCGCGCTCGATCTCGCCGCGGACGCCGTTGAGCCGGTCCTGGACCTGGAGGACCTCGTTGATCGTCGTCGCCTCGCCGAGGAGGAGGAGGAGCTGGCCCTCCGTCGCCGCGAGGTTGCGGACGCGGGCCGCGAGGTCGCTGTACTCCTCCGTGACGTCGCTGGCGTTAGAGGTCTCGCTATCGACCTTGGCGCCGAGGGCACGGACCTCGCGCAGGACGTCCTGGTAGCGGGTCGTCGGCACGCGGATCGTCATGGAAGCGACCTGATTCTCGCCCTGGAAGGAGAAGTTGGAGCTGGCGACGAAGCCGCCGGCCGCCGTAGCGATGCGGCCGACCGCCTCGAAGCTCGGGCCGACCGCCTCGACCTGGAGGTTCAGGGCCGCCGTCTGGACGATCTTGCGGTCGTCGCTGAGGCCAAAGGGGTCGGCGCCGCTCGCGGTCGCGGTGACGTCGCCGTCGCTCCCAGTCACGCCGCCGCCGCGCTCGCCGGGCTCTGCCTTCGACTCGGTTGCGATGTCGGGCGCCAGCGCCGGGAAGCTCCCGGGCTCGCGGCCGATGGCCTGGCCGATGGCGGCGGCGACGCTCTCGTCCGCGCCGAAGCCGGGCCCGTCGGTTATGGCGGCGTCCCGGCTGGCGTCGCGCCGCTCGACGGCGTAGCCGAGAGCACCGAGGGCGACGAGGGCGAGGGCGCCGTAGCCGAGGAGGCGGCTGAGCTTTTGATTGATCACGTCTAATCCTCCGGATCTTGGCTAACGCCTACGGTGGACAAGACGCCGGCCGGCGCGGAAAGGTTCCCGAGCTAGACGACGGCGGCGCTGCGGCGGACCGTCTCCTCGGCCGTAACCAGCGCCTCGCCGGCGGCAAGGTTCCCTGGACTACTGTCCGCCGCGTCCCGGGGCGAGAAGGTCAAGCCTGCGGCCCGCCGCCGACGCCTCGATCAGGACGGCGAGGCGACCGCGGCGCGTCGCTTCGCGCTTGGCGCTCGACACCCGACCGACGACGCTTTTGCGATAGGCGGGAGGCTGAGCCTCGAAGAAGCGCCAGGCCGCCTCATCCGCCTCGAACCGCTGCCGCAGCTCTTCGCTAAGTTTCCCGCTCTCTCTTTGTCGCGCCGCCTCGCGGCTCTCTCTTTGTCGCGCCGCCTCGCGGCTCTCTCCTTGTCGCTCGCCTCGAAAGCCACCAGACCGCTCAGCTGCATCCGGCCCACCTCCCGGAGCTCCCGCGCCCGGCCGACACTCGAGGCGCTCCACACGCTTCTCGCATTTCGCGGCGTGAACCGGATCGCGTCGCTATCGTCTACGCGCCTTCGCACGTCGTCGATCCAGCCGTAGGAAGCGCTTCGTCCAGGGCTTCAGCATAGGTTATCGATGGCTTCTGCGAGCCCTTACGCTGGCGGCCGACCCATAGCTCCGACGACGAACCGTGGTTGGCCGCCAGCCAGTCGCGAAACGCTTGAGCTGACGCGAAGAAGGTTACGTCCACTGAAGCAACGCGGATGTGGCGATCTCAGGCCTGCTAGATCAGGTCGGCGATGCGGCGGCCCATCTCCTCGGTCGTGACCAGCGCCTCGCCGGCGGCGGCGAGGTCGGGCGTGCGGGCGCCTTCGCCGAGGACGCGGGCGACTGCGGCCTCGACGGCGGCCGCGGCCTCCGGCAGGTCGAAGGAGAGGCGGAGCATCATCGCGGCGCTGAGGATCATCGCGATCGGGTTTGCCTTGCCCTGACCGGCGATGTCCGGCGCCGAGCCGTGGATCGGCTCGTAGAGGCCGAAGCCCGCCTCGTTCAGGGATGCGGAGGCGCCGAGGCCGAGCGAGCCCATGAGGACGGCGGCCTCGTCCGAGAGGATGTCGCCGAAGAGGTTCGAGGTCAGTAGGACGTCGAACTGGCGCGGGTTTGTGATCAGCTGCATCGCGGCGTTGTCGACGTGAAGGTAGTCGAGAGCGATGTCGGGATAGTCGCGGGCGACGGTGTCTACGACCTCGCGCCAGAAGACGCCGGAGCTCATGACGTTCGACTTCGCGACCAGCGTCACCTTGCGGCGGCGGCCGGCGGCGAGGCGGAAGCCGGCGTGGGCGGCGCGCTCGATCTCGTGCTCACGGTAGACCTCCGTGTCGAAGACCTCGCGCTCGCGGCGCTCCTGCGGCCCGTCGACCTCGCGCTCGCCCGTGGGGCCGAAGTAGATGCCGCCGGTGAGTTCGCGGAGGATGAGGATGTCGGTGCCGCGGACGCGGTCCTCCTTGACCGGCGAGAGGCCGACGAGGGCGTCCGGGACGATCACCGGCCGCAGGTTGAGGTAGAGGTCGAAGTGCTTGCGCAGGGGCAGGATCGCGTTCTGCTCGACGCCGCGCCACTTCGGGTCGTTGATCTCGCTGGTCGGGCCGCCGAGGGGCCCCTTGAGGACGGCGTCCGCCTGCTCGCAGGCGGCGATCGTCGAAGCGGGCAGGTGCTCGCCGTGGCGCTCCCAGGCGGCGCCGCCGGCCAGGGCTTCCCGGAAGGCGAACTCGTGGCCGAAGCGGCGGCCGGCAGCCTCGAGCACGCGCAGCGCCTCCGCCATGATCTCGGGCCCGATGTAGTCGCCGGGAAGGACGGTAATCTTGAAGGTTGTCATGCTGGCTCCTTGCCGCTGGTGGCCGACCCTATTGTCCAAAGCATAACGAAACTTCGGTAGCGGCTCTAGCGCGAGCGTCCAGCCTAAGCGAGAGGTCTGACCAGGAGGAGCGCGTCGTCCGACCAGCCCACGAGGCGGAGCTCGCGGGTGGGGAAGAAACCCATCGTTTCGTAGAACAACCTCCTGCCTGAATAGCCATCCGAGGCCTCAGGGCCATCTCGTGACGCGGACGTGAGGAGGTGCAGAAGGTCAGCACCGCGGGCGCGCGCACTGGCCGCGGCCTCTTCGACCAGCCGGCGGCCGCGGCCAGCGCGCCTGAAGTTGGCGGGGACGGCCAACCACTTGATCTCGGCGCTGGCCGGGAAAGACCAGCTCAGCGTGAGAAAGGCGGCCACGACCCCTTTGTCCTCGACGGCCCAGCCCGCCTCACTTCGTACGGCGCGGGAGCATTCGGCGATTCCCTTGGGGTCGGCAAAGAAGTCGGGGAGGCTCGCAACGATCTCGTCACGCCGCCGCCGCCGCCGCCCTGAGCGCTCGATCTGCCGGCGGCCCGCCCGCCGCAGCCGTCACCTCAGGAGGAGCGCTTCGCCGGCAGGAAGGCCGGCCGCGTCGCCTCGAACTTGTCGATGTCGTCCTTGTACTCGAGGGTCATGGCGATGTCGTCGAGGCCGCGCAGGAGGCGGTACTTCTTGAAGGGGTCGATCTCGAAGCGGCGCTCCCAGGAGCGGTCGACGGTGCGCACGGTCTGCGACTCGAGGTCGACCTCGAGCTCCGACTCCGGGAGCTCCTCGGCGCGGGCGATCAGGTAGTCGATGTCCTCGTCCGGCAGCTCGACGGTGAGGAGGCCGCCCTGGAAGCTGTTGCTCTTGAAGATGTCGGCGAAGGACGGCGCGATGACGACGCGAACGCCGAGGCCGTCCAAGGCCCAGACGGCGTGCTCGCGGCTGGAGCCGGAGCCGAAGTTCTGTTTCGCCAGGAGCACCGGCGCGCCGGCATAGGCCGGGTTGTTGAGGACGAAATCGGGGTCCTTGCGCCAGGACTCGAAGGCGAAGGGGCCGTAGCCTGTGCGCTCGATCCGCTTCAGGTACTTGGCGGGGATGATCTGGTCCGTATCGACGTCGCGGCGGTTCAGGGGGATCGCCCGCCCCTTGACGGCGTGAACGGGATCCATCAGTTGCGCCTCCAGCTGCGGATATCGACGAAGTGGCCGGCGACGGCGGCCGCGGCGGCCATCTCCGGGCTGACGAGGTGGGTGCGGCCGCCGGCGCCCTGGCGGCCCTCGAAGTTGCGGTTCGAGGTCGAGGCGCAGCGCTCGCCGGGGAGGAGGAAGTCCGGGTTCATGCCGAGGCACATCGAGCAGCCGGCGTCGCGCCACTCGAAGCCCGCCTCCAGAAAGACCCGGTCGAGCCCCTCGGCCTCGGCCTGCGCCTTGACGAGGCCGGAGCCGGGCACGACCATCGCCTGCACGCTCGCCGCGACACGGTAGCCGCGAGCGACCGCCGCCGCCGCCCGCAGGTCCTCGATGCGCGAGTTCGTGCAGGAGCCGATGAAGACGCGGTCGAGCGCGATGTCCTCGATCGCCGTGTCCGGCTTCAGGTCCATGTAGGTAAGCGAGCGCTTGCCGAGCTCGCGCGCCGTCGGGTCGTCGAAGCCGTCCGGGTCGGGCACGCGGCCCGTGACGGCAACGCTCTGGGCCGGCGTCGTCCCCCAGGTGACGGAGGGCTCGATCGACGCCGCCTGCAAGGTCACGACCTTGTCGAAGCGGGCGTCGGCGTCCGTCGGCAGCGTGCGCCAGTAGTCCAGGGCCTGCTCCCACTGCCTGCCTTTCGGCGCGAAGGGGCGGCCCTCGACGTAGGCGAAGGTCGTGTCGTCCGGCGCGACCAGGCCGGCGCGGGCGCCCGCCTCGATCGACATGTTGCAGACCGTCATCCGCCCCTCCATCGAGAGGGCGCGGATCGCCTCGCCGCGGTACTCGACGACGTGGCCGGTGCCGCCGCCGACGCCGATCGTGCGGATGATCGAGAGGATGACGTCCTTGGCGCTGATCCCCTCCGGCAGGCGGCCCTCGACCTCGATCGCCATCGTCTGCGGCCTGACTTGACGAAGCGTCTGGGTGACGAGGACGTGCTCGACCTCGGAGGTGCCGATGCCGATCGCGAGGGCGCCGAAGGCGCCGTGCGTCGACGTGTGGCTGTCGCCGCAGACGATCGTCATGCCGGGCTGAGTCAGGCCCTGCTCCGGCCCGATGACGTGGACGATGCCCTGGCGCTGGTCGCTGATGCCGAAGAAGGGCACCGCGAACTCCGCCGCGTTGCCGCTCATGACCGCCGCCTGCTGCACGGAGAGGGGGTCGGGCCAGGGCTTGTCGCGGTCGAGGGTCGGCACGTTGTGATCGACGGTCGCGAGGGTAAGGTCGGGCCGGCGTACTTCACGCCCCGCGAGGCGCAGCCCCTCGAAGGCCTGGGCCGACGTGACCTCGTGGACGAGGTGCAGGTCGATGTAGAGGAGCTCGGGGCGCTGCCCGAGCATGCTCTCCGCCTCGGTCTGGCCGGCCTCGGTGAGGGCGCGACGCCGCGCCTCTTCCTGCAAGGGGCTGGAGACGACGTGCGCCTCCCAGATCTTCTCGGAAAGAGTCCTGGGTTCGGCCATGTACAGCTCCTGCTCTAGCCTCGCGGCCTATGGGTTTGCCCGCACGGCGGCGTCCGCCGGGCGCTGGACGCTCAAGAGACGGTTGATCGCCTGGAGGACGGCCTTCGCCGCCGCGACGATGATGTCGGTATCGGCGCCGCGGCCGGTATAGGTGCGCCCGTCGCGCTCGATCCGGACGATGACCTCGCCGATCGCGTCGATGCCCTCCGTAACGCTCTTGACGCTGAACTCGGTGAGCTCGTTCTCGACGCCGACGAGGGCGTTGATCGCCTGGTAGGCGGCGTCGACGGGGCCGGCGCCGGTCGCCGTGTGGACCAGGGTGCGCCCGTCCGGCGTGCCGAGACGCACGGTCGCGGTGGGGATGACGTGATTGCCGCAGGAGACCTGGAGGAGGTCGAGCTTAAAAGACTCGTCCTCGGCCCGCCGCTCCTCGCCGACGATCGCCTCGATGTCGCGGTCGTCGATCTCCGGCTTCTTGTCGGCCAGCTCCTTGAAGGCAGCGAAGGCGCGCTCGAACTCCTCCTCCGAGAGCTCGATGCCGAGGTCGTCGAGGCGGGCCTTGAAGCCGTGGCGGCCGGAGAGCTTGCCCAGGACGATCTCGCTGCCGGCGGGCCAGCCGACCTCGCGGGCGTCCATGATCTCGTAGGTCTCGCGCATCTTGAGGATGCCGTCCTGGTGGATACCCGACTGGTGGCGGAAGGCGTTGCCGCCGACGATCGCCTTGTTGGGCTGCACCACCATGCCGGTGAGGTCGGAGACGAGGCGGGAGGTGCGGTAGAGCTCGCGCGTGTTGACGTTGGTCTCAAGGCCGAAGAAGTCGCCGCGCGTCTTGATCGCCATCGTCACCTCTTCGAGGGCGGCGTTGCCGGCGCGCTCGCCGATGCCGTTGATGCAGGTCTCTACCTGGCGGGCGCCGGCGCGGACCGCGGCGAGGCTGTTGGCGACGGCGAGGCCGAGGTCGTTGTGGCAGTGGACGGAGATCGTCGCGCGGTGGATGTTGGAGACGTTCTCGCGGATGCCGTCGATGAAGGCGCGAAACTCCTCCGGCGTCGTGTAGCCGACCGTGTCGGGGATGTTCACCGTGGTGGCGCCGGCGTCGATCACGTCTTCGAGCATGCGATAGACATACTCCCACTCGGAGCGCGTAGCGTCCATGGGGCTGAACTCGACGTCCTCCACGTAGCCCTTGGCGCGGGCGACCATGGCCCGCGCCATCTCCCGCACCGTGTCGCGGTCCTTCGAGAGCTGGTGCATGAGGTGGATGTCCGAGGTCGAGAGGAAGACGTGGATGCGCGGCGCCGCCGCCTCCTTGACCGCCTCGGCGCAGGCGTCGACGTCGCGCGGCACGGCGCGGGCGAGGCCGGCGATGCGCGACTCGCGCAAATCCTTCGCGACCGCTTTCACGGCCTCGAAGTCGCCGGGCGAGCTCGCCGGGAAGCCGGCCTCGATGATGTCGACGCCGAGCCGCTGGAGCTGGCGGGCGATCTCGAGCTTGTCGTTGATGTTGAAGGCGACGCCGGGCGACTGCTCGCCGTCCCGGAGGCTGGTATCGAAGATCAGCACTTTATCGGCCATCGGTCTCGTTCTCCTCTCTAGCTGGGCTGCCGCCCCGTCCGGGGCCGGCCAGCGCTGCGGTCGGCCCTCCGTCCTAGATGGACGAGGGCCGCAGGAGTCTGAGGCAGACTGCTTGTCTAGTCATGCGGTCGCTCCGCGGCTGCGCATCCCTCTCGGTCTGCTCCGCCTGAGGCTTAGGGGATGTGGGGGACACCCCCACACCCCCGGCAGAGGCGCTGCGCCCTCTGCACTTCCGCCAGCGGCGGGATTCATCCCGCAGGGCATGGCCCAGCTCACAGCAGGCTCCCTCCCGGGCCTTGCCTTCGCCGGCCCGGAGCGGTAGACGTGGGGGACACTCCCATACCCGCAGCAGGGGCGCTGCGCCTCCGCGCTTCCGCCAGCCGCGGGATTCATCCCGCGCGGTATGGCCCACCTCACAGCAGGCTCCCTACCTGGGCCTTGCCTTCGCCGGCGGAGCGGTAGATGTGGGGGACATCCCCATACCCGCAGCAGGGGCGCTGCGCCCTCTGC
>Ga0326597_10006494_pt1 | contig 16004 bp, 17 predicted proteins | sample RVTome_12_FD_203789 | JGI IMG/M metagenome (GOLD analysis project Ga0326597, IMG submission 203789) | Soil microbial communities from uranium-contaminated site in the Upper Colorado River Basin, Wyoming, United States - RVT100D185 | ecosystem: Environmental > Terrestrial > Soil > Contaminated >...
GGCGCAGGACGCGCGACGCCGTGTCCGGCGCCTCCCAGCCGCCGCGGACGGGCGCGTTGGCGGCGAGAGTGGCGGAGAGTTCCTGTTTGGTCGCCGACATGAATGCGGTGAACGGTGAACGGTGAATAGGTTTCAGTCTGATATCCGCCGTCGATCTCGATGTGAAGACCGCGGCGGGCTTGCTGTCATGCTGTCCGTCGCGTACAGGCGGGTATTTTATGGGAATTCCGCGGAATCCGCGGCCCTGCCGTCCGTTCGCCGTTCACGATTCACGCGCTCAAGCGGAAGCGAGCGCCTTCTCCACCTGCGGCGCGAAGATCAGCGCTTCGGTCACGGCGGTTTCGAACGCGGGCAGCGCCCAGTTGTCCTGCTCGACGAAGAACACGCGTTCCCGGAATGGCTTGCGCAAGCGCTCCGGCACGCGGTCCGCGATGAGGCCGGCGGCGGCGACGGGCAGGGGATGTCCCCAGCGCGCGACGCGGATGTCCGCGACGTCGGCCGGCGCGCGCCCGACGAGCGGGAGGATCTCGCGCGCGATCTGCTCCTCGAATTCCGCGCGGTACTGGGGCAGCGTCGCGTCGGCGAGGAGCTGCGGACGGCCGCCGGCGTAGGGCAGCGCCCGGTAGAGCGTCAGCGCGGCGCGGTCGGGCTGCGGGCGCGCATAGGTCGCGAGCGCGACGTCGGTCACCTTCTGGCGCTCGGCGGCCTCGCGGATGTCGCGCCCCACCTTGCCTTCGCCCAGCAGGAACAGGTCGTAGAAGTCGTCCTTCACCGGCGCTTTGAGCAGGACGTTGGCGACGAGGTAGGCGTTGTAGCGCAGCCGCTTGATCGCCGCGGCGCGCTCGTCCTCGATCCCGTGCAGCATCTTCGCCACGGCGAACTTGGGGCAGGCGAGCACGACGGCCCGCGCCAGCAGGGCGCGCAGCTTCCCGTGGGCGTCCTCGTAGGTTACCTGCACGCCGTCGTTGCCCACGCGCACGTCGAGCACGATGGCGCCGGACCGCAGGTGATCCAGCGGGACGGCCGCCGCGAGGCGCTTGAGCAGCGCTTCCGCGACCGCGGCGTTGCCCCCCGGACACACCATCAGCGTGCCGAGCTCGGCGGCGAGGAAATTGAGGCCGCAGGCCGCGCTCAGTTCGCGGGCGCTCGCGCCGAACGAGGACCAGCAGTAATGTTCGATGGCTGCTTCGATATGGGGATGAAGCGGGCCGCCGGCGACCTTGCGCAGGTGCCGGGCAAGCGGAATCCGGTCGAGGCGGTCGATGCGGCCGCGCAGCGCGGTGTCCGTGACGGGAATCTCGGGATAGAACCAGCCGTGTTTCCCGTCCAGCACGTCCCGGAAATGCCGCGCGACCCGCTCGAATTGCGCTTTGCGCGCGGGATCCGTCCCGCCTTTCCAGAAGTCGGCATGGCGCTTGCCCCGCCATATGACGGGGCCGCCGCCGGCGTGCTCGCGGCAGAGCTTCGCGAGCTCCAGCTCGCGGAACCATGCGCCGAGCGGCGTGGCGTCGTCGGGCTTGAGGAAGTACGCGGCGCCGATCGCGTAGTCGATGCCCTGCCAGGCCTCGCCGCGGGCGTTGCCGCCGAAGCGCGGCGCGCGCTCGAGCACGACCGGCTGGTGCCGGCGCAGCTGCCAGGCGCTCGCGAGCCCGCTCAGGCCGCCGCCGACGATCGCCACGGCGACTTTTTCCGAGGGCTCGGGCAGGCCGCCCCGCGATCGGAGAAAGTTATCCTTGTCCCACAATAGGGAATGCGCGCGCGACGGCTCGTCGCCTGAGAATGTCGCCGGCGCCGGCTGCGCGATCGTCCGATCGATCGGGCTGATCGAGACCAGCGGGTCCGCCGGCGGGCGCGCGGCGGGATTCGCCTTGGGCGCGTCCGTCATGTCGGGCCCGCAGCCCGCGAGGCCCGGCACGTACAGGGCGGATGCGCCGAGCCCGATGAGCTTCAGCAGGGCGCGCCGTCCGGCAATCCGTTTCCGGTCAGGTATCACGAGCCATCCCCCGCCGGCGAGTTTACCGCCGGCCGCGGCGATGGGCGAGGGCGCGACCCGCGCCCCGAGTGCGGTGCTACGCGGCCACGGCGAGCGGCCACCGGCGCGGCTGGAGCGCTTCGAGCCGCGCCAGTGCGACGCCGAACAGGGTCATCGCCTCCCGGAATCAGCATGGTGCGGCTCCTGGGCAATATTGTTGACATTGGCCCGGCGCGTTCCCGGGCAATGGGGCATATACTGGACGCCGCGTTTGACAGGCGTTTGAAGGAATTTTTTCGGCGAGAGCCTCGGTCTTCCGTGCGCGAAGGAATGGCCGCGCGGTACGGGCGAAAATTTCTTGGTATCATCGGCGGGGCGGGTCTGCTGCCTCGATTGCAGCGTTTCTGCAACGCTGGCCAGGCGGCGATTTCGCCCGGCACACACGAGGAATGCCATCATGCAAAACTGGATTCGTGTTCTGATATGCAGCGCCGCGGCGATGTTGCCGAGCGTCGCGGACGCGGCGCAGGGCTACCCGGCGCGTCCGGTGCGCATCATCGTCGGCTTCGGTCCCGGCGGGCCCGACACGAGCGCGCGCATCGTGGCGGAGCAGCTCTCGACGCAGCTCGGCCAGCCCGTGATCGTGGACAACCGGCCGGGCGCGAGCGGAATCATCGGCGCCGACCTGGTCGTCAAGGCGACGCCGGACGGCCACACGGTGCTCGTGACGTCGTCGTCGATTGCGCTCAATGCCGCCATACGGCGGAAGAAACTGCCGTTCGACGTGCACCGGGATCTCGCGCCGGTGTCGCAGATCTGCGCATCCGACGGCTACATCCTCGCGGTGAATCCATCGGTTCCGGCGCGCAGCGTCCGCGAACTGATCGCGCTCGCGAAGAAGCCCGGAAGCCGGATTGCCTATGCGTCGAACGGCGTGGGCAATCTCGGCCACCTGGTCACCGCGGGGTTCAATGCCAAGGCGGGCGCGAACATGGTCCACGTTCCCTACAAGGGCGCGGGTCAGGCGATCGGCGCGCTGATGGCGGGCGAGGTGCAGGTGATGTTCGTGACGCCGACGCTGGGCGTGCCGGCGATCAAGTCGGGCAGGATACGCGCGCTCGGCTACGACAACGAGACGCGCGCGTCCTTCCTTCCGGACGTGCCGACGCTCAAGGAGGCCGGGGCGCCCTCGTCGGGCATCGAAGGCAGCTGGCACGCGATGCTGGCGCCTGCCCGCCTGCCGCCGGCGATATTTCAGCGGCTCGAGAGCGAGGTGCGCAAGGCGCTAACCGTGCCGGCGGTTCGGGAACGCTTCGTGAAGCTGGGACTGCGGCCGGTGGGCAGCTCGTCGGCCGAGTTCAAGGCCTTCATGCAGTCGTCCATCAAGACGCTCGCCGACGCGGCGCGGTTGGCGGGACTCAAGCCCGAGTAGCGCCGACCGGCGGACCGAGTGACGAGAAAGGAGTGACGCGAAAGGAGTGACGAGATACGAGTGACGGGATACAAGTGACGTGCAGCGCATCCTACAACGTGACTTCACCCCGTTCCGTCACTTCTATTCGTCACCCCTTTTCGTCACCCCTTTTCGTCACCCCTTTTCGTCGCCCCTCTTCGTCGCCCCTTTTCGTCGCCCGTAGCCGTCGCCGCGCTCATTTGGCGGCGACGGGGCTTCGCGCCGCAACGCGCGCCATGTAGTCGAGGAAGATCGCGGCGAGGTCGCCTTCCCGCGCGTCCCATTCCTCCTTCGGGGCGACGTCCAGGTCGTAGTGCTTCGTGATCAGCGGATGCACTGCCGCGTCGGGCAGCAGGCGCCCCAGGTTCTCCGCGGCGCTTCGCAGATGGCTCAGGTCGTTGCCCGGCACGATGCACGTCGGGACGAGAATGGTCTTCAGCTCCGCCTCGGTCGCGCCGATCACGGGCTTCTCGGCGTCGGCGAGAAACTTGTCGTTCCAGCTCGACATGACGGCGGCGAAGCGCGCGGGGTCCATCTGCATCAGGCGCTCGCGGTTTTCGGGGCGGTCGCGGATGCGCTCGCCGAACTCCTCGCTCGCGCAGATTGCCGCCATTCCGCCCTGCTGCGCCATCGGGATGTACTGGCCGTAATAGCGGTGGGCGAGGCGCTTCGCGGCCGCCAGGCCGCCGGTGACGCGCCACAGCAGCAAGCCGCGCACGGCCTTCGGATGGCGCAGCGCGAACAGCAGCGCGAGGCGGCAGCCCGACGAGCTGCCGCCGACCCAGGCCGGCAGCGCGTTCTGCTGCCGGAGCAGCTCGCGCAGGTCGTCGGCCCACATTTCATTCTCCGATCCCTCGCCATCGATCGAGACGTCGGAGGAACCGCAGTTGCGCCGGTCGTGGACCAGCACGCGGTAGCCGGCGGCGGCGATGCGCTTCGCCAGGGATTCGACCCCTTCGATGGCCCGCCGCCCGCCGGGCGACAGCGCGACCCAGGGACCCCGGGTGCCGATGACTTCATAGTGCAGGGTGACGCCGCGGATATTGGCGTAGGGCATGGGGATTCCTAATGATGAATGATGAATGGGGAATGAGGAAGAGCTTGCAGTTGCTGACAACTGACGGCTGACAACTGTCAACTTCGTGATCGATCCACGAGTCACGAGCCGCGAGCCGCGCCCGTTCCGGCACGCGGGCCGGAATACGTGCACGACTGACCCAGCGAGTCGCGGCGGACGGTCACGCGCGCGAGGCCGGGAAATGTCGGCGCGAGGCGCCGCCAGATCCAGGCGCACAGGTTTTCCAGGCTGGGATTCGACAGGCCGGCGATCCGGTTGAGCAGCGCGTGATCGAGCCGGCGCCGCAGCGCGGCGCACGCGCGCTCGAGGCGCGCGAAGTCGGAGACGAAGCCGTGCGGCGGGAGCGGCGCGCCGCGCAGCGCGACGGCGACGCGGAACGAATGGCCGTGCACGCCGCGGTAGGCGTGGCCGCGCGGCATGCGGGGAAAGTGGTGGGCGGCGTCGAAACCGAACTCGTAGCCGATTTCCATCTCCGGCGCCGCGCCGCTTCGCTTGCGAACCCGCCGCATCACGGGATCCCGATCAGTTTGTGGACCTGCAGCGAGAGCCGCCAGCGCGGATGGCGCAGGCAGTAGGCGGCGGCGAGGCGCGTGTTGCGCTCCCGCTGCGGCCCGTCCATCGGCTGCAGAAAGAAGTGGTCGAAGCGAAGCGCGCGAAAGCGCTCCGGCTCCGCCCGCTTCTGCGGGTAAACGAGCTTCAGCTCGTCGCCGCGGTCGAGCACGAGCGGCGCGCCGGCCTTAGGGCTCACGCAGACCCAGTCGAGCCCCGCCGGCGCGGCGCGCGTGCCGTTGGTTTCGACCGCGACGCGAAAGCCCCTGGCGTGCAGCGCCTCGACGAGCGCGCCGTCGAGCTGAAGCAGGGGCTCGCCGCCGGTGCAGACGACGAAGCGCCCGGCTCGCGCGCGCTTCGGCCACTTCGCTTCCACCGCCGCCGCGAGCGAAACGGCGCCGCGGAACCGGCCGCCGCCCGCGCCGCCGGTTCCGGCGAAATCCGTGTCGCAGAAGCGGCACACCGCGCGGGCGCGGTCCCGCTCGCGCCCCGACCAGAGGTTGCAGCCCGAAAAGCGCAGGAACACCGCCGGGGTGCCGGCGTTGGCGCCTTCGCCCTGGAGGGTGTAGAAAATTTCCTTGACCGAATACATCGTGAATCGTGAATCGTGGATCGTAGGTCGATAATTGGTTTTTAAGTCACTAGTCACCAGTCACCAGTCACCAGTCACGAGCCGCGAGCCGCAGCTCTATTGCTTGGTGCGGATCAGCACCGCGTCGATCGACTCCAGCGGGACGACCGCGTCGAAGAACTCGCGCCCCGTCACGGCGCCGATCTGGACCAGCTTGCCGCCGACGGTGCGCACCGTGCCGGATATCTCCTGTCCGGAGCGCATGCGCAGCGTCACGCGCTTGCCGCTCTGGGCCTTCAGCACGGACTCGACGGTGTCGCCGGCGCCGACCTCCAGCTGCGCGGCGGCCGGCGCCGCGCACGCCAGGCCAAGACTGATGACGCCCATCGCGATCAGGTGTCGCATCGTGTTTCTCCTTTTCTTCTGCCCGTTTGCGTTCCCGGCGGCTCGCCGCCGGCCCGTTGAGACTACTCCGCCGCCACGCAGTTGCGGCCCGCCTGCTTTGCCTTGTAGAGGAGGTCGTCGGCGCGCCGGATCAGGGCGTCGGTGTCGTCGCCGTTCCGGAACTGGCACGCGCCGAAGCTGCAGGTGACGGGCGGCAGGGAGTCGAACTTCGCGGCGGCGATCACCTGCCGGAGCCGCTCCGCGAGCACGGCGGCCTGCCGGCCGTCGATGCCGGGCGCGATCACCACGAACTCCTCGCCGCCGTAGCGCGCGAGCTTGTCCGGTCCGCGCAGGTTCTCGCGCACGAGCGCGGCGATGCCCGCCAGCACGCGGTCGCCCGCGACGTGCCCGTGCTCGTCGTTGACGCGCTTGAAAAGGTCCACGTCGAACATCAGGACCGACAGCGCGCCGTAGCGCTTCGAGCGCTCGATCTCGGCCTCGAGCTGATCGAAGAGCAGGCGGCGGTTGTACGCGCCGGTCAGCGGATCGTGCTCGGCCAGCTGCCGCAGCCGCTCCTCCATGTGCTTGCGCTCGGTGATGTCGTGATTGACGATGATCGCGCCTTCAATGCTGCCGTCGTCCGCCCGGATCGGCATCGCCGAGTTGAGCAGGATCTTGTGCGTGCCGTCGAAGCACTGGATCTCGATCTCCTCGTCGATCGATATCTCGCCATTGCGGATCGCGCGCGAGGCCGCCCATTCCTCCGGCGCGATTTCCTTGCCGGTCGCGGTCCACCACCCCTTGTACTCGCCGAATCGCTCCGGTGCGACGTAGCGCGCGCCGGCCCAGATCTTCTGGCCCTCGGGGTTGCCGTACACGATCTGCCCGTTCGTGTCCATGATCCACACGCCGACGGGCAATATGGTGAGGATCCGTTCCATCAGGTTTGCGCGGTCGAGCGAGGTCATGGTCGGCGATTGCCTGGGGTTGGGAGGTTCGCTTGGCGGCGGGACCGCAGCTTCCGGCGCGCGTGAGGAGGGTTTCGGTCCGACTCCGGCCAATGCGTCAGCCGCGCCCGACGAACGGCATCTTGGTCGCCATGATGGTCATCGTCAGCACGTTGACGTCGAGCGGGAGGTTCGCCATGAACAGCACCGCGTTGCCGACGTGCGCGGGGTCCATGCGCGGCTCGGGCGCGGACGTGCCGTTCGCCTGCTTCACGCCCTGCGCCATGCGCTCGGTCATCGGGCTCACCGCGTTGCCGATGTCGACCTGGCCGCAGGCGACGTCATAGGCGCGGCCGTCGAGCGCGATGGTCTTGGTCAGCCCGGTGACGCCGTGCTTGGTCGCGGTGTAGGGCGCGGAGCCGGGCCGCGGCGTGTGCGCGGAGATCGAGCCGTTGTTGATGATGCGCCCACCGCGCGGTTTCTGGTCTTTCATCATGCGGAAGGCCGCTTGCGCGCACAGGAACATGCCGGTGAGATTCACGTCCACGACCGACTGCCACTTCTCGAAGGGTAAGTCCTCGAACGGCACGCCGGGCGCATTGCCGCCCGCGTTGTTGAAGATGACGTCGATGCGCCCGAAGTCCTGCCCGATGCGGTCAAACAGCGCCTTGACCTGATCCGGCTTGCCGACGTCGGTCGGAACGACCAGTGCATTCCCGCCTTGCGCGCCGGCGTCCTTCGCGGTCTGCTCGAGCAGTTCCCGGCGCCGGCCTGCAAGCGCGACGCGGTAGCCGTCCTTGAGAAACGCCAGCGCAACCGCTTTGCCGACACCGGTGCCGGCACCCGTGACGAGCGCGGTTCTGCCATGCGATGCCATCGATCGGTCCCCTTCGTGATTTCGCGAGACCGTATGCTACCGCAGGGGCGCCAGTGGCAGAAGGCGCCTATTCAAGGCACAAGGCACAAGACAAACGGCAATACTATCGCCAAGGGGAGGTTGCTGACGGCTGCCAACTGACGGCTAAACGGCGAGTCACCAGTCACCAGTCACCAGTCACGGCCGAAAGGCTAAGAGCCGGCAACGATCGCCAGCCGGTTCTCCACCGTCTTGACGCCGGGAATGGCCTTGGCAACGTTCTCCGCCATGTCGCGCTTCATCGTCGATTCGGCCGTTCCGAAGAGCGTCACGGCGCCGTTCCTGGCGACGACGTCGATGCCGTGGGCATTGAGCAGCGGCTCGGCGACCAGCGCGGCCTTGACCCTGCCGGCGAGCGTCGCGTCCGCAGTTTGCTGCGTGGCGGCGGGATCCGGCTTGGCCGGCGCCGGCATTGCCTCCGCCCGGGGCGCTGTGGGAGCGGGCGGCGGGGCCTTGGCGGCGGGCTTGGGCGCGGGGTCGTCACCACAGCCGGCGAGTGTCAGCGCGAACGCGCCCGCCAGGGCGGCGCGGGTCAAAGGAAAAGTCGTGCGATCTGCCCGGTCCATGTCAAAGCCTCCTTGGTGTCATTAGCCTTCAGAGTGGTCGAGGGCAGGAAAGATTCCGCTCTCCTGCGAGGGTCGGGGCCGAATCATTCGATGCGGCCGCTATCCGGCTATCGCCGCCGTCTCCAGCGCCGTGGCCAGGCCGCGAACGATATCGTCGAGGGCCATGCACGACACGCCTGCGGGCCGGGGCGGCAGGCAGGGCACGTGGAGGAATCCGCCCAGATAGGCCTGGCGCCGCGTCGCCGCGCGATGCATCAGGCCGTAGAACACGTGGTTGCAGACAAAGGTGCCCGCGCTCATGGAGAGCTGCGCCGGAATCTCCGCGGCGTGCAGGGACGCGACGATGGCCCTCGCCGGCAGCGACGCGAGATAGGCGGCCGGCCCGCCCGGCACCACGGGCGTGTCGACTGGCTGCGCCCCGTCGTTGTCCGGCAAGCGCGCATCCTGGAGGTTGATCGCCACCCGCTCCACGCAGAGCGCGGCCCGGTCGCCCGCCTGCCCGACGCACAGCACGAGGTCCGGCCGCGCCCGGGCAAGGGCCGATTCCAGCGCGGGCAGCGAGCGCGCGTAGGAGGTGGGCAGCTCGGCGGTCACGATCTCCAGGGCCCCGATCCGGCCCGGCAGGCGGCGCACGGCTTCGAGCGACGCGTTGACGCGCTCGCCGCCGAAGGGCTCGAAGCCTGTTACCAATGCCTTCATAACAGTGACCCGTGACCCGTGACCCGTGACCAGTGACCCGTGACCAGTGACCCGTGACCGGCAGGTATTATAAGGAAGGCTCGCGGACGAAACGGCCGCGCGCCGCGCGTCACCCATCGCGCATCACCCGATATGAGAGAATGTCGCGGCTTTCAAACCACGGCAGGGGGAGTTCGTGAATTCAGAGCAGCAGTTGCGCCAGGATGTCGCGCTCGCCAACCGCATCATCGAGCGCTTCGGGATGTCGAACGCATTCGGACACGTCAGCGGGCGGATTCCCGGAACCAACCGGTTCTACATCTCCACCCGCCGCAGTCCGGGCCTGGCCGACGAGAACCGCCTGCTGGTGATCGATAGCGACGGCAAGATCCTGTCGGGCGAGGGCACGCCCAACAGCGAGTTCTGGATCCACGCGCGCATCTACGCGGCGCGTCCCGACGTCGCCGGCATCGTCCACGCGCACCCGCTGGCCTGCATCGCGCTCACGCAGATCGGCGAGCCCCATCGCGTCGTCCACAATCAGGGCGGCGTCTTTGGCGACGGCGTGCCCGAGTACGGTCGCATCGGGCTCATCCGCTCGCCCGAGCTGGGCGACGAAGTCGCAAAAAGCCTCGGCGGCGGCATCGCCGTCATGATGCGGGGCCACGGCATCACGACGGCATTCAAGGACGTGCGCAGCGCCACCGTGGCGGCGTGCTTTCTCGAGGAGAGCGCCGACCTGCAGTTGCGCATGCTCGCCGCCGCGGGCGGGGACGCGTCGCGGATCCGGGCGTTCACCCGCGAGGAGTCGGATCTCACGCGGGATCAGACGGGACCCGGTGCGTCCGCGTCGGGGCGCGCCTGGGAGTACTACGCGACCGTCGCCGCGCAGCGGCCGCTCGGCGGCTGATCAACCCGAGGCACAAGGCACAAGGCACAAGGCAAAGGGAATGCGGCCTTGGTGCTGGACGCTCAAACCTTGAATCTTGAATGCGGAACCGGGAGCGGAGCAGGAGCAGTGAGCGAAACGCAGAACGCCAGTCTCAGTCCCGAGACCGTCCTCGCGGAGATGAAAAAGAACGGCGTCACGCACGTCGTATGGCTCCCCGACAGCGAGACGAACTGGCTGTTCCTGCTGATGAAGGCCGAGCCGTCGCTGACGCTGGTGGGCGTCAATCGCGAGGGCCTGGCGTTCTCCGCCGCGGCGGGCCTTTCCGCGGGAGGCAAGACGCCGCTCATCCTGATCCAGAACACCGGCCTCATGGAATCCGGGGACTCGCTGCGCGGCTGGGCGCTCGGCATGAGCATCCCCGTCGTGCTATTGATCGGCTACCGGGGCTGGACGCGCCACGGCGTCAACACCGATACCGCAGCCGAGTACACCGAGCGCTTCCTCAACGCCTTCGGCATCCGCTACTACCTGGTGGAGGGCGATGCCGACGCGGGGCGCATCTCGATCGCGTTCGAGGAGGCCCGAAAGACGAAGCGGCCGGTGGCCGTGCTGGTGGCGGACGAGTATCACGGCTTTAACCGCTAGCACTGACGGCGCAGCCGGCGGATCGCGGATAGCGGCAGGTGTCCAGCCTAGTCACGAGCCGCGAGCCGCCAGTCACAAGGCTCAATGGCCCAGTCACGAGCCGCGATCCGCGAGTCACGCGTCATCAAGAAAGCGAGGCACGAGCGATATGATGGAGACGGCAGAAATGCTGAAGCTGTTCAACCGCCACCGCGGCGACGCGATCGTGATTCCGGGGCGGGGCGGGCGCCACTGGGTCAACGTCTCGACGCGTCCCACGCGCGACCTGCCGCTGGGCGACCCCGCCATGGGCGGGCACGCCTCGTTCGCGCTGGGCCTCGCGCTCGCGCTGCCCCAAGAGCGCATCGTCCTGTTCGATTCGGAGGGCGACGTCCAGATGGGCATGGGCATCCTCGCCACCATCGCGGAGCAGCGGCCGGCGAACCTCTGCCACTTCATGCTCGACAACGGCCGTTACGCGACCACGGGCGGGCAGCCGGTGCCGAACGCCTCCGTCGTGGATTACTGCGCGCTCGCCCGCGCGTGCGGCTACCAGCGGGTGTACGCTTACGACAATCTTGAGACGTTCGCGATCAACGTCGAGCGCATCCTCGGCGAGCCCGGCCCCGTGTTCACCCGCCTCAAGATCCGGCCGGAAGTCAACAACGTGCCGATTGGCTCGCGCGCGAAATGGCGCAAGCGCTCGCAGGTGCAGGTCATCGCGGACCTGAAGCAGGAACTCGGCATCGCCTGAAGGCGGAAGAGTGTTAACACCTGACGGCTGACGGCTGAGCCGCGAGTCACGGCGAGGCCGCTTCAGCGGGGGCCGAGCAGCTTCCTCACAGCGTCCATTTCCTTCGCCGACTGCTTCGCGGCTTCGAGGGCGCGATCGCGCGCCCTGGCGATGAGGGCTTCGTCGACCAGCGCGGCGGGCTCGACGCGGGGCGCGATCCGCATCTGCGAGACGGGCAGCGACCCGAGCAGCTTCGCGTAAACGGCGACCGCCGTCTGGTAGTCGCGGAAATCCCGCTCGGCGCGCTCCTTCGCCTTCACGGCCTGCCCGATCCATTCCCCGGTCCGGTTGTCGGCGCGCATGTGATCGCGCAGGGCGCCCACGCTCTCGCTCAGCATCGAGTATGCGCTGTGGCCCGCGGCCTGCCGGCGGAAAATTTCGCGCGCGGTCACCAGATGGCTGTCCGCGTCATCTGCGAGCACGAGGTCGCGCTCGACGTCCAGTTCTCTCAGGCGCGCCAGGCGCCTTTCCATGGCGTCGGCGTGCTCGCCGCTCTGCCTGGCGGCCTCCGGGCGGTCGATCGGCGCGGAGCCTGCTTCGACCTCGAGCGCCGCGCGCAGCCGGGTTCCGGCGTCGGTCAGCAGGGCCGCGACGGTTTTCCGCAGCTCGTTTTTCTTGTAGGCGCCATAGCCCCAGTAGCCGAGCGCCGCGGCGACGACCAGCGCCGCTGCCACGATGGCCTGCAACCTCGTCTTCGATAGGGCCGCCATGCCTATCCTCCCTCTTTCGGTTTCAGGCAATGCTATGACCTGGCACTGACCCGGGAAAGGGCAATTTCCCCGCTTTCGCGGCTCACGCGCCCTTCGACCACGAATCGCGCAAGGTGACGGTCCGGTTGAAAACCGGCGCGCCCGGCCGCGACTGCCGGAGATCCGCGACGAAGTAGCCGTGGCGCTCGAACTGGAAGCGCGCTTCCGGCGCGACGTCCCGGAGCGCGGGCTCCAGCCAGGCGGTGACCGATTTCACCGACTCCGGGTTGAGATCGCCCAGGAAATCGCGGTCACCGGAACCCGGGTGCGGGTCGCGGAACAGGCGGTCGTAGAGCCGGACGTCGGCCGCGAACGCGTGCGGGGCGGACAGCCAATGAATATTGCCTTTCACCTTGCGGCGCTCGGCGCCGGGCGTGCCCGATCGCGTGTCAGGGTCGTAGGTGCAGTGCACGGTGGTGATATTGCCCGCGGCGTTTTTTTCGAGCCCGACGCATTTCACCAGGTAGGCGTAGCGCAGCCGCACCTCGTTGCCGGGATACAAGCGGAAATAGCCCTTGGGCGGCTGCTCCACGACGTCCTCGCGCTCGATCCACAATTCCCGGGAAAGCGGCACGGCGCGGGCGCCGAGCTCCGGCTTCTGCGGATGATTCGGCGGGTGGCAGAGCTCCTCGCGATCGGCCGGATAGTTGTCGATCACGAGCCGGACCGGGTCCATTACCGCGATGCGGCGCGGGGCGGACGCGTTGAGATGCTCGCGCATGCAGTCCTCGAGCACCGAGTAGTCGATCCACGAGTCGGCGCGGGCGACGCCGATGCGGTCCGCGAACAGGCGCACGCCCTCCGGCGTGTAGCCGCGCCGGCGCGCGCCGGCGAGCGTCGGCATGCGCGGATCGTCCCAGCCTTCGACGTGCTTTTCGACGACGAGCTGGATCAGCCGGCGCTTGGAGAGGACCACGTAGGTGAGGTTCAGCCGCGCGAACTCGATCTGCTGCGGCAGCGGCCGCGCGAGGAGTCCGCCGTCGGCGAGGCGCGCGAGCAGCCAGTCGTAGAACGGCCGCTGGTCCTCGAACTCCAGCGTGCACAGCGAGTGCGTGATGTTCTCGAGCGCGTCCTCGATCGGGTGCGCGTAGGTGTACATCGGGTAGACGTTCCACTTGTCGCCGGTGCGGTGGTGGGCCGCCCGCCGGATGCGGTAGATCGTGGGATCCCGGAGGTTGATATTGGGCGCAGCCATGTCGATCTTCGCGCGCAGCACGTGCTCGCCCTCCTTGTAGCGGCCGTCGCGCATGGCGCGGAAGAGCTTCAGGTTCTCCTCGACGGTGCGGTCGCGGTACGGGCTGTCCTTGCCCGGCTCGGTCAGCGTGCCGCGCAGCGCGCGCATCTGCTCGGCGGACAGGCTGTCGACGTAGGCGTGGCCGCTCTCGATCAGGTACTCGGCCGCGTGGAACATGAAACCGAAATAGTCGCTCGCGTAGTAGAGGTGCGGCCCCCAGTCGTAGCCCAGCCATTTGACGGCGGCGAGGATGGCGTCGACGTACTCCTGCTCCTCCTTCTCCGGGTTGGTGTCGTCGAAGCGCAGGTGGCAGGCGCCGCCGTAGTCGAGGGCGAGCCCGAAATTGAGGCAGATGGACTTCGCGTGCCCGATGTGGAGGTAGCCGTTCGGCTCGGGCGGGAAGCGCGTGCGTATCCGGGCCGGGTCCGCCGCCGCGCCTTCGTGCGTCTTCGCCGGGCCAGGCCCGCCGCCCCAGGTCCGCTTGCCGTACTTGCCGCTTGCGAGATCGGCCTCGATCGCACCGCGGATGAAATTCGATGGCGAGGGCGGTTGCGCGGCGGGCGGTTTCGGCTTGCCGGGGGCGGACATGGGCGACTATTTTATCCGACGCCGGGTATTCCAGTGACGCGGCGACGCAGTGACGAGGTGACGAAGTCAACGAGTTGACGGGAGCGGAAGGTCTCGTCGCTCCGTCACTTCGTCCCCCGGACTGGCCAGAACCCACCTCAAAAATACCCCCGGAGCAGTATGAGCGTGCGTTCGAGGTATACGGAACGGCGCGGGTCCTGTCAGAACGGCCGGGGCCTGCTCCGATGCTTCCCTGTGCATCTGGTCAATTGACCCAGTGGGCCGGGAAATCCGGAGAAGATCACAACCGCTCCGACAGGACCCGCCCCGCGGCGTACGCGCTACGCTCAGGATGAACGATCGGCGTCGAAGTGCGGTGAATTAGGTCTTTGAGACAGGTTCTAGCGAAGCTTGAACCCGGTGTCCTTGATGAGCTTCGCCCAGCGTTCTTTCTCGGAAGAGAGCAGCCGGCCCATGTCCCGCGAGCTGTTGCCGACGACTTCCGCGCCGATGTTGCCGTTCGCGCCCGGCCGGTTGTCCACCACCACCTGCTGGCCCCAGGCCTCGGTGATGCGGGCGCCGATCAGGCGCGCGAGAATGTCGGAGCTGCCCCCGGGCGGCACGGGGACGATCAGGCGGATCGGCCGCTCGGGATAACCCTGTGCCGGTGCATTCATCGCGGCGAACACCGCGAGCAGGAAGAGCAGCGCGCGCGTCAGGCAGGCCATCGGACTTTTCTCCTCGTTCAATGCGCGCCCGATTTTTCACGACATGAGCGCGGCGGATCCCTCCACGGGCCGCCGGCGCGTCGCGGCAGGCAGCCTTTCTTCTTGCGTCCTCGCGGGATCGGCTATTCTATATCCGATCGATGAAGCCCCTGACTGCAGGCGTGCTGGCGCGACTGGCCGACGGAGATTTCCACTCCGGCGAGACGCTGGCGCGCGCGCTGGCCGTCTCGCGCGCGAGCGTGTGGCATGCCATCCGCGAGATCGAGGCGATGGGCGTGGGCGTCTACAAGGTGCACGGGCGGGGCTACCGGCTGCCGGCGCCGCTGACGCTGCTCGACCGCGCCGCCGTCGAGCGCTGCCTCGGCGCGCGGGCGGCCGGGTTCGCGCTCGACATCCGGGACGCCGTGGATTCGACCAGCACGCGGGCGCTGGAGCGCGCGGCCGCGGGCGCGCCAACCGGAACGGTGATCGCAGCAGAGTGGCAGTCCGGGGGGCGCGGGCGGCTGGGGCGCGCGTGGCATGCCGGCGTCGGCGAGGCGCTGACCTTTTCGCTGCTGTGGCGCTTCGCGCGGGGCGCGGGCGCGCTCTCGGGGCTCTCGCTCGCGGTCGGCGTGGCGTTGGTGCGCGCATTGCGGACGGCAGGCGCGGGCGAGGCGGCGCTGAAATGGCCGAACGACGTCCTGTGGCGCGGCGGCAAGCTTGCCGGGATCCTCGTCGAGCTGGCGGGCGATGCGCTGGGGCCGACCGCGGCGGTGATCGGCATCGGGATCAACGTGCGCCTGTCGGACGCGACGCGCGCCCGCGTCACGCAGCCCGTTGCCGACCTGGAAACGGCGTGCGGCACCGCGCCGGACCGCAACGCGCTGCTCGCGTCCGTGCTCGCCATGCTGGGTGACGTCCTCGACGGATTCGCGCGCGACGGCTTTGCGCCGCTGCGCGGCGAGTGGCAGCGCGCCCACGCGCATCAGGGCGGCCGCGTGAACCTGGTCCTGCCCGACGGCTCGCGCCGCAGCGGCATCGCGCGCGGCGTGGCGGACGACGGCACGTTCCTGCTCGAGACGCGCTCGGGCGTGGAGCGCTTCCACAGCGGCGAGATCACTTTGCGCCATGCGGCCGTGACTCGTGACTAGTGACTGGTGACTGGTGACTGGTGGACAATCTGGGCGCGCGGTTGGGAGCCGGGCTTTGAACCTCGAACTTCGAACCTTGAATCCTGCGCAGCAGACCTCCGGAATGAGAATTCTCGCCATCGACGCGGGCAATACCCGCATCAAGTGGGGATTGCACGAGGACGGCTCGTGGG
>Ga0326597_10006495_pt1 | contig 16002 bp, 11 predicted proteins | sample RVTome_12_FD_203789 | JGI IMG/M metagenome (GOLD analysis project Ga0326597, IMG submission 203789) | Soil microbial communities from uranium-contaminated site in the Upper Colorado River Basin, Wyoming, United States - RVT100D185 | ecosystem: Environmental > Terrestrial > Soil > Contaminated >...
ATCGCCGCCGTCAGCGTCGTCTTCCCGTGGTCCACGTGACCAATCGTCCCAATGTTCACGTGCGGCTTCGTACGCTCGAACTTCTCCTTGGCCATAGCGCTCTACCTATTCTCCTCATCTCCACCCTGGGAGGATGCTTGGGTCAGTAGTAAACGATTCCTTCGGCGACGTTCGCCGGAACCTGCAAATAGCGTGCAAACTGCATCGTATACGTCGCCCTACCCTGCGACATCGAGCGCAGGCTGCCGACGTATCCGAACATTTCCGCGAGCGGAACTTCTGCGGTGATCACCTGCGTCTTGCTCCTGCGCTCGAATCCCGTGATGGTTCCGCGCCGGCTGCTCAGGTCGCCTTGCACGCCGCCGACGAACTCTTCGGGGGTGACCACCTCGACCGCCATGATCGGCTCGAGCAGGATCGGGCTCGCCTCACGCAGCGCCTCTTTCATCGCGATCGATCCGGCAATCTTGAAGGAACGCTCGGATGAATCGACGTCGTGCGTCTGTCCATCCACGAGGCGCACCGCCACGTCGACGACCGGATACCCCGCGAGCATTCCGCTCTGGATTACTTCCTCGCAACCTTCCCGTATCGAACCCACGAATTCCTTCGGGATCACGCCGCCCTTGATCGCCGATTCGAATGCGAAGCCGGACCCAGCTGTGCCGGGCGAAACCTCGAGCTTGACGATCGCGAAGTCGCCCGAGCCACCCGTCTGCTTCACGTAACGGCCTTCGACCTGCGCGGTCTTCGTAATCGTCTCCTTGTAGGCGACCTGCGGCTTGCCGACGTTGGCGCCAACCTGGAATTCGTGAACCAGGCGATCGGTGATGATCTCGAGGTGCAGTTCGCCCATGCCGGAAATGATCGTCTGGCCCGTCTCGGGATCGACGGATGCGCGGAAGGAGGGGTCCTCGTGCACCAGCCGCTGGAGCGAGGTTGACAGCTTCTCCATGTCGGCGGTGGTGCGGGGCTCGATCGCGATCGAGAGGACCGGCTCCGGAAAATCGAGGGATTCGAGGATCACGGGCTTCTGGAGATCGCAGAGCGTCTCTCCGGTCGTCACTTCCTTCAATCCGACGACTGCGGCAATGTCTCCCGCCCAGATCGCGTCGAGATCCTGGCGTTTGTTGGCGTGCATCTGAAGCAGTCGCCCAATGCGCTCCTTGCGGCCCCGGTTCGCGTTGAGAACCTGATCGCCGGGTTTTGCGTGACCGGAGTAGACGCGGACATAGGCGAGATGCCCGACGTGCTTGTCGGTCGCGAGCTTGAACGCCAGCGCACTGAAGGGCGCATTGTCGTCGGGCTCGCGCACGACGACGGACTCATCGCGCGGATGGATGCCTTCCACGGCCGCGACATCGAGGGGTGAGGGCAGATAGTCGACGATGGCATCCAGGAGGGGTTGTACGCCCTTGTTCTTGAATGCGCTCCCGCAGAGGACCGGAACGATCTTCAGGTCGAGCGTCGCTTCGCGAAGCGCCTTGCGGAGCTGATCCGCCGAGATCGCCTCGTTGTCGAGGTATTTTGCGGTCAGCGCTTCATCGAGCCCCGCAACCGCTTCGATCAGGTACTCGCGGGCCGCGGCAGCCGTCCGCTCGAGTTCAGCCGGTATCTCGCGCTCTTCGAATTCCGCTCCGAGCGTATCGTCATCCCAGTAGATCGCTTTTTCGCTCAGCAGATCCACCACGCCCAGGAAGTCGTCTTCGGATCCGATCGGAATCTGGAGGGGAACGGCGACGGCGCCCAGTCGATCGCGAAGCGTACCGACGACGCGGGCGAAGTCCGCACCGACCCGATCCATCTTGTTCACGAATGCGATGCGTGGCACGGCGTAGCGATCCGCTTGCCGCCAAACCGTTTCGGATTGAGGCTGGACGCCCGCGACTCCGCAGAAGACGCCAATCGCTCCATCCAGAACCCGAAGGGAGCGCTCCACCTCGACCGTGAAATCGACATGGCCAGGCGTGTCGATGATGTTGATCCGATGATCCTTCCAGAAACAGGTCGTCGCGGCAGCCGTGATGGTGATCCCGCGCTCCTGTTCCTGCTTCATCCAGTCCATCGTCGCCGCACCATCGTGGACCTCACCCATTTTGTAGTTGACACCCGTGTAATAGAGGATCCGCTCGGTCGTAGTCGTCTTGCCAGCATCGATATGGGCCATGATGCCGATGTTCCGAGTCCTTTCGAGCGGTGTCGTGCGCGGCATTTTCGTGAGTCCAAGTCCTCGGTTGACCGGCCCTACCAGCGGTAATGAGAGAAGGCCTTGTTCGCCTCTGCCATCCGATGGGTGTCTTCGCGTTTCTTCACGCTCTCGCCGCGCTCGTTGGCGGCGTCGATGATCTCGTCTGCCAGCTTCTCGTGCATGCTCTTGCCCGCCCTGCTGCGCGCATAACTCGAGAGCCACCGCATCGCGAGCGAATTGGCGCGCTCGGTGCGGACTTCGATCGGAACCTGGTAGGTCGCACCACCGACTCGCCGCGACTTCACCTCGACGCGCGGACGGATGTTGTCGAGTGCGCGCCTGAACATCGCCAACGGATCATTGCGGGTCTTCTTTTCGATGACCTCGAATGCGCCGTAGACGATGCGCTCCGCAGTACTCTTCTTGCCATCCCTCATGATGACGTTGGTGAAGCGGCCAACCATCCGATCACCGTACTTGGGATCCGGGAAGATCGTCCGCTTCGGTACATCTCGTCGTCGCGGCATGTCGTCGTCGCACTCCGGTCGGGGCCAGGCCCGACGCAAGAAAATCAGCGGCCCAACGGAACGTCCCTCGACGCCCGCGCGGCCGCAAAAGGAAAAACTACTTCGGTCGCTTCGCTCCGTACCGCGATCGCCCGCGGTGCCGATCCGCAACTCCCGTCGTATCGAGCGTGCCACGGATGATGTGGTAACGAACGCCGGGAAGGTCCTTGACGCGGCCGCCGCGCACCAACACGACAGAGTGCTCCTGCAGATTGTGCCCTTCACCGGGAATGTAGGCGTTGACTTCGCGACCATTGGTAAGGCGCACACGAGCCACCTTGCGCAGCGCAGAATTCGGCTTCTTGGGTGTCGCGGTGAAGACGCGCAGACACACACCGCGCCGCTGGGGGGCGCTCATCAGGTCGGGGGACTTCGATCGCGACTGCTTGCGCTCACGTCCCCGACGAACGAGCTGCTGGATCGTCGGCATATCTGCGTTTCCTCGAAAACTGAGCTGCTGGACTCTGGCTCGCATTGGAACGCGCACCGTGCGCGAACACACCACCCCCCTGTGTCCTACTTTTGGCGACAAAGGGGGCGGAGGAGTCGTTCCTCGGGCGGTTTCCCATGTCTTGCCAGAAGCGGAACTCAGGCAGGCAGCCTATACCAAAAACCGCTGCATCTTAGCGAGCTTCCGTACCCTGTCAACGCTTTCGACAGACGCTGGTCGCGCGCAATTCGGATCCCGATTCGGGGCGCGGTTCGCACCCCGAATCGGCGTTCAGGTCTTGATCGCCAACCGAGGCGAACCACCCGAAGCCATCAGTCCATCCGTCGTCACAGCGGGTGCCGCCGGCAACATGGGAAGCTCTGCGAGCGGCTCCTCTTCGGGGCCCTCCATCAGCTCCTCGGGCGCGTCGATCTGGATCCCGATCTGGTGGTAGCGGGCCATTCCCGTCCCTGCGGGAATCAGTCGGCCCATGATGACGTTTTCCTTCAGGCCGCGCAGCTGATCGACCTTGCCCCACATCGACGCCTCGGTCAGGACCTTCGTGGTCTCCTGGAACGATGCTGCCGAAATGAACGACTCGGTGGACAGCGACGCCTTGGTGATCCCGAGCAGCAGCGGCTCGGCAAGGGCGGGTTGCTTGCCCTCTTCGAGCATCCGCGCATTGGTCGCCTCGAAGACGACCTTTTCGACGTGCTCGCCGACCAGGAAGTCCGTATCGCCCACGTCGATGACGCGTACGCGGCGGAGCATCTGCTTGACGATCACCTCGATGTGCTTGTCGTTGATCCGAACGCCCTGGAGTCGGTAGACCTCCTGGACCTCGTCGACCAGATATTTGGAGAGTTCCTTCTCGCCCTTGATCCGGAGGATGTCGTGGGGATTCGACGAGCCATCCATCAACGCCTCGCCGGCCCGCACCACGTCGCCCTCGTGGACGCTGATGTGCTTGCCCTTCGGGATCAGATACTCCTTGGGCTCCGCGTCCTCGAGATCTGGCGTCACGACGATCCGCCGCTTGCCGCGGGAATCCGCGCCGAAAGAGACGACGCCGTTGATCTCCGACACGATCGCGAAGTCCTTGGGCTTGCGGGCCTCGAAGAGCTCAGCAACGCGCGGCAGACCTCCGGTGATGTCCTTCGTCTTGGTGGTTTCGCGAGGCATCTTGGCGAGAACGTCGCCGGCTTCGACTTCTTGTCCTTCGGAAACCGCCAAGGCAGCACCGACCGGCAGGAGCGCTCGCGCCTCGGTAGCGCTCCCCACGTCCTTCACCGAAATGCGGGGGCGCAGCTCGGGATCCTTGGACTCGATGATCACCTTCGAAGACACTCCGGTGAACTCGTCCACCTGCTCCCGCATCGTCGCGCCCTCGACGATGTCCCCGAACTTCACCACGCCGTTGGACTCCGAAAGAATCGGGTTCGCGAATGGATCCCACTCGAGCAGCATCGTTCCCGGCTTGACGTGTTCGCCCTCCGCAACCTTGACGCGCGCGCCGTAGACCACCGGGTAACGCTCGCGTTCGCGCCCGCTCGCATCGAAAATGCCGAGCTCGGCATTGCGATTCATCACGATGGTGCGGCCTTCGCGGTCTGCGACGGTGCGCATGTTCGCGTAACGCACCTCGCCCTCGGCGGTCGCCTCCACGTGCGACGCTTCGGCTCGTCGCGTCGCCGTACCGCCGATGTGGAAGGTTCGCATCGTGAGCTGGGTTCCGGGCTCTCCGATCGACTGGGCTGCGATCACGCCGACCGACTCGCCCAAGTTGACGAGCTCGCCGCGAGAGAGGTCACGGCCATAGCACTTGCTGCAGACCCCGAATGAAATCTCGCAGGTCAGCACCGATCGGATCAGGATCTTCTCGATACCCGCATCGTGGATGATCTTGACTTTTTCTTCGTCGAATTCCGCCCCGGCCTCGACCAAAACGTCGTCGGTGAGCGGGTCGTGAACGTCTTCCAGGGCGACCCGCCCGAGGATGCGCTCGCCAATCGCCTCGATGATCTCGCCGCCCTCGACCAGCGGTCCGGTCTCGATCCCGTCCGTCGTCCCACAGTCCGTATCGCGAACGATCATGTCCTGGGAGACATCGACGAGGCGCCGCGTCAGGTAGCCCGAGTTGGCCGTCTTGAGCGCGGTGTCGGCCAGACCCTTGCGCGCACCGTGAGTCGAAATGAAGTACTGAAGGACCGAGAGACCCTCGCGGAAATTCGAGGTGATCGGAGTCTCGATGATCTCACCCGAGGGCTTCGCCATCAAACCCCGCATCCCGGCCAGCTGACGCATCTGCTGGGCAGAACCCCGGGAGCCCGAGTCGGCCATCATGTAGATCGAATTGAAACTCGGAACCGCCTGATCGTTGCCGTCTGCATCGCGGACCGTCTCGGTGCCCAGCCGCTGCAACATCTGGCCTGCAATTTCCTCGGTCGCATTCGCCCAGATGTCGATCACCTTGTTGTAGCGCTCGCCGTCGGTGATCAAACCCTCCTGATACTGCTCCTCGATCAACCCGACCTGCTTGTACGCAGCGTCGATGAGCTTCTGCTTGTCCTTCGGAATCTGCATGTCGTCGATGCAGATCGAGATCCCGGCCCTCGTCGCGTACTGGTAACCCAATGAGCGAAGTCGGTCGGCGAGAATCACCGTCGCCTTGTTTCCCAGCCGACGGTAGGCCTGGTCGATCAGTTCGCCCAACGCCTTCTTGTCCATCACCTGATTGATCAACGAGAAGGGAATCTCGTCGGGTACGATCTCCTTGAGCAGGATCCGACCCGTGGTCGTGTGGACCGATTCGCCGCCCATGCGCACCTGGATCGGGGCCAGCAGACTGGCGACACCCGCGTCGTAGGCGATACGGACCTCTTCCGGGCTGGAAAAACGCATCCCAGAACCGGGGACGTTCCTGCCCTCGCGCGTCATGTAGTAACAGCCGAGCACGATGTCCTGGCTCGGGCCGATGATTGGGCGTCCGGTCGCGGGGCTGAGGATGTTGTTGGTCGACATCATCAAGACGCGCGCCTCCATCTGGGCTTCCACGCTCAGCGGTACGTGGACCGCCATCTGGTCGCCGTCGAAGTCCGCGTTGAAGGCCGCGCAGACCAACGGGTGGAGCTGGATCGCCTTGCCGTCGATCAGGATCGGCTCGAACGCCTGGATTCCGAGTCGATGCAGCGTCGGCGCGCGGTTGAGCAGCACCGGGTGTTCCTGGATGACCTCGGCGAGAATGTCCCAGACCTCGGGGTGCTCCTTCTCGACCATCTTCTTCGCGGCTTTGATGGTGGTCACATAGCCGCGCTGCTCGAGCTTGGAATAGATGAACGGCTTGAAGAGTTCGAGCGCCATCTTGCTCGGGATGCCGCACTGATGCAGGCGCAATTCCGGCCCGATCACGATGACCGAACGCCCCGAATAATCGACGCGCTTGCCGAGCAGGTTCTGGCGGAACCGGCCGGTCTTGCCCTTCAGCATGTCGGACAATGACTTGAGGGGTCGTTTGCTCGGGCCCGTGATCACACGACCGCGGCGGCCATTGTCGAAGAGCGCGTCGACGGACTCCTGGAGCATCCGCTTCTCGTTGCGGATGATCACCTCGGGAGCGTTGAGTTCCTGGAGGCGCTTGAGCCGGTTGTTGCGATTGATCACCCGCCGATAGAGATCGTTCAGATCGCTGGTCGCGAAGCGGCCGCCATCCAACGGTACGAGTGGACGGAGGTCCGGGGGGATCACCGGGATGATCTCCATGATCATGTGTTCGGGCTTGTTGCCCGATTCGCGGAAGGCGTCGAGCACCTTGAGCCGCTTGGAGACCTTCTTGCGCTTGGCCTCGCTGGTGGCCTCGCGCATCTCGACGCGAAGTCGCTTGCATTCCTCTTCGACGTTCAACTTTCCGAGCATCTCGCGAACGGCTTCGGCGCCGATGCCGATTTCGAATCCGTCTCTCCCCCACTTTTCGCGAGCCTCGGCGAGCATCTCGTCGTTGAGGAGTTCACCGAAGGCCAGGCTGGTGTCGCCCGGATCGATGACGATGAACGACTCGAAGTAGAGGACCTTCTCGATGTCGCGCAGCGAAATCTCGAGGATGTTTCCGATCCGAGAGGGCAGCGACTTCAGGAACCAGATGTGTGCCACCGGGGTCGCCAGCGTGATGTGCCCCATCCGCTCGCGCCGAACCTTGGACTGGATCACTTCGACGCCGCACTTCTCGCACACCACACCGCGGTGCTTCATGCGCTTGTACTTGCCGCAGTTGCACTCGTAGTCCTTCACGGGACCGAAGATCTTGGCGCAGAACAAGCCGTCGCGTTCCGGCTTGAAGGTCCGGTAGTTGATCGTCTCCGGCTTCTTGACTTCGCCGAACGACCACTCCCGGATCTTTTCCGGTGACGCAATCGAAATCCGCAGCGCATTGAACGCCAACGGATCCTTGGGCTTTTCGAACAGATTGTAGAGATCGCGCAAAGCGGCTCCCCCAGCGATTGGCGAGGTCGAACCCCGCGTTGCGACCCGAGGCGGCGTCTCCGCCCCGGGTCGCTTTCTAGTTCTTGTCTTCCATCAATTCGATGTCGAGACCGAGTGCCTGCAATTCCTTGACGAGAACGTTGAAGCTCTCGGGCAATCCCGGCTCGAGCACATTTTCGCCCTTCACGATCGACTCGTAGATCCGCGTTCGGCCGAGCACGTCGTCGGACTTCACGGTCAAGAACTCCTGCAGCGCAAAGGCGGCTCCATAGGCCTCCATCGCCCACACCTCCATCTCGCCGAGACGCTGGCCGCCGAATTGCGCCTTGCCGCCCAGCGGCTGCTGGGTGACGAGGCTGTAGGGACCGATGCTCCGCGCGTGGATCTTGTCCGCAGCGAGATGGTGAAGCTTCATGATGTAGAGAACACCGACCGTTACATCCATCTCGAACGGCTCACCGGTCCGCCCGTCGAAGAGCACCGTCTGGCCGCTACGCGGCAGGCCGGCTCGATCGAGTTCGGCGTGGATCTCATCCTCGCTTGCGCCGTCGAAGACCGACGTCGCGAGGTGTACGCCATGGCGTGCATCCTGCGCGAGAGCGATGATCGATTCATCGCCCGCTTCGTCGAGCCGCTTCGAGATCCGGTCGTCTCCGTAGACTTCCTTGAGGCGTTCTCGCAGGCCACCGACTTCGGCTTCCCGATAATCCGCGAGCATTTCCTCGACGCGCTCTCCGAGACCGCGCGCCGCCCAACCCAGGTGGGTCTCCAGAACCTGTCCCACGTTCATGCGCGACGGCACGCCGAGCGGATTGAGAACGATGTCGACGGGGGTTCCGTCCGCCATGTAGGGCATGTCCTCTTCCGGAAGAATTCGCGAGATCACGCCCTTGTTACCGTGACGTCCAGCCATCTTGTCGCCGACGGACAGTTTCCGTTTGATGGCGAGATAGACCTTGACCATCTTGAACACGCCCGGCGGAAGTTCGTCGCCCCGCTTGAGGCGCGCGATCTTTTCGTCGAAGACCGCCTTGATGACCGCCGCCTGGTCGTCGGCTCCCTGATAGAGTCGGTCCACCTGCTCTTGAACGCGCGCGTCGACGAGTTGGATGTCGCGCCAGCGCCGCGTCGGAATCTCGTCGACAACGGAATCCGTGAGGGTCCCCTTGGCCTCGATCCACGTGACATCGTGGCGATCGTCACCCACGCGATTCGCAGCCTTCTTCCCGACGATCAACTCCCGAATCTTGCGAGCCATGCTGTCGCGGATGATGCGGACCTCGTCCTCCTGGTCCTTCCGGAGGCGCTCGATCTCCAATTCCTCGATCGCCTGCGCGCGCTCATCCTTTTCGACACCACGGCGCGAGAAGACCTGGGCGCCAATCACGGTGCCGCTCACACCCGGCGGCAATCTCAGCGAAGTATCCCGGACGTCGCCAGCCTTTTCGCCGAAGATCGCGCGCAAGAGGCGCTCTTCGGGTGAAAGCTGGGTTTCACCCTTCGGCGTGATCTTTCCGACCAGAACGTCGTCGGATTTGACCTCGGCCCCGATTCGAACGATGCCGGACTCGTCGAGGTCCTTCAGGGCCTCTTCACCGACGTTCGGAATGTCGCGCGTGATCTCTTCCTTTCCGAGTTTCGTGTCACGCGCGACCGATTCGTATTCTTCGATGTGGATCGAGGTGTAGGAGTCGTCCTTGACCACCCGCTCGGAAATCAGGATGGAGTCTTCGAAGTTGTAACCACCCCAGGGCATGAAGGCGACCACGACGTTGCGCCCGAGCGCGAGTTCGCCGTTGTCCGTCGCCGGCCCATCCGCAATCACCTGCCCCTTCCTGACGTGGTCACCGCGCTTCACGATGGGCTTCTGGTTGATGCAGGTGTTCTGGTTGGAACGCTGGTATTTGATGAGGTTGATGATGTCGATGTTCGAGCCCGTGCCTTCGTCTTCGTCGGGCTTGATGACGATCCGAGACGCATCGACAGTCTCCACGACACCATCCCGCTTCGCGACGACCGTGACTCCCGAGTCGCGAGCGACAACCGCCTCGATCCCGGTTCCCACGAGCGGCGCCGTGGCCCGCATCAGCGGAACGGCCTGACGCTGCATGTTCGAGCCCATCAGCGCTCGATTCGCATCGTCATTTTCGAGGAATGGAATCAGCGAGGCCGCCACCGATACGAGCTGGTTGGGCGAGACGTCCATCATCTGGACATCGGACGGTGGAACCGCGATGGATTCGCCACCCTTCCGGGACAGCACGCTCTCCCGGACGTAATGGCCGTCTGCATCGATCGGAGCATTCGCCTGGGCGATGGACAGATTTTCCTCGTCCAGGGCCGAGAGGTACCTCACGTCGTTGGAAACCACCCCGTCCTTTACCGTGCGGTAGGGGGTCTCGATGAAGCCCAGCTCGTTTACCCGCGCGAACGTCGACAGCGAGGCGATCAGTCCGATGTTCGGTCCTTCCGGAGTTTCGATCGGGCAGATTCGGCCGTAGTGCGTCGGATGAACGTCCCGTACCTCGAATCCCGCTCGCTCCCGGGTCAAACCGCCCGGCCCGAGCGCCGACAGTCGTCGCTTGTGGGTTACCGCGGAGAGCGGATTGGTCTGATCCATGAACTGTGAAAGCTGACTCGATCCGAAAAATTCCTTGATGACCGCGGATACCGGCTTCGAGTTGATCAAGTCGTGGGGCATCAGGGTCTCGATCTCCTGGAGCGACATTCGCTCCTTGATCGCACGCTCCATCCGCACCAGCCCAATCCGGTACTGATTCTCGAGCAGCTCGCCGACGACCCGGACGCGCCGGTTACCGAGGTGGTCGATGTCGTCGATCCGCTTGGAGGGATCGGCGCCATTCTTGAGATCCACCAGGTACTTGACGGCCGCGAGGATGTCCTCCCTCCGCAGGGTCGGCAGATCGGCCAGCGCGACTTCTTCGACGATGCCCTTGCTTCCCTGGGGTCGGAACTCGACCCGCTCGCTCGGGTTGTGTCCGAGCTTGTGGTTGACCTTCAGACGGCCAACACGTGAAAGATCGTAACGCTCCGCGTTGAAGAAGAGGTTGTTGAAGAGATTCGTGGCCGTGTCGAGGGTCGGCGGATCGCCGGGCCGCAGGCGCCGGTAGATCTCGATGATGGCTTCGTCCGTCGACAGCGTCTTGTCGACGCTCAGCGTATCGCGCAGCGCCATGCCAGAGGTGAGCGGATCGAGATAGAGGAGCGGAAACTCCGTGATCCCCCGATTCTTGAACTCTTCGAGGTGTGCTTCCGTGAGTTCCTCGTTGCACTCGAGCAGCACTTCACCCGTCGTTTCGTCGACGATGTCCACCGGTGCCACGCGCTTGACCGCATCCACCCGAATCAGATCTTCGAGCCCAACCTGAATCCACTTCAAGCCGACTTCGTTGATCTTACGCATCCCCGCAGACGTGATCTTCCGATCCTTGCGCACCAGGATGTTGTTGTCGTCGTCGCGGATTTCCCGCGTGCAGCGCTGTCCAACCAGTAGGCCGGGAACAACGCTCTTCATGATCTTCTTGCCATCGATCCGAATCGTCTCGGATTCGTAGAAGTAGGCGAGCAACTCCTCGGGCGAATAGCCGAGGGCCTTCAGGAGGACGGTGACGTGGATCTTTCGCCGTCGATCGATCCGGGCGAACAGGAGGTCCTTGTGGTCGAACTCCAGATCGAGCCACGATCCCCGATACGGGATGATGCGGCAGGAATAGATCTTCTTGCCAGACGCGCTGACCGTCGTCGAGATCGACGTGTCGTAGAAGATACCGGGCGAGCGATGCAGCTGGGAAACGACGACGCGCTCCGTTCCGTTGATGATGAAGGTTCCCTGCTCGGTCATCACGGGGATTTCCCCGAAATAGACCTCTTGTTCCTTCACATCACGGATCGCCTGCGACCCCCCGCTCTCGTCCCAGGCGACGAGTCGAATCGTCACCTTGAACGGTGCCGCGTAGGTCATTCCACGCGCGAGGCAATCCTGGACGTCGTACTTCGGCTCCTCGAGCGTGTAGCCCACGAATTCAAGCGACGCGGAGTCATTGAAGTCCTTGATCGGAAAGACCGAGTTGAACACCGCCTGCAGGCCGACGTTCTCCCGCTTCTCCATCTCGACATCTGTCTGCAAAAAGCGTTGGAACGTCTGCTTCTGGATCTGGATGAGATCCGGAATTTCCAGAACCGCCGGGATCTTGGAGAAACCCTTACGGATTCGCGGCAGATTCTCGGAGAACGCAACTTGATTCACGTTTTGCCTCGCCAAAAATTGTTCGAGTTGCAATGAACCGCTGCGTGCATCAGCAGAGCTGACGAACGCGCCCGTGTCGCCGCGTGGATCTACTTGATGTCGACCTGGCCGCCGGCTCCCTCGATCTGCTCTTTGATCTTCTGCGCCTCGTCCTTGGCAACGCCTTCCTTGATCGCCTTCGGCGCGCTTTCCACCAACTCCTTGGCCTCCTTGAGGCCGAGGCCGGTGATCGCGCGAACTTCCTTGATGACCTGAATCTTCTTGTCACCGGAACTGACCAGCACGACGTCGAACTCGTCCTTCTCGACGGCAGCATCGGCGCCCGCGGGCCCCGCCGCAGCCGCCATAGCGACCGGCGCGGCGGCCGACACGCCCCACTTCTCTTCGAGAAGTTTCGCGAGATCGGCTGCCTCCATGATGGTGAGGCTCGAAAGCGATTCAACGATTTGGTTTAGATCGGCCATGTCTTTTCAACCCTTATCAGTTCGCCCGAATCGATTCGGGCGGTGCTGGCGGATTCATTCCCGCCGGATGATGGTTCAGTGATGGGCAACGCCCATCAGGTCGGAGCGCCGTCAGAACGCCCCGCTCGAATCCGCAAAATTCAACCTTCCCCCTGCTGCGCCCTGCGGGCTTCGACCAGGCGTGCCAACTGTGCGCCGGGCTCCGCGATCAATCGGACCAATTTCGTCGCAGGGGCCAGCAGCAAGCCGGCGATCGTTCCGCGCAGCTGGTCCATCGAAGGCAGCTTCGCGAGCGCTGCAATTTGCGCGGTGTCGATGACTTCACCGTCGACGACACCCGCCTTGAGCTCGAAGACCTCGTATTCCTTCGCAAAATCCGAAAGGACCTTTGCGAGCCCCACCGAATCGCCGAAGGAAATCGCGATCGCGGTCGGTCCCGCGAAATGACTGGCGAGGCCCGCCACGTCGAGGTCCGCGGCCGCGCGCCGCAAGATCGAATTCTTGGCGACCCGGTATTCGAAGTCGCCAGCGCCTTCCTTGCGGATCTGCTCGCGCAGCTTGTCGGCCGCGCTTACGCTCAGCCCCCGGTAGTCGGCGACATAGACGCTCTTGGCTCGACTGAATTTTTCATTCAGCTCCGCGACCTGCTCTTCTTTCTGCGTTCGTGTCAGCACCGCTCACTCACTCCTTGCAGACATCCGTAGCCGTCGAACCGCTAGGCTCCGGACATCGTGATTTCTCAGGCCGCCGGGCTCGAAACGCTCGCCGGATCGATTCGAACCCCCGGGCCCATCGTGGTCGAAACCGAAATCTTCTTGAGATAGATGCCTTTACTCGAGGATGGCTTCGCCTTGATGACCGCGTTGAGCAACGCCTGCGCGTTGTCGATCAGCTGGCTCGGTTCGAACGACTTTTTGCCGATCGAGCTATGGATGATCCCCGCCTTGTCGACGCGATATTCGACCTTCCCGGCCTTCTGATCGCTGACCGCCTGGGCGACGTCCATCGTGACGGTCCCGAGCTTCGGATTCGGCATCAGGCCGCGCGGCCCGAGCACCTTGCCGAGCCGCCCGACGACACTCATCATGTCTGGCGTTGCAATGACCCGCTCGAAATCCAGCCAGCCCTCGTTCTGGATCTTCTTGGCCAGATCATCGCCGCCGACGTAATCCGCTCCAGCCTCCTTGGCTTCTTTCTCCTTGGCGCCCTTCGCGAACACCAGAACCCGGGTCGACTTCCCGGTTCCGTGGGGCAGGACGATTGCACCGCGCACCATCTGATCGGCGTGCTTCGGATCGACACCGAGGTTGATCGCGATGTCGACGCTCTCGTCGAACTTACGGGATTCAGCGGCGCACACGAGGCCGATGCCATCCGTGAGGTCGTAGGCGCGGGTCGGGTCGATCGTCCCGGCCGCCGCCCTGTACTTCTTGCTCGGTTTTCCCACCGCCGTCAGCCCTCCACGACATCGATGCCCATCGAGCGCGCGGTACCAGCGATGATGCGCATCGCCATCTCGACGTCATGGGCGTTCAGGTCGGGTGCCTTCAACTCTGCGATCTCGCGCACCTGACTCGATGTAACACTTCCCACCTTCTCCTTGTGCGGCTCACCCGATCCCTTCGCGATCTTGGCAGCCCGCTTGAGGAGCACGGCCGCAGGCGGCGTCCGCAGTTCGAAGGTGAAGCTCCGGTCCGCGTAGATGCTCACCACGGCCGGAATGATCAGACCCGCCTTGTCCTGCGTACGCGCGTTGAACGTCTTGCAGAACTCCATGATGTTCACACCGTGCTGGCCCAGTGCGGGGCCAACCGGAGGCGACGGATTCGCCTGACCGGCTGGGCACTGCAACTTCACGATGGCGACGACTTTCTTGGCCACAACAGCTCCTCAGGACTTCTCGACATTGGTGTAGTCGAGCACCACCGGCGTGGCGCGCCCGAATACATGAACCATGACCCGCAACTTCTCCTTCTCGGACATCACTTCGTCGACGAAGCCGGAGAAGTTCGCGAACGGGCCGTTGACGACGCGCACATTCTCTCCCTCTTCGAAGAGGATCTTCGGTTTCGGCCTTTCGGCGCCGTCCCGAATCTGCTGCGTCATTCGAGCCACTTCCTCATCCGAAATCGGCGGCGGCTTTTGATCGCCGCCCACGAAGCCCGTGATCTTCGGAGTCCCGCGCACGGTGTGCCAGGTCTCGTCGGTCAGTTCCATCCGGACCAGGATGTAGCCGGGGAAGTACTTGCGCTTCGAAGTCCGCTTCTGCCCCTTGACCATTTCGACGACGGTCTCTTCGGGGATCAGGATTTCGTCGAACTTGTCCTCCTGACCGAGCGCCTTGGCGCGATCGAGTAGCGAACGCATCGCCTTGGCCTCATAGCCGGAATACGTATGGACGATGTACCACCGCTTCGCCATCGGGATCTCCGAGATCACTACCGGGTTGCTTCGATCAACCAAATACGAGCTGGACGATTTTTCCGAGCACCGCGTCGACCACGCTCAATGCCAGTGTGATTACCGCTACAATGACGATGACTCCAATCGTGCCGCCGATCGCCTCTTGTCGAGACGGCCAGGTGATCTTCTTGAACTCGGTACGAACCTCTGTCGTGAACTGGCGTCCATCACTGATCCAAATCGCGGGATTCCATTGCATGACCGACATCACCCGTTTGTGCCCGTGAGGCATGTCCCGATCGCGCAAGGCCGATGCGGACACCCTCTATCCGGTTTCTCCAGTTTCCATTGCTTCCATTCTGGCAGGCGCGGAGGGACTCGAACCCCCAACCGCCGGATTTGGAGTCCGGAGCACTACCAATTATGCTACGCGCCTATACACTCCTCAGTTTCGATTGCATCGCCAGGCGACGCATCGCGAAACCGTGTTCATTCGTCTACTCGATGATCTCGGCGACGACGCCGGCACCCACGGTCCGGCCACCCTCGCGAATCGCAAACCGCAACTCCTTGTCCATCGCGATCGGCGTGATCAACTCGACCGTCATCTCCACGTTGTCTCCGGGCATCACCATCTCCGTCCCTTCCGGTAGGTTCGCAACACCCGTCACGTCCGTCGTCCGGAAGTAGAACTGCGGCCGATACCCGTTGAAAAACGGCGTGTGACGACCTCCCTCGTCCTTCGTCAGGATGTACGCCTGTGCCTTGAACTTCGTGTGCGGCGTGATCGAACCCGGCTTCGCGAGCACCTGGCCCCGCTCCACCGCCTCCTTGTCCGTCCCGCGAAGCAGACAACCCACGTTGTCTCCGGCCTGACCCTCGTCCAGAAGCTTCCGGAACATCTCCACACCCGTCACCACCGTCGTCGTCGTCGGACGAATCCCAACGATCTCCACGTTGTCGCCCGTCTTCACGATCCCCTGCTCGATCCGACCCGTCACCACCGTCCCGCGACCCGTGATCGAAAACACGTCCTCCACGGGCATCAAAAACGGCTTGTCGAGCGCACGCTCCGGCTCCGGAATCGCCGCGTCCACCGCCTCCATCAGCTCGTCGATGCACTTGTTCGCCGCTTCGTCCGATCCATCCCCCAGCGCCTTCAGCGCCGAACCCTTCACGATCGGAATGTCGTCGCCCGGAAAGTCGTA
>Ga0326597_10006496_pt1 | contig 16002 bp, 6 predicted proteins | sample RVTome_12_FD_203789 | JGI IMG/M metagenome (GOLD analysis project Ga0326597, IMG submission 203789) | Soil microbial communities from uranium-contaminated site in the Upper Colorado River Basin, Wyoming, United States - RVT100D185 | ecosystem: Environmental > Terrestrial > Soil > Contaminated >...
CGCCGGAGTTTTTCGAGCTCTTCCCCGAAGCGAGGATCGCTCTCGTCATCGTCCGGGGGATGGACAATCACCCGCGAGAAGCGGTGTCGCTCGCGCCCCTTCTCCGGGACGCGCAGGCGACCGTCGTGGCACGGCTTCAGGGCGGCCCCCTCACCGACCATGCCAGGATTCATTGCTGGCGTGAGGCCTATCGCGCGTTCGGCGCCAAGCCCAAAGACTACCCGTCCTCAATCGAGAACCTCGCGCGCCGGGCCCTCAAAGGCGAGCCGCTTCGTTCCATCAACCCGCTGGTCGATCTGTACAACGTAGTCTCGCTCACCCATCTTCTCCCTGCGGGCGGCGAGGACCTCGACGCCATCGAGGGCGACATCGTCCTCACGCGGGCCTCTTCCGCGGAGCCTCCGGCGAAGCTTCTGGGCGAGAGCGAGGAGAAGGCCCCGAAACCGGGGGAGGTGATCTACAAGGACGACCGCGGCGCCATCTGCCGCCGTTGGAACTGGAAGGAAGCCGAGCGCACGAAGCTCACCGAGAAGACCCGGAACGCGATTCTCGTCCTCGAAGCGGTCCCGCCGATTTCGCACGAAGAGCTGGAAGCGGCCGCGAAAGAGCTCGAACGCCTCGTCCTCGAGCACTGCGGCGGACAGGCGAGGGTCGAGCTCCTGGATCGTCAGCGCCCCGAAGTCGTTTTCGAAGCGAGGCTGGCATAGTGCAACGGAGTTGTCCTTCAACGCCTCGGAAAGAGAGCTTCGTAGGCGGCCTTGGCCAGCGCGGCGACGATATCAGGTCCAATCCGTGCTTCAAATTCTCTCACGGCCGCGTCGCTCGGCTCGTCCCCCTCCGAAGAAACGGCAGCCAGAACCTGGAGCTCGTAGTTGCGGTCCGGGCTGGGGACCGACGCGGTGTATATCGACCCGCCCGGGCCGAACCCGGTCACGGCGAAGTATCCGTCGGGACCGCCGTCGATGGGAATACGGCTCACGATCTGGACGTCCGGGAGCTTCGAGAGGATCGCTTCGTAGGTTTCCACGCGCTCGGCGGTGAGGAAGGTGTCGCCCTCGAGCAGCTGGATAGTAAGAAAGGAGAGAGTTACGTCGTGGATTCGAATCACCTTGGACCAGATCGCCTTGCCGTAAGGGGTGCACTCGCTCGAGGTCGGGGCGTCGACGATTTCGAGCTCACCCGTATATCCAGCGGCGTTCGCGACGAGCGTCGCCGTCAGGAGCGCCGGGTCCGGGGCGCCGGCCGTCGTTGCGGACGCGCGTCGTGGTTGGAGCCCCCACACCGGGCGTCCTTCGGTATCGATGTAACCCCTTCGACCGCATTCGAGGACGAGAGCGAGACCCCCGCGAAACGAGCTGCCATCGACGAATCGAGGGGGAATGACGAAGGCGCCTGTCCGGTCGATGTACCCCACGGTCTCGACACCGGTGGCGCGATCGCGAACCTTGACTTTGGCTCGTCCCTCTGAGAACGGCTCTACCCAGAAATCGTCTTCCAATTCGAAGACGACCTTGCCTCTCGTGTCGATGAAGAGCGTTCGGTGTATGCGCTGGATCGCCGCCCCGGTTTGAAGCTCTTCGATATCGATTCTCCGTTGCACTCGTGCGAGGCCCTCGGAGAACTGCCATGCGAGCGGAAACGTCTCGGGGAAAGCTCGCTTCCCGTCCACGTCTATATACTCCATGGCTGAGCCCTCGAGAGGCTCGACGGCTGCGCGACCCGAATGAAACGAGGAGGGGTACTTGTATCGAAGCGGGATCACGAGCTCCCCGGACCGATCGATGAAACCCCAGGCGCCGTCTTTCGAGACGGCGGCGCGGCCCTCCCGGAACGTGCAGTACTCGGACAATCCGTCCCATCGGGGCTCGATGAGGAATTTGCCTTCGACGTCGATGTAGCCGATCTTGCCGCCGACGTCGACGCAAGCCCGCCCTTCCGAGTAAGGTCCCGCGCGCTCGAACCTCGGCTCGGTAACGAAGTTGCCCCTCCGATCGATGTAGCCGAACTTCCTCTCGTGCCGACGATCGAGGTCACGGCGGTCGACGGCCACGGCGGCGAAACCCTCGGTAAAGGGTTCGGCTCGAGCAAATCGCGGCGGGATGACGAGCTCACCCGCGCGGTCGATGTAGCCGAAGAGGCCGTTCGATTCCAGCTGCACCGGCGCCCGATCTTCGGCAAACATGTTTGCGCCGTCTTCGGCACGCTCGAGGTGAAATCGCGGAGCGATGACGACCTCTCCCTTCCGATCGATGAAGCCGTGAAGGATGCCTTTGCGAAACGGAAAGAGAGGCTCCTGGTCCTGAGCGCTGGCGGTGATGGCCGCAAACAGCAGTGCGATGCCGATCGCGAACCGATGTTGGCTGCGGCTGCCCATGCGTCCAGTGTACCGACTCATGCGGCACAAGTGTGGCAGCTTCGGGGAAAATTGGCTCGATCGCTCCGCTAGCCAAGCCTTCGCGTAGAGCTTCGTTCGAGCCCCGAGGTCGTTTTCGAGCCGAGGTAGCCGACGAGTCCTCTCTGGAACCGAAGGTCTCCGTAGCCCGACAGCGAGCGCGCGAAAGCCGGCCTCGCGAAGAAGCCGCATCACCACGACCCGCTCGACCAGCCTTTGGTGGTGGATCTCTTCGCTTCTCCGATAGCCCGAGCCCGTTTTTCGAAACGAGGTGATCCGCCGGGTGAGAATGTTTCGCTTCCGATCCCCTTCCGCCGTAACGAGAATCACCCAGTCCGACGCCTCGAAATGGGTCTTCGCCGGGACGGAGCCTCGAACCCGACCGGGCGCGGCCATGTCGAAGAGGAAGACGCCCCCGGTACGAGAGCGCGGTGGATCCTTCGAAAGAGTTTGGCGAGACCGCGCTCCGAAACGGGCCGATCGACGAAGTAATTGAAGCACTCTCCGATTCCGGCCACCGCCACCGCTCGGGGAAAGTCGACGTCGTGGAGGGATCCTCGTTGGAACGCCGCCTCGGGGACTCGCCGGCGGGCGAGGCTCAACATCGGAGGGGAGACGTCGACTCCGAGGACGTCATACCCCGCGGCCGCGATGAGCTCTGCGAAGATCCCGCTCCCGCATCCGAGATCGATGACGCGCCCGTCTTCGAGCCCCGCGCGCTTCAGAGCCTCCAGGAGGACCGGAGCGGCGCTCCGGGCGATCTCTCCGAAACGGGCGTCGTGGATGTAGGCGAGGTCGTCCCGGTAGAGCACGGTCTACCGAATATACCTCTCAGGGATGCTCAGCACGATGGTGGGCTTCTTTTTTGCAAGTAGAATCGATGCGCCTTTGCGCGGTTTCCGCAGACGGTCCTATCGCACCAGCGGCGATTTCCGCGCCTGCTTCGATCCAGAACACCGAGCGCTCCTGGTGTAGCTGAAAATCATCCGGCCATTTGCCCCGCTGGTTATCGCGCTCGCCGCAGTGGTTCATCCGGTTTGTTGCCAGAGACCAAGCCTCGCTTGGAGGGCAACGTCTGCTATCCTTCGAACATTCGGAGGTGCGGCGTGCGAACGTTTCGGGCAATTCTGTCTGCGGCAACGGTCGCGATCACGCTTCTTCCCGCATCGGCAAAAACGGTCCAATCGGAGCGTCCAGCGTTTGAGACCGATGCCCCGCGGTTTTCGGATCCGGAGCGGCGAAGCCGTTTGGCCACGGCATTCCCAGAAATCGACGCGTTGTTCCGAGACTTCGCCACGAGGGCCCATGTTCCGGGGATCGCCTTCGGCATCGTGATCGACGGCGAGCTTGCCCACGCGGGTGCCGCGGGCTATCGCGAGATGCCGTCGAAAGCAGGCATCGACAGCGATACGGTCTTTCGAATCGCGTCGATGACCAAGAGCTTTACAGCGATGTCGATTCTCAAACTGCGTGACGAGGGGAAGCTCGCACTGGACGACCCCGCGGAGCGCTATGTTCCGGAACTGGCCGGACTGCGCTATCCGACGTCGGATTCGCCGCTTCTCACGATTCGCCACCTTCTGTCGCATGCCGAGGGCTTTCCCGAAGACAACCCGTGGGGCGATCGCCAGCTTGCGGTGACGGACCAGCAGATGACGGAGATGCTGCGGAAGGGTATCCCGTTCTCGAATCCTCCGGGAATCGCCTACGAATACTCCAACTATGGTTTTGCCATCCTGGGCCGAATCGTCTCGGGTGTCTCGGGGATGAAGTATCGCGACTACGTGACCGCGAACATTCTCGAGCCGCTCGGCATGACCTCCACGACGCTCGAGCCCTCCTCCGTGCCACCCGCACGGCTGGCACACGGGTATCGATGGGAGAACGATCAATGGATTGAAGAGCCACCTCTCGCCGACGGCGCTTTCGGAGCCATGGGTGGAATGCTCACGTCGATGCGCGACCTGAGCCGGTACGTGGCGTTCCACATGTCTGCCTGGCCCCCGCGTAGCGATCCGGACGAGGGGCCTGTCCGGCGTGCATCCCTGCGCGAAATGCAGCAGGTGTCGCGGACCGCTCCGGCCAGTGTCACGACGAATCCGGCGAACCCGTCCACAGAGCTCAATACTGGAGGTTATGGTTTTGGCCTCCGCGTCTGGCAAACATGTGATTTCCGGCATGTGGTGGCTCACAGCGGCGGACTGCCCGGGTTCGGATCGCACATGCGGTGGTTCCCCGAGCATGGCGTGGGTGTCATCGCGCTCGGCAATCTCACGTACACCAGCTGGAGCGCGGTCACTGATGAAGTGATCGAAGCGCTGCGCCGCACGGGCGGGCTGAGGCCGCGTCGGCCTCAGCCTTCACCGGCACTTACCGATGCTCGAGAAGCGGTGTCCCGCCTGGTCCGGGGGTGGGATGACCGTCTGGCGGAAAGTATTGCGGCGGATAACCTGTACCTGGATCGATCGAAGGAGAGCCGCCGCCAAGAGCTGGAAGAGTTGCGAGCTCGTGTGGGAACGTGTCAGCCCCATGGACCCTTCGACGTCGAGAATGCTCTGCGAGGACAATGGACGATGCAGTGCGAACGCGGAGCGCTGCAGGTTTCGATCACATTGGCTCCGACCATGCCGCCCCGCGTTCAGTACTTGCAGGTTCGCGCGTTGGAAGCGGGTGAGCTCGCCGCCGCCCCACTCACCTGCGAACCTCGATAGACCGAAGCCCGGAGGTATACAAATGCGAGCCAAGCCGGCCAACTGCATCCGGGAGCGGCTTTCTGGGCGTTCGTATCAGCGGGAGTGACGGCTCGGGTTGGCACCTACGCCGTGACCGCGGACGGCCGCCGGTTTCTCGAGAACGATTCGAGCGAGGAGGCCGCACGCGCCGCGACGATGGTGCTCCTCAACCGGACCGCTGCTCTTCCGCGGAACTAAGAGAGCGCGATCCGGATGACGACGATCTGGGGTAAGAGAGCGCGGGCCTGGTCCCGGTCCACCCGGCCGTCCGGGGTCAAGGTCAATCCGTAGGCCCGGGCGTGGCTGCGGCAGGTACCGCAGTGAGTGGGTCATAAGGCCCACAGACAGTTGGATCCGGAGCCCGGCATGCCTTTGCCGCACCTGCCAGTGTGAGTTAGAACGGAGTCGGCCATGCGAGTTCGCTCTCTCGACAAGAGGTAGCTTGGTTCGCGAGCTCTCGACTTCGACAGCATGTAGATGGAAGGAGCTTCCTCGTCACCGTCGGAAGCGCAGCACGTCGGGAACGGCTTTCGGCGCGGGTGATTCGCTCGAAGCAACCGAAGCCAGCAACGTCGCCTGGGAACGAGAGCACAACCCTCTGTGTGTGTCAGAGGCCCCCGCGGAACGCTGGTGAGCCCGTTCGGTTTTGTTGGGTGACGAAGTCATTGTCGAGGGGGAAACCTGATTTGAAGTGGACGAGGTCGTCCCTGTAGAGCACCCTCTACCGAATATACCCCCACTCCCTCAGCACCCTGTCGAAATCCGTCATCTCCCGTCGAGCCGCTTCGTGCTCGGAGCGCTGGTAGCTCTGCCACCAGAAGCGGAGGCTCGGGCGGAGGGCGGCGCGGGCGGGGGGCGGCTCGTTGGCCAGAAGAAAGGTGAGATCGCTCTTGGGATCGATCGCCTGACCCGCGATCGGGAGCGGAAGCTGAAGAGGTCCGACGAAGGTGACGACGTCCGGATGGCCTTCGACTTCGATCTTGACCCGGGCGCGGGGCGGGAGCGTCGAAACGTGGTAGAGACCTTGATAGCCGTGGAAGCGCACTCTCAGCGTCTCTCCATCCTCGGAGAGGCCGAGAATCTCGATCTTGTCGAGATCGTAGACCGAGCCCGCGGGGCCGTAGTCGACGATGCGGCCGTTGTCGACCTCGACGCGAATCGTCGCATCCTCGAGCCGGTCGACGCCGAAGACGAAGGCATCGAAGGGAATTCGCTCCAAGAGCCAGCTCTCGTGGCGTTTCATGAGACTCTCGAGTCGAGAGCGATCCGTCTTCTCGGTCGCGAGCTCTCTCTCGCCGCTCCAGACCTCTGCGCGGTGGGCCAGGGGAGTCCCGTCGAGCTCCCGCACTCGGCAGCCCTCGATCCACCAGACGAGCTGCTTGCCTCCTTCGATCCTCGAATCGGAGCAAAAGCCGTGCGAGACGATCGGCCGCGGAAGTGTCTTCGGCGCCGAAGGAAGTGCCGATAGAGGAAGGGGAGAACCATCGAGCTTTCCTGGAGGAGCTAGACCCATCGCCTCGAGGAGCGTCGGCACGATGTCGAGCCCGCTGACGACGCCGTCCCACCGCCCGGGTGCGATCCCCGGACCGTGAACGACCAGGGGAACGTCGGTCTCTCTCTCGTGGCAAGCGTAGCCGTGGCCCCGGTCGAAGCTCGCGAAAGCCCCACCCCGCTCTCCCGTCGCGAAGCTCTGGACCTCTCCCTCGAGCTTCCTTCCCTCTCCGAAGAGCTCCCCGTGATCGGCGGTCGCGACCTGGAGGACCCGGCCCTCGAGGCCATGGGTGCGAAGGCCGTTCTGGAGGGCCTCGATGGCCTCGTCGGCATGCCGGGCGCGCGCCTGATAGCGGCAGCGGCACTCGTCGAGGCCGCGTAGCTCCGAGCAGCGAAGCTCCTCATAGAGCCTTCGCGGGGTCTCGGAATGCGCGTGGGGAGTCGACACGTAGTAAACGAGAAGGATCCTCTCGTCGGCGTATCTCGAGAGGAGGTCGGGAAGTTTTTCCATGGTGTCGATCGTGCCGGTATCGGTCCGGCCCCAGCTCGAGTAGCGCGAGAACGCGGGGACTGCTCGCAGGTAGGCGTTGTTCCCGAGAAAGACGGAGTGGTAGCCGGCCGCTTCCGCGAGGTGTCCTATGAAGAGGTTCCCGCGGGAGTAGATCGCCTCGAGCGGCGTCTGGATGGGCATGGACTGGCGCCGTTGCAGCGGGTCGATGCGCATGAGGTCGCGGCCGATGAGGATCGGCCAGACGGAGGCACGGGTATGGCAGCCGGGAGAGATCGCTTTGGTGTAGCGATGCCCGCTCTCCGCGAGTCGTCCCAGCGATGGGAGAATGTCCAGGGTGTCGGCGCGGAGCGCGTCGACGATGGTGAGGACGATCCAGCGCGGACGGGAATCCGAGGACCCGCTCTCGGGAACGAGAACGCGCGCCTCTCCCAACGCGATCGCGGCTTTCGAAGCGCGGAAGCAGACGCTCGTACGACCCGCCTCGAGCTCGAGGTCGGTTTGACCCCGGGGGGCGGCGTCGTCGAAGAGAGCGCTCGAGCTCCCGGCTTCGATGCGGAGCTTCCCCTCGCCGGGCGACATCGCCTCGAACCGCAGGCGCGCTCCGGGGGGGAGCTCCAGGGGAGGCGTGCACCAGGACGCGCCGGGCTCGAGAACGATCGCCGGCATGTTCTCGTCGTTGGCGGAATCAGTGTCCTGCCAGGTCACGAGACGGAGATTCCGCTCGCGCTCCGGCGCCGAGCGCCAGGGGAGAGGGGTCGCTTCCATGGTCTCATCCTTATCAGGCACACCGGGCTCGAAACGCCCTTCACCTTCGGAGAAGAGCTTCAGAAGCGAGTGCGCCCGGCGAAGCGGGGTCTTCGACGGTGAGGGCTCGAAGTGAATCGCGGGTCGAGGCACGTCGGCGAGCCTCCCGCAATCGACGGTCACGTCCTCAGGCTCAGAGGCGGCGAATCCCGGAACGAGAATTGCGATCGCCATGAGGCAAGCGAACGACCTCAAGGTCCCGTTTTCCCCTTTCTCTCGAACACCACCGCTCCGTAGAGACGACGGAGGTTCTCGTCGCCCTCGACGCATCTCTCCTGGAAGAGCTTCGGGAGATCGACGTCCTCGCCCCAGGGATCGGGCCCTTCGAGAAGCACGATCTCCTTCTCGAGACCGGAAGGCGTGAGCTGCTGGCGGTAGAGGCGCTGGCCGAGGATGAGACCCCGCTCCTTGGCGCTCTCGACTTCTCGCTCCATGTCGTCCCGAAGCACCATCTCCCGCGTCGAGGGCTCGAGCTCCAGGAGCTCCGAGATCCCGGGATAGTCGAGCCTTCTTCCCGCGAGACCCAGGGGGCGACCGGGCCAGAACCAGATCCCGGTCTCGACGCATATCGGCCTCGCCACGTTCGCGTCGAGAAGCGACGCTCCGTGTCCGAGCTCACGCGAAGCGCCTCCGGGCTCCAGAACCGAAAGCACGGTAGCCGCAAGGTCGTAGTGGCGCACCTGAGCGCTGGATCGCACACCGCTCGCGACCCCCGGACCCACGAGGAGAACCGGGACCGCCTGGGATCGCAGGTGCCGGATGGTGTCGCCATGTCCCGCGATTCCCGGCTCCTCGTAGAGCTCTTCTCCGTGGTCCCCGGTCACGACGACCAGGGTTCTGCCCGAGAGACCTCTTCGCTCGAGATCTCGAAAGATCTTCTCCATGGCGCGATCGATCGAGGTGAGGGCCGCATCGTAGCGGAAGCGAATCTGCTCGATGTCCTCCCCGGTTGGCGCTTCCTCGGGCTGGACGGGAGGAACGTGATAGAGGTAGCGCCCGCGATATTCACCGGAACCGCGCAGGTAGTCGGGGTAGGGCGCGACGTAGGGGAAGTGCGCGGTGCTGAAGAACACCAGGCCCGCGAACGGCCGCGAGCCTGAACGCCTGACTTGCCGGAGAGCGGAGTCGGCGACCCACTCCGGATCGGCGAGCGAGGGGACGTTGCGCCAGTAAGGGAAGAGGCTCCGGATGGGGCGAAGACGGAGGAAAGCGAGGCTCCAGGTGTGGCCGGTGAGGGCCGTCGATTGCGCCAGGGTGTCGACGTTCAGGTGAGGGGTGTCGAGGCTCTCGAAGCCTCCCTCGAACCCGGGGAAGATGTCGCCGGCGAAGTCGGAAACGGCGAAGGTGAAGTACCCCTGATCCCGAAGCCGGGTGAAGAGAGTCTCTCCCACGTCGCGCCGAGCCGCGACCGTTGGAAACATGTGGCGCACCCCGTTCGCTCGCGGCTCGGTCCCGGTCAGCATCGAGACCCAGGAGGGGTAGGTTCGCGCGATTGCGGTCACGGCGTACGGGTAGAGAGAGCCTTCGGGAATCCGGGCCGCGGTCTTCGGCATCACCTCCGGGTCTTCGATGCGATCGGACCGGAGAGAGTCGGAGGCGAGGATGAGAAGATTCACCGGGGCGCCGCCTTCGACGGCACCCGAAGGGCTTTCTCGGAGCGCAAGGAGCAGAACCAGCGCGACGGAGGCGACGGCCGCCGATCGGCGAGGGAGACGCCGCGCGAATGCGAGAGTCGAAGGGGCAAGGATCGCGATCGAAAGAAACGCGAGAGCGACGTCGAACGGGATCGGTCCGATGACATGCGTCGCGAAACGCTGCAGCCAGGCGAGAACGCCGCCAGAAAGCCAGAAGCGGTCGGAGAACAGCTGTGGATAGCGGCCGATCATCCCGAGAAGCGCGAGGCCGAAAACGGCGAGCGTGAGCCAGGATGCGGCGACAAATCCCGCGAACCGCCGGCGCAAAGCCGTACTCAGCACCAGGCCGAAGACGAGGCCGAAGGCGAGATGCAGCAGGAAGAGCTTCACCTCGAGTGACGTGAGGGCGGGCTGGGCCACGGCGAGCACGCGACTCCGGGCTCCTTCGTCGGTGACGCCGGCGAAGGCGTATCCGGAAAGCTTCATCAGGTCCAGGAGCCAGAGACCCACGGAGACGAAGATCGAGCCGGCCACGACTCGGAAGCTCACGAGGTCGGACCTCCCTCGGTCTCGATCCAGATCTCATGGAGGGCGACGCGGAAGGAGTTGCCCTCTGCCTGAATCTCCACCCGGATGCGGGAGAGCTTCGGAGTGCCGGGAGAAAGGCGGAACTCGCGGCTTCGATCGCAGACGATCTCCTCCTGCCCCCCGCCGCTCGCGATCGGCCGCCAGGCGCCGCTCTCGTCCTGCCCGAGGACGCGCGCGCGGGCGAGGGCGCCGTCGAGAGGCCGCACCACGAGGTGCACTTTCTCGATCCGGAGGGGCTCGGCGAGCGCGAGCTCGAGGGCGACCGGCCGTCCGTCGGGCCGCACTCTCCATCCTTTCGCGAGATCGGGATCGAAGATGCCGTCGACGGCATCTTCGGGCGCCGTCCCCTCGAGGCTTTCACCGGCATGGGCCTTCACCAGGAGCGGCACGGCGGAGGTGCGGGAGAGGAAGTCGGGGAGGGGCTCGCAGGAGCTCTCGGTCAGTGCGCTTTCTACCATGTCGCCGAGGGCATCGAGCTCCGAGCTCAGCTCGGACACCGGGTCGCGAGGGAATCTCGAGCCGAAGGCGTCGTCGCCGGTGAGCTCGTCGTATAGCCACTGGCTCGCGGCGCCGGAGACGTCCGGGATCTCGCGCCAGACGCGCGCGATCCGCGGGACCGCGCGGGGATCGTTCCATCCTCGCGAGAAGGCCGCGAGCCCAAGAGTCTCCTCCGCGGTCGAAGGAGCGCCGCGAAATTCGAAGTGCCCGAGGCTCCGGAACCTCCGGAACGTCGCGCGGTTCTGGAAGTACGAGAAGTTCGAAAGGAGGTCTTTCGGGGTCTCGTACTCGAGAGTCGGCCAGGTGTCGGTCGAGACCACGCTCCGTCGCGTCCGCAGGAGCACCGCCATCGAGTCGAGGAACCGGTCCATGTCGGAGTCGGTGACCACGAGATCGCTCAGGAGCTCGAGAGGGGAGCCGGAGGGGAGCTCGCGCAAATAAGGCGCCATGCTCTCCCGGCTCTGGTCGGATCGAATCGAGTCGAGATCCAGTTGCAGCGGCGACTCGCTCGCGATCACGAACGCCTGGTGACGATGGGTCCAGAGGCTCACGTAGGGAAACACCGAGCGGACGGTGTTCACCACGAGGAACAGGTTCCGGGCCGAGAGGTGATGGATCGGAAACCACTGGAGGAGGACGCCCTGGTGTCGAAGCCTGGCTTGGGCGAGCTGGTAGAACTCGCGGCTATAGATCGAGCCCACTCCCGCGAACCAGATGCTCGAGACCTCGACGGTGATGACGTCGTAGCGGTCGGGGCTCTCGAAAAGGAGGCTCCTCCCGTCCTCCTCCACCAGCTTCAGGTTCGGAGCGTCGAGGATGCCGCCGTTTACGTCCGCGAAGTACTTTCCCGCGGCCTCGATGATCGGCCGGCTCAGCTCGGCGCAAACGATCTCCCCGAACTCGTGGGCGGCGAGAGCGGCGAGGGTGACTCCGGTCCCGAGGCCCACGACCAGCGCTCGCTCGCGCCCCGCGGTGAAGAGCGTCGGGAGGTTCGCCGCCCGGTGCTGGATCGGAATCTCCTCGGCATTGTCTCCCTGGAACTTGCCGTTGGTGAGAAGGGTCCTTACACCTCTCGCCTCGACGACGCTCGTGAGCCCGCCCGTCGGGTCCTCGCGGCGGTACAGGATCTCCCCCGTGGCGCTCGCCGAGTCGCCGAGATAGACCGCCGCCGCCATGTTCAGCGCGTTGAAGTTCCATTGCACGGGAAGGGCCGGCGCCCAGAGAAGCGACGACACCGCGGCCGCGGCGAGAACGCGCCGGAAGGGAACGTCCGAAAGCGCCGCGAGCGCGAGCCCGCCCACGGCGAGAAGAAGGGCGCCGAGAACCTGAAGCGAGAGCTGGCTTCCGAGCGCCGGAAGGAACAGGTAGGGGCCGGAGAGGGCGCCTAAGACCGCGCCGAGCGTGTTCACGGCGTAGACCTGACCCACGCGCGTTCCGAAACCGCTGCCGCGAGAGGCGGCGCAGGAAAGGGTCAGCGGGAAGGTGATCCCGAACGCGGCCGTCGGGAGCAGCATCAACGTCAACGCCACGACGAAGCGGACGCCCTCCATCAAGGCGAAGCTGGGCTCCCGGTCGGCGAGAAGAAGGAATACTCTCGGGATCTCGTCCCAGACGGGAAGGGTCGCGAGAATCGAGAGACCGGCGAGGGCGAGCGAGAGGCCGATCCAGTTTCGCGCCCGCCTCGAAGGCGTAGCGAGCCTTCTCGCGAAGAGCGTGCCGATGGCGAGTCCGAGGAGAAGCGATCCCAGCATTAGACCGAAGGCATAGACGGAGTTCCCGAGGAGAATCGCGAGGAGGTGGGTCCAGAGGATCTCGAGGGCGAAAGAGAGATAGCCGCTCGCGAAGGCCGCGAGGAGGAAGACGGCGAGGGTGGCGCCGCGGGCCGTCGCTCTCGTCCGGATCAAGAAGATCGCCGCGAGGGCGAAGACTAGAGTGGCCGTCAGAGGAAGCGATCTCCGGTAGACGAACCCCACGAGGGCGCCTCCGAGATCGATTCCGCTCAGGGCCCAGTCCAGAATTCCGACGAGGAGCAGCACCAGCGCTGCGATCCCGATCCATCGAACGGGAACTTTCGTTTCATTCCGCCGGATCACCGCCTCGGCGGCGTTGCCCGGCTCCTCGGGGATCGGACGTGCCTCGGGGACTCGCGCCGATATTCGGTAGGCGACGAGCGCGATCCCGAAGTTGATCGTCGTCGCCAGGACCATGCTCAGAACGAGCCCGAGCACGGGAACGAGAACGTAGGCGGTGGTGAGGGCGCCGAGCGCGGCGCCGAGAGTGTTCCAGCCGTAGAGACGCGCGAGCCATGCCCCCGAGTCTTCTCGCTCGGAGGCCACGGCGCGGGCGAACGCGGGGGCGGTGATCCCCATGAAGAACGTCGGGAGGAGAAACGCGGACACGCCCAGGACGAAGCGCACCAGGTTTCGCGCGAGGACCGAGCTCGCTCCAATCTCGGGCACCAGCACCAGGTAAAGATCCTGTAGCCAGGGGTACAGAAGGGGAAAGCTCAGGCAGTAGAGGCCGATGGCGCCTTCCGCTACCGCATAGACCCGGAGCGGATGCTGCGTGCGATCGGAGAGCCGGCCCCCGACCGCTGCGCCGAGGGACATCCCCAGCATGAACGCGGTGAGAAGCGCGCTGACCGCGAAGGCGGTCGCGCCCACGATGAGCTGAGCGTATCGGCTCAGGATGACTTGATAGGCGAGAGCGCTGAATCCGGAGCCGACGAAGAACAGGGCGAGGAGAAGAGTACTCGGCTTACGGGAGGAGGTACGCACCTTTCCGGAGATGATGAAGGGATACGAAACTATACCACGCATCCATCGTCTGCGTCGACGGCGCGGAAGGATTCTGGTATAAGAAGTATTGGATTTTCTTCTTCGCGCCCTTGCGTCTTTGCGCCTTTGCGTTCTTCTTAGTGGATCAGCGCTCCATCGCCCCGACGCGCCGGAAATAGTCGGCGAAGGCGATCATCCCGCCTTCCGCCTGCTCCCAGTCGTAGTTCTCGTTGGGAGCGTGATAACCGTGCTCGGGAAGAGAGAGGCCGAGGAAGAACACCGGCGCTTTCAGCACCTTTTCCATCGAGACCACGGCCCCGATGGAGCCGCCCTCTCGGACGAAGACCGGATCCTTGCCGAAGGCGAACTTCATCGCCGCGCGGATGGCGTCGGGGTGCGGGCCCTCGGTGTGCCCCTGATAGGCGGGAAGGCCATGCTCCGCCTCCACCCGCACGTCCGGGTTCTTCTCCTTGACGAAGTCTTTGACGAGCTTCGTGAGCTTCTTGCCGTCCATATCGGGCACGAGCCGGCAGGACACGATCGCGGTGGCGCGCGGCGGAACCACGGTCTTGACGCCGGGCCCCTGGTAGCCGCCGGCGATTCCGTGCACCTCGAAGGTCGGCATGCACCAGATCCGCTTCATGATCTCGATGGGATCGGTCACCCGCAGGGACTTGAACTGATGGTCCTTCTTGAAAGCGGCGGTGGTGAAACCGGAGTTCTTCAGATCCTCGAGCTCGCTCTTCGTGGGAGGAACGACGTCGTCGTAGAAGCCGGGGATCCTCACCTCACCGGTACTGGCGTCGTAGCAATCCGCGATGAGCTGGCAGATCTCCCCGATGGGATTCCGGGCGGCGCCTCCCGAAGTCCCCGAATGCTGATCGGTCTCTCCCGTCTCCAGAATGAAACGGAATCCCTGCAGGCCTCTCAAGCCCGCGGGACAGGCGGGGCGGCTCCTCGACACCCAAACGGTGTCCGAGACGACGACCGAGTCGGTCTTCAACCGATCCTTGTTCAGCCGGACGGTCGCTTCGAAGTGAGGGCTTCCGATCTCCTCTTCCGCTTCCCAGAGAAAGTGGATGTTGACCCGGGCGCCGTGAGCGAGCGCGTACTTCGCGCCCCAGAGCGCGGTGAGCCCCGGGCCTTTGTCATCGGTCGTGCCTCGACCCCAGTAGCGGTCGTCCTTGACGGTGAAGCGAAAAGGATCCGTCGTCCATCCGTCGGCTTTCTCCGCGGGCTGGACGTCGAGGTGGTTGTAGACAGTTACCGTCGCGTAGTCCCCGCTTTGATCGAATCGGCCGTGGAGCATGGGATGGCCGCCGGTGTCGAGGACCCGAACCTCGCCGCCGATCCGCCGGATCAAGTCCGCCGCGTGCGAGACCACTGCCGCCACATCGGTTTGCCGCTGGGGATCCGCGGAGACGCTCGGGATCTCTACGAGCTCCTTGAGCGATTTCTCGAAGCTTCCGCGCTGCGATTGCGCGTAATCAGAAAGCGACTTCTTCGAGAACCCCTGGTTGACCGGTGTGGCCATGAACGCTCCTGCTTCTGGTATGTGGATTCCGCCCCGACTTTCGAGCAGACAGCATATCACGCTGCCGACCCGTTGTTGGGAAACGCCCTGACCTCGTGGGCCTTTCGCCCCGGAACCCCCGCCGTCTATCGGGGCTCCGCGAGGAAGGACCATAAACCTAACCTGGGCGTGAGATTGGAGGAAAGGTTGCAGCCCGCCCTTGGGAATGGAAATTGCTTCCGAGGGAGTCGCCGGCGACTCTCTAATGGACCAGTACGCGGACGAGGGGGGCATCGACCCGCTCATCGGGAAACGACTCCGGGAGTACGTGATCCTCGAGCTCCTGGGAAAAGGCGGGATGGCGAAGGTCTACAAGGCCCGCCATGTCCTCCTCAACGAAATACGGGCTATAAAGTTCCTCCGCCCCGAGCTTCGCGACCGACAGGAGTGCGTCGCGCGGTTCCATCGGGAGGCACAGGTCATGGTGCAGCTCCGAAGCAAGCACCTGGTCATGCTCTACGAGTTCGGAACCGTCGGACAGGAGCTCCTCTTCCTGGTCATGGAGTACCTCGAAGGCGAGACTCTGAGGAAGCGGCTCCGGCGCGCGAGTTGGCTGCCCGTACCGGAGGCGGTGCGCATCATCCAGCAGGTCGCGCTCGGCCTTTCCGAGGCCCACAAGCACGGAATCGTCCACCGGGACATCTCACCCGATAACATCCAGCTGATTCACAAGGACGGCGAGGAGATCGCCAAGGTGATCGACTTCGGGATCGCCAAGAACCTCGTCGCCGGCGGCGGAAAAATTACCCAGACGATGAAGCTCGTGGGAAAGGCAGAGTACGTCGCTCCAGAGCAGATCTGCCTTCCGGTGGGTGAGGACAGCAAGAATGCGGTGGATCATCGCGTGGATATCTACTCGCTCGGAGTCACGTTCTACGAGCTTCTCGCCGGCTCCAAGCCCTTCGAGGCGAAGAGCTCCAAAGCGTATCTGGTGAAGCACCTCACCGAAGCCCCCAAGCCTCTGTCGGAGACGAACCCCCTGATTCGTGTCTCCCCCGCGAT
>Ga0326597_10006497_pt1 | contig 16001 bp, 15 predicted proteins | sample RVTome_12_FD_203789 | JGI IMG/M metagenome (GOLD analysis project Ga0326597, IMG submission 203789) | Soil microbial communities from uranium-contaminated site in the Upper Colorado River Basin, Wyoming, United States - RVT100D185 | ecosystem: Environmental > Terrestrial > Soil > Contaminated >...
CGCGTGCTGCGCTGCGCGCGCCTGGGGCTTCGCTCCGCACGCGGGCCTGCCCTACGACCCCCGAGGAACGGCTCAAAAACGTTCCGACGCCGTCTTGCATTGAGAGAGCCTTTCATGGATAGGGTGCTCCGATGCCTCGGCCTACGAAATCAGTCCCGACGCGCCGCGACTCCCGCTCGAACAAGGTCGGTACGTACGTGGCCCTGCTGCGGGGAATCAACGTCGGCGGCAAGAACAAACTCCACATGCCGGACCTCGCAGCGATGTTCACCGAGGCCGGATGTACGGATGTTCGGACTTACATCCAGAGCGGCAACGTCGTATTCTCGGTAGCGCCGAAAACTGCGAAACGGGTTCCGGACCTCGTCTCGCGGCGGATTGCCGATTGCTTCGGATACCGGGTGCCGGTGGTGTTGCGGACGGCCGATGAGCTTAAAAAAGTCGCCGCCGGCAACCCTTTTTTCGAGTCGGATGCCGATGCCCATTCACTCCATGTCGGCTTCCTGGCAGACTTGCCGACCCCGCGCGATGTTGCGGCTCTTGACCCCAAACGGTCGCCGGGCGATTCCTTCAGTGTGCGTGGCCGGGAGGTTTACCTGTGTCTGCCCAACGGGGTGGCCGGAACCAAGCTTACGAACGCTTACTTTGATTCGAAGCTCGGCACCACGAGCACGATTAGAAATTGGCGGACGGTGTTGAGACTCCTGGAGTTGACCAAGCCAACGGGGTGATTTGCGCGAGCGAAGCGACACCCCGGGGCGCCACGGCGCTTCCCAGCGCAAACAATGACAGCGGCATCACGATCCTGCTATCATGTGCCCAGGTAACCGGAGTTAATTCCGCGGATGCATCGACGATTCGATATTGTGGTTGTCGGCGGGGGTCACGCCGGGATCGAGGCCGCTTGGGCGGCGTCGAGGCTCGGCGCCTCCACGGCGCTTATTACGATGAGCGCGGACGCCATTGGACGAATGTCCTGCAACCCCGCCATCGGCGGGTTGGGCAAAGGGCAGATGGTCCGCGAGATCGACGCCCTCGGCGGCCTGATGGCCCTCGCGACCGACCGGGCGGGCATCCAGTTCCGGATGCTCAATCGCAGTAAGGGCCCGGCCGTCTGGGCCCCACGCGCCCAATGCGACCGCGACGCCTACCCCAAAGCCGTTCAGCAGCTTCTCCGCACCGCCCGCAACCTCGAAATCATCGAAGGGTCTGTCGAGACCATCGAGACGCACGAACATCAAAGAGGGCAGCTTAATGTAGCGTCACCCCTCGTGGGTGACGAAAAGTGTGCGCCGCCCACAAGGGGCGACGCTACAGTTGGGCGGAACGCTGATAGACGAATTTGTGGAGTCACGCTGGCCGACGGACGACGCCTCGAAACGGATGCGCTCATCCTGACCACGGGCACCTTCCTTCGAGGACTGATGCACTGCGGGCAGGAACAAACCGACGGCGGTCGCGTCGGAGAGCCTGCCGCCGTCGGGATCAGTGCCGCTCTATTGTCACTGGGTTTCGAGCTTGGCCGCTTGAAGACCGGCACCCCGCCGCGCATCCACCGTGATTCCGTCGATTACGCCGCGTGCGCGGTCCAACCCGGCGACAATGTTCCCATCCCCTTCTCGCACATGACCGATGCGATCCTCCAACGGCAGGTCGATTGTTGGGTGACCTGGACGCACTCGAAGGTCCATGAGCACATCGTCGCCAACCTTCACCGCGCCCCCATGTACTCCGGACAAATCCAATCCCGCGGGCCGCGCTATTGCCCCAGCATCGAGGACAAGGTCGTCCGCTTCTCCGATAAACCCAAGCACCAAATCTTTCTGGAGCCGGAGGGTTACGACAACGAACGCATCTATTGCAACGGCATCAGCACTTCGCTGCCCAAGGACGTGCAGGACGCTTTCATCCGCGAAGTCCCGGGGCTGGAGCGGGCAAAGATTCTGCAATACGGCTACGCGGTTGAATATGACTACGTCCCCACGCACCAGACGAGAATCTCGTTGGAGACCAAGCTCGTTGGCGGACTGTTCCTGGCCGGGCAGATCAACGGGACCAGCGGTTACGAAGAGGCCGCCGCCCAAGGATTGATCGCAGGGATCAATGCGGTCCGGTCGCTTCGGGATGAGCCGCCCTTCGTGCTCGGCCGCGACCAGGCCTACATCGGGGTGATGATCGACGACCTTGTTACTCGTCCGCCGCTGGAGCCTTACCGGATGTTTACATCCCGCGCGGAGTACCGCCTTCTGCTGCGCTCTGACAACGCCGATCAACGCCTCACGCCCGTCGGACGAGGGTTGGGAACAGTGGCCGACTCCCGCTGGGCGCGTTACCAAGTACGCCGCGAAGCCACCGGCACCATTGAATCACTCGCCCGGCGCGGGGCCCGCGATGGCACCAGCCTGCCGCTCTGGATGCGGCGCCCCGATGCCGACATGGCGACCTTCGCCGATGCCCTCGCCGGGCTTTCACCGCGCGTTTTTGACGCCAACGATCTGATGCAGGTCCTAACCGGTGCAAAGTACAGCGGCTATGTCGATCGCCAAGCCCGGCAGATCGAGCGCTTCCGGCGGCTGGAGTCGATGGCCATCCCCGAACGCACCGATTACGGGACGATGGCTGAGCTACGGTTTGAGGCCCGCGAACGGCTTTCCCGCGTCGCCCCGGTCACCTTGGGGCAGGCCGCCCGCATCAGCGGCGTCACCCCTGCCGATATTACGATCCTCTGGATTTACCTGACCGGACGCCGCACGGCTTAGCCGGTCCCTAAAAACGTCCTCAAAGCCACCTACGGCGGCTTAACCCCCGAATTCGCTTAATCACCCAAGTCCATAGATATATTGGATTTTTTCATTGACGAGGAAGTTGAACATATGTACCGTATAGGAAGTATGGGGGAAATGGACAAATTGAGTAGCGTCACGGTATGGTCAAGGATGGCTGAGCCAGAGGTTACATCATGGCGGATAACGGACAAACAAAAACGGTTTTTACCACCGGCGAAGTGGCCCAAATCTGCAAGGTTAGTCAGCAGACGGTGATCCGCTGTTTTGACAGCGGAAGGTTGCAGGGCTTTCGCGTTCCCGGATCGCGATTCAGGCGCATCCCCCGCGAGGCCCTTGTGGCGTTTATGAAGAGCAACCAGATTCCGATGGACCAGCTTGAAACGGGCAGGAAGCGCGTGCTGGTGGTGGACGACGATGAGGCCGTCGTGGAGATGTTCAACGAGTTATTGGAACGCGACGGTCGCTTCGATGTGCGAACCGCGTCCTCCGGGTACGACGCGGGCATCCTGACCGAGCAGTTTCGCCCCGACGTTTTGCTCCTCGATTTCAAGCTCCCGGACATCAACGGGAACGTCGTATGTCGGACGATCCGTGCCAATCCGAATTACCGGCACATGCAGATCATCATCATCAGCGGCGTGGCCGACCCCGATGAGGTCGCGGAATTAAGGTCTGCGGGCGCGGATGAGTTCATCCGCAAACCGTTCGATATCAACGCGGTCATCGGCCGTATTGCCGAAATGATGAAGGTCGCCTAGGCGCATCGGACGCCGCGAGTTCCCCACCGCCCACCGGGAGGAAGCGATGACCGTCGGCGTCCAGCGAAACGCATCCTCCCCCATTGGGGCGCGGGAGCGCGTGGAGTTGATCCTCGGTCAATTGGACCAACTCCCCACGATGCCGACGGTGGTGGCGCGTCTTTTGACGGTCGCGGGATCGGACGACTCCTCGGCCCTTGATTTGATCCGAATCATCGAACCCGATCCCTCTCTCACGGCCTGCATCCTGAGAATGATCCACCGCGCCGACCTCGGCGTCCGAAGCAAAGGGATGACCGTCGCCCGCGCGGTCACGCTTCTGGGCTTTCGCGCGGTACGCAACGCCGCTTTATCCACCCAGTTCTTCGAGGCGTTATCCGACGGCGGCGAGGATGAATCCGCGACCGCACGTCGCCGGGGATTATGGAAGCACAGCTTGGCCGTCGGCTGCGCCGCGGAGTTGATCGCCGAACGAACCGGCGGACCCGGTAGGGGTGGTGAGGCTTTCGTTTGCGGCCTGCTCCACGACATCGGCAAGATCGCCCTGGACACGTGCCTTCCCAAGAGCTACGCCCGCGTCCTCGATCGAAGCGAACATCAATCGGTCTGCGTATGCGACGTGGAGCGGGAAATCCTGGGCCTCGACCATACGACGGCCGGCAAGCGTTTGGTCACGCGGTGGCGTCTTGGACAGGCGATCGTGGAAACCGTCTGGCTGCACCATCAGAACCCGGATGCGCTGCCGTCAACCACGGCCTTCGCGGGCCAAGTGAGGATCGTTCACTTCGCGGACGCCTTAATCCGCCGGACCGGGATCGGCGCTTCGGGGTCGAATCATGCGACCAACATCGAATCCGCCGCGTTATCGCTGGGCCTGGATCGCACCGCGTTGGCCGAGCTAATCGAGCAAGTGCCGGAGAGGATGAAACCGCTGCAAGAGGCGCTGGGGCTCGACGACGCCGACGATCAAGCGTCCTACGTCAAATCGCTGTCGGAAGCAAATCGCCGCCTCGGTCAATTGAACTCCCAACTGGCGGAATCAAACCGGTCCCTCAAGCTGCGGTCGGATTGCTTCGAAACCCTTTCGGTTTTCAGAGCGCATTTGACCGAGCATGATCGTTTGGCCGATGTTTGTGCCGCCGCCGCCGACCTCTTATGCTCCCTTTTGAATATCGATCAGGCACTCGCCTTCGTGCGTACGTCCGAGCGCCGTTGTTTATACGTTGGCGCCGGCGACAAGTCCGGCGCCGCGCCCCGCACATCAATCCTTGAATGCGGTGCGACCGACTTCACAGAAGCGGGAACGACGTGCGCAGTCGCCGCGGCCCCGGAAAGCTACGACGCCCTATGGCAGCAAACGTTCGGTTCGCCGGCGGAATCGCTGTTGTGGTTGCTGCCGTTCCATGCCGGCGTAACAGCGGGCGGCGTGCTTTTCGTTGCCGATGACGGCGTCGTTGATCCCCTACGTTTGGCGAAAGCGGAGTGTGGGTCTCTGTCGGCGGCGATTGCTCAAGCCGTATCGACCGCCGCGACCAGGGTCGAGGCGGAAAAGACGGCCGAGGAGCTTCTGGACCTCAACCGCCGGCTTCACACCGCCCAGAAACAACTGGTCCGCATGCGTTCGATTTCGATGGTCGCAGAGATGGCCGCCGGCGCCGCCCATGAGTTGAACAACCCGCTGGCGGTGATCTCGGGTCGCGCTCAGATGGAACTCACCAAATGCGAAGATCCCGATCAACGCCGGGAATTGGAGATCATCGTAGAGCAAGCCCAGCGGGCGTCGGGGATCGTGTGCGACCTGATGGCGTTCGCCAAGCCGGACGCACCTTTACCGGTCGTTCAATCGCTATGGGAAGTGCTCGAATCGGCTTGTCAGCACTGGCGAAGCGTTTCCAGCCTCGGTCCCGACCGGCTGATCCTCTCCCAACGCGATGCCGACGCTTCCGTCTATTGCGACGGGGACCAACTTGGAGAAATCCTTCAGGCGGTTTTTGCCAACGCCCTCGAGGCCACCGATCCCGCCGCGAGGCGCATCCAAATCAACTCGCCCTCCCGCGCTTCCGATGAGACTGTCCGGATCGTGGTTTCGGACAACGGCGTCGGCATGACGCCCGAAATTCTGGAACATGCCCTCGACCCGTTTTTTTCCAGTCGACCGGCGGGTCGCGGTCGAGGATTGGGACTTTCGCGGGCCTACCGGCTCGCGGAGATCAACGGCGGAAGCCTGTGGCTCGAATCGAAACCCCAACTCGGAACCGCCGTCACCATCGAGCTGCCCGCCCGAGCGCCGCACCCCTAGTTGCATCCTCGCAATCCACGGCTACCCATGCACCTTCGGATTGCCAATTGCCAATTGCCCAATGCACTCCGAACCCCAAGCGCCAGCGCGGGGTCATTGGGCCGGTCGCTCGCGCTCCCGGTTCGGATTGGCAATCGAATCGGTTCGCCGAAATTCCGCCTGGATGAATCTCCGATGTCCGATCGACCGCCAAAAATACTACTGGTTGAGCCTGACCCCGACATGGTGGACATGCTGGTCGGACTGCTGCGGCGCCGGTTCGACGCCCAGGTGACTTGCGTGAGCAACGCCGAGACCTGCCTGAACACCGACCTCTACGATCCGCACGATGTGGTGATCTCGGAATGGGAGTTGGACGACTCAGACGGCCTGCAACTGACCGAGCATCTGACGATCCTCAGCCCGCGGCCGATCATTCTGCTTGCCGACGAACCCACCAGTCGCGACGCCATCGAGGCCATGAGGCTTGGAGTACGCGACTTGTTTGTGAAACCATTCCCGTTTCAGGATTTGCTCGACGCGACGGAGCGCGCCGTGACCGGCAGTGAACTGAAGCGTCAACACGCGGCCAAGTATCGGCGGATGCGCGATCTGGTCCGCCATGTGATTCGAGAACGGCGCGATTTGAACCGCCGCACAGAGCTGGTCTGCCGCGACCTCGTCGATGCCCACCGCCGACTCGTCCACCGCGTGCTGGCCCTCGAAGGCACGCGAAGCGAACAAATCACCTGACGAATGTCGAATGGAGGGGAACAGGCACGAAGGCAATGAAGCACGTAGGCTCGCGGGAGCCTGTCGGGTCAATGGCGCGCAGTACGCGCTTAAGAATGGCCACGCAAGCGTGTGCCACGCCCGCACGTCCAAGCCCTCGCCTGCAGCGGAAATCCAGGACAAAAACATAAACGCTCCAGTGCCGGAACCAGCGGCGTTGATCGAGGCACGGTTAGATCATAGAATGAAGCGGCTGTGATTCGAGACCAGGAGGAGCCGGCGGATAACGGGCGGAAAGCGATCGTCCGCCGTGTGCGGCACCATGCTGGGGCCCGGCAGGTACGTGTGACCCAACATGCTTCTCAGGAGATGGTTGCCGAAGACATCGCGTTGTCCGAGGTTTTCGAGGCCGTCGCATCGGGCGACGTTCTCGAGAACTACGCGGAACATCGCCGAGGACCATGCTGTCTCCTTCACGGTCGCACCAACGCGGGCCGAGACCTGCACGTGGTCTGCACAACCGCAAGTCCGATGCTCGTCATTATCACCGTGTATGAACCGAAGCCGCCAAAATGGTCCACTCCCAAGAAACGAGGCCGTCTGCCATGAAATGTACGATCCAAGGTTGTCCCGGAAACTACGAAGACCGTCGGATTCTGCACACCGTCCGCCACCGCGGCCGGGTCGTGGTCATCGACCAGGTACCCGCGGAGGTCTGCGACGTTTGCGGCGACGTGCTTTTGCGGCCCGAGACCGTCAATCATCTTGAACAACTGATTCAGGCCGTTGGCGAACCGACCCGGACCGCGCCGTTGTACCAATATGCGTGAAGGCATGTCGCGTGGAGCCCAGCGCGCGGAGCGATCGGGGCAGAAACGCAGAAACACGGAAACGTGGAAATCGGATGCTGGGTCGGGATGGTAGGCGGTGTCGGGCCGATGACCTGACTACGGGCAGAATTCACAAAATTGGTATGGTGTCCCCCGATTTCCCGGCTTAAGGACGGTCCCGGAGAGACCCGGGATTGTAGCCACGGGTGGAGCGCCGTCCGCCGCCAGGCGGGCAGAGCGCAACCCGTGGGACGGGAACGCGCCCCGACACGCCCGCCCCGGCGGGGCGGAGGAGTTCGGTGCAATCGCGGCTGGGCGGTTCCGCCGCCCCGTCGGGGCGGGTTAATTTTTGTCCCTCGAACACCACGGGTTCCGTCCGGCTGCGCCGGACTCCACCCGTGGCTACAGTCCTTCGCCCTGTTGGGGCGAACCGAAGCGCCGCCTAAAGTGTCACGAACGCCCCGCATGGAGGCGTGAGAAACCGCGCGGGTTCCCTTGGCGCCGGGACCACCAGGCTCGCGCCTGGCGCTCTGCATTGCACCTAGTGCTTAGAACAGTCTCGCCGCGAGATCATAGAGTACGATGGCCACGGTGAGGGCGATGGCGGCCTTGGCGGGGAAGGACATGGTTGGGGGCGGCGGCTCAACCAGACGCAGGGCGTGATAGATTTCCTCGGGATCGTCGCTTTCGAGTGCCTCATCGCGGCACTCGGCGATCAGTCGCCCGGTCTCCACCGCGGACAGATGCAGTTGCGCGGCGTAGCGCACAATGCGCCGACGGCGGCTCGGCGTAAGCCGACCGCTGCGCACCTCCTCGGCGATCAGTTCCCGAAAGATTTCCTTGGTGCCGATTCGGCGCGTCTGGCCGAACGGCGTAAATCGAACCGCGGGACCACGCGCATCGTCGCGATCGGACTCGTACACGATCGTTCTTCCCCCTTCCGCGGCCATGATAACACGCGGCGGGGCGATTTCCAAGCGAATTTCGGCCCTATTACATAGACTTTTGTCCAAATCTGTCGCATTGCCGATATTATCGGAGCGCCGAACTTCGTAACTCGTAACTGGTAACTGGTAACTCGTAATTCGACCCGTTTAGACTTCGACGCGATTGAAATGCTTTGCCCCGACCCGCAGCGCCATCACCCCGGCGACAATGGCAACCAGCGCTGCAACTGCACAGAGAATAAGTGATCGCGCGTCGGGCAGGGTATTGGCGGCAAGGTATTTCGATTGCCAGGTCGCCAAACCAACGCCCGTCAGCACGATCGCGACCAGGGCCACCGACGCCAGCAGGTTGGTCGTACCGCCCAAGCCGCTGGCGATGCGGGCGACGTTGTTTTGCCCGAACATCGGCAGCCGCGCACCGATTCCGACTGAGAACCCGCATAGTCCAAAGCAGATCGACATCGTCACGACCAAGTGAATCGCAGTCCAAACCATGTCCAGATTGAGCATGAACGCGGCCAAGCTCATCGCTCCCACGGCCACCAGCACCGTCACGGTCATCGAGAAAGCAAACTTCGCGAGCAGCACTCGCCCTCGGGGCAAGGGCAGAACGCCCATCAGCCAGAGCTTTTGTCCCTCTAACGACATCAACGGAAACACGAATCGACAGGTGAAGGTGGCCAGGATGAGGCTCACGGCGCACAGGTTCAAAAAGGGGATGAACAGAAACCATCCCGACGCGGAAAACTCCAAACGCAGGGTCGGCATGTTTGTCAGATACAAGACCAGCAACCCAAACAAGATCGTAAGCTGACTCCATTGCGCCGGATCGCGAAAGAACGTGCGGAGGTCCTTGGCGGCAATCAACCTCAAAGGAAGCGGCAGGTAAAAGAACACCCATCCTGCCGGCCCACCCGACGCCTCGGCGGCGAGCCTCCGTCCCCCGCCTCTGCCCGACGAAGCGCGATCGTAGGCCCCATCGAAGTACCCAGAGACCAACCGCACGGCTATCCAACTCAGAAAGAATGCATTGGCCAGGGTGACGCCGAGATACCGAAAAGATACGGGAAACTGCCCGTGGAGCGCATGGTCGATTCCGGCCGCGACCCAGTTGTTGGGGAGCATTGCGGACTGCACGAAGCTCATTCGAGTCAAGAATGCGCGCAGCCACACCTCCGTCGCCGTCTCGCCCGGTTGCATGGAGCGCAACGCGGTCACAATGACCACGACCAGGGCCAAAGCCGTCGCCAGTGTCACCGCCCGCGTCGCCCGTCGCGGAAAAAACCGCGCCACGCCCCAGGCGAGCAACAGTCCGATGGCCCCCGGAATAGGAATGAACGCCAGGAAAAACGCCAGGAAAAACAGGTAGAACATCGGTTCCTCTGAAGTGGCCGCCATGGCAAACATCATCGGAAGCCCCAATAGGATCAGCGACCAGCTCGACAACACCAGGCATTCCAGATACTTGAACGTCACCACGTCGAGCGGCGCGATCGGTAGGGTCAACAAATAGGGCGACTCCGCTTTCCCGAACAACGCTCCATAAGCGATGATGGCGTTCGAGAAGGTCAGGAGGGCCAACATGGCCACGAAAAAGAAATTGAAAACGAGCGGGATGGCGACGGTGGCTTCCAGGGGCGTTCGCGAAAGCTGCACGAACACCAATCGAAACAACCCGTACAATCCCATCCAGATCAACCCGATCAACAACACGGCCGCGGCGAGGCGCAGCGGGGCATCGCGAACCGCCTGGGTGATCCGGTTGGCCACCGTCTGCCCGCGAACTGCAAACAGCAACCCCAACTTGGCTCCCGCGGCATCGAGCGCGGGGTTCTCATCCATCGCTCACCCCTTCGTCACCAACCTCCGTAAGCTGCAGGAAAACATCCTCGAGGGAATGCTCTCGCCGCGCCTGCGTCTTGAGTTGGTTGAGAGTGCCCACGGCGATCAACTCGCCGCGATGGATGATCCCGATGCGGTCGGCCAGGGTCTCGGCGATTTCGAGCGTGTGCGTGCTCATGAAAACGGTGCCGCCGCCGCGAGTGTGTTCGGTGAAAAGATCCTTGACCGACCGGACCGTGCGCGGATCCAATCCGACCATAGGTTCGTCGACCACCAACACCGCCGGCTCGTGCAGCAGCGCCGCCGCGAGAACTACCTTCTGCTTCATCCCGTGACTGTAGCTTTCCGTGAGGTGGTCCAAAAACTCTCCGATATCCAATCGGCGGATGAGCGTGTTGAGCTTGCGGTCCCGATGTTGCGTGGTGATGCCGAACATCTCGGCCACAAAGTAGAGAAACTCCCGACCGGTCAGCTTGTCATAAATAAAGGGTTGATCCGGCACGTACGCCAGTCGCGCCTTGGCCGCCACGCCGTTGGAACCGATTGCAAGGCCGCAGACCCGCACGTAACCCTCGTCGGGTCGTAACAACCCGACGATCATCTTGATCGTCGTCGTCTTTCCGGCCCCGTTGGGGCCGAGAAATGCAAACAGCTCGCCTCGCGGTACCTCCAACGACAAGTTCCGCACCGCAAGCGTTCGCCCGTACGATTTCCGAACCCCGGCCAGGACGATTGCCGGGTCGCCGACAAGATCGGTCATCGTTGCTTGGTCCTCCTGCCTCCCAGCGGCGCTCGCCGCGCGATGCCCCGCTTCACTTCGTCGAAACCGGCCTCCCGAACGATTCGCAGCGAACCCGCCACCGGGAGGGTAACTTCCTGCACCTGAACCCTCCCATCGGCGTCGACCCACGCCTTGGCGCTGGGAGATTCGACCACGAGACAGTTTTTCACGCCCTCCGGCGTGGCTATGCGCTCCTCGCCGGTGACCTCGACGAGCAGCGGAATGAAACGGTTCCCTACGCCCGTAAGCATGGCCACGGGGTTGACCACCTGCATCCGCCATTTCGTCCCCACTTGCAGGCTGCCAAGCTCCGAGAATGGGTTGAAGGCTCCGGTAAACAACCCTCCGCGGCTAAGGGGAACCTTGAAGGCCCTTTCCAGCGGACCACTCTCGATGGTAAACGAGAAATCGGAGGGGAAACGCTCGCCGTGAAGTCTAAGATCTGCGTCCTCCGTCTCTAGTCGCAGCGTAAACTCGTCGAGAACGCCCTCCACGGTGTAGTCCGAGCTGACCGTCACGCGTAACGGGGTGATCTCCAGCGGCAATCGCTCGACCCAGATCAGATCGTCGCGGCGGATGACCGTTTCGTCGATGAGGTAGGTCGTCCAGACCGTCCCCACCTTGCCAAAACCGTCAAAAATCGTGAACTGTTCTCGGCTTTCTTTACTTCCATCTCGGACCAATACGCGCAACGGAGGCGGGTCCAGCGCGGTCAAGGTCGGCCAGACGTCGTGCGCGACCAGCCAACTCATCGCCGCCAACCACGCCGGAATGATCAACAGTCCCGTTGTGCGAGTAAACAAAGCGCTAGCCCTCTGAACTGCCGCTTCCGTATGCGAACCGCTGATTGTAGGGCCGCTTGAGGAGTGCGGTCAATCCTCATCTCCTGTCCATCTTGGGTCGCAATCGACAATCGACATTCGACGCTTGTCCTGAGCTTCGAAGGAATCGACAATCCGCCGACTGTGTTGACCCACGGCTGGAAAAGCAAGTTCCGACGGGCGGCGAGGCGTGCGGCGCTCCTCGTGGCGATCCTCGCGGCGGCCGCGTTCGTAGGACTATGGCTGGCCTTTCAGCACAAGCCGGCGTGGTATCGGCCGATCCGTTTGGATGAACTGGTTTATCAGCGTGCCCGTGGTGAGACCGTGGCCACGGCCGACTCCATCAGCGATCAGCTTGTCCTTGGGAAGGAATTCGAATTCGTACTCAGCGACCGGTCGGTGAACGGATGGCTTGCCGCCCTACCCCGCATTTGGCCGGAGGCCGGGCAAACCTTGCCGGACGAACTCCGCGACCCCGCCGTACAATTCGCGGAGGACCGCATTCGCTTTGCCGCGCACTTTCAAGAAAACGGCTGGCAGGCGATCGTCAGCGTCGATCTGTTCGCCCGAGTGACAGACGACGGCACGAGCGTGACCATCGCCTTGGCCGGTGCGCGCGGCGGGTCGCTGCCCGTGCCCCGCGCCGTCATCGAGCGCCTCCTAGGGCCGTTGATCGAACATGCTCGCAGCAGCGAAACGAACCACGATGCCGACGCGACCTCGCCTTGGGACGCCGCGGTCAAGGGCGTGCGCTCGGCGGATCAACTTTTTACAGGGGTAACAAACCGCAACGACTTCGTCTGGCCCAACGGCAAACGCCCCTTTCGGATCGCGTCGATCCGCGCGACGAACGGCGAGCTTCGCATCCGACTGCAACCGCTCTAAATCGATATCCTGAGCCGCAGGCTTCAGACTGCGCGACCGGTCGCGCGACCTGAAGGTCGCGGCTCAGGAGAAAGCACTTCATGGTTCAACATCGTCAACCCGACGTGCTCTTGACCCTTATCGAACCGTTATGCGTTACGACACCCAGCGACCGGCCTCCGGCGCCAAGCTTCCCCGACAGCTCACCCTTGGCCTTATGCGATTCGGCGAGCGGCGCATCGCAATCGACCCCGCCGTTGTGGGACCGACATTTCAACGTGGCCGACGTGTTCTCGCCGACGGAAACGCGGACTGCCCCATTATGCGTCGTAATGCTCCCCGCCACCGCCCCGCACCTAGACAAGTCGGCCGACACCTCGCCGTTGTGCGTGCTGAGATTGACGTGCGGTCCGGCGTACGTCGCGTCCACTTTGCCGTTGTGCGTTTCCGCATGGAGTGTGCCGGTGCTCGACTGTATTTTCAGCTTGCCGTTGTGCGAAACAACCTTGACGTCGCCGTCCACTTCCGCAACCGACACAGCCCCATTGTGCGTTTCCGCGTCGAATTGGAGATTCCCTGGGGCTCGAATGGCGAAGCTCACGTCTCCGCTCCACCGCGCTTTTTTGGGAACGGCCCATTTCCAACTGATTTGCGTCTTACCGTTCCCCGCCGGTTCGACAAAGACGTTGATCGCCGCCATCGCCTCTTCCGCATCTTCTTGACTTACCCCTCCGGCCTTCTTCGTAATGGTCACTGAAGCGCTGCCGCCCGCCGGTTGGCTTTGAAAATCAATGGACCCGTTGTGGGTGCGCACTTCCAAAGCGGTTAGACCCGTAGCGTCGATGGGGCGTTCCTCGACGGCCTCTGTCCACACCGACGGCTCGCCCATTGACCAACATCCGCCGTCTACTCCAACAATAACGCACCCCGACGACCAGAGCGGAATACACGCCGACCAGGCGTAGAAAAGATTTGTTCGCATTTTCATGTTTCGCCTACGCTCCATAACACAAGAACCTGGATTTCCGCAATCCTTCTTCCACCGTTCGATGGGGACGAGGGATGCCAACCAGATACTATTCTCGGAATGTCCGCCATTATTGCAACCCAACCGCCTTATTTTTGAACGATGTTGTCGGCTCCATGTCTTTCGTAACTCGTAATTCGTAACTGGTAACTCGTAACTCCTTACCGTGCATAGCGCAGAAGGACTTTCTTGACCGCCTCGGTGAGTTGAGATCGCGGGGCGGAGAACTGGGCGGGTTGTTGTTCGAGCCATTTCTTGCGGTCGGCGCCGATCTCCTTCGATAACTCGACGCCCAGGCGCAGGTCCTTGATCGAAACGGTCTGGGACTTGATCTCATCCTCCCCGACGACGATGGCCACGATCTTGCCGGAATCTCCTGCATACTTAAACTGCTTTCCGATGCCCTGCGTACCAACGTACAGCTCGGTGTTGATGCCGGCGAGTCGCAATTCAGAGGCGATCGCCTGGTAGTGCGCCGTAAGGTTCTTGTCGAGGCGGGTCACCAGGACTCGGGCCGTCGAAGTCGGCGCATCGACGGTTCCGATTGCCTGGAGGGCCGCGAGAAGTCGATCAACCCCGATCGAAGCGCCCGTGGCGGGCAACTTCCGTCCGGTGAAGCGCTCCACAAGATCGTCGTAGCGCCCGCCGCCGAAAACGCTTCCGAACGGGCGCTTCGTTCCCTGTTCGTCGACGATGTCGAAGGTCAGCACGCCCTCGAACACCGGACCGGTGTAATAGGCGAGGCCGCGGACGACAGTCGGCTCGACCATGACGCGACGATCATCGTAACCGGCCGCGGTCAAGGCAGCATCGATCTGCCGCAATTCATCCACTCCCTCTCGACCGATGGCGCTTTCGCCAACCAGTCGCTCAAGCTCGTCGCAGACGTTGGACCGCGTCGAGACTTGGATGCCAAGATACCCCAGTACCAAGTCGATTTGCGCCGCACGTAGGCCGACGCCTTTGGTGAAGTCGCCGGATTCGTCCTTTCGTCCCGACCCCAGCAATGCCTTCACCCCGTCGAGTCCGACGCGGTCGAGCTTGTCAATGGTACGCAGGACGTTGTGCGACGTTTCGGGCGGCAGCGCCCCTCCGCCTCCCATCGACTCCAGCACCCCGTTGAGCACCTTCCGATCGTTCACTCGTACCACAAAGTCCTTGGCCGGCACACCCAGTGCCGCCATCGTGTCACACATCACCATGCAACACTCCGCATCGGCGAGCATGGACGCCGTGCCCACGGAGTCGAAATCGCATTGCAGGAACTCGCGGAACCGCCCCGGCCCGGGCTTTTCCACCCGCCAGACGGGACCGATCTGATAACGGCGGTAGGGCTTGGGCAGCTCCGGATTCATGGCCACATATCGTGACAGGGGGGCGGTGAGGTCGTAGCGCAGGCCGACCCATTCGTCCTCCTCGTTCTTGAAAGCGAAGATGCCGCCGTCGGGTTGACCGGCCTCCGGCAGGAACTTGCCCAGGCAGTCCACGTATTCCAAGGCCGGCGTTTCCAACGGGATGTAACCGTACCGCTCGTACACATCGCGGATCGCCGCGATCATCCGATCGCGGGCCAGCACGTCCGCGGCGGGGATGTCCCGAAACCCTTTGAGCCGCCGAGAAACGGTGCGACTTGCCTTTTCCATTGCGCCCACGCGAATCACTCCGTACGAAGAACGAAGGGAAGTCTAGCGGCGCGACATGGTATGTCTAGTTGTAGGCCATTGGCGGATCGCACCTACCGGTGGTCGGGCCCAACGCCACACGCCGGTGTAGTGGTTCATTGAAATCCAACCGTAACGAGCCGCGGGCTTCAGCCCGCGCGGAGCCACGGCAGCCGTTCCCGTCGAACCCGGTCGGCGAGAATACGGCGAGGGCATCACGAATCACTACACTAGAAGTATGCAAGCAGATCGCGGAGGCGTTGGAGGCCGCACTCGGAAGCGTCGGCGGCTCAAGCGTCATTCACCGCGACCTGAAACCGCCCAGCGTGAAGTTCACCTCTGAGGGAAAAGTCAAAATCCGCGACTTGGGGACGGCGCGGCCGGACGCAACCCGTGGTGCTGGTGGACAAAAATCAACCCGCCCCGACGGGGCGGCGGAACCGCCGGCCCGCGACGCTGCCGATCTCCTCCGCCCCTCCGGGGCGGTGCCACTATTTGACATCCCTTACCACGGGTTGCGCCCCGCCCGCCAAGCGGCGGGCGTCGCTCCACCCGGGGCTACCCTCCTCGGTCCCCCCGGGACCGTCCCCGAGCCGCCGCATTCATGCGCCGCGCCCAGTCCCGAGCCGCTGCATTTATGCGCCGCGCCCAGTCCCGAGCCGCTGCCTTCAGGC
>Ga0326597_10006498_pt1 | contig 16001 bp, 17 predicted proteins | sample RVTome_12_FD_203789 | JGI IMG/M metagenome (GOLD analysis project Ga0326597, IMG submission 203789) | Soil microbial communities from uranium-contaminated site in the Upper Colorado River Basin, Wyoming, United States - RVT100D185 | ecosystem: Environmental > Terrestrial > Soil > Contaminated >...
ATTCTCTCGCTTTCTCTTGTTCAAACAGAGAATGGGAACTACCGTTGTGAGCCCTTCGTGGTACCAGGCGGGCGCTTCAACGAGATGTATGGATGGGACAGCTATTTCATCACGCTTGGGCTTCTGAAAGACGGGCTCGTGGATCTTGCCAGGTCGATGGTGAATAACCATGTCTATGAGATCAACCATTACGGTGCTGTCCTCAATGCAAACCGTACATATTACCTCACCCGATCTCAACCACCGTTCCTGACTTCAATGGCACTTGCTGTGTATGCCCACATGCCGCGCAATGATTCTTCAGAGGATTGGCTACGCGGGGCCATCGAAGCAGCCATCAAAGAATATCGGAACGTGTGGACGAATAGCTCAAGACTCACTGAAACCGGGCTCAGTCGCTATTTCGATTCAGGAAATGGTCCGCCGCCGGAAGTGGAGCCGGGTCACTTCGACCCAGTGTATGCGCCGTACGCAAGAACATTCGGGATGACTGTACGCGAGTTCGAAGAGAAGTATATTGCCAGCGTCACGGCACCCCCGGAAAAGACCCGCGTTCTCGACAAGAAGTTGTCTATTCCCGAACTCGACCAATACTTCATCCACGACCGGAGCATGCGGGAGTCGGGCCACGATACGAGTTACCGTCTGGAAGGGCGAAGCGCAAATCTGGTGACGGTAGACCTGAACTCGTTGTTGTACAAGTTCGAGATGGATATCGCCACAACACTGAAGAATGTATTCGGCGGATCGCTGACCCTGGACGACAGAACCAAAGTGCAAAGTGATGAATGGTTCGCACGAGCGCAGAAGAGGAAAGCCCTTGTGAACCGTTATCTGTGGGATGAGAGGCGTGGGATGTACTTCGACTATGATATCGTCCAGAAAGGGAAAACCGGATACGTGAGCGCCACAACCTTCTATCCCTTGTGGGCATCCCTTGCCTCGAAAAAACAGGCTGCGAAGGTCATTGCAAGCGCGCTCCCACTCCTTGAAGTTGCCGGTGGCATTGTCAGCACGACGGAGGAATCTCGCGGTCCAATCACCCCTGAGCGCCCCGCCCGGCAGTGGGATTACCCGAGCGGCTGGGCGCCGCATCAGATGCTTGTGTGGCAGGGGCTCCTGAACTATGGGCACAGACCCATCGCCGAGCGGCTTGCCTACCGGTGGCTCTACACGATTACGCTCAACTCCGTGAACTATAACGGGACCGTCCCCGAGAAATTCGATGTGGTCCGTCGAACCCATCAGGTCTTCGCTGAATACGGCAACGTCGGCACAACATTCTCCTACATCACCCGCGAAGGCTTCGGGTGGACGAACGCTTCCTACCAGATTGGGCTTGGCCTGCTTTCTCCAGAGTACCGCGAGAAGTTAAACAGGCTGGCGCCGCCGGAATGGGTGTTTTGAGTGAGTCACTTTTTTCAATTGACTATCCCTGCGGGCCGAGTTATATTCGGGTGCACACTTCTAAGTTACCATCTGGAACTCGGAGAATGAGCCCATGCGAACGGTTGAACGATCTATTACAGTGGAAGCAGATCCAGAGTATGTGTTTGATATCCTCACACATTCACCGAACGAACCACACTGGATGTTCGGTGTGACAGGCTCCGAGCAGCACACGGCGGGCCCATTGCGGCAGGGCTCGAAGATGATCTGCAAGTTTGGAATAGGACCATTCACCACCATGAAGGCCAACGCAGTCATTGACGAGTTTGAGCCCGGACGACGATTCGTCCGCAGACGGGTGGGCGGCGTGATGACCATGCGTGGAGATTTCATGATCGAGCCGTCCGACGGTGGTACCCGGTTCATCTGGAAGATGGATGTCGGTCTCTGTGGCTGGCGCTTTTTCTCCGGGCTGCTTGATCCATTCCTTGCGTGGTGGATGACGATGAGCATGAACATCTCCATGAAGAAGCTCAAGACACTCGCGGAATCACGAAAGCTTGCCGGTTCAGCAACAGGAGAGACCGAAGGTGTTCCACGTTATACTTAGCCAGTGGCAGCCGTTTCTTGCAGTCTTCTTTCTGCTTTTCTTCTGGACATGGGAGACCATCGCTCCATTCTTTGGCAGACAAAAGAGAATCAGGCACGCAGGACGCAATCTTACCATCTCGATAATCAATGGCGCGGTTATCGCACTGGTGTTCGCGGGACTCACTGTTACCATTGCCGACTACACCGAACGGCACCAGCTTGGCTTACTACACTGGCTGGGCTTCCATGGGGCTTCACAATTCGTCGTCGCTTTCCTGTTACTGGATGTCTGGATGTACTGGTGGCACAGGCTGAACCACAAGATCCCGTTCCTATGGCGTTTCCACAGAATGCACCACAGCGATCCGGACATGGACGTAACGACCGCCACCCGCTTCCACATTGGCGAGATTGTTTTCTCATCGATCATCAGACTCGGACTTATTCTCATTCTGGGCATTCCGATCGGCGCCATCATTCTTTTCGACGTTGTTCAACTCCCGATTATCAGTTTCCATCACGCAAATATCCACCTTCCTCCGTCTCTAGACACGGCTATGCGGTTCTTCATCGTCACACCTTTCATGCACAAAGTGCATCACTCACGCATCAAGCGGGAGACCGATTCGAATTTTTCAAGCCTTCTCTCGGTTTGGGACCGCATGTTCTACAGTTATGTGGAGAAAGAGAATTACTCCGGTATCAAGTATGGCCTTGAGACCTTTGATGAAGACAGCAGGCAATCTGTGAAAGGGTTGCTGTCAACTCCGTTGTATTGACGTATGCAGAAATGAAACAATCGGTTATCATCGCCACATTAGATGAAGCATCCCGAATTGGTGATTGCCTTCAGAGCGTTCACCATGCTGGTGGAACTCCGGAGATCATTGTAGTGGATGGTGGAAGTACCGATGGTACTGCGGAAATAGCGACGGGCGAAGGTGCGCTTGTGCTGAAGTCCCCTGCCGGACGCGGGACGCAGTTCAACGTTGGCGCCCGGTATGCGGACGGAGATGTTCTCATCTTCCTTCACGCGGACACGCTGCTTCCGAAGGGTGCGTTGGCGACGCTTGACAGGGAGTTCAGTGATCCGCGAGTGCAAGTAGGAACGTTCCGCATGAAGTTCAACACGTCCTCCCTATTGCTTCGCCTCTATGCCTACTTCACGCGGTTCGACTCAGTCTTCACGAGCTTTGGCGACCAGGGCATTGCTATCACGCGGCCGTTGCTGACCGAGATCGAAGGATTTCCCGAATGGCCCCTGTTTGAGGATGTGTGCCTTCTACAGAAGGCGCGGAAGAGAGTGCGGATCAAAGCCTTTTCAGCCACGGTATCGACATCCGCCAGGCGATTCCTGAAGAATGGCATCCTCCGACAGCAGCTCCGCAATGCCTTTTACCTCGTCCTCTATCTGCTTGGCCTCCCGCCAATGCACCTGGCGCAAAGATACAACCAAAATAGGCATCGACATGCCAAATCAAGCGCACCTGTTTTTGGACAGCGCACAACCATCACAAACATTGAAAGGAGCAACCATTATGCGAGCACTTTTCCCCACAAAGCCCCTCATCATTCTTCTGGGTACACTTCTTCTGGCTGGGACAACATCTCTCAACGCGCAAGAGAAGAAGGAGCAGGCCAAGAAATCTCTGTATGACCGTCTTGGTGGTGTGTACGCAATTGCAACAGTCGTTGATGACTTCATTGACCGCGTCCTTGTCAACGACATCCTCAACGCCAACCCGGCAATCAATGAAGCCCGAACTCGTGTCCCCCGTGCCGGTTTGAAATACCGGGTTACTGAAATGGTGTGTCAGGCAACGGGCGGACCGTGTACGTATACCGGACGCTCGATGAAGGACTCACACAAGCATCTGAACATCACCGAGAAGGAGTGGGATGCACTCGTTGTTGACTTCAAGGCCTCGCTGAACAAATTCAAGGTGCCCGAGTCTGAACAGCAGGAGCTTCTCGCAATTGTCGGCAGCACGAAAGCAGATATCGTGATGACCCCAAAGACAGCAAAGTAAATACCTTGCTCACCGCACGATACCTATCAAGCTGCTGAAAAACCCGACATCGGCCGGTCATGGACCATTCCATGACCGAAGTCGAGCTCATGCTGCGTCACGGAGTGGTCCGTGACGCGCACGAGTTAAGTTTTTCATCACCCTGTTGGCGGTCGACGGGTTCTTTTTTCTCCGGTTACTCGTCCGCGCTCACCTCGATCAGCACAATCTTGTATGAGAGGTAGACTTCAAGCCCGGCAAAGGAAACAGCCACGAGGACGCCGATCATTCCGATAATGAAGAGCACAAGCGGAAGGGTTTGGATGAAGGGGATGGAAATAAACAGGGTCAGTCCTATCGTTACGGAGGTAAGAACAAAGAGCGCAATGGACATCTGGAGGAGTAGCATTGCATTGCGCACGTAGCGACTTCGCACAAGCAACTCTTTGCTCTGGTTTGTGATGCTCATGAACCGGGACTTGTCTGTGTAGCTCAACTCCACATTCTCGGCAATCTGCTTCAGGTACTTTCGTTTCTCTTCATGCAGCAATCGTATGCGGTTGATGATGTTGGAGTATCTGCTGTTGAGCATCAGCAGCAACAATCCGACCGCTGAGATGCCCAACGCAGGTGCAAGGATTGCCTGAATTGCCTGGAGTGCGGTGACCGAGGTTTCTGCCATGGTGTCTCCCGGTTCCCTTTCGTATCCAACACACGTCAATGTACTGATTTCCTTTCTCAGTAGCCCGAATCCGGTTTCCGCACATTGCCACCAGAGCACAGAGAACGAGTCCGGGTAGAAACGAAAAGCCCCGATTGCGGTCGGGGCTCTGGAACGAAGTTGTGAATGTCATTATCCGGCAACCTTCCTTCGATTGCGATGAAACGCATGCGCCTTTTCCTTGAACCAGAACTTCGTCAGCACATCTTCCAGGTCCGGCTTTGATGTTTCCTCGAGCGTGTATTGCACGCGGACTGATGGCCTCTTGATATGGATGATGCGCCGGAGATCCACCGGGGTTCCTATCACGACGGTGTCGCACGGGACATGGTTGATCGTTGTCTCCAGATCTTTTACCTGGGTGTCTCCATAGCCCATTGCAGGGAGCAAGGCACCAGTCAATGGGTATTTCTCGTATGTTTCAGCTATCGACTTGACGGCGTAAGGTCTCGGATCAATGATGTCCTTTGCACCGAAAGTCCTTGCTGCGAGGACACCGGCACCGTAGGTCATCTCGCCATGCGTGAGTGTGGGTCCATCCTCCACCACCAGTACTCTCTTCCCGCGTATTTCGTCTGAATCGTCCACCGTGATCGCCGATGCCGCCCGAATGATGGTCGCGTGAGGATTGATCGTGCGGACATTCTGGATGACCCGCTCAACACCCTCCCGTGGGGCCGAATCGACTTTGTTCACAACCACCACATCGGCCAGTCGCACGTTTGTCTCTCCAGGATAGTACGTGACCTCATGCCCCGGGCGGTGTGGATCGACAACGGTGATCGTCAGGTCCGGCTTATAGAACGACATATCATTGTTCCCCCCATCCCACACAATGACATCTGCTTCCCGCTCTGCCTTTCGCAATATCGCCTCGTAATCCACCCCCGCGTAGATGACCGTCCCTTCATTGATGTGTGGCTCGTACTCCTCCATCTCCTCCAGTGTGCATTTAAACTTGCGCAGGTCCTCAATGGAGCCATACCTTTGGATCCTCTGCTTCACCAGATCGCCATACGGCATCGGGTGACGAACTGCAACGACGCGTTTGCCCATGCTTCTGAGATAGCCACACACTTTACGGGAGGTTTGACTCTTGCCTGATCCCGTGCGCGCGGCGACAACAGCAATAACAGGGACTTTCGCTTTCAGCATTGTGTCACGTGTTCCGAGCAGTTTGAAGTCCGCCCCACACGCCATCACCAGTGACGCCTTGTCCATTACATAATTGAAGCACACGTCGGAGTAAGAGAACACAACCTCATCCGCCCTAAACTGCTCGATCAATCTGGGGAGATCGGCTTCCGGATATATCGGAATACCTTTGGGATACAGGTCGCCGGCAAGCTTTGCGGGGTATTTCCGTCCATCGATATTCGGTATCTGGGTCGCCGTAAATGCGACAACCTCATATCTCTTGTTCTTTCTGAAAACAGTGTTGAAGTTATGGAAGTCCCTGCCTGCAGCTCCCATAATGATGACTCGTGTGCGCCTCATGCTACCTCCAATGGTTCAGTTCAATCGAATCAACAACAGCAATAGAAAATCTTCGCCTGCAAACGACGCTCTATCACGGCCAATCCACCGTATCGTGTGAGACCTGTATGTGTGTGCCCGCTCTACCCTGGATTGCTTGCTGCAGATGGGGTATGTCTGTGATGATGACTTCTTCCCCACCCCGTTCCAGGAATGTCAGCGCTGCATTGATTTTTGGAAGCATGCTGCCTTCCGGAAATTGTCCTTCCGACATATACTGTCTGCAGTCCTCATCGCTGAGGTGTGCAACGGGGCGTCGTGTTGGCTTTCCATAGTCGAGATACACCAGAGGCTCACCCGTCGCAATCAGGAAGGTATCCGCTTTGAGCTCGCTCGCCAGAAGCGCCGACGTCAAATCTTTGTCGACCACGGCCTCGACCCCCTTGGTGATGTCATGGTCGTTGAAGACCGGCACCCCACCCCCGCCGGCCGCTATCACCACCAGCCCTCTTTCAACGCAGGCGCGAATGGCTTCCAGCTCGACAAGCTGCTTTGGGGCCGGTGATGGTACCACGCGCCGATATCCTTGCGCCGTGTCTTGTACGAGAGTCCAGCCAAAGTAACGATCATAACGGTCGGCAACATCCTTCGAGTAGTATGGTCCAACCGGCTTGGTGGGATTCTGAAAAGCCGGATCACGCGAATCGACGATCACCTGCGTGATAAGCGTGACCACGGGAATGTGCATCCTCTCACGCTGCAGGATCTGCCACATTGCATACTGAAGGATGTACCCGATCTCCCCTTGCGTCGCTGCGACACAGCAATCGTACGGCATCCTGTACACCCGGCTGGAGGCAAACTCAGAGCGAGTGAGTGCTGCACCCACCTGCGGGCCGTTCCCATGTGTGAGGATAACCCGGCATCCGGTCTTGAGCAGCTCCACTACGGCACCCGCAGTCTCCATCGCATTTTCGAACTGTTCCTCCGCGGTTCCTGACTGACCCGCGCGGATCAACGCATTTCCGCCGACTGCAACAACAACGAGCCGCGACATATCAACCCTTCATCAATTCTGCCATGATGGCCTTTTCCACGTGCAACCGGTTCTCAGCTTCCGGGAAGACCACTGAGTGTTTCGAGTCGATCACATCATCCGTCACTTCCTCACCGCGATGCGCGGGCAGGCAATGCATGAACAGCGCGTCAGGCTTTGCGTGGGAGAACAGCTCGCGGTTCACCTGATAGGGCCTGAATATCTCCCTGCGCATCTCAGCCTCCGCTTCCTGTCCCATGCTTGCCCAGGCATCGGTATAAATCATATCGGCATCCTCTGCAGCTTCCCGTGGATCTTCCGTGAGCACTATGCGCCCACCGTTCTCAGAAGCCAATCCGGCAGCCCGTTCGACGACAACGGTGTCCGGTCGATAGTGCTCAGGCGTGGCAACATACAGCGTTGCACCGAGCTTACCGGCAGTGATCATCAGTGAATGAGCAACGTTGTTCCCGTCTCCAACGTAACTCAGCTTCAAATTCTTGATGTCTTTGTTATATTCCGTGATGGTGAAGAAATCAGCCATTGCCTGACACGGGTGTTCGAAATCTGTGAGGCCGTTGATCACAGGAATCGTCGCATAGTCAGCCAGCGAGGTAACTGTACCATGTGCGAATGTACGAACCATGATCCCCTGGACCATCCGCTCGAGGTTCTTGGCAACATCGTACACCGACTCACGTTTGCCGAGATTTATCTCAACCGACGAAAGATAGATCGAATCTCCGCCGAGTTGCTTGATTCCAACAGCAAATGTTGTGCGGGTGCGGAGCGATGGCTTCTCAAAGATCATTGCCAGGATTTTTCCATCGAGCGTCTTCCGATATTTCTGTGGATGTTTCTTGATCTCAGCTGTCAGCTTAAAGATGTGCCTGATCTCTTGCGGCGAAAAATCATCGACAGATAAGAAATCGCGGCCTTTCAGCAATGGCCTTTTGATGCCGTGATTCCCGGGTCGTTGCCTTGATCCCGTTACAGTCCGGGTTTGGTGCATTGTATCGACTCCTCATACATTTTGGATCTAGCTGCTGAACCAAGGTCAAAATACATGCCTGCAAATCATTGGGAGATTTGCAGATTTTTGAAGCTTGTGAAGGAAGTTAAGGGGGTGTCTTTCTTAGTTGTGGGAAGAGGGGTCGATCTGTTTGGCATTTCTGACAAAGCCCCTGAACACGTTGATTTATTCAACATAGGAGCTTTGTCATTGACGTCGCATCCTCACGCCTTGACTCTTTTTAATGATCGGGGTAAGTTGAACTACAACTGTTCCTGACCATACAATGACGATCACTGCCAGGGGCCGCGCCGCGGGATTCAATACACCCAATAGGTTCGAGAGGACTCATCTCGAGCCTCTGACGGTTGATATGCCCACCGACGGAGATGATCCCCGGCCACCCGTCCCCACAACCTTCTTCATCGACAGCTCGAAGTCCATCCTCGCAAAGAACGACAGCCCCGACCTTGATTTCACATACAGCATCAACCCTTATCGTGGATGCGAACACGGGTGCATCTACTGCTACGCCCGCCCTTCCCACGAGTACCTCGGATTCTCCGCCGGCCTCGACTTCGAAACGAAGATCATGGTAAAGATGGATGCCCCTGAGTTGCTGCATGCAGCATTGCGAAAGAGAAACTGGGCTCCGCAGATGGTCGCGTTCTCAGGCAACACCGACTGCTACCAGCCCGTGGAGAGAAGGCTCCATCTCACGCGAAAGTGTCTCGAGATCTTCCTCAAGTATCGAAATCCCGTTGGACTTATCACCAAGAACGCTCTCATCCTTCGAGACGTTGACATCCTGCAAGAGATGGCAAGCCTCAATCTCATTCACGTGATGATCTCTATAACGAGTCTTGACCCGGAGCTCCTTCGATACATGGAGCCCCGTACCTCAACGCCTGAAAACAGGTTGAAGGCAATGAAGGATCTGGCGAGAGCAGGCATTCCTGTTGGGGTGAACGCAGCACCAATCATTCCCGGCCTCACCGATGAAGAAATTCCGGCAATCCTAAGTGCCGCCGCGGAGCATGGGGCGTCGAGCGCGGGCTATATTCTCCTACGATTGCCCGGTCCGGTCGAGCCGCTTTTCCTTGAGTGGCTGCGCAGAACATTCCCCGAACGCGCAGGGAAGATCATCAACAGGATTCAGGATACAAGGCGGGGACAGATGAGCGATGCAAGGTTCAAATCGAGGATGAGAGGAGAAGGGGCGATAGCAAGGGTCATCGACGAGCTGTTCAAGCTCAATGCAAAAAAATACAGCCTCACCAAACGATGGAGCGGTCTTTCCACCGAACATTTCCGACGGCAACCATCTGCCCAGATGGAAATATTCTGACGGAGCAAATTGGTCAAATGTGCGACCGTCACTTACTTCCCTATCAGTGACTTGTAAGCCGCCGAACTGAGGAGTCCGGCAACCTCCGCTGGATCTGAGACTTTGATCTTCACCATCCACCCTTTCGCGTAGGGGTCTTTGTTCACCAACTCCGGTGATTTCTCAAGATCATTGTTCACACCGGTGACTGAACCTGAGACAGGTGCATAGAGATCAGACACCGCTTTCACCGCTTCGATAGTCCCGAATGTCTCGTGCTGTTTCAGGGTTCTGCCCGGTGCCGGCAACTCCACAAACACAACGTCCCCAAGCTCACCCTGTGCATAGTCGGTAATTCCCACGGTACCTGTGTCACCGTCGATCATCAGCCACTCATGATCCTTTGTGTACTTTAGATTGTCAGGGAAAGTCATGCCGATAGTCCTTTCAGAAATTAGATTGCCGAAGATGGGACTGTGTTAGTCCTCAGGGGCCAGCTTGAACGAATCAAGGAAACTTGTGTCGAACCTCCCGCTTTGGAAACGCTCGTCCCGCATTACCTGTCGGTGGAACGGGATGGTGGTCTTGATTCCCCCCACAGTAAACTCTTCGAGTGCTGATGCCATCTTGTTGATTGCGCCTTCACGGGTCTGAGCATAAACGACGAGCTTGGCGATCAAGGAATCATAGTACGGGGGTACGTCGTAGCCCGCATAGCTGTGTGTGTCCACCCGGACACCAAACCCCCCGGGCATGTGGAAGTCGGTGATCCTCCCGGGGCTCGGACGGAAATTGTTGAACGGATCTTCAGCGTTGATGCGGCACTCGATGGCATGCCCTCTATGATGTATTTTCCTCTTCGGCAAACGTTCACCGGCGGCGACACGCAACTGGAGCTTGATAAGATCGTGGCCCGTCACCTGTTCCGTCACGGGATGCTCCACCTGAATGCGCGTGTTCATCTCCATAAAATAGAAGTTCCTGTCTTTGTCGATCAGAAATTCGACCGTCCCCGCATTCTCGTAGCTCACGGACTTGCACCCCTTCACGGCAGCATCCCCCATTTTGAGCCGGAGCTCCTCATCCACGATGGGTGAAGGCGACTCTTCGATCAGCTTTTGATGACGGCGCTGTACCGAGCAGTCTCGCTCCCCTAGATGAATCACGTTTCCATGTTGGTCTCCAAACACCTGGATTTCCACATGTCGTGGTTGCTCAACGAATTTTTCGATGTAGACATCAGGATTGCCAAATCCCTGTTCCGCTTCATGCTGGGCTGTCTTGAATGCATTCTCCATCTCACCTTCCTCTCGGACAATCCTCATCCCCCGTCCACCTCCACCTGCAACAGCCTTGATGATGACAGGAAAACCGATTGACCTCGCAATCTCAAGTCCCTCACCCGCGCTCTTGACAACGCCATCACTCCCCGGCACCACAGGCACCCCTGCCTTTTTCATTGTTTCCTTGGCAAGCGCCTTGTCGCCCATTGCCGCTATCATCTCCGCGCTCGGGCCAATAAACTTGATGTCCGAGGTCTTGCAAATCTCCGCGAAACTGGCATTCTCGGCAAGGAATCCGTAGCCGGGGTGGATTGCATCAACGTTGGTAATTTCAGCAGCGGCGATGATCCGGGGAATCTTGAGGTAGCTGTCTTTACTCGGGGGTGGGCCTATGCACACAGCCTCGTCGGCAAAGCGGACGTGCAGAGAGTCTCTATCCGCTTTCGAATATACCGCAACGGTCTTGATGCCGAACTGCTTGCAGACACGGATGATGCGAAGCGCGATCTCTCCCCGGTTGGCGATGAGGACTTTTTTGAACACTGGCGGGCTCCGGGATCGTCAGACTATGCCTGGTCCACCAGGAACAGTATCTGGTCATATTCGACTGGCTGACCGTTCTCCACCATGATTTTGACGATCCTCCCTGCAACGTCTGATTCGATCTCGTTCATCAACTTCATCGCTTCAACGATGCACAGGGCGGATCCGGATTGAATGGTGGAACCAACCTCAACGAAGGGGGGCGCATCCGGGGCGGGAGCCCGGTAAAACGTGCCCACAATGGGAGATTTAATCTCGTGGAATTTCTTCTGTGGCGGGGCTGCTTGAGCCGGACCTGAACCCTCAACCTGGACGGAAGCTGGAGCGGGTGAAGGAGCGAGAGATGCGCCGGGCACCGCATACGTTGCGAGCGGCGGCGTGGCGTGGTTCCTGGTTTTTGCTACGCGTATCCTCTTTCCTTCTTCCTCAATCTCGATTTCATCAATCTCGCTCTCTGTAACGAGTTTTATAATCTTCTTGACGTAGCCAAGGTCCATGTGATCTCCGCGGTTGGTCACTTGTAAGTCTGGGCGTTCCTGATAGATTATGAGCGCTAGTTTTTTACCCGCTCGATGTAATCCCCCGTCCGCGTATCGATCTTCAGCATGTCCCCTTCATTGATGAAGAGGGGAACGTTCACGGTCGCCCCTGTTTCCAGTTGTGCCGGCTTGGTTCCCGCGTTCGCACTATCCCCCCGGACCCCCGGTACCGTTTCAACAACTTTCAATTCGACAGTGATAGGGAGCTCGATACCGGTAATATCTGTCCCATTGAAGAGAATGTCTATGGATTCACCATCCTTCAGGAATTGTGCCCCGTCGCCGATTTCATCGGGCTGAACGGTAATCTGATCGTAAGTATCCTTGTCCATGAACACGTATCCGGAACCGTCGTGGTAGAGAAACTGAAATTCCTTCCGCTCTATCCGGATAACGTCGATCGACTCCCCCGCCCGGAACCGATTCTCTATGACCTTCCCACTCTTGAGGTTCTTGAGCTTCGTCCGCACGAAGGCCCTCCAGTTTCCGGGGTTCACGTGCTGGAATTCTACAACCGTCCAAAGCTCATTGTTGTATTTTATGACCAATCCTGGCCGAAAATCAGATGTCGAAGGCATAGACCGTCAAAAACTTCCTGTTCGTATTGAGAGTCAATGAAACTGTAGGGGAATGGGCTGAAAATATAACCACTCAGCCCCTAAAAGTCAAGGTAGCACACTCCTTGCTTTCAACGGACACTTTTGCTACTCTATCAGAAAAAATGTCTGATATGTTCCTTGTCATCTGCCTGGCGCTTGCTTTATCAGCGTGCGGAGGGACGGAACCCCAAGGAGAAATCCTTGAAGAGGATGAGTTCATAGATGTTTACATCGGATTGCTTGAAGCTGGAGTGGAACCGTCCAAAGCCAACGCGGACTCTCTGGCCTCAGACAATGTCAGAAGAATACTTGAGAGGTTCGGAACGGATGAGGATGAATTCAGGGCAACTGTCCGGTTTTACAATGAAGACCCGGAGCGCTGGAATGCGTGTTTCGAACGAGTGATTAGGCGACTGGAAACCAAAGGTGTGAAGAAGGAATAATCATCAGGCCTTCCCTTCCGACTGTGCCTTGCGAAGGGTAAAACTGAAAACGCTCCCCTGTCCCGGCTCGCTCTGGGCCCAGATTTGACCTCCATGCGCCCGTACAATTTCCTTGCAAATCCAAAGCCCCAGGCCCGAACCCTTGATTTCCCTCGCCTCTGAGGTATCGACACGCGAAAACTTCTGGAAGAGCTTGTCCATTTGTTCCTTTGGGATCCCGATCCCTTCATCCGAAACAGAGATAAGAAGCTGATCCTGCGCGTGATCCTCAGCCCTGACTCTGACAATCCCCCCTTTCGGGGAGTACTTCACTGCATTTGAGAGGAGGTTCTGGATCACTTGCCGTAACTTCGTCTGATCGCCCTTGATGTAGGCAACATTGCTGTCAACGTGATACTCGATCGAATGGCGGCGGGAGAAATTGACCAGAGCAGTGGCGTCTTTGATCAGTCGTTCAACGTTTACCACCCTGAAGAAATATGTCAATTGACCGGACTCCATCTTTGTAATGGACAGCGTATCTTCCGCGAGATGGCTCAGCCGGTTCGCCTGGTCGAAGATGATCGTCAGGTATTCGCTCAGCCGCCGGTAGTCGATGTTCTCGCCTCGTTTCATCAACGCCTTGGAGGCGAGCATGATGCTGGAAAGCGGGGAACGGAAGTCGTGTGACACGATGCCCAGGAAGTCCGACTTCATCTTGTCAAGGTCCGTCAGTTTCGCATTTGCCCGCTTCGCTTCGTCGTACAGCTTCGCATTTCGGATAGCGCTGCCGAGCTGGTCGCACAACGTCTCAAGGACAATGGCATCCGTTTCATCGAACGCATGCAGCTTCGTGTCCTCCACATTCAGGACCCCTACGATCTCATGCTCAATCATGATGGGTATCGCCAACTCGGATTTCGTGCTATGATATTCGTATGCAATGTATCGGGGGTCCTGCATCACATCGTTCACCAGTGCCCGCTCTCCGTTCCTGGCAACCCAACCTACAACACCTTCCGTGAGTTTTTGCCGGTAACCATGCGGCAGAAAATCAACATAGTTGCCTGCATGGGCGACCAGCAGGGCTGCCTCTTCATTGGGGTTTACCAGGAAGATCGTAACATCGAAGTAATTGAACGTCTTCCGGATTGTCTCCGCGGCAGAATTTAGCAAGGCATCCAGTTCCAGCGTCGATGTGAGCTTTTCGGCGATCTCATTCACGAGCTCGATCTGGGAAATACGTTTTCTCGCGTCTTCAAACATGGCAGCGTGTTTCAGCGCGATGGCAACCTGGAGTCCGAGAAGCTGAGCGATCCACATGTGCTGCTCCTGGTACGCGCCGGGGTTGACGGAGCTGAACGTCAAGGAGCCAATCGTTTCGTCTGAAGTGCGAAGCGGCACGATCATCAGCGACTTCATCCCGAGATCGGCCAGGGTTCCTTCAATGGATTCCGTGAACGCAGGACCTGCCGAAACGTCAAAGTAAATCGGTGACTGATTCTGGATAACCCAGCCGGGCATTCCCTGGTTGACGAGGAAATGTTTGTGGTTCAGGTCGGTCGAGTCGGCAATCGGTGAGAGGGTGTTGATGACGTAGTGAGTGCGAGCCTTGTTCAGGAGACTGAGCAGGCATACATCATGATCCACAAGCCACTTGGCTTCGTTGCGCAGCACCTGAAGGATCTCATCGTGTCCCCGTGCCGCATCGATCTCCAGCGATATTTCCGTGAGCGTGCTTACCCGTCGATAAAAGCTATGGGCCTGCGCCAGACGCTCCTTCATTTCTTCCGGGGAGAGAATCTCATCCGGGGGCGGGATTCCATAACCCATGCTTATCTTGATCCCCTTCCGAGGCGATGTTTCCTTTTCAGTCTTCGAATTGTCGGTTGCTTCCAAAGGTAACGCCTACCAATAATGTATTGTGGCAAACAGGTTCATTATTGACTCCGTGCCGCTCCTTCGCGGACCACCTCTCCCATCATCAACCCTGCTTCGCCGCGCTTAAGCATGAATTTCAAAATTTCCCCGGCCCTCTTGCGCGACACAAGCATGATCATCCCTACTCCGAGATTAAAGGTCCTGCGCATATCTTGCTCGGGAACTCCTCCAATACGCTGTATGAGCTGGAATATGGCCGGCCGTTGCCACGCCGTCCAGTCAATACGGAGTTGCAGGCCCCGAGAGACGACCCGCATCGTGTTTCCGACAATTCCCCCGCCAGTTACATGGGAGAGCGCATGGACATTAAAGCGCTTCACTACTGCGGTGACAGTCCTGAGATACGAGCGATGGACTGCAAGCAGGGCTTCACCCAAAGTAGTCCCAAGTTCATCGATGTAGTCACCCAGACCGTATTTCTTGAGCAACACCGACCGCGCAAGCGAATACCCGTTTGTGTGCAGCCCAGTTGACTGGAGCCCTATCAGTACATCTCCTGCTTTAACGCGCTCACCACCCAGAATTTTCTTCTTTTCAACTACACCAACTATTGTACCACTGAGATCGTACTCATTCTCATCGTAGAAGCCCGACATCTCGGCCGTTTCGCCACCGATGAGCGAACATTGGTTTTCTCTGCAGGCCTTCACAAACCCGCTTATCACCGCCTCCCCTACCTCCGGCCGCAATTTCCCGGTCGCGAAATAGTCCAGGAAGTACAGCGGCCGAGCACCGCATACGAGGATGTCGTTTACGCAATGGTTGACAAGGTCTTGGCCTACGGTATCGTGAACGCCCATCGCTTGGGCAACCATGAGTTTCGTACCTACTCCATCAACGCTAGTTACAAGAACAGGCGACTTGTAGCCTTTGAATCTGGCATCGTACAACGCACCGAATCCGCCAATACCACCAAGAACGGACTTTGTATAGGTTGCCCTGGCAGATTTCCTAACAAATCCCACTATCCTTTCGCCAGCATCAATGTCAACTCCCGCGTCTGCGTAAGTCTGCGGCAACTTAACAACATCCCTTCAATAAAAAATTGAACCGGCAAATATTATAGATAATTTGAAACAATTGCAAGCCGTAGACGCTTATCGCAGACTTTTT
>Ga0326597_10006499_pt1 | contig 15997 bp, 17 predicted proteins | sample RVTome_12_FD_203789 | JGI IMG/M metagenome (GOLD analysis project Ga0326597, IMG submission 203789) | Soil microbial communities from uranium-contaminated site in the Upper Colorado River Basin, Wyoming, United States - RVT100D185 | ecosystem: Environmental > Terrestrial > Soil > Contaminated >...
AACGTGCCAAACGTCAGCACCGAGACTTTCAGGCCGGATCTGCCAAGTGTCCTATATTCCATGATATTCTCCATTCACTCGGGGCCGTCAGCCGGCGAGGCTGGCGGCCAGATGTTGCATTCCCAATTCGGGGCTGGTCAGCACCGGCAGGTCGCCAAGTTCATCGCGAATGCCAGCCAGAGCGCGCGCCATCGACGCTTGCGCCAGCACGATCACATCAACCGTCGCGGCCATGGCGCGCAGGCTTTGCGCCACCATCGCGTCATGTGTGCCGACGTCGCCCTGCCCCAGTTTCTCGAATGCCCCCTCTGCAACGGTACTGGTCAGGGTGCAGTCGCGACCCTGAAGCGCTGCCACGCGGCGGATCAGCTCCGAGGTAGGTTCCAACGTGGTGCTCAAGGTCGCCAGCACGCCGATGCGCGTGCCCTTGCCAAGAGCGGCCAGAGCCATGCCTTCATCGATGCGAAACAACGGCACCGCGCAGAGCGGGCGCGCGGCGTCAACCGCGGGGCCGAGCGATGAGCAGGTGACGACCACGGCATTCGCGCCGGCATCGAGCGCAGACCAGACCAGCCCGGCCAGCCGCCGCATCGTCAGTTGCGACAGCCTGCCTTCACTGATCGTTGTGCGCAGCAGGCTTTCGTCCAGCATGTTGAAGGCGGACCAGCCGGGCAGATGCTGCCGCGCCAGTGCATCGAAAACCGGAATCAGCGACGCCACGGTGTGAACCATCGCGAGCGATTGGCGCTTGGGCGGGGTCGCCATGAGGGTCACTCCAGAATTTACGTCCATCGGGGGGCGGGATCGCGTGGATGTAGCGCGATGATAGCGCTACCTCTCGGCCGCAGTTTACATCTTTTCAACAACGAGAAAACCGAGAACCTCAAGTTTTACGCGCTCGTTTTTGTCATAACGTCCTATCATTTCGTGCATCACACGGCCGCTTCCTGAAAATGCGGTTGACATGCGGCCCGAGTCGGTCACCAAATGGCAGCGCTGTCATATACTTCTTCACGAAGCTTTAAGTGTGACTTCGATGCCCGGTCCCAAAGGTCCGTTGCCGCGAACCGGGCGCGGCCCCCCGGATGGCGAACCGCGGGAGTGGGCCGGAAAGTGCCGCTAGACGATCTGGGAGGAACCTGCATGTCCATATCTGGCAATGATGCAGCGCAATCGGGCCGGATGATGGCCCGCTGGATGCACGGCATTGCGCAACTACGCCACTTCCGCGAAGTGAACGTGCTGGTGGCACTGGTGGTCGTCGGCGCGCTGATCAGCCTCAACACACAATATTTCCTGACCACGAACAACCTGATGGGCGTGTTCCGGGCGTTTTCGCTGACCGCGATCATGAGCATCGGCATGGTGATGGTGATCATCACCGGCGGCATCGACCTGTCGGTCGGCTCGGCAATGGGGCTGGCGGGGCTGGTGACGGCGCTCTGCTTTGACGCGGGCTTTTCAGGCGTAGCAAGTGTAGGTGCAGGCCTGGGGGTCGGCATGGCGTTCGGGCTGACCAACGGCCTGCTGATCACTGCAATCGGCCTGCCGCCCTTCATTGCAACACTCGGCACGCTCAGCATCGGGCGCGGCCTGATGTACATGATAACGCATGGCGTGCCGGTAACGCCCGACACCCCGAAGAGCTTTTCGGTCATCGGTCAGGGGTATGTCGGCCCGGTGCCGCTGCCCGTGGTGATCATGGTCGTGCTGATGGTGGCGTTTGCGCTGATCATGCAGCGAACCCGCTTCGGGCGGCACGTCTATGCAACGGGTGGCAATGAAAATGCGGCGCGGCTGAGCGGCGTAAAGACCAACCGGGTCAAGCTCATCGTCTATGTGCTGTCGTCCACCATCGCCTCGATTGCCGGGATCATTGCGTTTTCACGTTACCTTTCGGCCGAGCCCGCCTCGGGCTTCGGGTCCGAGCTTGACGTGATCGCCGCGGCCGCGATCGGCGGCGCCAGCCTTGCGGGAGGGGTTGGCAGTGTCACCGGAGCGGTGATCGGCGCGGCTCTGGTCGGGGTCATCGCCAACGGCGTCGTGCTGCTGAACATCAATACCTATGCGCAACAGGCGATTACCGGCGGCGTAATTCTGATCGCGGTGAGCCTGGATGTGCTTCGCAAGAAACTGACGGGAGGGAATGGCTGACAGGTAAGTTTTCGAGCGACGGAAAGACCAAGACAACGTTAACAGTCCCGGCTTCGAGAAGCACGGGCGAGGAGGAGAAACTGATGTTTAATGTCTTCAAAACAGCACGCGCCGTAATGGTCTCGATGGCGTTGGTCACCGGCGGGTCGGCAATGGCCCAGGACATCACCATTGCCGTGGTGCCGAAAGTGGCGGTTCCGTTCTTCGACGACTGCAACAAGGGCGCGGCGGCGGCAGCCACGGCACTGGGCGTGAATTACCAGTGGGTCGTGCCGCAAAACACCCAAGGCGCCACGCAAGTGAAGATCATCGAAGACCTGATCGCGCGCCACGTCACCGGTATCGCAATCTCGGTAAACGAGCCGAAGTCGGTTGAGGGGATCATCCAGCAGGCCATGGATGCAGGCATCAAGGTTGTGACCTTTGACAGCGACAGCGCCAACAGCGGCCGCAGCATGTATATCGGAACGATCAACCGGCAGGCTGGCGTGACGATGGGCAACTCGATGGCCGAAGCCATTGGCGGCACCGGCAAGATCGCGATCGTGACCGGGCAATTGGGTGCGTCGAACCTGAACGAGCGCATCGACGGCGTGAAGGAAGCGCTGGCCGCCTATCCGGGGATCGAGATCGTGGCGATCGAAGGCACCGAGGACGATCTGGCCAAGGCCGTGTCGGTCACCGAAGCGCTGTTGCGTGGCAACCCCGACCTGGCAGGCATCTTCGGGATGAGCCAGGTGGGTGGCCCCGCCGTTGCCAAGGTTCTGGCGCAAAAAGAGTTCGCCGACCGTAAAGGCGCGGTTAAAGTGTTCGCTTTCGACGATCTGCCCGACACCATCCAGGGCGTGAAAGACGGCTACATCAACGGCATCATGGTGCAGCGTCCGGTTACCATGGGTCGCCTCGCGGTCGAACATCTGGTGGCACAGATCCGTGGCGATGAAACCGTCAGCGCTGATGTCGACACCGGCGTGACCGTGGTCAATGCGGCCAACATCAACGACTACACCAAGTAAGTGGCTGAATCGGGGCGGCACCGCTGCGTGCCGCCCCCTTTGCACCCCCAGGCATCGAGGCCGTCATGACCCCCTTCCTTGAAATGCACGGCATCTCGAAAACCTTTCCGGGGGTGAAAGCTCTGAACCGTGTCGACCTGCAACTGCGTCGTGGCGAGGTGCATGTGCTGGCAGGCGAGAATGGTGCCGGCAAAAGCACGCTGATGAAGGTGATGACCGGCGTCTTCCGCGCCGATCCGGGTGGCGTGGTCAGGGTCGAAGGTGAGGAAATCGTGATCCGCGATCCGGTTCACGCCAGATCTTTGGGCATCAGCATCATTTATCAGGAGCTTGCGGTGGTCAACAACATGACCGTCGGCGAAAATATCTACCTTGCGCGCGAGCCGCTTGGCCGCTCCGGGCTGATCGACACCCGCAAGATGAAGGCCGACGCGAAAGCCGTGCTGGCCGAGCTGGACATGAACATCGACCCCGGCACCCGTGTCGGAGACCTGAGCATCGGGCAAAAGCAGATGGTCGAGATCGCGCGCGCAATCTCCTATCGCTCAAAGCTGATCATCATGGATGAGCCCACGGCATCGCTCAGCCACCACGAGGCATCGACGCTGATGCGGATGGTCAAGACCCTTGCCGCGCAGAATATCGGCGTCGTCTACATTTCGCACCGGCTGGACGAGATCTTCGAAGTCGCCGACCGGGTCAGTGTGCTGCGCGATGGCGTCACCGTTGACAGCCGGCCGATCGCCGAAATGACGCGCGAATTGCTGGTGCGCAAGATGGTCGACCGCGACCTGTCGCAACTGTTCGGCGAGCATCATTCACATGCCGGCAGCGAGGTGCTGCTGTCGGTGCGCGGCCTCGGCCTGAAACGCCCGACCGAGCAAGGCGCGCGGGTTTCGGATGTGTCGTTCGATCTGCACAGGGGCGAGGTGCTTGGCTTCTTCGGGCTGGTCGGATCGGGTCGCACCGAGGTCATGGAAATGATCTTCGGCAGCCGCGCCTATGTGGGCGAGATCAGAATCGACGGCAAGCAGACCCATATCCGCGCACCGTCCGATGCAATCAATCTGGGCATCGGCTTTGTTACTGAGGACCGCAAGGAACTGGGGCTGGTTCTGGGCATGACGGTGCGCGAGAACTTCAGCCTGACGCATCTGGAAGATTATTGCACGCTCGACGTGGTGAACCGCAAACGCGAGACCTCGCGCTGCTTGGCGTTCATTCACTCGCTCGGGATCAAGACACCTTCACCCGAGCAGAAGACGCTGAACCTGTCGGGCGGCAACCAGCAAAAGGTAGTCATTGCGAAATGGGTGGCGCGCCGCCCGCGCATTCTGATTGTCGACGAGCCAACACGCGGCATAGACATCGGCGCCAAAGCCGAGGTGCACACGCTGCTGAATAACCTCGCGAGCGAAGGTATCTCGATCATTGTGGTATCGTCCGATCTGCCCGAGGTTCTGGCAATCAGCGACCGCGTAGTTGTGCTGAAGGAAGGCCGCATCAGCGGCATCCTGCCCCGCGCTGACGCCACGCAGGAACGGGTGATGTTGGCCGCTACCGGCTGAGCCCGCACACATATTCAGAAGAAACGGAGACGAAACATGACCAAGCGCATCATCTTTACCGGTGGCACCGGCAAGGCTGGGCGGCACGCGGTGTCGCATCTGCTGGCCAAGGGCTATTCCATTCTCAATGTCGACCTGAAACCGCTCGACCAGCCCGGCGTCAACACGCTGATCACCGACATCACCGATTCCGGGCAAGTTTTCAACGCGTTGACCACGCATTTCGGGTTTGATGGTTATAACGACGGCGCACCACCGAAGGCCCCCGACGCGGTGGTGCATTTTGCGGCGATTCCGCGTGTGATGATCGAGCCCGACAACAAGACCTACGAGGTCAACGTGATGGGCACCTACAACGTGCTCGAAGCGGCGATGAAACTGGGCGTGCGCAAGGTGATCTTTGCCAGTTCGGAAACAACCTACGGTGTTTGTTTTGCCGAGGGCGATAAAGACTACCATTCCTTCCCGCTTGAGGAAGACTATGACAGCGACCCGATGGACAGCTATGGCGTCTCGAAAGTGGTCAACGAACGCACGGCGCGCGCCTTCGCGATGCGCTACGGCGCCGACATATACGCATTGCGCATCGGCAATGTGATCGAGCCACACGAATACGTCAATTTCCCCGGCTATCTGGACAATCCGATGAGCCGCAAGCGCAACGCATGGAGCTATATCGACGCCCGCGATCTGGGCGAGATCGTGCATCTCTGCCTGCAAAAAGACGGTCTTGGCTATCAGGTGTTCAACGCGGTGAACGACACCATCACCGCTGATCTGCCGACGCCGGAGTTTCTGGCGAAATACTGCCCGAACACGCCGATCACCCGCCCGCTGGGCGCGCATGAGGCGCCGCTGTCCAACCGCAAGATCCGCGAAGTGCTCGGTTTCAGGGAAGCGCATCCTTGGCGCAACTATGTGAAACGCTGAGCCTGTGACCGGGGGCGGCGCTCCCACCGGCCCCGGTCGCACCGTAAAACCCGTATACAGGCCACAACTCTCGTGGCATCAGACATTGCACATGCCAGCCGACCGGCCCGACTGAAAAAGGGAAAGTTCAGGTGACAAGGACCAAGCAGCGCTTGCCAGACAAGAAAAGCAAGATCACCGTGCGCGAGGTCGCGCTACGCGCGGAGGTCAGCGAATCCACGGTCTCGCGGATCATGCGCAATCAGGGGCTGGTGGCCGAGGAGACCCGCGCCAAGGTGATGGAAACGGTGCGCGCCATGGGCTATGTGCCCAACCGCATCGCCGGGTCGCTGGCGTCATTGCACTCGCATCTGGTGGGGGTGGTGATCCCGTCGCTTTCCAACATCGTGTTTCCAGAGGTGCTGCAGGGCATTCACGCCGGGCTGAAGGCGTCGAACCTGCAGGCGGTGATCAGCGTGACCGAATACGACATCGACCGTGAAGAGACGATGGTGCGTGGCCTTTTGGCCTGGCAACCGCTTGCGGTGCTGATCGCCGGGTTCGACCACACCGTCGCCACCCGGCGGATGCTGGACCAGAGCGGGGTGCGGGTGGTCGAGATGATGGATATCGACAGCTCGCCGATCGACATCGCGGTCGGCATGTCGCACCGGCGTGCGGGGCTGGCGGCCGGCCGGCACCTGATCGCGCGGGGTTACCGGCGTTTTGGCTATGTCGGGCACGACTGGAACGCCGACCGCCGCGCCCGGCTGCGCTATGACGGGCTTTGCGAGGCGCTGGCCGAGGCCGGGCTTTCGGTGGTGGCACATGCGATTGCCGACGGGCCAAGCTCGGTCGCAACCGGGCGCGAGCAGACAGCACAGTTGCGCGCCATGGCGCCGCAAGTGGACGTGGCAGTGTTCTCCAACGACGACATGGCGGTGGGGGGGGTATTTCACTGCATGGGCGCCGGTGTCGCGCTGCCCGGTGATCTGGCGATTTTCGGCTTCAACGGGCTGGAGCTCGGGCGCGAGCTGCCGCAGCCTCTGTCGACCATGCGCTCCAACCGCTTCCTGATCGGCCAGAGATCCATCGAGGCAATCTTGCAGACCCCCGACCGCCCGGACTCGCCGACGGTGATCGATACCGGGTTCGAGATATTTGAAGGCGCCACCGCCTGAACCGGCGCCAATGGCGAAAGGACCGAGACCATGCACCCAGCACTTGCCAAGGGCTCCGCCGCGGTTGTCACCGGCGGCGCATCGGGCATCGGCCTTGCCGCCGCGCGCCATCTGGCTCGGCTCGGTCTGCGGGTGGCGATCGCCGACCTGGGCGGCACGCGGCTTGACGCGGCGCGCGCGGCCCTGCTGGCCGACGGCGCGGCAGACGGCGATGTGATCGCGGTTGCGACCGATGTCGGCGACAGATCGCAGCTTGTGGCGCTGGCCGACATCGTGGCGCGGCGCTTTGGTGCGGTGAATGTGCTGATGAACAACGCCGGCATGCAGCCCGGAAGCACAATTTTCGATGCCGAGGCGAACTGGGACCGCATCCTTGAGGTCAACATGCTGGGCATCATCCGTGGCAGCCAGGTCTTTGCGCCCGCAATGATCGCCTCCGGCAAGCCGGGCCTGATCATCAACACCGGCTCCAAGCAGGGCATTACCACGCCGCCGGGCGATCCGGCCTACAACGTGTCGAAAGCCGGGGTGAAGGTCTTTACCGAGGCGCTGCAGCATCACCTGCGCAACCTGTCCGGCTGCCAGGTCGAGGCGCGGCTGTTCATTCCGGGGTTCGTGTTCACGCCGCTGACGGCGCATGGCCGCCCCGAAAAGCCGGCCGGTGCCTGGACCCCGGAAGAAACCGTGGAGTTCCTGTTCAACGCGGTGGACCGCCATGATTTCTACATTCTGTGTCCCGATAACGAGGTGGACCGCGCCACCGACGCCAGGCGCATCCTCTGGGCCGCAGGCGATATCGCCGAAAACCGCCCGCCGCTGTCGCGCTGGCACCCGGAATACGGCGATGCGTTCAAGGCTTCGCTGAAAGCCTGATCGTCCATGCAAAGGACCACGCCATGACCGGAACCTACCGCATCGCCGCAATCCCGGGCGACGGCATCGGCATTGAGGTGATCGACGCCGGATTGCAAGTGCTGCAGGCTCTGGCCGCGCGCAGCAACGCCTTTGGGCTGAACGTCACCCGGTTCGACTGGGGGTCCGAGCGCTACAAGCGCACCGGCGCGCTGATGCCCGCCGACGGCGCCGCCCAGTTGCGCGGCTTCGACGCGATCCTGTTTGGCGCGGTCGGCGCGCCCGATGTGCCCGACCATCTAACGCTCTGGGGTTTGCGCCTGGCGATCTGCCAGCCGCTCGATCAGTTCGCCAACGTCCGCCCGACGCGCATTCTGCCCGGCATCAGAAGCCCGCTGGCTGGGGTGGGGCCGGGCGATCTCGACTGGGTGATCGTGCGCGAAAACTCCGAGGGGGAATATGCGGGGCAAGGCGGACGCAGCCATCGCGGGCAGCCGCACGAGATTGCCACCGAAGTGGCAATTTTCACCCGTGCGGGGATCACCCGGATCATGCGCTATGCATTCGATCTGGCGCGCTCGCGGCCACGCAAGCAGCTGACCGTGGTTACCAAGTCGAACGCGCAGCGTTATGGGCTGGTGCTCTGGGACGAGATCGCCGCCGAAGTGGCGCGCGATTTCCCGGATGTGCACTGGGACAAGATGCTGGTCGATGCAATGACCGTGCGCATGGCGCTGAACCCGCGCTCGCTTGACACCATCGTCGCCACCAACCTGCATGCCGACATCCTGTCGGATCTGGCGGCGGCGCTGGCGGGGTCAATCGGCATCGCCCCGACCGCCAACCTGAACCCGACTGGCGCGGCGCCGGCGATGTTCGAACCGATCCATGGCTCGGCCTTCGATATCGCCGGCAAGGGCATCGCCAACCCGATCGCCACGTTCTGGACCGCCGCGATGATGCTCGATCATCTGGGCGAGGCGGGCGCTGCGGCGCAGCTGTTGCGCGCTGTCGAGAGCGTGACAGTGCAGCCTGCCATGCACACCCCCGATCTGGGCGGCACCGCGACCACGCTTCAGGTGACCAACGCGGTGATCGCAGCTATCGAGTCCGCTGACCGCTGACCGACCGGTGGCCAGTGGTGGTGGCGCAAAGCGGTCGGTGCTGCGCGGAAGATGGGTTGCTGGTGTCGCGCTGGCACAACCCGGAGAAGCCTGTTTTCCGATGGCTTCTGAGAAGGCTGAGCCTAGTTGGTCAGTCCCGGCGTCTGCTGGATCGGATCTGGGTTGACTCGTTTTGGCTCTGAAGTCCCGACCGTGCAGTTGTATTCATCGGGCGTGAGGCCGCCGAGCGTTTTGAGTCAGCGGGCGAAGTCGCATGCCGCAAAGACGTCAGCGAGGTGGGCGCGCAGTGGCTTTGTCGCGCAAATGCCGTGAAGGATTCACTTTTTGATTCCAGTCCGTTAGTCGCGGCGCATGACCAGACCGAAGCCCCCGAGGGTAGTGTCCGAGGACGCGGTGGATTTTTTCGCCGCGTTGGCCATCGAGGACGTCGGTTTATGGTGGAGTTTGCGGACTTCACCCACAGACCGAGGAGAACCCTGATGACCGAGATCGACCCAGGTAGCCGCCACTGGTCCGAGGCCCATGACGAGGCATACCCTTGATCGATTTGCTGCAAAAGCATGACGAGGGCAATTTTCTGCGCGCCGTGACCGAGGCCGTGCTGCAGACGCTGATGGAACATGACGTCGAGGGCATGATCGGCGCGGGCCGCGATGAACGCGGTGACGGCCGCCAGTCCTGCCGCAACGGCTACCGTGACCGCGAACTCAAGACCCGGATGGGGGCGTTGAACCTGCAGGTGCCGAAGCTGCGGACGGGATCATACTTCCCGGGCTTTCTGGAACCGCGCCGCACTTCGGAGAAGGCTCTGGTGGCCGTCATTCAAGAGGCATGGATTGGCGGGGTTTCGAGCCGCAAGGTGGATGACCGAGTGCAGGCAATGGCGGTGTCGGGCATCTCCAAGTGCACGGTGTCCAACCATTGCAAGGAATGAGCCATGGTGCGCCACCGGTTCAAGCAGCATGGCGAATGATGATCGGGTGCACGAGTTCCTCGACCGCCCGCTGACCGGTGAATGGCCCTATCTGTGGCTGGACGCGACTTATCTGAAGCTGCGCCAGGAAGGGCGGATCATCTCCGTCGCGGCGATAATCGCTTTGGCCGTGAACCCCGGCGGGCGGCGCGAGATCATCGGCCTGAGCGTCGGCCCGTCAGACGCCGAGACATTCTTGACCGAGTTCCTGCGCAGCCTCAAGGGGCGCGGGCTCGACGGCGTGAATCTGGTGATCTCGGACGCGCAAACCGACCTGAACGAGGACAGCATCCTGCGCCTGATCGGCGCGGTCCTCTTCGAGCAGAACGACGACTGGCAGAGCCAGCACCGCTATAAGATGGTCGAGGCCTTCGGCCAGAGCGACACCGCCCAGACCGACCCGCTTCTGGGTATAACCACACAGGCCGCCTGACCGATGATCCCAAATGGCCCTCCCGAAATTAACACCAGCTTGACGGACGCAACCCAAACCCGAGCGCGGAGGCCAATCAACCTTTCAAATCGGGGCCAAACAGACCATTCGCAGTGCCAGAGAAGGTCCGGCCGCAGTCCCGTCTCCTCCGCCATCATCCCTGTTGCGAACACGGACAGGCGCCCCGCGCGGCGCGGAAATAGTCGTGTTTTCAAAGGGCTTTGCCTCCCCCATCCGAACCTCTGAGACCTTGCGCCAGGCACGTTCCGGGCTCTGAACGGCTCTCCGTCTCTGTTCGGGCGAACCTCGCCAAATTCGGTTCGGTCGGAAATTCTTGCGTCTTTCCAATGGCCTGAGTTTCAACCCCGCCAAAACTTCTGGCCTTGTGTCAATCGCCCGCGAGGGGAACAGAGCCGCAACACACGAGAGGCGCAGCCGCTGGGTCCGCTGGCCGAATTGCGCGTAGCGGTGGCGGTGATTTGCCCGGGCAAACTCCGGAAAGCGTTGATGACAGAAGGACTTCCCGCCCGTAGCCTGGCGGAATGTCGAACGGGCCCTGGACGGATGAAGAGAACGATCTGATCGTCGCGGATTACTTCGCGATGCTGGTCGACGATCTCGCGGGGCAACCCTTGAACAAGGCGGCATCATATCGACAGCTTGCTGACCGGATCGGTCGTTCCGCGAAGGCAATCGAGTACAAGCACCAAAACATCAGCGCCGTGCTCAAGGCGCTTGGTGAGACATGGCTGACTGGCCTCGCGCCCGCATTCAACTTCCAGAACTTGCTTGAGGATGCCGTCCTGCGATGGATGAACTCGCATCCGGAGTGGGTTCTGCGGGCCCCCGAAAGCAGACCACCCACCGGCCTTTACGATGCGGCGCAGATCTGGATCGGGCCGCCGCCGACGCTGTCCAACGAGCCACCACCGCAGGAGCTGGACCTGATGTTGCGGATCGCCAGGAAGTCTGACGTGGCCGGCCGCGACGAGCGTAACCGCGCCCTCGGCCGTGCCGGCGAGGAACGCGTGCTGGCGCATGAGCGGTCGGCGCTGCGGTCGGCGGGGCGCGATGACCTGGCGCGCAAGGTCCGCTGGGTATCGGAGGAGGACGGGGACGGCGCGGGCTACGACATTGCCAGCTTCGCGCCGGATGGCCGGGCGCGGCCGATCGAGGTGAAGACGACAAACGGCTGGGAGCGCACGCCCTTCCACATCACGCGCAACGAACTGGCCGTGGCAGAGGAGCGCCGGTCTGAGTGGCGTCTGTTCCGGCTGTGGAATTTCTCACGCGAGCCGAAGGCGTTCGAGCTGCACCCGCCGCTCGATGCGCATGTCTCGCTGACCGCAACGACGTTTCAAGCGAGCTTTCACTGAGGCTCAGTCGAACACCCGCCCCGGCTGCTCGTCCCACGGCAGCGACGCAACGAAGCACAGGTCGTAGATGCTGATCGTGCTCGGCTCGCGGTGGACGACCAGCCGTTCAAGGACCTCGGGCGCGAGCCAGGCGAGGCGCAGGAGGCGGCTGACGTAGCGGTCCGAGAGGCCCAGCTCGGCGGCGAGATCGGCGAGCGTGGCGACCTCACCGCGTTCCAGCCGCTGCCGCCAGCCCCATGCGCGGCCAATGGCCCGCAGGAGGTGCGGATCCTGCCCGCGGCCCATGGCGGCCTCCACGTGCTTCGGCGGCAGGATCCGCGGGCGGCCGCCGCGGCGGCGGAGTTCGAGCGGAATGTGGACGCGCAGGGTCTCGGGCTCGGGCATCAGGCGACTTCCTTCCTCGGCGGGGCCGTCAGCGCGGCGATGGCGCCGAGGCCGTCATGGCGCAGGTCGATGGCGAGGCCGGCCTCGCTGACCGTGATGCGCGCGACCAGCAGTTGGACGATGCGCGCCTGCTCGGCCGGGATCAGCGCCTTCCAGAGGTCGTCGAACTGCGCCAGCGCGGCGACGACGGTGGTCTCGTCGAGGTCGGGGCGCTCCTTCCGGACTGCTCGCGCCGTGCGCGCCGCGACCTCCGGCGTGCGCAGCATGCGGCGGATTTCGCCGATCACCGCCTCCTCGACCATCGCGCCCGGCAGGCGCTGTGGCCCGCGCAGTTCGGCCGCCGGGCGTTTCCGGATCACGTCCATCGAGGTGTAGTAGCAGTAGCGCTTGCCCTTCCGTTTGGTGCGGTGGGGCGTCATGGCGGCGCCGGTCTCGGTGAAGATCAGCCCGCGCAGGAGCGCCGGTTGCGCCGTTCGCGCCACTGCCGCCCGGGCGACGCGGTTGTTGGCGATGACCTCGTGCACCTCGTCCCACAGCTTCTGGCCGATGATCGGCTTGTGCTCGCCGGGATAGACCTCATCCTTGTGCACGGCGAGACCGAGATAGACCTTGTTGTGCAGGAACTTCAGCAGGTAGCCGCGATCGAACACCGCGCCGCGCTTGGTGCGGATCCCGCGGGCGTGCAGTTTCTTCAGCACCTGCGCGGTGGAACTGGAGCGGGCATAGAGCCGGAAGATCGTCCGGACCTGTTCGGCCTCACCGCGCTCCTCGCCAGCGTCCCGGTGCGCAAGGCGCTGGGCCTGATGTTCGCCGCCCTCACCCTCGCCCTGTTCCTCCTCAACCTCCGCCGTGCTGGCGAGAGCGCTGGGCGGCTGGCTGAACGTCTCGAAACATCGGAGAAGATCAATGATGCCCAACGCCAGATGCTGGAGGCAGCGGCGCGCCGCCCCGCTGATCGCGATGCTCTCGCTCGGCGCCTGCGCGATGGGCGGTTCTGAAGGGGGCGCCGGGTCCTGTCCGCCGGTGGTGGACTACAGCCGAGACGAGCAGGCGCAGGCGGCGGTCGAGGTCGAGGCGTTGCCCGAAGCGGCGGCGGTCGTGGTCAGGATGCTTGCCGATTATGCGGTGATGCGCGCGCAGGCGCGGGCGTGCAGGTGAGGGGCAGGTCGGGCATGCGCACCGCAGGAAAGGCCTGGTGCCTCGACCGCGCGTTCATGCACCTCGCGCTTCACCGGTTAAGTTTCTCGCAGAGCCGCCGGGAAAGACATCATTCGCGCGCGTTTGTCATCGACAGCCACCTTGTCACCCTCGCTCACCGCGAAACTTTGCTGGGTCGCAATGGGAAATTGACGGCGAGAAGTGCTCAGACTGCTTCTCGTCGGGCTGGCACAGGTCAGCGCCGCAAGATGATTATCCCGGGCAACGGTTGCCACGCGCCGCGACGCGGCAGGTGCCGGTGCACGCATGCGTGGTCAGATGGCGACACTCGGCGCCAAACAGCCTCGCCACACTGCCGCGGGGCGCGGCGATGGCGATGGCGACGTCGGCGGCAACGGAAGTCGAGCCAGCGTTGCCCTGCATGCGCTGCGCCGCGGCGTCGGGCACGGGGCAAAAGGCGCGCGCTGGCCGCTACTCAATTGGAGCTGTCCAAAACGCCACTGATCGTGCTGGGTCGTTTGATCGGTCCACTGCGGAGGCATTCGCATCGCCGACAACAAGCTGACCGAACTCCGCAGTTGGGAAGAGGAGCCGCTGTCGGCGGAAAAGCGCCAACGAAAAAGCGCTGATTATGAGTTGAGTTAGCGGTTATTCACAAGGTCTAAACGCGGGTCGACGACCCCGACCAAAGATTCAGAGGATGAGGTGGCCGTCTTTTTCGAGTATAGTGCCGCTTGTGCCTCGCACAAACATGACCCCGCAACGGAACGGTTCTCGGGTTCGTGTGTTTTGTGTGCTGAATGGCGATTTTCTGCCGCGCCCAAGACTCAATCACGGTACGGCGACCGGGCTCGCATGGCGGCTCCGGGTTTGTCAACCGGAGTGTGCGAGGTCGCTGCGTGCTTCAGCAGTTATTTGCCACAGCACGGCCCACGGGAATGGGCAAAAAAACTTGGGGGTGATTATGAAATGGAGTGAAATTGAGACGAAATGGCGGGAAATGGCGCGTCGTACGCAGGCCCACTGGGAGGCCAACAGGGATTTCCCCAAACGCGATGCACCGCCTGCTTCGCCTCGCCGGCCAACCGAAATCGCTGCGAGCGGGCAGAAAGGCCTAGCCGTAAAAGCGCCGGTCGGAAGTGACGCTTCATCGCACGCGACGTTGGCCGAGTGACGAGAGTACGCCCGGTTTCCCATGCGCCCGATGACCCGAAATCCGCAAGGCGTTCCGGGGCCGGAACCGCACCTCGCGCTTCATTCCGGGCATGGCAACAACGCTTTCTCAGCGCGCTGCCGCAGAGCGGCGCCCGATCTCGACTCTGGTCTGATCTGACCCCGATCCGGGCAGAACTGTTCGGCGCCGAACGGCTTGAGCAACACGCCGAAGGTCTGGCGGCCGCGCAGATGATTGGCACCGGGCACGGGGGCAAAGCGGTTGCGGCCCAGTCCGCGCGAAGGGTCCAGCCGCTTATCCGACGGCTTCGGAACAACGCGGCGTGCATTCTCGATGCCTATCATCAAAGCGCTGCGGCGCTGGACGCGGGCCGGCGGGTTTCGCCCGCTGCGGAATGGCTTCTGGACAACTACCACCTTGTCGAGCAACAAACCCACCAGACCGATACCGATCTGCCCCCCGGATATTATCGCACGCTGCCCAAACTCTCAGGCGGGCCGTTTGCTGGTTATCCTCGGGTGTTCGAAATCGCCTGGGCCTATGTTGCGCACACCGACAGCCTTGTTGAAACCGCCACGCTGCGGCGGTTTCTTGCCGCATATCAACGTGTTCAACCACTGCTGATCGGCGAGCTGTGGGCGGTGGCAATCAGCCTGCGAATTGTACTTGTCGAAAACACCCGCAGGATTTCTGAACAGATCATCGAAGGCCAGCGTCTGCGCCGCGCCGCTGATGCCATCGCTGACAGGTTCATTGGGATGCACAGTCAGGACGTGCTGGAAATGCAGTTGGAGCTGGCCGCTTATGAAGGCGCGCCATTGTCGGAAATATGGGCAGCGGAACTGGCCAGAACGCTGCGCGGCTCCGACCCGGCTGAGACGCCGCTGTGCGGCTGGCTCGAAGATCGGCTGCGTCAGCAAGGCACCTCGTCGGATGCCGTCGTCGCACTGGGAATGCAGCGGCAAGGCGCTACGAACGTGACGATGCGCAACATCATCACCAGTTTGCGGTTGGTGTCGGAAATCGACTGGGCGGAGGTGTTCGAGGCGGTCAGCCTGGTCGATGAACGGCTTCAAAGTGGTGGCGGCGCAGTGTATTCCGAGATGGACTTTCCCACGCGCAACAGCTACCGAACGGCGATCGAGGGCTTCGCTCGCGGTTCGCGCCAAAGCGAAATCGCCGTGGCAGACCTGGCGAACGCGCTTGCCAGAGCTGCCAAAACCGGCGCAGAGGCCGAACCGGGTTACTACCTCATTGGTGAAGGACGGTCGGCGCTGCAACAGCGCATCGATTTTCGCACGCCGTGGCAGCTTGGCTTGCGCCGCGCGATGCATGGGCTGGGCATCGGCGGGTATGTTGGCCTGATTGTGGCAACTACGCTGGCTGTGCTGGCTTTGGCGCTATGGGGCATCTCGGGTGCGGGTGCGGCAGCGGGCGTGTTGGCGCTGCTGGCATTCTTGGGGTCTGTGCCGGTAAGCGCGGCGGCGACGGCCTGTGTGAACCTTGCGGTAACTCGCGCCGTCGGGCCAGCCGTGTTGCCAGGGATGGAACTCAAGCACGGCATTCCACCGCATCTGCGCACGCTGGTGGCCGTTCCTGTGCTGCTGACCGATACCGAAGATCTGGCGGTGCAGATCGAGCGGCTGGAGGTGCATCATCTGGCCAGTGCCTCGGGCGCGGTGCATTATGCGCTGG
>Ga0326597_10006500_pt1 | contig 15997 bp, 14 predicted proteins | sample RVTome_12_FD_203789 | JGI IMG/M metagenome (GOLD analysis project Ga0326597, IMG submission 203789) | Soil microbial communities from uranium-contaminated site in the Upper Colorado River Basin, Wyoming, United States - RVT100D185 | ecosystem: Environmental > Terrestrial > Soil > Contaminated >...
CGGGTTGTGCTCGCCGAACAATCCCGTACAGCAGGAGCACGTTGGCCATGTGCAGGGCAAGGTTGATGATCTGATTGGGCAGGGCCCACACTCCAAAGCCCTGATAGGTCAACCACATCCCGACACGAAGCAGCGGGCGATAGACCAAGCCGCCGGCACCAGCGTCTTGAAAGAAAAAGACGAGTGGATTGCTGGTCGCCGCGACGGAAGACAGATAGTTCATGTCGTCGCCGTTGGTGGGCGGGAACCGCAGCGCCACGGCGTACACCGCCACTCCGAGCACTGCCAACGAGGCGTAGGGCAGCAGCCGGTGTCTCGATCGGAACAATCGGTTCTCGGTTCGGAACAACAACTCTTCAGATCGGAAGAGGAGGTCGCGCGCCCGGGACCACAGATAGCGTGTGAAGGCCGCGTGCGACAGCATCACGAACGCGGCGAAGGCTGCCACCGCGATCGCCACTCCGTCGGCCGCTGTCACGAGCGCGTCGGCATAGGCGATCGATCCGCGACGGGTCGTGCGCCCCGCGCCGTCGAGAGCGAAGCGTGAGCGGTCGATGTAGTGGGTGTCTTCCACTGCCGGGTCCAGCACAAGGGCGCGAATGGCGTTCGGCGAGGGATCGACGAGGTCGTAGCGCCACGTCGACCCGGCCAGGCGCTCGCCGTCCGCCAGACGCAGTCGCGCCTCGAGCCTCTGGCGCTCGGATGCATCGACCGATGCCTGCCATCGGACATGCACCAGGGCCCCCGGGGGGCCTGCCACCGCGCGAGCGGCGACCGGTAGGCATGCGGCGGCGACTGCGCAGGCAAGCGCAGCCCACCGCGTGGAGCGCAGGCGAGTGCTGGGTTCCATGATTGCAGTGCGTGTGGCAGTGACGCGATCCTGCTGTAGGTCTCCCCGAATAGTTCTAGTTCTTTGTCCTCGCCCCATTCACGCCTAGAGCGTGACGACGCGGCGGAGCGGCGCTCGTGCCGGCCCGACAGATCGGGCACGGCCTGCGCTAGTGTAAGGCCCTTTGACAGAGGCAGTGCGCTCGGCGGGACCCGTACCTCGTCGCGATGAGCGACGGTGACCGTCCCCTGCGGTGTTACGACCAAACGACGAAATGCCTACGCGCCGACGCGCCGTCCGTCCAGCACCGAGCCTACAGCAAGACGACTCTCGCGGTTCAGGAGCGGCGGAAGGAGTCGACCAGTCGCTATTGAAGGTCCTGACTGCAGCCGAGCGCCCGGCAGCATGAAAGTCCTCAGACTGGCCCCGCTGTTTCTCCAGTCATCGGGAGGAAATGCTCGACGGTCGGGAACGGCTCGTAGAAGTGATGCAACAATTGCTTCCACTTCTGATATTCAGGCGAGCCACGAAAGCCCACCTCGTGACTGGCGACCGTGTCCCAATGGACGAGCAGCAGGAACCTGTGGTCATCCTCTACGCACCTTCGTAGCTCCAGACCGCAGAATCCCGGAGCGGCGGCGATGATGGGCTCGGCAGTCTTGAATGCGGCCCTGAACGACTCGGCCTGCCCCGGCTTTACGTTGACCACGGCCATTTCCAAGACGGGATAGTCAGTCGCGGTCACCGTTGTCCACCATGCTTCCGAGAACTGTTCTCATGAGGCTTCTGCACCGCGTGTTCGGTGTCATAGGGCCACTCGAAAGAGACCACGCGATTGCGAAAGATGTCGGAGCGAACCTCGGACACGGGGCGCACGAGTTGCACCTGAAGACCCAAGTGGTCCGAGAAGCTGGTTCCCTCGATGATGAACCCAAGCTTCAACTTCGCAATGATGACCGGTGTGTTGAGAACCGAGTGATGTGAATGAACAGTCGCCGCGCCATGCGACCTCGCACACTCCACAATGGCGCTCGCCAGCCGCGAATACAGTCCGAGGCGTCGATGGTTCGGCAGAACACCCGAATTGGCCATCCAGAACCTGTCAACGCGCTGAAAGAAGCCATAGGTCCAACCAACGAGCTGGTCGCCCGAGTAGGCACCAAAGCGAATCATGGGCGGCAAGAGCGCAGGGTCTATGGGACCGCTGGCTGACCGGTCTGCTCGAACCGCCGCTGCGAACTCCGCAGAGGGGCTCTCCAGTGGCGCAAAGACTTCACGCTGAATCCCCGTGAAGGCGGGCTCGGGGAATCTCTCAACGAAGCGAATCGAGACGGTGGCAGTTATAACAGTCACGTAGTAGCCCGACCAGCGGATTTCGGCCGAAGTTCTTCGAGGCCCGCAGCATAGCCCAGAACCGGCTCATCGTGAGGTCAGTGAGCCCGAGGAGCACGCCTTCCGTCCCGAGCATCGGATGGCCTCCGTCACGATGCGCAAGCCCGCAGTGTCACAATGGTCATATCGCACTTCAGAACTGCCTACAAAGCCTGAGGTTCAATGGTCAATCCGCAGAATGGCCAGCCCAAACGACGGCGAGGTGTCAGTGTGAACCGCAGAGCCACCCGCCGTCAGGTTCACCTCGTCCAACACAGAGCCATCTCCTTGAGGTCCAGTCGTAATCGTCACACGGACCAGCTCGTTTGCATGGTCGCTGATGCGCAGCCTCAGGCCGAACGAGTAGTGACCACCTTCATGCAGAAACTGAATCCCCACAACGTCACCGTCTGGTATGGGCGGAATCTCTCGACTCTCCCCGTTGGGAAAATCAATGCGGAGCGTGAGACGCGGTGGTCCCTGCGCGAACGAAGCGACAAGAAAGGCGAGGACAATCAGAGCGCCAATGACATGAGCTGACTTCTGCATCATCGGACATCCTGCCGCGGGTCATCCGACGGGGCCCTGCCCACCTCTATATTGGACACCGACCGAACCCCTTTGGTGTGTTCCGCTTCGGGGGCACGCCGCGTGATTCGTCAGGAGTGACCCACGATGCTCTCGCAGCAACGTTAGACTGGAGCGGACTTCTCCGCAGGGTGGCACACTACGTCTGGCCTCCCAGGAAACAACCCGCGCGGCTTTCGTCACCGCTCCCGTCACCTTTCGATAACGCGCCACAGAGCGACAAGTAGCGTCGGTGCAGGGACTTGCGCAGAACTCGCCAAGAAGGAATCTCACTAGGTCGAGGCGGCAGTCGAGCCTCAAGTAGTGACGCTCCGATTGACGCCCGAAGACGGCGTGATGTCACGCGGGAATGGGTCTGCTATAACTCAGTGGCTCGTTGATACGAAAGGCAGCAAACAACGATGATGCCGGTGGGCGAGGTTCCTATCAGGACGCTGGTCTTTCTGAACTGTGGGTGTTCCGGGGTCCGCGTCGGCCGACCGGATGGCCCTGTGGTCGTCGTTGTTGAGCGACCATGCCAGGAGTACTCCTCGGCCGGCCAGGTCTTCGCCAAGTCACTGGATAGGTGGGAGATGGTCAGCCCGTTGACTCAGGCGCGGGGTTCGTCAGAGCGATGATGGTGTCGCGGTCGTCTTGCGTCCCCCAGCCGAACATAGGCCGTTCCACATGGGTCGCTACTTGACCGGGCGCACCGTCATCCCATCCCCGACCTCAATCCACTCACCGTTGACGCGGACCATCACGTGTCCAGTCGGCTTTCCCGAGAGGTCCATGCCTTCGACACGAAAACCGATGTCGTCTCCTGAGAGAATCCGCGGCTCTGGAAACCGCGTCTGCGCCAGCGTGAGCGCTGCTATCGAGACGAGCACCAACGACGCGACCCAGAAGAGCATCAACCGCTTCATGCACACCTCCCTCGATGCCCGACCAGTTTCGATGTTGGTTTAGACGCCTTCGCGCTTGCCTTGGTCGCATTCGTGGCTGCGGGAACCTTGTTTCATCGAACGCCTTGAACGGTTGGAAGCTCGATACCGTGAATGGTCGTGCAAATCTTGGAGATTGGGTGCGCTCGACCGCTACCGGCCGAGGGGTCGCGACGTCAGCGGTACGGCAACTTCACGAATGGGCCATCGAGCATTACGAACCTGATTCGGTTGGAGGTCGTGGTGGCGGCAGGCAATGACGCGAGTCAGTGGGTGGCCGAGAAGGCTGGCGCTTGTCGTGAGGGAACACTGCTCAAGCGCCTCTTGTTGCATGGCGTGGCGCATGACGCGGTGATGTTCTCTCTGACGCGGTGACGCTGGCAAGGACGGGGAAGCATCGTCCGGCTGTGGTGACACTCTACTCGCTTCGCTTCAACAGCGCGCCTTCACCGGAGCCCTCTGACGGTGAGCAGCTTCGTCTTCCTGCGTCCGGAGTGGAACACTGTTTACGACTCGGCGCGAAGGGCTGAACGACTGGTCCAGCCCGACCCACGGTCCTCCTGCTTCTACGCCCGTCGCACCTTGGAACTGGCCGTATCGCGGCCGTATCAGGACCACCTGAGTGCCCTCATCCACGAGCCCACCTTCCGCGAGACGGTTGGTAGTGCTGTCTTCAGCAAGACGCGGGTCATCAAAGACCTCGGCAATCTCGCGGTACATAGCCCCCTGGTCGAAGCATCACAAGGCGCTTTGTCGTGGCGCGACTGGCAGGCTGTCCGCGACGGAGTCCACCGACGAAACGCGGTGGCTCATGACGGTGAGCTGTTCGACAGCCACACCTGTTTGGCCGATATCACTCGCATCGAGCTTGCGTGGGGTGTTATCGACGCCGCCTAGCTCCACTTCGACTCGGCGTGTCCGACGAAATTGCAGCCGACTCGTCAGCAGGTTCGACGCCGCTCCCTTCCGCATCGTGCTCGTCAGGATTCGGCAGCGACGATGGCGGGTCGCTCGCTGGGAATGACTCCGCAATCGTTTCATCAAGAGCCGCTTCTCGAATGCGACGTTCTTCGTCGGGCGTGTGATTGTGACCGTCCGCCATGGCTTCCTCCCTCAGGACCATGCTACCAATACGCCCAATTCGAGCCGCCGAAAACCCTCGCTAAATCCTGCTCGCTTTGACCGCTCCGTTTTCCACGCGCTCTGCCACGCGAACGCCCTGCCACGCGGCCTGCCACGCGGAAATCGACGGTCTCGGAAGGCGGGTGACGGATTGGGACGGAAGACCTATCTGATATGTTCGGAATGAATCTGAATCTGATGGTGCGCCCGGCAGGACTCGAACCTGCGACCTACGGATTCGAAGTCCGGCGCTCTATCCAGCTGAGCTACGGGCGCGAGGCCGCCATGATATCACTGGGCGTTCGCGGGAGGATCTCCCCAAGTCGCGAGGCTATCCGCGGTGGCCTCGGCTCGGCCGGTCGAATCGTGCGCCCTTCGACTTGGCCGATGGCTGGGCGGACTTCATGACCGCGCGGAGGTTGGCGCCCTTCGACTTTCGTAACAGCGCCCAGAGGTCACCCACCGCCTCGAGACGTTCCGCGAAATTCCTGATCGTGAAATCTCGCGGCGTTACGCCATCGTCGACTTCCTCCCACGTGACTGGCGCAGAGACGCCCGCGAAGTCGGTGGCGCGTGCGCTGTAGACGCTGGCGAGCGTCTTGCCGTGACCGTTCTGCAGGTAGTCCACATACACGCGTGCCCCCCTGGCCTTGATCGAGCGTTCGATCGTGGCGGCCTTCGGGTGTTTGGTCGACACGATCGTCGCGATGATTTGACAGAACAGCAGACCGGCCTCGTAGGGTGTGTCGGAGGGCATCGGCACGTAGATGTGCAGCCCACCCGCTCCAGACAGCTTCGGGAACGCCGGCACGTTCAGGCTGTCCAGTTCCTCACGTACCCATCGCGCCACGTCGAGCACGCGGCGAAACGGAACGTCGTCTGGCGGGTCGAGGTCGATGACGGCGTGGTCCATCGTCGCGTCCGACTGGACTCTCGACAGCCACGGGTCTTGCGAGATGGACGCGAGCTGCACGGTGTACAAGAGCGTCGTCAGCGATCCGCCGACGATACGCGGCACCGATTCGTGGTCGTCGCTGACAAGCTCGATGCGCACGCCGCGGGGATACACATCCGGGGCCCGTTGCTGGTAGAACGGCTTCGCATCCACGCCGTTCGGGAATCGTTTCATCACCAGCGGGCGATCGGCAAGCGCCGGCAAAATGTAGGGCGCCACTTGGATGTAGTGTCGAAACAGGTCACCCTTGGTGTGCTTCGCCTTCGGCCAGAACACTTTACCCAGGTTGCTCACTTCCAGGCGGTCGCCCGAAGGCAGGTGCAGCGTACCGCCACCACCGTTGTGCTCCAGGGCATCGACCTGGTCCAGCAGCCTCTCGATCGCTCCCTTGCCTGGTCCCAGGCGAGACACGCGTGCGACCGCTCGAACCGAATCCGACGAGGACACGCGTGCGGTACGCGCGAGCACGTCGGGTTCGCGCCGGACGCGGGTCACCGTCGCATCGTCGCGGAGCCCGATGTAGGTGGGGTGTCGCAAATGTCCGTCCGTGGTCCATTCGGTGAACTTGACATCAGCCATGAGCGCCGGTCGTACCCAGTGTGCCGGCTCGTTGGTGCGGGGTACCGGTGAGAATGGACAGGTCGTGGACTCGAGCGCGGCCAGTCGAGTCCAGACGCGCTGGAGTTCGGCGTCGCTGAATCCGGAGCCGACGTGACCGATCGGCTTCAAGACGTTCTTTTCGTCGTACACGCCGAGGATGAGAGATCCGAAGCACGTGCGCGATCCGCGAGGCTCGGTCCAGCCGCCGACAACACACGTTTGCCGGCGTTCGAGCTTGAGCTTGCGCCAGTCTGGCGATCGACGACCCGAGGCGTACGTCGAATCGAGCCGCTTCGCAATGAGGCCTTCCCATCCTTCGGCGACGGCCCGCGCCTGCAGGGCGCGGCCGTCGCCCACCACCTGCTCGCTGAGGCGCAGCCGGGGATCCCTGATGTCAGCAAAGAGCGCTTCGAGGCGACGGCGCCGCTCCCGCAGCGGCTCGGTACGCACGTCCTGATCACCGTCGCGCAGGAGGTCGAACGCGATGAACGCCGTTGGTGCGCCCTCAGTCCCGTCGCCCCGAGATGTCCGGGGTGCTGTACCGTCTCCCAGGGGCTGTGTCTTTCGCGGCCGCGATCGGGCAAGGTGCTGGAGGTGCATCCGGCTCTGCAGATGCTGGAAGCTCACCGGATGCCCGCGCTCGTCGAGGGCGACGATCTCGCCGTCGAGGATCACGGGATGGGTGAGTCCAAGGCCCCACGCTTCGAGTCGATCCGCCACGTCTGAGAACTGGTCGGTCTTGTCGTTGCCGAGCCGCGACCACAGTCGCACGGGCGGATCGCAGGCTGGATCGACCAGCGCGATCGCGCGGATGCCGTCGTACTTGCGCTCGTAGGCGAGAGTGGCAGACGTCAGCGGGGCGGTCGTCGTCGTGGCCAGCATCGGCCGCACCGACGCCGGATCGTCGCGCCACATGCGGCTATCGTTGTAAGTCGAACGTCAAAAGTCAAAGCCGGAGGGTCCGGAGGTCATGCCTTCCGCCGGTCGTCGGGCGTCGGTGCCGGATCATTCGGAACTGGACAGCGGTACCGGAGACGTAGAAAGCTAGAGGCGCTGGCGGGAGTGTCTGGAGGGACTGGCCATGAGGTCGATCGGAATCGCAGTGATGGCGTGCGGCATCTTCGTGGCTGGTGTCACGGCGCAGACGCCGATGCGCGCAGGGCGCTGGGAGGTCACGCTGCAGATGCAGATGCCGGGCATGGCGATGCCGGCGATTACCAGCCTGGAGTGTGTCACGAACGAGCAACTCAAGGATCCCGCAAAGGCGCTTCCGAGTGCGTCGCCCGGCTGCACGATGTCGGACTACAAGGCTGAGGGTGGCAAGGTGACATGGGCGATCTCGTGCGCGGAGATGACCGGCACGGGCGAGATCCTTGTGACCGGTGACACGTACGAAGGCCAGGTGACAGTCAGCGCACCGACGCCGATGGCGATGAAGATGTCTGGGAAGCGTGTGGGCGACTGCCCTCCGGAGTGACCGCGGGTGTGACACTCGGCGGTCTCGGCCGGGCTCGACGTGTCCGGCTGGATCGCGCAGTTCGACGAGGGATTATCGACAATGAGTTTCTGTGAGCACTGTGCGGGCCAGCGTTTCGACCGAGCCCGAATCCTGCGGGTGCTGCGCGAGGCACGCCAGAAGCTGCGCCGCGCAGACGAGTCGGGAACCGCGGACCAGGCGCTGGCCTCGGTGCTGGAGGCCGTGCGAACCATGGACGTTCCGCACCTCGAGCGCCTCGACGAAATGGGCGACGACGAGGTCGTGCATTGAGGGCCTCCGGTGTCAATGAGGATCTCGCCCAGCCGATCGCGTGGAGCGGTCGGATCGATCGACCCGAGACACGCATGCGTCGGTCTCAGTACGGTACATCGATGAGGCGGTCGCTAGTGCGCATGTCCTGTTCGAGCAGTTCGAGCAGCGCGCTGGCGACGGGCCCGGGCCGACCGTCGCCAATCGGACGCCCATCCCACTCGACCACCGAAGCCACTTTGATCGAGCTGCCAAGTAGCAGCATCTCGCGCGCGCTGCGCGCCTCGGCCGCGGGAATGTCGCACACTTCCACGCCTGTGAGGAGCCCCTGGCCGACGAGCGATGAGGCCATTTCCAGGAGCCGCAGCGATGTGCATCCGGGCAGGACCTGGTGGAACCGGGGATGTCTCAGGATGCCATCGGTCGTGACGAACGCGACATTCATGTTCGAACTCTCCCCGACGTGTCCGGCCTCGTCGATGAAGACGCCGTTGTCGGCGTGCGCCTCCTTGGCCTCCATCTGCATCAGGACGTTGGGCAGGTAGTTGGTCGCCTTCGTGACCGCGTAGAACGCCGGCTTGATGGGGTAGGTTGTCGTCACCACCTTGAGACCTTCGGTGTACCACCGCTCGGGGTACGACGGCCCCGAGAACACCATGACGAAGAAGCCGGGCTGCGCGCCCGCTGCGGGCGTCAGCTCGAAACTGCCTGGCCCGGACGAGAGCCAGTACCGGATAGAGCCATCGCGACATCGGCTGGCGGCCACGGTGCCGATGATGATCTCGCGCATCTCGTGCCGCGAACCTGGCAAGGCGAGTCGGGACCGCTCCGCAGACCCGAGAAACCGGTCCAGGTGCGCTTCGAGATCGTAGATGCGTCCGCCCACGAGACCCGCGGTGTCGAAGATTCCGTGTCCCCGATGCACCATGTGGTCGTCGAAGGGGATCACCATCAGCGATGGCTCGGTGACGACACCTCCGAGCTGACTGGAGTAGAACGCGTAGTACTTGACCGGTTGCCGTGCACGCAACTGCCCGAGCGCGGCGAGCACATCGTCGGCGCTGAGCGTTCGGAAGAGATTCGAAGGTAGAGCCATGCCGTTCACTCTAGCGCGGATGGGGTCGGTTGTGGTTGTCCGGCGCCAGGCCCTCCGCACGCCCTTCTGATCGTCCAGACGCGGTTCGAGGAGGTGCGGCACGCGTGGCGACGAACTGAGCAACAGTGCCTGACCTTGCCAATCGAGGCGAAGATCAGGCTAGTTCCGTAGAGGTTTGTCCCATGTCCGGTGAGCGCCGAATCGTCGCTCCGAGCGGGGCGGCGATTCGATGGCTGGATTCCCCAGGCGTCTCCGGCGGTCGTGGAGACACTGTGGAGACAGGTGTCGGTCAGTCGGGGAAGGCGAGTGGCTCGAGCGACTTGAATGGGGTGGGTGACGGGTATCGAACCCGCGACATCCGGATCCACAATCCGGCGCTCTACCCCTGAGCTACACCCACCGTGCGTGGAGAACACTCAAGTCTAGCACGCGCTCGTCGCTCTCTCGCGGGGTGCGTCCTCGCCCGTGAAAGTGTGACAATCATCACTCCATGCAGAAGCCATTGAATCACCCCACAGTCTTTCACCCCAGTACCCACGCCGAGTGGCGGGCCGACAAGATGGGCAAGAGCACCGTGTACCAGTCGCCCCGATTGCTGGTGGGCCTGAACGCGTTCGAACCCGGACAGTCGCACGATCTGCATGCCCATGAGGGCATGGACAAGGTGTATCAGGTGATCGAGGGGGAAGGTCAGTTCCTGTTGGAGGGGCGCGAACTGCCGATGAAGGCGGGAGACATGCTTGCCGTTCCGCCTGGGGAGCCGCACGGAGTTCGGAATACGGGCACAGGGCGGCTGCTCGTGCTTGTCATACTCGCCCCCGCCCCGTAGACCGCCGCTCTCCCTCTGTCATGGACCGCCGCGCAGGTTGAAGCCTGCGCTCTACGTGCGCCGTGGGCCGTCGTCGCACGCGCACGAGCCTGCGCGTGACAGGTGTGGTGCCGGGTTCGGCGCCGCCGACGTGTCTACGCGAGGCGACCGGTTTCAGCTTCGAGCAGCGACCATGCCCTGGTCCCGAGGGTCTTCTTCCATGCGGCGTAGACGCTCGAGAGCTGCGCGCGGAAAGGCGCCGTCTCGACGTCGTTGATCAGCAGACCATGGCTTGCCAGCGCGGCCCGCGCGCCATCGTTGGCCATCTGCTGATCCTGCCGCTGCAGGCGAACAGCTCGCGCGATGTGGCGCTCGATCACCGCCTGAATGTCGGTGGGAATCGTGTTCCACGCTGCCTGGTTCGCCATCATGTTGAAGCCCGACCACATGTGGTTGGTCATGCTCACGTATTGCATGACCTCGTAGTGCTTGAAGAGATTCATGTACGCGAGCGGGTTCTCCTGCGCGTCCACAGATCCGCTCTTGAGCGCAGCATAGATATCGCTGCTGTTGACCGTCGCCGGCTCTGCCCCAAAGGCCCTGACCATGTCGTCGAACATCCTGCCGTCGGGTACCCGCACCTTCAGGCCCACCAGATCAGCGGGTACCCGGATCGGTTTCGTCCGGCAGCCCATCTGCCGCATGCCGTTGTCGAACGCACCCACCGGAAAGCCGACGATACCCTTGGCCGCCATTTCCTCTCTGAGATACAACCCGAGCGGGCCGTCCAGTGTCCTGTGCGCATGGTCGGCTGATCGGAAGGCGAACGGCACCTGTTGGATGTTGGCGACAGGCACGACGTTGGCGAGGATGCCGCCCATCAAGGTGAAGAACTGTATTTCACCGGAGACGAGCATCTTCAGTGCCGCTGGATCGCTGCCGGGGTGCTTGTTGTTCTGGGGGAAGACTTCGGTTTCGACGCGCCCGGCGGTTTCCTCGCGAATGGCCGCCCACATGTCGGCGATGCGTCTGTGGGTTGGGCTGTCAGCGGGCTGATTGTGGTATTGACTGAACCGGTAATCTGCGGCTCGCTGGGCGCGGGTCAGGACCGTGAGCGATCCGACCGCCGTTGCCGTGAGAAAGGTCCGACGGGTGACGGGTGTGGGCTGCTGCATAATTTGTGCTCCTCGCTGACAACAGGTACTTTACTCTGACATGGCCATGACCGAGCCCGTTCGCGCCACCGCTGCCTGTGTTGACTTCATCACCCGCGCTCGATGGCAGAGCGTGTCGCCCGAGGTGGCGACGCTCGCCAAACGATGCGTTACCGACGGACTCGGCGTCATCCTCGCCGGATCCACGACTCGAGGCAGCGTGATTCTGCGCGACCAGATCCGGCGAAGTGACGGAGGCTCGGAGGCCACGGTCTTTGCGCGAGAAGTGTTTCGCACGTCAGCGGGGGCGGCCGGCCTGCTCAACGGCGCCAGCGGCCACGCGATGGACTGGGACGATACGCAGCTCTCCACGACCGCGGACCGGATCTTCGGTCTGCTCACGCATCCCACCGTCCCCCCGCTGGCCGCAGCGCTCGCGGTTGGGGAGCGCCTGCGTGCGTCGGGCGAGCAGTTTCTCGAAGCGTTTCTCATCGGCTTCGAGGTGGAGTGCAAGATCTCCGAAGCGATTCACCCGAATCACTACAAGAAGGGATTCCATTCCTCTGGCACGGTCGGAACGTTTGGCGCCGCGGTCGCCGCCGCCAAGCTGCTGCGCCTTGATGCCGACGCGACGGCGCACACGCTCGCCATCGCGGCGAGCATGGCCTCCGGCATTCGCGTGAACTTCGGCACGATGACGAAGCCGTTACACGTCGGGCGTGCTGCGCAAAACGGCATCATGGCTGCGGAACTGGCGGCGGGAGGTTTTACCGGCGGTCGCGACGGCCTCGATGGGCCCTGGGGGTTCTTCCGGGTCTTCAGTTTCGACGAGGGCTTCGACCCGGTTCGCATCATCGGGAAGCTGGGAAACCCGTACACGATCGTGAACCCGGGCGTCTCGATCAAGCCGTATCCCTGCGGGGTCCTTGGGCATCCGAGCATGGATGCGATGCGGGCGCTCGTTGTCACGCACGACGTGCAGCCGGCGCAGATTCGGGCCATCCGGCTGCGGGCTGGTTCGAATATCCTGAACCCGTTGCGCTACACGATCGCGCAGAGTGAACTCGAGGCCAAGTTCTGCCCGGCGTTCATGCTGTCGGCGATCGCGCTTCGGCGCAAGGCCGGCATTCACGAGTTCACCGACGATTTCGTCCGGAGCCAGCCGGTACAGGAGATGATGGGCCGCTGCGACACGATTCTGGACAAGGAGATCGAAGGTCGAGGCTTCGAGAAGATTCGGAGCACGGTGGAGGTGGATCTGGTGGACGGCCGTACGCTCGTGCAGGAGGCGGATGAACGTTATCGCGGCGGTCCGGACCGTCCATTTACCCGCGAGGAGCTTCACGGCAAGTTCACCGAGTGCGCGGAACTCGTGCTCCCGGTCGACGCGATCGCCGAAGCGCTGCGGATGGTGGAGTCGCTGGAGCAGATGAGCGATATCACGACCCTAGTCCAGGTGCTCGCCACGCGCGCCTCCCAGACGACGGCGGCTGGCGCCCGATGAGTCTCGCCTGGATCTCGGTCGCGGCGCTCGTCCTCGCGGTCACGCTGAGTTGCACGACGACCATCAACGTGGGCGTGTTGTCGATGTCGCTGGCGTTGCTGGTCGGTGTGGTGCTCGGCGGCATGACGCCGCGGGAGGTGCTCGAAGGGTTTCCGACCGAGCTCTTCATCACGCTGGTCAGCGTGACGCTGCTGTTCAGCATCGCCACTCGGAACGGCACGTTGGCCCGCGTGACCGCGCAGGCGGTCCGTGTCTGTCGCGGGCAGGCCGGCCTGTTGCCAATCATGTTCTTTCTGGTCGGGTTCGTGATCGCCACCATTGGCGCCGGCGCCACGCCGGCCAGCGCACTGCTCGCGCCACCGGCGATGGCGGTCGCGGCGCGTGCTGGTATTCCGCTGTTCCTGATGGCGATCATGGCGGGCAACGGCGCGCTCGCCGGAACACTGTCGCCGTTCGCGCCGACCGGGATTGTCGCGCATGGCGTGATGGACAGGATCGGGTTGGGCGGGGTGGAGTGGCAGACGTTCGCTTTCAACGCCCTGGCTCACGCGCTCGTTGGGTTCGGCGGGTTTCTGCTGTTCGGTGGCTGGAAGTTGTTCATCAGACGCGATGGGGTGGTCCTGGCTGCCGAGCCGGACGTAGAGGCGATGGAGACGCATCACTGGATCACCATCGCGGGTATCGTGGGGCTCATTGTCGCGGCCGCGGGCTTCGGGGTGAACGTCGGGATGGCGGCGCTCGTGATCGCCACCGTGCTCATCCTGCTGCGCACGGTCGATGAGCAGAAGGCTATCGTGCACATGCCGTGGGGTGTGATTCTCATGGTCACCGGCGTGACGGTGCTGATTTCGCTGCTCGAGGCGACCGAGGGCATGGAGCTCTTTACGACCGGTCTGGCGTATGTCTCAACCCCTGCCTCGGTAGCGCCGGTGGCGGCGTTCGGCGCGGGTGTTGTCTCGGTGTACAGCAGTACCTCCGGTGTGGTGCTCCCTGCGTTTCTGCCCATGGTGCCGGCTCTTGCCGAACGGGTGGGTGGGATTGAGCCGTTGAACATTGCGTGGGCGGTGAATGTGGGCGCGAGCCTCGTGGATCTCTCCTCGTTGTCGACGGTCGGTGCGCTTTTCATGGCCGGGGCGCCGGTTGGTTCTGATACCCGGGCGCTGTTCAACCAGTTGCTGGCCTGGGGCTTCTCGATGTCCGTGGTTGGCGGGGCGCTTGGCTGGATGTTCTTCAGCTAGAAACGTGGTTGAATCGGCGGCAACGCAGGCACTGACAATGATTTGACAGGGGTAGCGGGCTGCTCTATAAGCACATGAGGGTGATCGAACCAGCGCGCGCCGAGGCCGGTGCGGCCGCTCGGTAACAGTGGAGGAATCGATGAGACGTACATGGAAACCGTTGGCGGTCGCTGTCGTCATGGCGCTTACCGGCGCATCGATCGCGGTGAAGGCGCAGCAGCCGGTGGCCGACATGATCTTGACCGGTGGCAAAATCATCACCGTAGACAACACGTTTTCGATCGCCCAGGCCGTGGCAATCCGTGGCGCCCGGATCATGGCCGTCGGCACCAACCAGCAGATCACTGCCCTGGCGGGTCCCAACACGAGACGGATCGATCTCAGGGGCCGCTCGGTGATGCCGGGGTTCATCGACAATCACGCGCACTTCCAGGAAGAAGGCGCTTACTGGACGCTTGAAACCCGTCTCGACGGCATTCTCACGCGCAAGGAGGCGTTGGCCAAGATTCAGGCGCGGGCCAAAGAGCGTGGCCCGGGTCAGTGGGTCTTCACACTCGGTGGCTGGGCCCCCGACCAGTTTGTCGACGACCCACGGCCGTTCACTCGTGACGAGCTCGACAAGTACGCGCCGGACAACCCCGTGTTCTTGCAGTTCACCCGCGAACAGTATTACCTGAACAGCAAGGCCATCGAAGCCACCGGCATGGAAGCAATGACCGACGCCGAGATCCATCGTGACGCCAACGGTCGCGCGACCGGTATCGTGGACGGCGATCGGGTTGGTGGCAGACTCCGGAACGCATCCGGTGTGTTGGAAAACATTCCAACGGACATCTTCGAGTCGAGCAGCACGCAGATGCTCAGGGATTTCGCCATGGCGGGTCTCACCGCGTCGGCCGGCAGCTGCCCGTTCGAGGACGAGTACCGGGAGGCCCAGAGCCAAGGACGATTGCGGGGGATGCGGTTCTTCTGTTTCCGCACCTCCACCGGCCGCGGTCGCACCACCGAGCAGGCCATCGCCGACATGCCGAACCTCAAGTACTACGACGGTGACGAGTGGCAGGATCACGCCCAGTGGGGCGAGCGTTTTGTCGGGGTGACTGACAACGTCTACGACACCGAGCCCAGTGTGCCGCAGGAGACCTTCGATGAATGGGGCCGCATGGCCAAGGCCGCTGCGATGGCGGGCATTCCAGCGCAGATCCACACGACGCAGGAATGGACCATCGAGGCCCAACTCCGCCAGGTCGAGGCGTTTGCGAAGGAAGTGCCCGTGCGGGGCAAGCGGTGGGGCTTCATGCACATGGAGCAGGTGACGCCGGGCCAGCTCGAACGTCTTCGCAACTTGAGCATGTATGTCGCCATCAACCCGCGCGGTGTCATTTCAGGCGCGTCGTTCGTGCGCCGCTTCGGCGAGCGCGGGTATGCCATGCCGAACCTGAAGGCCCTCCAGGACAGCGGCATCCTGTGGGGCATTGGCACCGATGCGTTCGAGGTCAACCAGTACCGTCCGTTCACGACGCTGGGATGGGCGGTGACAGGCAAGACCATCGGCGCTGGGGCCGGTCAGGTCGTGATGAAGTTTCCGATCAGCCGCGAAGACGCACTTGTGGCGCACACCCGCAGCAACGCGTTCATCCTCAACCGAGAGAACGATCTGGGTTCCATTGCTCCGGGCAAGCTCGCGGACCTCTTCGTAACCGACCGCGACTACCTCACGGTTCCCGAAGGCGAGATCTATTCCCTCAAGTCGGTCCTGACGATCGTCGGCGGGCAGATCGTGTACGACGCCGAGGCGCCGGCGACGCGTTAGCCCGCGTCGCTCGGTTTCGATTCATCGCGGGCGGGTCGACATCGTGTCGGCTCGCCCGTTGTTGTGAGAGCGCCCGCCGCCGCCGGCGAGCGGAGACAGCGCTGGTCGAGCAGGACCGGAATCTCGGCGCGGCTGGCGGCGGAGGGTCCGCGCGGCCTAGCAGCCCGTGGTGAAAGTGAGTCATTTAAGGATCGACACGATCGATCCCTCGTCCTACACTGCCAGCCATGGCGATGGGTACCCGACAGA
>Ga0326597_10006501_pt1 | contig 15996 bp, 16 predicted proteins | sample RVTome_12_FD_203789 | JGI IMG/M metagenome (GOLD analysis project Ga0326597, IMG submission 203789) | Soil microbial communities from uranium-contaminated site in the Upper Colorado River Basin, Wyoming, United States - RVT100D185 | ecosystem: Environmental > Terrestrial > Soil > Contaminated >...
GATCCACCACGAAGAGCCACGCCACGAGGGGAGGCAGCCCGTTGCAGAGGAGCAGGGCCAGCCACCGGCGCCGACCGAGCAACAGGCGCCACGTGAGCGACGCGAGCGAGAACTCCACCCTCAGGGTCACGACTCCACCAGGTAGTTGAAAACACTCTCGAGCGACTCGTCCGCGGGAATCACCTCGCGAAGGCCGACGTCGTGCTCCTTCGCCACGCGCGGCAGCGCGGTGGCGAAGGCGCCCCTGTCCGCGGCCCTCACCACCATGTGACCATCGTCCAGCTGGACACCCGACACGGATGCCTCTGCCATGAGCGCCGTCGCCAGTCGCCGATTATCGGTCGCGGTGACCGTAAACGTGTGCGGCCGGTCGGTCATGAGTCGTCGGATTTCGCGGAAGTTTCCCGAGGCGGCCAACCGGCCCGACACGACCACCAGCACCTCCTCGGCGAGGTGGTGGAGCTCCTCCAGGATGTGCGTGCTGAACACGATCACTCGCCCTCTCGCGGCATCGTCCCGTAGGAGGTCGATCATCTTGAGGCGCTGCGTCGGGTCCATTCCGTTGAACGGCTCGTCCAGAAGGAGCACGGACGGGTCGTGCACGAGCGCGCCCGCCACCTTGATCCTCTGGCGCATCCCTTTGGAGTACGTCCCGATCCGCTCGTCCTGACGGTCGATCAGGTCTACCGCCGAAATGGCCTGGTCGGTGGCGGCATCGGCGAAGGGGAGCTCGTGGAGAATCGCGTTCAACCGGACGAACTCCCTTCCGGTCAAGAACGGGTACAGATCCTCACGCTCCGGCACGATGCCGACGTCCCGGTAGATCCGCGGGTTCCTCCAGGACGTCTCGCCGTTCACCTCTACGTCGCCCGACGACGGCCGCAGGAAGCCCGCGATCAGCCTCAGCAGAGTGGTCTTGCCGGCCCCGTTGGGTCCCAGCAGGCCCGTCACCCCAGGACCGAGGTCGAAGGAAATGTCGTTCACGGCCACGACGTTGCCGTACCACTTCGAGACATTGCGTACGAGAATGCGCGCGGCCGCGTCGCGGTAGGGGCCGCTCATGTAGCGACCTTCGCGTATCGCGCCACCAATAAGCTCACCCCCGCGAGCGTGTACAGGAGGCAGGCCATTCCGAAGCGCCACCCGGGCACATCGGGGCCGAGGTATTGGCTCAGCGCCTGCCCCGTCCCGAAGATCCAATCGGCGAATCCCCCCAGCGCGATGAACGGGTCCACGAGGTCCATCCAGCTCACCCAGGTCGCGTTGATCGAATCGGTAAGGATCTCGGCCAAGACCCTCGAGATCATGAAGTAGCCGAGCACCGCGGCGGCGGCGAGGCTTCGCCGAGGCGTGAGCGATGCGATCGCGGCGGACACGGTTCCCATCATGAGAGCCATGACGAGCGAGGAGCCCAGAATCGGCGCCAGCGCGTGCGCTTCGTCGAGGAATGCAGCCCACAGGTCTGTCGTCGAGAAGACGTGGCCGGCGAAGAGGATCAGAAGGGGCGTGACGGTCAGAAACAGGACTCCCGTGACCAGGGCCAGGACCTTCGCCAACACGTAGTCCCCGCGGTGCAGGGCCCGAGCGAAGTACAGGACCAGGGTGTGCGTACGCTGGTCGGCGCTCATGAGCTCGGGTGCGCGCGATGCGCAGAAGAACGCGAACACGATCGAGACGTTGATGAAGTAGTTCGAGTACGTGAACAGCTCCACCATTCCATCGGTGTAGGCCGTCGCTAGCGCCTGGAATGCCGCAGGGAGGATGGCCGCAGCGCCCAGCACCAGCGGGATCAGGCCGGCCCGCAACCCCCGACCGATCGCGAACACCGTCCCCAGGCCGTGCACGAACAGGGACCAGATCGCGTACGGCCGCCCCAGGCGGGCGCCATCGTAATGCTGATACCCGATATCGTAGATCGTGCCGGTGTCGGTCCGGGCCGGCTCGGTCACGACGGCCCCCGCGCAGCGGTCCCGGACGGCACGAGCGGAGCCCGATCTGCGGAAGCCCTGAAGAGATCCTGAAGCTGACGGCGGGTACGCTGGAGTCTGATGAGGGGAAGCTCCAGCTCGGTCACGCCGTCACGCACGAGGTCATACGCGTTCGATTCGTCCAACAGGGGCACCAAGAGCCCGCCCTTGCCATCGTCTTCCGCGTCCAGCCCCGCCCTGGCGAGCCACGCGCGCAGCCGGTCGGTCCCGTAGTCGACCTGCACCGCGAGCGCCGCCGTCTGCTCCGTGAAGACACCGATCCGCGCCGATCGAACGAGGCGGCCCCCGTCGATCGCGATGAGGTGGTCGCATACCCGCTCGATCTCACCCAACAAGTGCGAGGAAACGAGCACGCTGATGCCGAACTGGCTGCCCGTGCGGCGAATAAGCTCCAGCATCTGATCGCGACCCCCGGGGTCGAGGCCGTTCGTCGGCTCATCGAGCAGGAGCAAACGAGGATCGTGCACGAGGGCCTGGGCCAACTTCACCCTCTGCTTCATGCCCGTGGAGTAGCCGTCCATCGTACGGTAGCGGGCCTCGTAGAGCCCCACGTGCCGAAGCATCTCGGCCGCCCGCTCCCGCGCCGAAGAGCGCGGGAGGCCCGACATGCGAGCCATGTGCGTGATGAAATCGGCGGCGCTTATGTCGGTGGGCAGACAGTCGTGCTCGGGGAGATAGCCGATACGCTGACGCACCTCGATCGGGTCGGCCGAGGGATCCAGACCGAGCACCGTCGCACGCCCGGACGTGGGCCGTAGAAGCCCCAACAGGACCTTGATGAAGGTGCTCTTCCCCGCCCCGTTCGCCCCCACCAGACCGACGAGCCCCGGCTCCAGCTCCAGCGTGAGGTCGTCCAGCGCGAGCACCCCCCCCGGGTACCTCATGGTCAACTGGTCGGCGCTCAGGAGCTGCACTCTTCCTCCCATCGATGAGAAGCCCCGAGCCCGATGCAAGAAATCCGGAGGGAAATCGAAGCTGGCGAAGGGACTCGAACCCCCAACCTGCTGATTACAAATCAGCTGCTCTACCAGTTGAGCTACGCCAGCGACCCGTGCTGGAAGTGTAACTCGGCGTTTTTTCCACGGTCAACGAAGCTCGGACGCAACGCTCATGGCCTGAACCAGCGTAGGACGAGGCCGAAGGCGACGGACACGGCGCAAAATGCCAGCCAAGCAGACCGTCGGGGCCGCCCGCTGGCCGCCGCCTGCGGGCCCTCGGGACCCCCGTCGTCAGGCGTGCGCACGATGCCCCCAGGCGTGAGGTCGTAGGTCCAGGCCAGAACCACGGCGAGAGGGAAGCCGAGGACGAGGGCACCCATCACTACCCGGTTGATGTCTTGGACCAGACCGTATCGAAGCACTAGGAACCACGCCGTCTCCAATGCCGCGAAGCCCACCGAAAGATACGTCACCACCGTGCGTGTCACGCGTCGGCGACGAAGTCGCTGCCATACGCTTGGCTGGGGTTGTTCGATTTTTCGCATCGTCGTCCGCCTCAGCCGACCACTTTCCAGCGGGTTCCGGCGGGACCGTCCTCCAGGACGATGCCCTTGTCCGCGAGCTCACCCCGGATCGCGTCCGCCCGCGCGTAGTCCCTGGCGGCGCGTGCGTCGGTACGCTCGATGATCTTCCGCTCGACCCACGCGGACACGTCGTCGCCGATCGTACGAGCCGCCCGGGCCACCTCGAGGAGGCCCAGTACCTGGTCCATCCGGCGCAGCGCGTCGAGCACCGCGGCTCGATCCGATTCGAGTATCGCCGGGTGGGCGTCGAGCACACCGTTCACCTTCGCCACCATCGTGAAGAGCGCCGCCAAGGCGTCCGCCGTGTTGAGGTCGTTGTCCATGGCGGAGCGGAAAGCATCCACGGCCGCCTCGGCCAGCTCCGGAAGGCTCGTGGGCTCCGAGCCCTCGGCCGCCCGAGCGCCCTCGACCCTCGACTCGAAGTCCACGAGGCGTTGCACGGCATTGCGCGACGCGTCCAGTCCCGCCCGCGTGAAGTTCAGGTCACCGCGGTAGTGAGCCGAGATCAATTGATGCCGGATCGACGCCGGGTCGTATCCCTCGCCCAGCAGCTGCCGTACGGTGATGTAGTTGCCGAGGGACTTCGACATCTTCCTGCCCTCGAGCTGCAGGTGCTTGCCGTGTAGCCAGTAGCGGACGAACTGCTTCCCCGTCGACGCTTCGGATTGGGCGATCTCGTTCTCGTGATGGGGGAAAATCAGGTCCTCTCCGCCGAGGTGCATGTCGAGCGTATCGCCCAGTTCGCTCAGGCTCATGACGGAGCACTCCAGGTGCCACCCGGGGCGCCCACGGCCCCAGGGCGAGTCCCACGCGGCCCCGGCCTTCTCGTCGGGCTCGCTCGCCGCCTTCCAGAGTGCGAAGTCGCGGGCGTCCTCCTTCTCGTACTCGTCCTGCGCCACGCGGGCGCCCGGGCGGAGAGACGACGTGTCGATCCCCTTCAGCCGGCCGTAGGCCTCGAAGCTGGCGACCGAGAAGTAGACCGCCCCGTCCTCGGCCCGGTAGGCATGACCCGACTCCACCAACCCGGCCACGAAATCGACCATCTTCCCGATGTACTGCGTGGCCCTCGGATAGCAGTCCGCGGGCCGGATGCCCAGCGTGGCGGAGTCTTCGAAGAAGGCCTCTCCGAAGGGTCGCGTGAAGTCGCCGACGCTCATGTCGGCCGCGACCGCCCCGGCTATCGTCTTGTCGTCGACGTCCGTGAGGTTCATCACGAACCTGACTTGGTAGCCGCTCGTCTCCAGGTACCGATGCACGGTGTCGAAGAACAGGAAGGTCCTGAAGTTCCCGATGTGCGCATGGTCGTAGATGGTCGGACCACACGCATAAACGCGAACGGACCCGCCCTCGATGGGCACGAACGGACCCACGGTCCGGGTCTGCGTGTTATAGACGTTGAGCGTCATCGAGTCGGTGCCTTTCGGGATCGGTGGCCCTACGCCGGACTCCGTTCGGCCCCGCCTACCTCGGCGAGCACTGCCCGCAACGCCGATGCGGGATCCTGCGCCCGGGTGATGGGTCTGCCGACGACCAGATAGTCGGCGCCGGACGTCACGGCGTGAGCGGGCGTAGCTACCCGCTTCTGGTCCTGGCGGTCCGCGCCCTCCGGTCGGATTCCTGGGACGACGAGCAGGAACCCGTCTCCTGCCCAGCTGCGGACGCGTGCCGCCTCCGAGGCCCCCGCCACGACTCCGTCGGCCCCCGCATCTCGCGCGATCTCGGCCAGTCGGAGCACCTCCTCCGACACCGACTCGACCGTTCGACCCCATGACGCCCCGAGGTCGTCGGATGCCATCGAGGTCAGCACGGTCACGGCCAGCAGGCGAGTGTCGGCGCGCAACGCGCCGCGCGCGGCTTCGATCATCTCGGCTCCGCCCGACGCGTGCACGGTCAGGAGGTCGACTCCGAGCTCCGAGACACCCTTCGCGGCCCTCATCACGGTATTCGGAATGTCGTGCAGCTTGAGGTCCAGGAAGACTCGCTTCCCGCGCTCCGCGAGCTTCGTCACCGCCCGCGGTCCGACCCACGTGTAGAGCTCGAGTCCGACCTTGTAGAAGTCGGCGTCGTCGCCCAACACCTCGACGATACCGAGCGCCTCGTCGAGCGAGCGCGTGTCGAGCGCGACGATCACCTCAGGTGGCGCTCTCATGCCTCCCCGGGGCGCACAAGCTCGTCCCACGCGGCCACACCTCGGCGTCGCCCCCAGCGCTCGAGGCCCCGCGCCAGGCGGAGGCCCGCACGGGGATCGGCGAACGAGGCCGTGCCCACTTGGACGAGCGCCGCGCCCGCGCGCGCATACGCGACGGCATCCGCGGGCGCGAAGACGCCGCCCACGCCGAGGAGCGGGAGCGAGGTGTGGGTGCGCGCCTCCGCGACCGCACGCAGCCCGAGGGGTCGAAGCGCGGGCCCGCTCATTCCTCCGGATCCGGCCCCCAGCTCGGCTGCTCCATCCGTTCTCAGAAGGAGTCCCGGGACGGTATTCACGAGCGTCAGCGCGTCGGCCCCGGCGTCGGTCGCACGCGCCACGGTGGTCGCGAGACACGGGTCGTTGGGGGCGAGCTTCGCGACCAGCGTCCTTTGCGTGCGGGCCCGGCAGCCGGAGACGATCTCCGCAACCGCGTCCGGATCCAAGGCGAAGGGTGGACCATCCCGCTTCGCGTCGTTCGGGCACGACAGGTTGACCTCGAAGCCGAGGAACCCTTCCGCGTCGTCCAGCCCTTCGACGAGTTGAAAGAATTCGCCGACGGTATGGCCCGCGAGGCTCAGAAGCACGTGCGCGTGCCTCACGTTGGACGCGATCCACGGCAACTTCTCGCGGCGAGTCGCCCCGAGGCCAGGGTTCGCCAGCCCGACCGAATTCAGCATCCCACCCGCGAACTCCGCGACTCGCGGTGCGGCGTTCCCGAGGCGGGGCTCGACCGTGACCGACTTCGTCACGAAGCCTCCGAGCCGATCCACGTCGATCACGTCCTCGAGCTCCATTCCGAAACCACAGGTTCCCGCCGCCAGCAGGACGGGGTTCTGAAACAGCACCCCGAAGAGCTCGGTGGCCAATCTCACCGCGCCGCGATCTCGCTCAGCCGCACTCTCAGTTCCTCCTCCAAGACGTCGAGACCCGTCACCCAGCCTCCCCATGCGGCCTGAACGTAAGGGCTGTCCCGGTGGGCCTCCAGGCGTCCGCTCAACCAGGACCGATCATCTCGGTCCGTCGCGACGTCCAGGGCTGCGAGCAGCGCCTTGGGCGCCCACGGGTCGGATGGGTCCGTGTCCGCGTACGCGAGGAACAGGCCGCGGGCCAGGACCGGCGCGTCGAGCCGGTCACGGGCCAGCTCGGCCGCCGCGAACCACCCGAGTGGGTCATCCAGCCCGATGCCGGAATAGCGGTCCAAGTCATCGACGGACTCCAACAGCTCAACCACCCTGGGATCGTCGCCGACGGGCAGCAGGATGGGCACCACGGACTGCGCTTCGTTGAGGTCCCGCGTGCGATCCAGGCGCCACTTGGAGAGAAGGAGGCGCGCCTGAACGACCGCCTCACCGCGACCGCGTGCGACTCGCCACGCTCGATCGTCGGCGGCAACTGTGTCACCGGCGAGGTGGAAAAGCGTGGCCTGTTGGAGCCCAAGCCTGCTTCGCGCCGCGCCATCCCAAGCGGACGAATCCACGTCCCCCAGCATTGTAGCGGCCACGGACGGACTCCACTGCGCGGCGGCGGCGGAGACGAGCGCCGAAATCGTATCGAGCCGGTCGCCCGCCGTGCTGTCCAGCAGCAAGCGCGCCAGCGAGGACCGAGCGCGCTCGAGGTCTTTGTGTCGAACGCCCGACCGGAGTCGCTCGACGCCGGCCTCGACGGCCACGCCCGGCTCAGCCGCCGCGGCCTGGTCCAGGTCGTCCCACCCTGCGGCAGTGTTCCCCTCACCGAGGCGCAGGCGCCCACGGAGCAGATGGGCTTCTCCCAGCGCGCGTCCCGTCACACCGACCGAAAAGGCCTCCTCAAGGAGGATGAGTGCGCCGCGCTCGTCCCCCATGCGGGCGGAAGCGAGTGCCTGATAGACCAGGACCTGGGGCCGGAGCGCGGGCTCCCTGGTGAGGGAAGCGGCCTGGGCGAGCGCGGCCCGGGCTTCACGTGCCTGGTCGACTCGGAGTTGCGCCCGACCCAAGAGGAAGAGGGCCTGCGCCGCCATCTCACCGGTTTGGCGGCCACGATAAGCATCGGCCGTCTTGCGAATGACGTCCCGGTAGCGCTCTTCCGCGAGAGAGTCGCGGCCCTCCCGACGGAGTCCCTCCGCCTCCTCGTAGAGGCGCTCCGAATTGTAGAGCGTGTTGTAGTAAGCGCACCCGGACACCACCACGACGCCCAACACCGCGGCGCCGAGCCGGTTCACTGTTCGCTCCCGCTCCCGGGTGGGTAGCGCTCGAAGAACCGAACGACGGAACGCGCCAGGGCGCCCGCTGCCTCGGCCTGGAACGAAGCTTGGCCGAGAAGTCGGCTCTCCTCGGAGTTCGAGAGGTAGCCGATCTCGACGAGCACGGACGGCATCAGGGCGTTCGTGAGGACGGCGAGCACGCCTTGCTTCACCCCGCGATTCGGGCCGGGGTGGAATACGTCGAGTTCCTCTTGCGCCATCTCCGCGAGCAATGCCGACCAGTGCTGGTTGTCGAGGTTGCGCAGCTCCCGGAAGATGAAGCTGAGGTCAGGGTCGTCGTTCAGGTCGATGCTCTGACTCTGCAGTCTGATCGGCGCGTTCTCGATGGCGGACACCCGCCGCTCATGCTCGGTCCGCGCTTCCGAAAGGAAGTACGTCTCGAACCCGCGCGTCGAGCGCTGGTCGGGAAAAGAGTTCCCGTGGATCGAAACGAAGAGTCCCAGGCGATCGCCCAAGAGATTCGTGGCGATCTCGCCCCTGTCCCACAGGTCGACGAACGTGTCGTCGTCTCTGGTGAGGTGGACCTCCATCCTGGGCTCACGGCTGAGGGCCTTGGCCAATTCCAGAGCAATCCCGAGCGCGACGTCCTTCTCCCGGATGCCGCCGACTCCCAGCGCCCCCGGATCGGCGCCCCCGTGTCCGGCGTCGATCACCACGACACGAACGCCATCGTAGTCGGACAGGACGGGAGCTTCTTGGACTTCGGCACGTGCCTGCGGGCTGCCCAGATTCCCGGCGTGTAGCAACGACCTCCCGCCGTCGAACTCGTACAGGTCCGGAAGGCGCCGGGGCAGGAAGTCGGCCAGCAGCTGCAGCGGAACGAAGACGCTGCCGCCGTCACGATAGGGGGCATCGGCCAATTGGAGCGCGATGTCGTCCCACCTGAAGAACGGCGAGCCGACGCTCAAAGAGATGGTGATCTCGCCCGAGATGGATACGGTGACCGCGTCACGCTCCTCGGCGACCGTCCAGCCCAAGTCCTCGAACAACGAGAGCGGCACGGCGGCGTACCCTCTCGTGAGGGCGATCGTGACGCGCGCCACTTCGCCACCGGGACGCTCGACGCTCAACTCCGGGGACTGCTGCCCGTGGGCGCCCGACGCGGCGAGCAGAAAGGCCGCGACCGTCAGGCGAAGCGACCTCAATGCGCCTCCATGGCCCGCTGGGCCTCCCGGTCCTGCTCCCGCCTCTTCAGGGCCTCCCGCTTGTCGTGCAGCTTTCTGCCCCGTGCGACCCCAAGCGTGACCTTGGCGTACCCCCGCGAGAAATAGATCTCGAGCGGGACCAGCGTGAGTCCCTTCTCATCGACCTTTGCGGCCAGATGGCGGATCTCCTTGCGGTTCAGGAGCAGGCGTCGCGCGCGCACCGGATCGACGTTGGCGCGATTGGCCTGCTCGTACGGGCTGATGTGCAGGCTATGTAACCACACCTCCCGGCGCTCCACTCGGGCGAATGCGTCCTGAAAAGAGACATGGCCGGCCCTCATCGACTTCACCTCGGGACCCCTCAGCTCCATCCCGGCCTCGACGGTTTCCAGTATATCGAACTCGTGCCGGGCCTTGCGATTCCTGGCCACCACCTTGCGCCCCTCGTCCTTGCTCAAGAAGCCTCGCGAACGGAGTACACGTGGGCCACCTCACCGCCAACGATAAACACTAGGGCCCCATAATAGATCCAGAGGAGGACGAGGCCGGCGGTAGCCAGATTCCCGAGGGTCGACGCGTAGTTGGCAAGCTCGGTCACGTACAAGGCGAATCCGAACTTCAGGAGCTCGTGCGCGAGTCCGCTGACGCTCGCCGCGATCATCGTCGTCTTCCAGGGCGTTCGCACCCGGGGCAGGTAGCGGTAGATGACCAGAAAGAGCGTCCATGTAGACGCGAACGCGATCACCGCTCCGAGGAGACGCTCCGCGAACGAGACCGTCGGGCCTCCCAGACCGAAGATCTCGACCCCGAACTGCACGGCGGTAGCGACCACCACCGTAACGCCGATATTGAGCGTGACGAGCACGACTCCGATGAGCACGGCGACGATGTCGAACGCCTTTCCGTGGAGGACTCCCCGTCTGAGATCGGTCTCGAAGACCGTCGTGAGCGCACTGCGTAGTGTGCCGGAGAGGCGCGTCGCAAGCCACACGAAGATGACGGACCCCGCGACCGTGAGGCCCGTCCGGTTCGACATGACCTCGCTGACGAGCGACTCCAGTACGCGCGCGAGGTCCTCACCGGTCGCACCCTGAGGAAGATTGCGCGCGAACATCGCCACGACCTCCTGAGCGGGATCGTCGAAGCGGGCGCTCAGTACGAAGCCGGTGAGTCCAATCCCCAACGCCAGGAACGGCACGATCGCGAAGAGGACACCCCACGCGATCGCGGCCGCCAAGAGGAACGCGTCGTCGCGCTCGAACTTCCTCCAAAAGCGGCCGGCAAGCCGGTGGGGGCTCATCGGCGCCCCGGGGGCCTGAGGAAGCGCCGCGAAGGGCGAAGTGTCCCCTGCGGCATGCTCAGGCGGATCCTTCGACCCGAGGATTCGGTCCGTCGGGGTTCAGTCGCCGGACGCCTCGTCCTCGCCGGCATCGGCCGCGATGGTCTCGCGGGCGGCCTGAACGCCTGCACGGTAGGCCGCCTTCGAGCGCTGAAGCTTGCGCTCGAGATCGCTGCGTGCGTCGGTGGCGGCGGATCGGCCCGCGGTGACCGCCTCTTTGACGTCCTCGAAACGCGTCTGGACTCCGTCGCGCACGCCCTCGAGGCGCTCCTCGAGTTGGCGCTGCGCCTCCCTGACGCGCTCCTCGGCCGCGGTTCTCAGCTTGCGGGCCTGCTCCTTCAGATCCTCCTGCGTCTCGGCGCCCGACTTGGGGGCGAACAGGAGTGCCAGCCCGGCCCCGACGAGGACTCCGAGCACAAAGGAGCCCACGCCACCGCCGCTGTCACGCTGGATGACGATGTAGGGAGCTTCGTCCTGATCTCGCATCATTTCTCCATCGACTCCGGGAGTCGAAAACGACAGTCTGGATCGAACTTAACCGGCGCGCCGCCGCGTCACCACCACACACCTGTCAGAGGATCCAGCGCGGGTCCGGGTCAGGCAGGTCGGGTCGGTCCACACCCTCGCGTCCCATGAGTCCATACGTCAATCGCTTGCTCAACTCCACGCCGGGTTGATCCAAAGGATCCACGCCGTAGAGTGCGCCGGCGTAGACCGTGGCCACCTGCAGGAGCATCAGCAGCTGACCCAGCGTGCTCTCCTCGACCGCCGGCATGAAGAACGTCGCGTTGGGTCGCCCCTCGAGCCGGAGGGCCTCGGCCGTCGCCCGGCGCTCCGTGTTGATCAACTCACCCAGCGAATGGCCTCCGAGGTACGCGAGCTCCTTGATCTCGGGGTGACGTTGGGGAATCACGGAGTCCGGGCCGTGATCGGTCACCTCGATGAAGACGACGACCTTGTCGCTCGGTCCTTCCATGAGCAATTGGAGGAACGAATGCTGGTCCGTGGCGCCCACGGCGGCCACGGGAGTCGGGCCCGTCGCCGTGGGCTCACCGCCGATGGTTCGGGCTTTCCCCAGACTCTCCGCCCAAAGCTGCTGGAACCACAAGGCCACCGATCGGAGGCGATCCGAGTAAGGCATCAGCACGTGGATGGGACGGCGCTGAACGCGATCGGCGTGATGAAGCAGCGCGGCGAGCACCCCGGCCGGGTTCTCGGACAGCCGCCCGCTGCGGCACCTCTCCTCCATCGCCGCCGCCCCCGAGAGCAGGGCCGTCAAGTCGACACCACATACCGCCGCAGGCAGGAGGCCCACGGGGGACAGAACCGAGAAGCGTCCACCGACGTTCTCCGGAACCGGGAGCATGGGGATGTCCTCGGCCTCTCCGATTCTGCGTAGAGCCCCCGAGGTCGGGTCTGTCGTGAAGAGGAAGTGACCCCGCGCGGCCTCGGCACCTACCACAGCATCGACGCGCTCACGGATGAGCAGATACTGCGCCATGGTCTCTGCGGTCGCGCCCGACTTGCTGACCACGTTGTAGAGGGTCCTGGCCGGGTCGACCCGCTCGAAGAGACCGCTCATGGTGTACGGATCGGGATTGTCCACGACGTGAAGGCGCGGGAAGTGATCACGCTCTTCGTCCGTCCGGTCGTTCCAGAACGGCCCCAGTAGGGCATCCCGGAGAGCCTTCGCGCCCAGTCCGGAGCCGCCGATCCCGAGCACGACCAGGTCCTCGAACCACTGCCCGTACCCCTCGGCGAGGGTCCGTACCTGCTCGGCCGTCTCGCTGGCGTAGGGTAGATCGAGGAAACCCAGCACCCCGCTGGACCGTTGAGCCTCGACGGCGGCATGGGCTTCGCCGAAGGCTTCCGACATCGCGCCGTCGAAGGTCCCGGGCTCGACGCCGCCCTCCAGGGCCGGCGCCATCATGTTGCCGAAGTCGAACTGAATAGGTTCCATCAATCGACCTCCACCTCGAGTCCATCGAACGCGGCGAAGACGCCTCCGGGAAGGCGCTCCTCGAGCTCCACCTGGCGGACCCGGTGAGTCAAATGGGTCAGATACGTACGACCGGCACCCACCGCGCGCGCCGCCTCGATCGCCTCTTCGATGTTGAAGTGAGAGGCGTGCGGCCTGCCGAACCAGAGCGCGTTCAGCACGAGCACATCCACTCCGCGCAAGATAGCCATCGCGGCGGGAGGGAGGGTCTTCGCGTCGGTCACGTACCCGAGTCCACCCACTCGGAATCCGTACACGGTACAATCGCCATGCGGCACCTGCACGGGCATGAAGGACTCGCCGAGAATCTCCACGGGTTGTTCCGCCGAGAACTCGTGGAGGTGAATCTGGGGCTTCGAGCTCCCCTGCGGTGGCCGGACCGCGTCGTCGAAGATGTACTGGAAATGGTGCTCGAGCACGCCACGGTACTCGGAGGGGACGTAAGCCTGCATATCGCCGCGGCGGACAGTGAAGATCCGCACGTCGTCGATTCCATGGACGTGATCGGCGTGGACGTGCGTGAACCAGACGGCATCGATCGTGTCGATGCCGGAGGCGAGCAGCTGTAGGCGAAGCTCGGGGGGGGTGTCTACGAGGAGACGTCCCGCCGGGGTCTCCACCACGGCGCCGTGCCGCGTCCTCCTGTCCCTCGGATCGGTCGACTTGCATGTATCGCAGTCGCACCCCACCACCGGAACGCCGAACGACGTGCCGGTGCCGAGGAACGTGAGCTTCATGACCTAAAGACGCTCGAGTCGCATGGTGTTCGTGGTCCCGGACTCATGGAACGGAACGCCGGCAGTGACGACGATGGACGCACCACGCTCGCCGGCCCCGCTCGCGATGACGCGCTCGCGTCCGAAGTGCGTGAGCGCCTCATACGACACCTCGACACCCGACGCGTGCGCCGGCTGCACGCCCCAGACGGCGGCGAGCTGACAATAGGTCGCTCGCTCCGTGGTGACCGCGAACACGGGCACGGACGGACGATACGATGACACGAGACGCGCGGAAAAGCCGGATCGCGTGATGACGATGATGGCCGGCGCCCCAACCTGTCTCGCCGCCTCCACGGTGGCGGACGCCACGGCATGCTCGCGCGGCGACGCCCCGCGCCGCGACTTCGGCCCAGGCCTGGTCAGGTATCGGGGCCCCCGCTCCAGAAAGCCGCTCCGCTCGATCTCTGTGCCGATGCGAACGAGAGCGTTCAGCGCCTCGAGCGGGAACTCGCCAACGGCGGTCTCGCCCGAGAGCATGACGGCGTCGGTGCCATCCAAGATCGCGTTGGCCACGTCGGACACCTCTGCCCGCGTGGGCCGCGCGTGCTCGATCATCGACTCGAGCATCTGCGTCGCGGTGATGACCGGGCGACCGTAGTAGTTCGCCAGCTGAATGATCCGCTTCTGCGCCAAGGGCACGCGCTCGAAGGGCAGCTCCACCCCGAGGTCGCCCCGGGCCACCATGACCGCGTCCGTCTCGGCCATGATCTCCTCGACGGCCTGCAGCGCTTGGACCTTCTCGATCTTCGCGACCACCAGAGCCCTCTTTCCGACGCGACGCTTCAGGTCCGTAACGTCCTCCGGCCGACGCACGAAGGAGAGGCCGATGTACTCGACGCTCTGTGCGAGCGCGAAGTCGAGGTCGACGAGGTCCTTCTCCGTGAGCGACGGAGCCTTGACCGCGACCGTGGGGAGATTGATGCCCTTGCGCCTCTTGAGGAAACCACCGCGGACGACCTGAAGTAGCGCACGGTCTCCCTCCACACCCACGCACGTGAGCTCGAGGAGCCCGTCGTCCATGAGCACGGTGTCCCCGGCCCCCAGCTCATGGGCGAGCTCGGCGTAAGTGGTCGGAATCTCGCCGGGTCGGGCCGAGGCCTCCGGCGCCATGACTACCGTGCTGCCCACGGCCAGCTCGACGGGATGGGACAGCTCTCCGACCCGGATCTTGGGTCCGGCGAGATCGACGAGAACGGCGACCGGACGGCCGGCCCCGGCGGCCGCGGCCCGGACCTCCTGAATCGCCTTCTCGTGGTCTTCGTGGTCCCCGTGGGACATGTTCACACGCGCGAGATCCATCCCCCCACGCACCAACGCTCCGATGGCCTGCGGCGATGATGTCGCCGGCCCCAGGGTGCAGACCACCTTGGTTCGGAGCATGACACACCCGGCGAAGTGAAGGAGTCCCCGAGACGGGCGGGGCCCGAATTGTGGCTACCACCGCACCCCCGGGCAACACCGAAGGGGTGGCGCTCAGCGGCCCGTTCGACTTCTATTCGTCGCCCTCCGGTCGCGAGGTCGCGAGTCTCCAATTCCGCTTCATGTCTCACTTGCACATAACATCGTCGGAGGACGCCGGAGCACTGCGCGACGATCTCATGTCCAGTGAGCGCATCGCCCTCGACTGCGAGGCGGCCGGTTTCCACCGGTACTCCGATCGACTGTGCCTCATTCAGCTCACGACACGGCGCCACACCTATGTCGTCGATCCGCTCGGGTTCGACGCGTCCGAGCTCCTGCGTGGTCCCCTCGAGAACCCGGACGTGGAAGTGGTCATGCACGGCGCGGACTTCGACCTGCGCCTCTTGAGTCGTGACCTGGGCATCGAACTGCACACGCTCTTCGACACACAGATCGCCGCTCAGCTCCTCGGCGAAGAAGCCATCGGGCTGGCTGCGTTGCTCGAGTCGCGGCTGGGCCTGACCCTCTCGAAGAAGTATCAACGAGCGGACTGGGCCGAACGTCCGTTGACGACGGCCATGCTCGAGTACGCAGCCGACGATACGCGCCACCTGATGCGGTTGGCCGACATCCTCCGACGGGAGCTCGAAGCCGCCGGGCGGACAGCTTGGGCCGAGGAAGAGTGCCGCGCGCTCGTGCGCTCGGCGGGCGGGGTTTCGTCCGTCCCCGCCGAGCCGGAGGACCCTGTCGGACGCGTTAAGGGGGCGCGCAAGCTGCCGACGAGACAGGTTGCGGCGCTCCGCGCGGCGCTCGAATGGAGGGACGAGATCGCGAGACGCGCGGACAGGGCTCCGTTCCGGGTCGTCGGCGACGGGCCCCTGATCGACGCCGTAGCCGCACACCCGCGTAGGGTCCGCGACCTGAGCGATATCAAGGGCTTTCCAGCGCGCCTGGCCAGCGAAGAAGGTCAGGGACTCATCGAGCGTCTCGACGCGATAGCCGGTGCGCAGGAGAGTGAGTTGCGCCCCTATCCCAAGGCGCCTCGGAACGGTGCGGGACGCCCGTCGCCAGAGGTGGAGGCTCTCGCCGAACGTCTCAAGTCGGTGCGCAACAGGAAGGCGGACGAGCTGGGGCTACCCCGGGGAACGCTGCTCGCGAACGCCGTGGTGCTGGAGGTGGCACGGGTCGCGCCCACCACCGCGGACGAACTGGCCGCGATCGAGGGCATGCGACGGTGGAAGACGGATGCCTTGGCGGTGGAGCTGCTCGCCGTCATCCTCGGCGCGACCTAGTACTACTGTGTCATAAGATGTCCAGCGCGGGAGCCATTGGCTCCGCAGGCTGGACAGTAGGGAAGACGAGCCACGAGGGCACGTGCATGCTGGATGCGCTGGGT
>Ga0326597_10006502_pt1 | contig 15994 bp, 18 predicted proteins | sample RVTome_12_FD_203789 | JGI IMG/M metagenome (GOLD analysis project Ga0326597, IMG submission 203789) | Soil microbial communities from uranium-contaminated site in the Upper Colorado River Basin, Wyoming, United States - RVT100D185 | ecosystem: Environmental > Terrestrial > Soil > Contaminated >...
GGTTTCGCCAGCAGGCACTATTGCACACACCGGCCGGGGTTTTGTTGCGAATCCGCCACTGGGGTAAAAAAGCGCGGACATTCAATGCACAAGCGCGGGTCCGCCGCGGCCACGAGCGGCCGAATGGTCCTTTGCTATACTGCCTCCTCCGGCGATATCCGGTCGCCGGGCCAGAAAGAAACAGCACGAGAGGTCATTCATGCTACAAAAAGTCAAACCCGCGGTTCAGTTGAAGGACATGAGCCTGTTCCGCCAGCAGTGCTACATCGATGGACAATGGGTGGATGCCGATAACAAGGCCACCTTCGCGGTCTACAACCCTGCCGACGGGCAGCAGATCGGGACCGTGCCCGGCATGGGCGCGGTCGAGACCAAACGCGCGATCGAGGCGGCGAATGCCGCGTGGCCCGGATGGCGCGCGAAGAGCGCGAAGGAACGGGCCGCCATCCTGCGCAAGTGGTACGAACTGATGATGGCCGCCCAGGAGGATCTCGCGATCCTGATGACGGTGGAGCAGGGCAAGCCGCTCACCGAATCGCGCGGTGAGGTCGCCTATGGCGCGTCCTTCATCGAGTGGTTCGCGGAGGAAGGCAAGCGCGTCTATGGAGACACGATCCCGGCGCAGTCGCCCGACAAGCGCATCGTCGTCATCAAGCAGCCGATCGGCGTGTGCGCCGCGGTGACGCCGTGGAATTTCCCCAATGCCATGATCACCCGCAAGGCCGGCCCGGCGCTCGCGGCCGGGTGCACGATGGTGATCAAGCCCGCGAGCATGACGCCGTACTCGGCGCTGGCGCTGTGCGAGCTGGCCGAGCGTGCCGGCATCCCGAAGGGCGTGATCTCGGTGGTCACTGGCGCCGCCGGCCCGATCGGCATGGAGCTCACGACGAACCCGCTGGTGCGCAAGTTCACGTTCACCGGGTCGACCGCGGTCGGCAAGAAGCTGATGGAGCAGTGCGCGAGCACGGTCAAAAAAGTGTCGCTCGAGCTGGGCGGCAACGCGCCCTTCATCGTGTTCGACGACGCTGACATCGACGCGGCGGTCGAAGGCGCGATGGCCTCCAAGTTCCGCAACACGGGCCAGACCTGCGTCTGCGCCAACCGCCTCTTTGTGCAGGACGGCGTCTACGATGAATTCTCCCGGAAGCTCGGCGAGAAGGTGGCCGCGATGAAGGTTGGCAACGGGCTCGATAGCGGGGTGGTGCAGGGGCCGCTGATCGAGAAGAAGGCGGTCGAGAAGGTCGAGGAGCACATCGCGGACGCGCTGGCCAAGGGCGCGAAGCTCGTCACCGGCGGCAAGCGCCACGAGAAGGGCGGCCAGTTCTTTCAGCCCACGGTGCTCGCGAACGTGACGCCGGCGATGAAGATCACGCGCGAGGAGACTTTCGGACCGGTCGCGCCGCTCTACCGCTTCAAGACCGAGAGCGAGGTGATCGGGCTCGCCAACGACACCGAGTTCGGTCTTGCGGCGTATTTCTACAGCCGCGACATCGGGCGCGTGTGGCGCGTGGCGGAGGGGATCGAGTCCGGCCTCGTCGGCATCAACGTCGGCATCATCTCGACCGAGGTCGCGCCGTTCGGCGGCATGAAGGAATCCGGCATCGGCCGCGAGGGCTCCAAGTACGGCATGGAGGAATTCCTCGAGGTGAAATACCTCTGCATGGGCGGCCTTGATAAGTGAGCCGCCGCGCTGTTAAATCAATAACTTAGCGGGGTCGTTCGAAACTTTCTCGAAACCCCTTCGAATCAGGGCCGCCGTTGCGGCCCTTTTTCATGAGTCAGGCTGCCACGTCCACCCACTCGGCGCCGCGGTTGTCGGTGTAGACCGCCGTTGTCGCTGCGTCCTTGTGACCGGCGAGCGCCTGGGGATCGTAGCCCTGCAGCTTGTAGAGCCGGATCCCGAGTGAGCGCAGCTCGTGGTAGGTCGACGGGGTCTTGCCGTCCTCAACCTTGATGCCGGCCAGATTCCGGGCCTCGCGGAATGCGCCCGTGATCGTCTGCGGGTGCACCGGCTCGCCCGCCTTGGCCAGCCCCATGCTCTTGCTGTGGTGGACCAGGTAGCGCGAGACGACACGATCGCGGCAACGGCCCGCGATCTCTTCGAGGTTCCACCCCACGGCGTTCAGGCGCAGCGTCAGCGGGATTCTGATGCGCATACCGGTCTTGCCCTGTTCAACGCGCAGCCGCCCGTCCTCCTGGTCGCGGAAGCCCATCACGGCAATGTCCTCGCGCCGCTGCAGGGTGACGAGGCCGAGCTCCATAGAGCGCGGCACCCAGGGATAAAGCTGCTCGGCAGCCTTGTAGATTTTCCAGAAATCATCGAGCGTAAGCCGTGCGCGCTTCACGGTCGGCGCCTCGAGCCGGATCACTTCAACCGGGTTGACCGCGATCCAGCCGGCGGCGGCGGCTTCGGCGAACAGATCGGCGAGCGTGGCGCGGAAGGACTGCGCCGTGCGCTTCTTGCCGGCGGCAGCGAAACCGCGCAGCCAGTCCGCAACCTTGCGCGTGATCTCGGCGGCGTCCTCCTGGCGCGGGCCGATGGCAACGTCACCGAGCGCTTTCTCGATGTGGACCAGGCGGCGCTTGCGCTCGTAGCGGGTAATGTCGGCGAGCGTGCGGGACTTCAACGCGTCGCGGTAGAGCGGGATGAATGCGCCGATGGTGCGGGTATCGCCCGTCACGCGATCAATCAGCCGCGCGCTGATGCGCTCACGAATGTAGAGATTGGCTTCGAGGGCTTGCTCTATCGCCTCGCGCCGATCGCGCCCGAGGCCGTGTTCCTTCCCGGTGCGCGGATCTCGCCAGCTGTAGTATCCGGCCCGCTCGTAGAGGTTGGCGGGCAGATCCTTGCGTTCAAAGTCACGCGGCTTCGGCGGCACGCAGTGTGTCCACGAGTCGAGGGCGGGCTTTGCCGCGGTCAGTATAGCGCGCTTCCGGCGCGACGAAGTAGGAGCGGCCATGCTTCTCTGGAGCGGGCACGATGCGATGCTCACGGCACCAGCGGCGAGCGGTGTCGATGCTGACGGCCGCACCGTAGGTGACCTCGATCCAGGCCTCAAGCGTGATGAACTTCGGCCCCATCAGTCCACCAGGACACCGGCGGCGCCTTCCTGTGCCTGGTCGAAGAGCCAGCGCAGGTAAAAGAGGTTCTGGAACGGCAGCAGGCGGCGCAGCGCCCTGACGTCGCTCTCGGTGAACTCGCCCGAGACCGCCGCCCCGGTGGCTTTCGCGATGTCCTCGACGCGACCAACAGTCGGGCCGAAGAGCGCGCCGAAAACGCCGCGGCTGGCGTAGCGTGAAGCGAGCTCCCCGCCGGTAATCGCCCTGGGACCGATCAGGCCGCGCGTGAATTTCTCGCTGATGTTGCCGGCCTCGTAGAGCCAGCCGAGGATCCCGGATCGATCCACGCCCTCGCGCACCCACACTGCGGGGTCGTCGGAAGTCTCACGCCCAGCCGCGCGTGACTTCAGCCCGTAGACGCCCATCCCGAGCGCGATCGAGAGCAGCGTGCCGTTCAGCGTCGCCATGTCGCGCCGCTGCAGCCCGGAAATCAGCACGCGCTGCGTCGAGGCGAATGCGAAGCTCTTGAACTGGCCGACCGTCTTGCCGAGCTCGGTGCTCATCCACAGCGGGCGGTCACCGACCCCGACGGTAACGATCGTGCTATCCGCCTCCTTCACCAAGGCGGCGCGGAAGCCGGCGATGGCATCCCGATCGGTCCACGCCCGAGTATTTGCAAGCCAGACGCTCCCGCGCTCGCCGTGCTTCCCGAACTCGGCGGCGATGCGCCCGGCGACCTCCGGGCTGATTCCCCACTGCGCGAGGTGGAAAAGCTCGCGGGCGCTCATGCCCGCGCCCCTGACCGCGGCGCTCAGGATCTCGTGCTGCGTGATGACGCTGGTGAACTGTTTCAACGCTGCATTCCAGGGCGCCATCAACGCCCACTTGCCGAAGCGCTCGGTCAGCGCCTGCACCCCGCGCTCGAACCGGGAGTGCCGGCCGTAGGCGTCTCCTACGTCAGCAAGCTCCATCGCGCGCGAATCGAGCACCATATCGAGCGCAGCCCCCGCGCGCTTCGCTTCTTCGGTGGCGAGGCGGTATTGCCGGAAGTTCGTGATGAGCGGCAGCACCCCATCGCGCAAGGTGCGCAGGACCCCGTGCACCATGACCGGCCGCGCAAGATCGGGGATCGAGCTCTCGGTCATCGCGCCGAGAAGACTCAAATAATTCCCGTTGCGCACCAGACGCGCCCCGCGCACAAAAAACCCTGACGGGTCGGCAGGCGCCCCGTAGGTCCCGCGCAACCGGTCGCGCATCGCGGCTAGGTCCGTGATGTCGGAATCGCGCCGGCTCGCCAGTTGCGCGCGCTCGGCCTCGTTCTTCGCGCCGACAATCATGTCCTGGTAACTGTCGCGGATTCCGCTGATTACGCGGCGCATCGTGGGATCGCCGAATGAGCGCGAGAGTTCGATGTCCGGGATGATCGAGCGGGCGTAGAAGCGCGCCACGGTCTCGATGTCGGACTCGAGCCAGGGCTCGATCATCTCGTCCGGCACGTTCAGCACCCGCTCATTGGCCGGGCCGCGGCGCACCGGCACCGCCTCGTAGGGCACACGGCCCTCGGGAGTTTTTAAAATGTGGTCTGTGATCTGCTCGGCAAGGGCCTTCAGCTCGTAGTAGTCGCCGCCCTGGTCGTGCTTTAACCACTTCACCAGCGTCTCGACGAATTCGCCGCGCTGCGCGCTGATCTTCTCGACGTTGTAGACACGTGAGAGGTAGGAATCTGCGCCGATCACCTGCACGTCCTCCGGGAGAAGCTTGACCGCAATAGCGTGTTTTTTCGTGGGATCGAAGAGCTTGCGCCGGAAGACCTGCGCGGCCTGCTGGACCTGGGCGATCAGGTGCTCGTCGCCCCTGCGCATCGCGCGCCCGACCTCTTCCTTGAAGCCCTTGAACGAGAGGTCGCCGCCGCCCTTGCGGTATTCGACGTAACGGAGATCGAGATCCACGAGCGCCTGGGCGAGCGGCGCCTGCCACATTTTGATCCGGGTCTCGACCGCGATGGGAGTGGCCACGCCCGCCGCATTGTCAGCCAGGTCGAACGGGGTCTCTGCCAACTCGACGGCCGCACGACGCACGGCCCCGGAAGGCGATTGCACGGTGCGCAAGATGGGAGAAGCGAACCCGACCAGTTTTTCCACGCCGAGCGCGCCCTTGAGTTTCACTTCCATCTGCGTCGCGGCCATCGCGCCCGCGCTCCCGAAGTCGCCGGCAGAGAGTGGTATCGAACCCGGCGCCAATGGGTCGGGCCGGGTGGGATCGGGCAGCGTGAGCTCGCGGGATACCCGGGCGCTGAGACCAGGGATCATCTCGCGCACCAGCGGCGCGGCCGCGCCCAGTATCCCGGAGAGTAGGGCGGTTGCCCCGATGCCTACGATCGATTCCTGCGCGGTGCGTGTCACCTGGCTACCCTGCAGCGCCACCTCGGCCCCGGTGGCGACAGCGGCACCGGTTGCTGCCGTGCGCACCGCGCTCTGCATGACGTCGCGGCCGAGGCTCAACGAGCGCACGACCGAGCCGCCGATCGGCACCAGGTTGATGGGGTCGATGACGCCGGCAGCGAGCTGCGCCACGACGCCGGCAGCACCGCCCGCCTCCAGCACACGCCGATCCTCGAGCTCGCGGTCGATCCGGCGCTTAACCGCATAGACCTCGTCGGGGGATTCGGCATCGCGGAACGACCGCGCGAAGCGCTCGTAACCGGTGATGTCCTGCATGGGGTTGTAGTCGGGATCCTCCAGGCCCATGACCTGGTTACGGGTGCGGAGCTGGCGGCGCTCCAGCGCAGCACCGAGCGCGACACCGCCGGAGAGGATGGTGTTCTGCACCCGCCCCGCACTGGACAGCAGGCTGCGGAAGGCGGGCGCCGGTTCCTCGATCTCGACCGGCGTCTGCCGGATCGGGCCCTGGACTGATTCCAGCGCTTCGGTTTCGGTGATGATCATGGCAGCGTGATGTTGCTCAGACTAACGCCGGAATTCGCCGGGCCTCTCCTGCCGGTATCGGCGCGACCCGTGACCGGTGCCGGCTCGCCAATGGGCCGTTGGGCAGCCGCGGCACGCTCTGCTTCAAGCTGCTTGCGACGACGCTCACCGGCGGGCGATGTGCCGAAGTCGGGACGGAACCGCAGCGGCTTGCCATCGGAGCCCAGGAGCGGTTCCAGCACGCCGTCGCGCTTGTTCAGCACGACCCATGACGGCCGATCCTCCCGGGCGGTATAGGAGTCGGCGGCAAGCGACAGCTCGGGCTTGCCGCCGAACAGTGCGTTCTTGGTGACATCGGCGGTGAGCTGCTCCCGAATCCAGGAGCCATCGTCATCGCCCGGCACCTTGTAGAGAGTCTCCGGGGCATACTTCATCCACGCCGGTTGCTTGCCGGTGCGCGTAACACCCCACACGCTGCGCAGATGATCGAAAGCGCTTTTGCGCGCGCTGTCGAGCTCGCCGCTGCGGGTGAATTCTTCATGGATCAGGCGTTCGAACTCGCCGACCAGGGCATCCGGCAGCTTCGCCGGCATGTTGGGTTCGAACCAGCGGAAGCCGCTGCCTTGATCGTTGAGCCACTTCAGGTTCTTGGTCGGGGCCTTTTCCGCTGCATACCGGACCCGACGGGCCTCGCGCTCCGGGCCCGGCACGCTCAAGTTCTTCTCCGCGAGCGCGACGGCATCCTTCGGCGCGACACCGGAGCGGACATAGGTGCCGATCGTGTTGGCGAGCGCGATGTCCTCGTTCGCGAAGTCGTTCAGGATTTGCGGGTTCGCGGTCTTGAGGCGATCCAGCAGGTCGGCCATCCCCGCCTTCGCTTCCGGCGTGCCGGCGCGCAGCGCGCCGCGGATCTGTTCCTTGAGCGGCTTCGGCACGATGCCGGTGCCGGCGCTGAAGTCGACGAAGGCCTGTGTTTTCTCGTCATCGCTCAACCCGGCCTTGCCGAGCGAGGGCAGGAAAACCTTCGAGAAATAAAGGTCGTGGGCCTTGCGGTCCTTCTCGCTGCGGAAATCGAGATAGCCGCGCCCATCGACGCTGAGTTGCACCCGCCCGATGGCATCGCGCTCGGCTGCCGCCTTCTCCGCCGCCTTCTTGCGCTCGGTGTCGAGGTGGGTCGTCAGCGTGACCCGCTTCTCCGGCGTCAGGATCCCGGACTGATAGGCCTGTTCGATCTCGCGATACCCGAACTGCCCGCGCCGGACTCCGATCTCGACATCGGAGCTGATCTCCGCGGCAACACGCTTACGTTCCGCCTCCGCTTCCCGGGCCTGTTGATCTCGCGCCACCCCGAGCCCGCGCTCGATGTGAGTAGCGGCCTTCGGATCGATGCGGCCGCGGTGCGCTTCAAAGTAGGCGCTGGCCTGCGGCTCCATCCGGACCGCGAGCAGATGGTCGACGACGCCGAGGTGGACCCCGGTCTCGATCTTGTTCTTCGTCGCCGCGATGCGTTCAGGTGACCAGCCCGCCAGCTCCGCGTGGCGGTCCACGGTCGTGAACATCCGCACCATGGCCGCGGCGCGGGCACCCTGGTCCTGCCAGTTCTCGATCGCGTTGGCGGTCTCGAGGTCGACCGTCCCCGTCGTGGTGTCCGCCGAGAATGCCCTGGCCTGGTCGCCGATGTGATCGAGCAGCCCCTTGTTGAATTTCACTTCCAGGAAATCGGCGCGCCGCGCGAAAGCGCGCCGCGCGGCATCGGTGCCAAGCGACTTCACGATCTCCCCCCGCTTGCCGCCGATCCGGGCGCTGTAGTCGGCAACGACGTTCCGATTGACGACCGCGCCGCTGAGGAGACTCGTATACCCGTCTTTACCCACGGCCTGCTCGTCGAGCTCCCGCTGATACCGATTCGCGGCATCCTCGGCTTGCAGGATGTCGATCTGGTCCTGGGCCTTCCGGAAGATCTCGCCGGTCGATTCCAGCGCTTGCCCGGACCGCTGCAGGGCCTCCGCTTCTCCACCGGGTCGGATCGAGACGATCTGCCCGGAGCTCTGCGGGATCGGGCTCTCGCCGAGATCGTTAGCTGTCGGAAGTTTTGGCATTGCCTTGCTCCTTTTCCAATATGCCCGTGGTCAACGTCCACGCGATCCGACGTGCTATCTCTAGCCTGCCGCTACGGTTCTCGCCCCCCAGGTCCCGGTGAATAACTTCCTGCGCCGGCCGCCCGAAGCCGCGATCGAGCACGACAGCCGCCGCCTTCACCTGTGCCATCGCCGGCGCCCGCTTGTTACGCATGATCCGAACGAGCGTATTGATCGCGGCCTTGGAATGCGTGCGGGCAAGCTCGCGCAGCTCCCGGTCTACCTTGGGCCGCCCGCCCGGGTTGGGACTCGGCTGTCCTTTCTGAAACTTCATCTCAGTGAGCGCTCCGCCGACGAATCTTCATCTTCGCAACGGCCAGCAGCACGATCTCCAGCAGCATCGCGTTCTCCTCGTTGAAGTCAGCGCTTTGTATCTGCTCCATGACCTCGGCGAGAAACTCCGTGTTTCCAATGTGCGGGATCATCAGCTCGATCGCCTCCCGCAATGCCTGCTCGGCCGGGACGAGGAGCCCCACGATCTCGCGCGCCTTCTCGGTCAGCTCACGGTCCGCCATAACCCTGCATTTCCCCTGTTATCAGGCGCCGCGAATCCGCGCCACGCGCTGCAGATATCGCCCCCGGCTCGTCTCCACGCGCGGCCCGGTCTCCGACAGCAACCGACCGGCATCCGGCCCCGTTCGCGTGTCCTCGCGCTCGTGCCAGTCGGAGGGCTTCCGCGCCTCGCGCTCCTCGAGCCGATGAAACGCGCCGAAGATGTCCTCGCTCATGGCGCCTTACGCCAGCACCGCGGCCGAAACTGTCGCCGCCTTCTCGGGGTCGTAGCCAGCCCCGGTGACTAGCGCGGTCACGCTGTGCAGCGTTGTCGCGCCCGTGTCGGTCTTTCGCACGATGACGATGTCGCCGACCTTCATCCCGATCCGGCCCGCATCGGTGAAATATCCATCAGCGTCAACATCGGTATGCTCGTCGGTCGACTCGTAGAGCCAGACGTGGCCCGGCGTCGAGAAGCCGTAGTTCACGATCTCGCGCGGCGGGTTTGATGTGTCGTATGACATTGCCGTTTTCTCCTGATGTTGTGAAGCCGATTGGCCGGCTAGTCGCCGGGCCCGCGGTGGTGCCTCATTTGCCCGCCGTCTTTCATGGCCGCGTGATCGAGCAGTTGCCGGCGGGCTTCCTCGCGGCTCTTCGCATCGGTCACCAGCACCGCACCGTCTGCGATGCGGATCGCTGACCACAGGTTCTTGTCGCGGGCCAACTCCAGCCGAAAACCTGGCGGGGCCTCGGAATAGACGCGCTCCGGTAGCGGCGGCAATTCCTTCAGCGCAAGCACAACGAGCTGCGGATCGAAGCCCTTCTCGACGTGGCGGACCAAGACCTTCGCAATCCAGTCCTGATGAACGACATCGATTCGGTCGTGTGGCGTCAGCAAATCGACCACCAGCGCGTAAAGCGCCGGCTTGTTGAGATCTTCTTTCCTGGTGTCCGCCGGGACGACCATTCGCCACGTCATGTTGAACTGCTCACGCTGACGGAAATCTCTCCTGCCAACGGGTTTGATCTTTCGTTCCACTGCTGGCGCTGCTGCATCTTTCGTCATCGTCGTTGCTCCTTTCAGGTTTTCCATCAGCGCGCCGCCGCGTCAGCGGTCGGCGCTCGTCCGTTCGGACGGTCGTGTCCGAATATCACCCCCGCCTTATATAGGCGGGTGATTCGGACGCCCAATTCGGACGCCTCATTCGGACGGATTCGGACATTCGGACGGGTCATTCGGACGCTATCCAATTCGGGCTTTTAGGGGTCGGACTTGCTCGCCTTCGACCGCGATGCAGCCCTTCTCAATCAGGGCCTCGACGGCCTCGGCAAAGCGGTTGCGCTCGAGCTTCGCTTTCTCGCACTCGGTGCGCCATGCACCGCGCAGCACGATCGCGTCCTCCTCCCGCCCGCCCTGTTGTGCTTCGTGGCGTTGGCGCAGGCCGTAGAGCCGCTGCAGCACGCGGTAGGCGAGCGCCTGGTTCTTCCCGAGGCTCTGGCGGGCCACCGACTCGCCCGAGGCGTCCACGCGCTCGATCACTACGCTGGTGAGCTCTTCGCCGTCGACGTCCTGCCAGTCAAGCGGCACGCGCCGCCAGGTGAACGCAAAGGGTTCGGGCCGCTCGTCGTCCTTCACCTTGAGAAATTTCACCTCGACGCGCTGGCTCACGTCGTCATACGCTGCACAGAGCCGATAGTCAGCCGCGGCGATGAGCGAATACGAGCCGCGCTCCCGCGCCTCCGCGCCGTGCCCGGTGTGATGGACCAGCAGGACGGCGGCTCCAAGGGCCGAGCGCTTGGCCGAGCCGATCGCTGCAGCCATGTCGCTCGCGTGGTTCTCGTCGCCCGCCCCGAAATTCGCGGCCAGCGTGTCGATCACCACGAGCTCGATCGGCAGTCCCAAGTCCTTCGCTGCCTGCTCCACCGTGACCCGGAGTTGTGCTGGGTTGCCGAGAAGATCGGCGCCGGCATCTGTGACGAAGAGGGCCGGCTGTTCGCTCGCCGCGTTGAATTCGTGAGCGATCAGCCAGGCGCGAAGTCGCTTTCGCAGTCCGCCGTGACCCTCGCCAGCGACGTAGAGCACGCCCGCCTTGCGAGTGCGGACGCCGTGAAACTCCCGACCGCTCGCAACGCACAACGCGAGATCAACGGCGATCACGCTCTTGAAGTGCCCGCTCTGCCCGAATAGCACCGTGACCTCGCCCGGGCCGAGGAGCCGCTTCACAAGATACTGCGGGGGCGTGTAGTCACCCCAGAGATCGGCGACCGTAAAGCCGGGTATGGGCGTGATGCCCGCCGCCTGGGCGAAAGCCTGTTGCTGCTCAGGCGCGGCGCGCACCGCTCGCACTGGAGTCGTCATGCAGCAAACTCCTGGAGTTCGATTCCGAGCGCGCGGCTCTTGATGAATCGCCCCTGATGCGGCGCGCGGGCGTCGAGTTCGTAGAGTGACGCTGGGTTACCGGTGAGGATCGCGCGCACCGTCGCGTCGCGGCGCGCCTGGTCCGACATCGTGGAGTTCACCGCTACGAGGACATCCAGGCCGGCGACCGCCATGAAGTCGAGCGAGAGCGGATCGGCATCCCGCGCGACCACGAGCCGGCAGCGATTGCGCGCAATGTCCCAGCAGTCGAGGCAGACGATCACATGCGCGTTGCAGAACCCGCGCTCGGGCACGAGCCCCTGCCGGCGCAGCTCGAGCAGTTCGCGGCCGTAGGCGGGCAGGGGCTTGCGTTGATGCTCGGCCGTGACGGCGTGGCGGTGGGTGCGATTTCTATCCACGGCATTCCTTCAATGCGGCCGCAGCCCGCGCAATGTGCACGCCGGCCATTATCCAGGCCGTGCACTGTTCACAACGGGTAAGCCCAGCGGGAACGGGGATCTGGCAGACGTCGCAATGTTCGCGACGGGTTCGGGGGTGCTGCCACACCAGCGTCAGGGGGCGAATCAACATGCTGCCTTTATGGCACAGCATGAACGGCCAAGCGGGCTGCACCAGGCCTGTGGCGCTAGCCTGTTCAGGCCTGACTACACTATTTTAAGGTTGCGAATCCACTTTCTGATTGTCCCTGTTTCTGGAGCATCGCCCAGAATCCCTAACTCATCCTTGTCGATCTCGCGGCGGATCTGGATGGCAATCCCGTCAAGCGTGGCCCACTTCGATTCCTTCAGCAACTCGGCCGCTCGTTTCCTCACGACCGTCTTGTTGTGGACAGACACCATTGTTTTGTTGGCGTTGGCTATTTTTCGACCGATGGCGAGGCCGCGACCAGACACAAGGGCCCGTATGATCGTCCGCAGCTTCGTATCGCGCGTAAACGCCATCATGCATTCGAGCCGGTAGGCATCCCCATCTACGGCGAGCCGGCGGTCGACCTGAGCGACCGTCGCGGCGTGATCGACGTGTCCGCCGTTCTTCCCGACGAATAAGTCTCGATCGAACTCCAACGGCTTGCGCTCTTTCGACTTTCTCAATGCAGCGGCCCTTCATCGTCGTCGCCAGGCGGCATCAGACCACGCTTACGCAAACTCGCAATTTGCTCGTCCCACAATGCTTCGTCCAGCAGATCGCGGGAAAACTTCTCCCAGAGCCTGACCATCGCTTCCTCCACGGCGAGATCATCATTCAGTTGAACGATTTCCGCAGCATACTTGTCGGCCAAGGCCGCATCACCGGCAACTGTCGCGGCCGTCCGGGCCTCAAGGGCGGCGGCATAAGCAGTCTCGTATCGATCTTGAAAGGCGCAGAGGTCCGCCCGCGCCTTCTCGAGCTCCCGCTGAGCCACGGCACCGGCGACGAGCGCTAATCTCTCCTTTTCCTTTTGATCGTCCGCGTCGCTCACGCCGCTCCCCTCGCTTCGTCGTCCTCCATCCTCGGCCAGGGCCCGGGCTTGCCGGCGACATCGCGTTCGGTGAGAGATTCGTAAAATGCTTCATCTGCGATGCCGCCACCGCCAGCACTCCCCGCGGAGCCAAGGTAATCGGTAAGCACCGCGCAGAACCCCATTAACAGGTCCTCGCTTCCGCGCTGCTGGATGTTGTCGAGATACCGAAGCACCACGTTGTCCTGCGGCGTGTCCTCTGGGCGATACATCGCGTTAATGCTCCACGGCCAGGGACCGTCCTCGTCATTGGTTTCGAAATGGTCAAGCTCGCGGAGCATGTTGACCGCGAGTTGCCGGCCGTCGGCTTCAGTGAAAATTTGTCGCATGGTCAGGCCGCCTTCCTGATCTTCACCGGCGTATCGTGATGGTCTACCCCTTCGGGCCCGCACATCAGATCGACCCCGATCGCTTGGCCGGCCAGATGGATCTCGTATCTCACGGTGCGGGACAGCCCTTGAAAACCGGCTCCGATGCCGGCCAAACCGGAAGGTTGGTCGGCATTGTCGGCATAGTCTCGCAAGCTTTCCTCGGAGAGTTCCAGGTAATCACCCAGCGCGGTTTCGGCAAGGTCGAGGTGTCTCCCAGCGTCGCGCTTGACGCCGAGCATACGTGCCCGGCGAATATGGGAGTAAACCTTTTCCGTCAGCGCATCGATGGCGGTGGAGAGCGTCGTGCAAGTAAAGGGGGATGTGCCATCGTAGCGGAGCCCGGAACCGAGGTTCTCAAGCGCGAAGAGCGGCATGACCGCCCTCTTAAGCTCCTCCTCGATGCGTTGTTGCGTGGAGCCGGTCGACTTCTTCGACGTGATATTCTGCTTTGCAGCCATGATGCATACCTCCTTAAAGGTTGCGTTGTGGTTAGCCGGCCGGGACGTTAGCGCGTCCTGGTCCGGCGCTTTCGGCTTATCGCTTGCGCTTTGTCAGCGCCCCCGAGTCGGCCATCTTCAGGAGCGAGATCGCCGAGCCTCGCGGCTCGTGCCGGCCTTGCTCCCAATCCTGCAGCGTGCGCGTCGAGATGCCCAGGTGCCGCGCAAACTCGGCTTGGCTCATCTTCAGCTTCGCGCGGATTCGCTTTACGTCCTTTGCTATCATAGGTGCATACTACCGGAATCCCGTATAGTGTGCAAGTGGAATTGAAACGGGAGTAGAATCAGACTGTCCTGATCGCCCGGCTGGTTCGCGGGGGCTCAGGGCCGCGCTGCTGGTGGGTCCCACCTTGTGCGAAAGCACCCCGGTCGTCCACCAGTCAGGGCGTTTCCATTCGAAACAACGTGCCAACCTTTTGAATTCAAACGCGCGTGTTCGCGCATTTTCCCGCGCTTCACTGAGCGGTAAATCGTACGTTAACGCGCTGAACGATCAGGAGAAATCATGCACGGCTTGCGCGTGCATGGGCGGACTCGACAAGTAGGCGGCAGCATTGCTGCCAAGAAAATCGCCACCGCTTGCGGTGGCGTTTTTTCAGGAGCGGCAAGACCGGGACTTGGGACTAGGGACTCGCAACTTCGAAAACCAAGCCCCAAGCCCCGAATCCCGAGCCCCGTTTTTCAGGCTATTTGCGAAGCTTGGCCAGCCAGTACTCCATCTGCTTCCCCGCCGCCTCGCGTCCGCCCAGGCCGAAGGAGAGGGCCACCGCCACCGCCACCGTGCCGAAGGTGAACGCGAAGGCGAGATTCACGATGTCGTCGGCGATGCCCATCGCGCGCAGGCCCATCGCGATCACCAGGCCGATGATCGCCACCTGCGCCAGCCGTCCGAGCCCGGTCGCATTCTGGTTGCCGGCGTGCTGAATCGCCGTGTAGGCGAGATTGGCGAGCCAGAAGCCGATCAGCAGGATCATGGCGCCGAGCAGCACGTTGCCGCCGAAGCCGATGAAGGTGGTGACGACGTTGCGCACCTGGCCGAATTGCAGCTGGTTGGCGGCCTCGACCGTCGCGAACAGCATGGCGAAGAACAGGACCACGACACCGACCATCGCCGAGGGCTTGAGCTGGCCGCTGAATGCCCGTCCCATGCCGAGCTTCTCGGGAAGGGCGTCGAACCCCATGCCGGAGAGCAGCCGGGAGAGCAGCGCGGAGGCGAACTTGGCGACGTACCAGGTGACGACCAGGATCAGGCTGGCGGCGACGATGTGCGGCACCGCGTTCAGGATCTGCGCCAGCATGTCGGTGGCCGGCTTCGATACCGCCTCGATTTTCAAGGCGTCCAACGCCGCGATCAGCGTCGGGATGAAGATGAAGATGAACACCAGCGTGCCCGCCACGCGCGAGAGCTGCACCGACTGGTCGAGCCCCGCAGTGTGCCCTGCCTTGTCGACGCCGGCGGCGGCGAGCAGGTTGGCGACCAGGCCGCGCATCACTTTCGCCACCAGCCAGCCGACGAAGCCGATCACCAGCGCGGCGAATAGGTTGGGCATCAGGTCGAGCACCTTGTTGATCATGGCCTGCACCGGGGAGAGCAGCCCCTGCAGGTCGTAGGCGCCGAGGACCGCCGGGATGAACATCAGGATCACCAGCCAGAACAGCACGTTGCCGACGTTCTTGCTCATCGGTTCCATGCCGGCTTCCTTGGCGAGCTTCTCATCCCACTCGGTCTTCGCGAGCACCTGCACGGCCAGCGCGCGCAGCAGCGTGGCGATCACCCACGCGACCAGTATCAGCAGCGTTCCCGCGAGGAGCCGCGGCAGGTAGCCGAAGATCTGGGTCACCAGCACCTGGAACGGGTTCGAGATGAGTTCCAGCTGCAGCGCGTTGAACACGCCCAGGAAGGTGACCAGCAGCACGACCCAGAACACGCCGAGCGCGATGCCGGACTCGACGTCGAGCGTCTGGTCGGTGCTTTCCTTGATGCGCCGGTTGACGGACAGCAGTATCAGCAGGCGCCTGACGCCGGCGCGCGCGCCGACGGCGATGATCCAGCCGACGATCAGGATGCCGAGCGCGCCGAAAATACTGGGCAGGTGCGCGCCGAGCGTGTTGAGCAGCGAAGTGGTGAATGCCGAATAATCCATGACGCCTCCTCTCGTTGTGGACCGGCCGCGACAGCCAAAACACGCGTCACTCCCCCCGGAGCGCCGCGCCGATAGGATAACAGCATGAAACGGCGCCGGAGCGCCATTCCCTCGCGGGAACCGATAACCTGTTGAGTTGAAACGCTTAGAAATTCGCCGCGCGCCCGCGCGACGTATTTTTATCCGAGCAGCCCGACGACCTGTTTCGTGAACGCCCGGGTGCCGAGCTTGCCGCCGAGGTCCGCCGTGCGCGTGGCGGCATCCTGGAGCGAGGCGTCGATGGCGGCTTCGATCGCTTTCGCCGCCTGCTCGAACTCGGGGCGCCGGTGGCGCGCGGCGAGCCATTCGAGCAGCATCGCCGCCGAGAGGATGTCGCCGAACATGTTGCGGTCGGCGTAGAAGCCTTCGGTGCATTCCCTGAAGATCACCAGGTCCACGGGCTTGCCGGTGAGGCCCACGCCCATGCGCGACTTGGCGGGGCGGATATTGG
>Ga0326597_10006503_pt1 | contig 15994 bp, 11 predicted proteins | sample RVTome_12_FD_203789 | JGI IMG/M metagenome (GOLD analysis project Ga0326597, IMG submission 203789) | Soil microbial communities from uranium-contaminated site in the Upper Colorado River Basin, Wyoming, United States - RVT100D185 | ecosystem: Environmental > Terrestrial > Soil > Contaminated >...
CGGCAGCGACAGATCCAGAGGGGGCTCAGCGCCGAACTCCTCCTCCGCTTCATCCCCGGCGTGAGCCACGGGTATTTCCACCGGCGGCCGGCGCCGAGCGCGGGGCGTTTCTTCCTCCACATCCGTTGAGGAGTGACCGTTGGCCTCCGATGTGAAAAGCGCGCGCAGCCCGAGAAGGAACTTCCGGACTGGGCCCCTAAGGCCCTGGCCGTGCTTCGCGCTTTGGCCGTGCGACCCGCGGGTCACCGGGCTGCTCGCCGTGGAGAGCCAGCCCAGGGCTCTCTTGAACCAGGCGCCGATCTGCGCCGGGTCGAAGTCCAGGAAGGCCCGGGGTCGCCAGGAAACCAACATGGCCAGCATGACCAAGAGCACCCCCAGACACACCACGAAGCCACCCGCCGTGCCGAACAGTCTAACCGCCCCGAGTGCGATCCAGTGCGCCACGAAGCCGCCCAGAGTGGACGCGGGATCAAGAAATGGGTCACCCCGCCCGGCTCGCGGCACACCGAAGAGCACACCCATCGCCAAAAGCGAGAGGAAGGCCAGCCAGGCCGTGCGCAGAACCAGTTCGAGCGGGCGGCTGGAGATCAGAGCCCATCCTTTGCAGCAAAGCCACACGGGCACGAACAGGGAGAAGAAGCCGAAGAGATTCAAGAGGACGAAGGAGACGCCCGCCCCGACGACTCCCCCCTGGTTGGCCAGAATGGCCTCGGGCGCGATCGACTCGGGGATCGTCTCGTCGGTGAACCACAAGTCGTCCGCGGCGCTGTGGGTCGCGAGGGAAACGAGGATCAACACGCCGAGCGTCAAGGTCAGAATGCCGACGATCTCGCGCTTGCGCTCTACGGACAGAAAAGGCAGAAAACTCTTCATTGTTGCGCTCCCCCCCGGGACGCATATTCCCCCGCCTAGACACTATAGCTCCTCCCGGTGGCCGGCGTCAAACCCTTTTGGGCCCCGGAACGGCAGAAGCTGGAAAATGGTGGAGACGACCGGGATCGAACCGGCGACCTCAGGCTTGCAAAGCCCGCGCTCTCCCAGCTGAGCTACGTCCCCACGGCGCTGGCCGGCAAACGACATCGGAATATAAACGCCGCGTGGCGAAACGCAATTGCGATTTGGCCTTTTGGGAGGGCCGGGCGACCCCTGCATCTTCATGTCGCTCAAGCAGAATGACCGTGCACGGATTTCGTCTTGACTCACCGGTCTGAGGCCTTACATTGCCCGGGATCAAAATGGACAAAGCAGCCATTGTGCGAGTACCACCTGACCTTAACGCCCTTCCCGTTTGCGGGGAGGGCGTTTTTTTTGTCCCGAATGCGTCGCCGTTGCACAGGGAGGAGGGGCGATGAACTCGAAGGAACCCCGCGGGGTGCCTGACCTCTACACCAAAGCCGACATCAAGCGGGCGCTGCTGCGCCTGGCCACCGAGATCGTCGAGAAAAATCGGGGCGCCAGCGATGTCGTGCTCCTGGGTATTCGCACCCGGGGCGACATCCTCGCCGACCGCATCGCCCGCCACATGGAATCGCTGGAGGGGACCAAGATCGAAGTCGGCTATCTGGACATAACGCTGTACCGGGACGACATCGGAACGCGCCTCGACCAGCCGGTCGTCCACAAGACCGATATTATGTTCGACATCGCCGATAAGATCGTGGTCCTGGTGGATGACGTGCTGTACACAGGCCGCACGATTCGCGCCGCGCTCGCCGCGATCCTTGACCTCGGCCGCACGCGCAAGATTCAGCTGGCTGTGCTCTGCGATCGTGGCGGGCGCGAGCTGCCGATCCGCCCCGACTACGTGGGCTTCGAACTGGCAGCGCGCGCGCACGAAAAAGTCACCGTCCTCTTGAAGGAAATCGACGGGGAAGAAGGAATCAAGATCCTGCCCGGGGAGGGAGCCTGACGTGCGAGGATTGCTCAAGAATGCCAAGGTGACGCGCGCCGCGCCAAAACCGGTGACGCGGCTGGTCAGCCGGCATCTTCTGGGGCTGGAAGGTGTCATGCGGCCCGAACTCGAGCTGATCTTCGACACGGCCGAGACGATGCTCGACGTGCTCGACCGGCCCATCAAGAAAGTGCCCCCGCTGCGCGGCGTGACGGTGGCCAACCTGTTCTACGAATCCTCGACCAGGACGCGGTTCTCGTTTGAGCTGGCGGAAAAAAGGCTGTCGGCCGATACCGTGAACTTTTCCGCGTCCGGCTCGTCCGTGTCCAAGGGAGAGTCGCTGGTCGACACCGTCAAGAACATCGAAGCGATGAAGATCGACATCGTGGTGCTGCGCCACGGTTCCACCGGCGCACCGCACAAGCTGGCGCAAGAAATCGACTCGGTGGTCATCAACGCCGGCGACGGTCAACACGAGCATCCGACGCAGGGGCTGCTCGACATCCTCACGCTGCGGCGGAAGTACGGCAACGCAAAAGTGAAGGACCTGGTGGTCACCATCGTGGGTGACGTCATGCACTCGCGCGTCGCCCGCTCCAATATCTGGGGGCTGCGCACGATGGGTGCCCGGGTGCAGGTCTGCGGACCGTCGACTTTGATGCCGGTGGAAATCGAAAAGATGGGGGTGACGGTGTTTCACAATCTGGATGCCGCGCTCGACGGCGCCGACGTGGTGAATGTGCTGCGCATTCAGCGCGAGCGGCAGGACGGCGGCCTGCTGCCGTCGCTGCGCGAGTACACGCAACAGTGGGGCATTACACCGGAACGCCTCGGCCGGATGAAACCGGACTACACGGTCATGCATCCGGGCCCGATCAATCGTGGCGTGGAAATTGTCCCCGCCGTGGCGGACGGCGACCACTCGGTAATTCTGCCGCAGGTGACTCACGGCGTGGCCGTGCGCATGGCGGTACTTTATCTTCTGGCGGGAGGGAGTGAACGTGGCGCCCAATCCTAAGGTCTTTGCCGCACGCAAGGGCGACGGCGACCTGATCATCGCCGGGGGCCGGGTAATGGATCCCAAGAACATGGTGGACCGGCAGGCGGACCTGCACATCAAGGGGGGGCAGATCGCCCGCATCGAAACCGAATCGCGCCTGTCGGCAGAGAAGATCGAAAAAGCCGGCACCGAGGTGGTAGATGCGCGGGGAAAAGTGGTTTGCCCGGGCTTAGTCGACATCCACGTGCATTTCCGTGAGCCGGGACGCGAAGACGAGGAGACGGTCCTCTCCGGCTCGATGGCCGCGGTGGCCGGCGGTTTTACCTCCGTGTGCTGCATGCCCAACACGGACCCCGCCATCGATTCGCAGGAAATCGTGCGGTTCATCTACCGCCAGGCGGAACGGGCCTACTGCAAGGTCTACCCGATCGCCGCCATCACCCGCGGACGCAAAGGAGCGCAGCTAAACGATATCGCAGAACTTCGCGCTGCCGGCGCCGTGGCGATCTCCGACGACGGTTCGCCCGTGGAGAGTGCGCTCATCATGCGTCGTGCACTTCAGTATGCCCGCCAATTCGACATGCCCGTGGCCTCGCACTGCGAGGATCTGTCGCTGGCAGCCGGGGGCGCGATGCATGAAGGCTTCGTTGCCACCAAGGTCGGCATGTGCGGAATTCCGTCCCTTGCCGAAGAGCTCATAGTCGCCCGCGAAATCGAGCTGGCGGCCGATACCGGCGGCCGCGTGCACATCTGTCACATCTCTACGGCGCGCTCCGTGGCCCTGGTGCGCGATGCGAAGAAGCGAAAGGTCAAGGTCACCGCCGAGGCGACGCCGCACCATTTCACACTGACCGACGAGCTCATCGCCGAAAAATTCGACACCAATCTCAAGGTCAACCCGCCGCTCCGAACGCAAGCGGACGTGCGCGCCGTCATCAAGGGATTGCAGGACGGCACGATCGACTGCATCGCCACCGACCACGCGCCCCATGCGGAGGAAGAAAAGGAGCTCGAGTTCGACCACGCCCCGTTCGGTCTGATCGGGCTGGAAACGGCGCTGCCGCTTGGCCTGACCGAGCTGGTGGCCAAAAAGAAGCTCGACTTGGCTTCCCTTTTGGCCCTCTTCACGTGGCGCGCCGCGGCCGTCTTCGGACTGCCCGCAGGAGACCTGGCACCCGGCTCCGGGGCCGATGTCTGCGTCTTCGCTTTGGCGGAGACGTGCGCGGTGGACGCGAATCAATTCTACTCGCGCTCGCAGAACAGCCCCTACGTGGGCCGGACACTGCAGGGCCGGGTCCATCAGACCGTCGTCGACGGGGTGGTGGTCTTTGACCGTCGACGTGCCTGATTCACGCAAAGCCTCCGCACCCACGCCCGCCCTGCGTGCGGGCCGATCCGGCCGATTCGGCGCTGCCCCCGGCGACCCCGTGCGTCCTGGCGGGCCCGCGCAACTTTTGCGGAACCGGACCGTAGGTGGGGGGAGGAAGGAGAATCAAGAAATGCCTGCTAAACGGATCTATCGTAACCAGCGCGAAAAAGTCCTCGGAGGTGTGGCGGCCGGTATCGCCGATTACTTCGATATCGATGTCGCCTGGGTTCGTCTCGCCTTTGTCCTGGCCGTCTTCGCATCGGGCTTCGGCCTGTTGGCTTACGTCATCGCGTGGATCGTGTTTCCCAAGGACGAACGCTCAGGTGCGCAGATCGACGAGGTGCGCAAGGTGGCCGCCGCGTCGATCAAGACCGGCGTTCAAAGGGGGCGCCGGGGGATCTCGAGCGGTTCGCGCAATGCGTTCGGCATTCTCCTGATTCTTTTGGGCGCGCTATTCTTCATGGACCAGAACTTCTACTGGTTCCGGTTCGACTCGTTCTGGCCACTCCTTCTGGTCGGGCTTGGCGTCTACCTGATCATACGGGCGGCTCAACCCGAGCCAGAGTCCGAACCCGCCGTTTCGACCGCAGCCACGGGCTCCTCCGAGGCCGCCGCGAATGTACACTCCTCCCGGGAGGATTCGGACCATGCGTAAGTCGAACATGGTCGGCGGCGTACTTTTGGTCCTGTTCGGATTGGTGTTTCTGGCCGGCAATTTCGGGTACATCGAGCCCGGCTATTTCTATCGGCTCGGTCAACTCTGGCCGCTCTGGCTGGTCGTGGGCGGCCTTTTGCTCCTGGCGCGCAACTACGAGAAACTCCGTTACGCGGCCGGCATCGTGGTGGCCCTGATGCTGCTCTCCGCGTTTCTTGAGCCGGTGTTCCTGGACGGCATGAACAGCTATCGCTATTGGGACCACGGATCAACCTGGCACTTCAGCTCCTTCTGGGGCCTCCTGTTTCTGGCCGGTGCGGTGTGGGTGCTCTACAATCTCTTCGGGAGGAGCCAGAACCATGAGACCAGGTAGGCTGCGCACCGGCGTAATGTTCATCGGGCTGGGCGTTGCCCTTTTGCTGTACAACATGGACCGCCTCGACGGCTGGTATTTCCTGGATCTGCTTCACCTCTGGCCGGTGCTCCTGGTCGCCATCGGCATCGAGATCATCGCGCGGAACTCAGCTGTGCCGTGGCTCGGCTATCTCTCGCCGGTGCTCGTGGCCGGCGCGTTCGTTTACGCCGGAGCGGCGGGCAATTCAGCATGGAACGGCTCGTGGCAGTTTTCGTTCGGGGAGGACCGGCCGCACTGGCGTACCACCGACCAGGTCTTTCAAGCGGAGAACAAGGTCGACGAGGCGCGCATCTACGTGGACATGTGTTGCGGCGAGTTGAAGATCCAGGGCGGGTCTGCCGAGCTCGGGCGCGGTGAGTTTCGATCGACCGCGCGCGTTTTGACGTCCATCTCGGAGGACGACGGCCGCGCGGTTCTGCGTGTGCGCCAGTCCGGGGCCGCACGGCACGACCGTGCCGAGTTCGATCTGGCTCTCAACGAAGAAGTGCCGCTCACACTGGACCTGAAGGTCGATGACGCCGATGTGGACCTCGACGCCGTCGCGCTGGCGGTGCGGACGCTTTACCTGGATATGGCGCGCGGTGCCGCAGAACTGACCCTTGGAAGCACGCTGGACTCGGTGTGGGCCAGTCTGACGACCGGCTCAGCGCGCCTGAGCCTGCACGTACCCCGGGATGCGGGGTTGCGGTTTGAGGGAACCCCTGTGCCCGAGGATGCGGATTTCGGCACCTTCAAACTCGTCACGACAGGGGATGTCACGCAGACCGTGGACTACGAGAAGGCGCCGCTGAAAATCACGTTTCGATTCGAGCAGCCGGCGAACAATTTGAAGGTGGAAGCCTACTAGGTCCGGGCTATTTGCCCCGGCGCACGGGGCATTGCAATGACTCACGGGGTCCGCCGCATCGGCGGGCCCTTTTTGCCGGCCGACCTGAAGCCTCAGTCTGCGCCCAGCCCTTTTTCGATTGCCGATTTGGCAAGAGGGACGATCTGGGTCCAGTCCGCATCGTCGGTTTTGGTAATGCTGATGAAGTTCGCCGTCATGAAGATCCGGACGATGCCGGCAATGGCGAAGAGCCCTTGAGCGGTGGCGTCCCCGCAGGCCTCGTGGGCCGAGGTGAAGGTCCTGGGCGGCCCGTCCGTCACCGGCCGATTCAGGGTGAACTTGACCGCGTTCGGATTGGGCGTCAGTTGTACTTCCATGGCTAACTCGGTCATCTTGATGCTCCCTCCGGCACCGGCTGCTCTGCGTCGCAAACGGTGATCCCCTAAAATCACCGGCGCCCGCGCCGGGTCAACGCCGTAATCGGCTCCAACCGCGCGATCTGCCGGGAAGGCGCGCAGCTCACCCCTCCGGCACCGAGGGGGGGGTTGCAGATCGGCTTGGACCTTGACCGGCAGGACGGGTGTTCGACTAGTTTGGTCGGCCGGGATGGAATTCGGGCGCGGGTGGGCCAAAGCCGGCGCCATAGAGCGTTCCCTTCCGGTGCCCAGAATCCCGCCGCAAGGCCAAATTACCCGGGAATATTCGCTCGAAAGCTGAGGTCGATGGAACGGGAATTTCAGGATAGGAGCCATTCGGCCAGCGCCTTCGGTCCCACAGCCGACCTTGGTGAACCCTGGTGGGTATTCTGGACAGGCTTGGCGGATGGGGCGTGGAACATGGCGCTGGATGAGTGGCTTTTGGCCACGGCCGGGCAAAGACCTCCCACGGTAAGGCTCTACGGCTGGCGGTACCCGACAGTGTCTCTGGGTCGAAATGAGCGCTGGCGGTCTGTCGTGAGCCCTGTCCGCCTGGCCCGGTCGAATGTGAGACTGGTGCGTAGACCAACGGGAGGGCGAGCAGTATTGCATCACAGGGAGCTCACGTACTCCGTCACCGCATCGCTGACGCGGTACTCTGCCTTGGGACGGCGTCTCGAAGAGACACTCGAGTTGATCGCCGGAGCCCTGATCCTGGGGCTGGCGCGCATCGGTGTTTCTGCCTCCGCGGTACGCCGCCGGGAGCCTGTGGGGCGTCAGGAGGGAGCGTGTTTCGAGTCGAGCACCCGGTTTGAACTGGTGGGCGGTGGCGCCAAGCTGGTCGGAAGTGCGCAGTATCGAACACCCGCCGCCTTCCTGCAGCACGGATCGATCCCGGCCTTCCCCACGATTCGGGATCTGTACGCCCTGGAAGGCGCCGAGGACGAAGCACCGCCGGAGTCGAACGAACCCGCGCCGTGGGCGTGGATGGCTCCGGACCAGATGGGCATGGCCCTGGTGGAGGGTTTTGCCGCGGGCTTCGGTTCGAAGGTCGTTTTCCGGGACCTCGGAACCATCGACAAAAGCGCTGTGGCGAATCTGGCACGAAGGCGCTACGCCCATGCAGAATGGACGTTTAGGCGCTGACGGCCGAGGCAAAAAGACCTTGACTTGGCGCTGGCGCGGGCTGTAATTAAGGCGGTTTAGGGGCATGTGGATCAGAACGGGATGGGAGTTGAGGAGTCTGGGCGTGCGGTCCTTTCGCACGACCCGCCGCCCGGCATTGTTGGCCGGCCCCGCAGTACCGGCCGGGAAGTAATGCGCAGGTGGCCGATGGGTATTGCTATTACGTGCTTGAAGGCGGAAAAGTTGCCGAAGGTGTTTGCAGCAAAGCCTACTTGAGTATCCCCGAGTGTTAGAGGAGACGGGTTCTATGTTCACACTGCGTTCAGGTTGGTCTTTGGTCGTCGCCGCCCTTCTCGTCTGCGTCGTGTTGACGGGCACCGCACGGGCGGGCAATGAAGGGAAGCTCGCAGGCCGGGTGGTGGACCAGAGGACGGCGGAGCCGATCGCCTTCGCCACGGTTCAGGTGGAGGGCACGCAGCTGGGTGCCGCGACCGACCTCGAAGGATACTACACGATTCTCAACGTCCGCCCCGGGACCTACAAGGTCGTCGTCACGTACGTGGGCTATTCGCCGCAGAGTCAGGATGACGTGGAGGTCAGCTCGGACAAAACCACCACGCTGGATTTTCTGCTGAGCGAGGGCGCGGTGGAAGGAGACACCGTCGTGGTCATCGGCGCCAAGGAGGTTATCGACATGGGCGAGACTGGCAATCGGCGCACCGTGTCGGCGTACCGTATTGCCACCCTGCCGGTGACGACGGTGGACGAGGTTCTGAGCCTCGAAGTGGGCTTCGTGAAGCAGGGGGACCAGCTGCACGTGCGCGGGGGACGCTCGGGGGAAGTGCTCACCATCGTCGACGGTGTGCAGGTCCGTGATCCTCTGGGCGGCCGCGGCGGCTTCGACGGCGAGGGCGGTTCCGATGCGGCCCTCAACGTGGCCACCCAGTCCATTCAGGAAGTCAATATCATCAAGGGCGGCTTCGACGCCGAATACGGCAATGCTCAGTCGGCCATTGTCAATATCACCACGCGCGAAGGGAGCGTGAGCGGAACCGAAGGCGAAATGCGCTTCATCACCGACAACTTCCGCGTACCTTCCTTGAACAAGTACTCGTTCAATTACGACCGTCTGCAAATCTCGTTCGGCGGGCCGGATCCGTTCCTGTCCCGGTACATTTTGCCCGCGCTCGGTATCGACCAGCTCTCAGGCAAACTGGCCTATTATTTTTCCATCACCGGCACCAAGCAGGACACCTACCGCAATTACAACCGGTACCTTCCGGCGGGCGTTGAGAAAGATCAGTTCAAGAGCCGCGACCTTCTGGGGGTGGCCCTCACCGATCGGTTCGCCAACAGTTACAATATCGAAAGCAAGTTGACGCTGCGGGCCAGCCCGTCGATCCGAATCAACCTGAACTACCAGGGCTCGTGGGACTATTACACGGGCTGGAACTGGAACTACCTCTACTCACCGAATACCGCCCCGGACGTGAGGGAATCCTCGGGGCTGTATTCTCTGAAGTGGACGCACAACGTCTCCAAGTCCACCTTCTACACCTTCCAGGTCAGCCAGTTCGTAAAGGACTATCTGGAACGGCCCGGAGATCCCAACAATCCCGGCGAGGGACTCGATCCCGACCAGTTCCTGCTTTCGGGAACCGAGGATATCTTCCGCAAGTCGAATGACGCGAACAACAACGGCCAGTGGGATCCGGCGGAGTCGTTCGATAACACGTTCGAGGACTACAATCCGGACGGCACGCCCAAGTATACCTTCGGCGACCAGTTCAAGGACAAGAACGGCAACGGGCAGTACGAAGCGGGCACAGACTCGCTGACGCTCGATTGGAATAACAACGGGCAGCTCGATTTCAACCAGGGCGAGCCCTTTACCGATGTCAACAGCAACGGGCGCTGGGACACGGGCGAAGCGTTCCAGGACGGCAACGGCAACGGCGTGTACGACAACGACCGGCGCGACGTGTTTGCCGAGGACAACCCCGAGCCGTTCACGGACGGCGACATCAACATCGGCGAGCCCTTCGTCGACGTCAACGAAAACGGTGTCTTTGACCCCGGTATCGACCGCTTCATCATCTCCACGGATGCCACGATCAACCAGGACCTGAATTTCAACTCCGTGTACGACGGGCCGAGCGACGTCCCGACTCTGTTACCGGGCACCTATATCGATCTGAATCGCAACGGTCGGTACGATCCGCCGAACAGCATCTACGACGAAGGGGAACCGTTCGTCGACCAGGACGGCAACGGCATCTACACGCCGTCGGACCAGTTCTTCGATTTCGGCACCAATCAGGACGAAGCCTGGTACGAAGAGCGCAACGTAGTGCTGCGGACCGTGCAGTTCGATATCACCTCCCAGTTGCGCCGCGAGCACGAGGTGAAGACCGGCTTCCTCTTCGAGTTGAACAAGCTGACCAAAGCCACGCTGGAAAGCCCGTGGGCCATTTACGACGGCGCATCCGACGGCGGGCCGTTCCCCGGGCGCGGGCTGCGCCGCGACTTCTACGAGCAATCGCCGGTGCGCGGTGCGTTGTACCTGCAGGACCGCATGGAGTACGGCCAGATGATCGCGCGCCTCGGCGTGCGCTGGGACTTTTTCCTCCAGTCCGATGGCGTAAGGAATGACCCGTTGATCCGCACGATCTCGGAAGTGCCGATCGAAGATGCGAAGAACCGGGTCTCGCCGCGCATAGGATTCAGTTATCCGATCACAGACAGGGCCAAGATCTACTTCAATTACGGGCACTTCTACCAGCTGCCGTCGTTCCAATGGATGTACCGGCGCGCCACGCAGGCCACCTCCACGGGCGGCACGGTGGGAAACCCCAACCTGAGTTTCGAGAAGACGATTCAGTACGAATTCGGCGTGCAGTATGCCATCTCGGATGAGTACCGCCTGGACGTGGCCGGCTTCTACAAGGACTACTTCGAGCTGGTGGCCACCACCATCGGCGAGACCGGCCCCCTGGCCCGCACGGAGTTCGTGAACTCGGACTATGCCCGCGCGCGCGGATTCGAAGTCCAGCTTGAGAAGAGCTACGGCAGCTTCGTCTCCGGGTTCTTCAGCTACCAGTACGCTTTTGCGTACGGCAAGTCGTCCTCCGCCACCGAGAACTACGATAATTTGTTCGCGTCGCGCTTCATCCCGATCGACGAATTTCCGCTCGACTGGGATATCCGGCACCAGTTCACGCTCAACGTGGACCTGCGGATCGGGCGCAACCAGAACCCCCGGCTGTTCGGCCTGAAGCTGCCGGACAACTGGGGTGCCAACGTGACCTGGCAGTTCTCGTCCGGGTTCCCCTATACGCCCGACCGGGACAACCCCGACGCGGAGATCTTGCCCGGCAACGTCATCGAGAAGAACTCGTTGCGCAAACCGTCGACCAGCACGGTCGACATCCGGACGTACAAGAACTTCACGCTCTACGGAATGCGCTATTCCTTCGAGTTCTGGGTGCAAAACATTTTCGACACCCGGAACGTGGACGACGTGTACTCGGCCACGGGCAGGGCCTACACCAGTCAGAACACCAGCAAGCTGATTTCGGACGGCACGCCCCACGACCAGAATCCCAACCTTTATCAGCCGGGCCGGAATATTCGGGCCGGCTTGTCGTTAAGGTTCTAGGGCAAAGGCGGTACGGAATTGCGCCCGTCTGAGCCCCGATTGGGCGGGCATTAGGAACGGACGATCGACCAGTTTGGGCGCAGGAGAAGATATGATGCGGATTCGATTTGCGGGCGTAGCGGCGGCCTTCGGTGTGGCGCTGTTTCTCCCCGGACTGGCCTGGTCTCAGGCCAAGGTGGCCACCACCGGTTATCAGTTCCTGGAAATCGGCGTCGGCGCGCGCGCGATCGGGATGGGCGAGGCGTTTGTGGCCCTGGCCGACGACGCCTCGGCGATCTATTACAACCCTGCCGGCCTGACGCAGCTTTCCGGGCCTCAGGCGACGTTCGACTATCTCCGGTACGTGGCCGATATCAACTACGCATTCGCCGGACTGGCCTTTCCCGCCGGCTCCATCGGAGGCTATATCGGCATCGGCGTCTACGCGCTCGACGCGGGCGACATACCCAAGACGACGTACGCCGACCCGTACGGCAAGTCGGGCGAACTTTTCGGCGCCCAGGACTTTGCCGCCACAGTCAGCTACGGCCGCAACCTGACGGACCGGTTCTCGGTGGGCACCACCGTCAAGTTCATCACCGAACGCCTTGAAGAGTTCCGCTCCATCGTCTGGGCGGCCGACGTCGGCACCTCGTACAACACGGGCTATCGCGGTTTCACCATTTCCATGGTCATCACCAACTTCGGCCCCGACGGACACGTCTCGCACCCGTCCATAGACTACCCTGCGGACGACACGCCCCTGCCCATCAACTTCAAGTTCGGAAGCTCGATCAGGATGATCGACGGGGGAGTTCACCGCGCGGTGCTGGCGGCCGAGGGCTCGCATCCCGCGGACAACCTGGAGAAGTACCAGGCCGGTGTGGAATACTGGTACAACGAAATGTTCGCCCTGCGCGTAGGCGGCAAGTTCAATTACGATATCGGCGGTCTCACCGCGGGCGCCGGTTTGCGTCTCCCCTGGGGCGACCGCGATCTGCGGGTCGATTACGGCTACCAGGAGTTCGGCGTACTGGGCGACAATCACCGCTGGAGCGTGACGGTGGGTCTGTAGACCCGGTGTGCGCATCGCTGTCTTAAGGGAATGGAACGAGTATCAGGGGGCGACCGGCACGGTCGTCCCGGGCGTGGCATCGTGACCCCGGGCGCCGGGGTTCGATCCCGAATATCGGAGCTGGAGGAGAGTTGATGTCTCGTAACATATGGATCACCTGCGGCGGGATCGCGTTGCTCCTGGCCGCACTTGTCACCGGGTGCGGATACCTGAAGAACAAGGGAACCCCCCGGGACAACATCAAGCCCAGAGTCTTCATTACCAACGTACCCCCTTCCTCCGATAGCGAGATCCTCTCGATCGACACCGTCTTCGCCGATCCCGTCCTGCGCACCGGGATTCTGTCGATCGACACGACGTACGACTACAATACCGTGGTGGACACGATCATTTATCTCGCCAACCCGCGCATCTACTGGTTCGGCACCGACGAGGACGGACGGGTGGACGCTTTCGAATACGCGGTCGTTCCCACCGACTCGCTGAGGCCGCACCCAGTCGGCCTCTCCGTCGTGCGCGACAACACGGGGCTGGTCAACCCTCAGCGTTTCGTCATGACGCCGGCGGCGGCCGATTCTCTGGACTGGATCGAGCTGTTGCCGGGGCAGGTGGACGTGGTGAACTCGGCCGCGGTCTTCCTGTTTGCGGATATCGACACCTCCGTGGCCATCGACCAGTTCCTCTTCGTTCGCGCCATCGACAACCTGGGCCTGCGGTCGGAGATCGAGTACGCACGCTATTCGCGCCAGAATCACCCGCCGGAGACCTATATCCGTCTCGACACCATCGAAATCATCCAGCCGAACTTCAGCAGCCCGAAGGAAGTGCGCAGCCGCAAATACTACTCGCTACCGCAGTCCACAGCGACCTATCCGGGGATCACCATCGGCTGGTCCGGCACCGACTCCACCGATTTCCCCGACGAGCAGCCGGCCTTCGAATTCAATTGGGTGCTCTTCGGCCCCTATCCCGACCAGAACTCGGCGTTGCCCGACTCCGCCAAAATCGTCCGCACGAACGACAACCTCGCCACCCCGCGACTGGAGTGGACGGAGCAGGAGCGCAACACCTTTTTCAACCTGAGGTCGGGATGGTACGTGTTCTGGGTGCGGGCGCGTGACGATGCCTTTGTGGCCGATCCACAGCCCGCCATCGCCCGCTTCCAAGTGGTGGAGCCCGCCTTCGACAAGGAATTCCTGTTGATGGACGCCACCAACTGGACCAACGGGAACAGGCTGAACGCGGGCAGCTACTTTTTTCGCGAGGCCCGCGGCGACAGCCTCGCTCCCGATACGCTGCGGGCTCTGTACGAGAGCCTGTTTTCCGGTCACGGCTACCCGTTCAGCAAGGCGACGGATGCGTGGTACCGGCAGATGCCCGATTCATCAGACGCCTACCGTGCCCTCCCCGACCGCGATATCCTCGCGCGCTACAAAGCGCTGGTCGTGTACGATGAGGACATGCAGGTTCCGCTCGACCTGGACAACAACATCAGGGAGTTTTCTTCGGTTCTGGGCGAATACATGAACGTCGGCGGCCGCGTCGTCTTGATCGGCCGCAACCTGTTCGCCTCGTCGGTTACCGGCTGGGTGCCCACCGGCGGACCGCAGGAGGCGACGCTCACCGGCGCCGATTTCGGCTATATCTACTTCGGGGTCACGCGCATGTTCTTTCCAAGCCACCTGGCGTACGCGCAGGCGGGGCACACCGACACGGCCGACTTCTTGAACGTCATCCCGCTCGACCCCCGGTTTCCGGTCGTGGCCACGGATACCTTTCTCACATTGAAGTTGAGCCAGCTGCCCATTTCGGGGCTGAAAGATCGCGACGGCGACGGTTTCGAGAACTGGCTCTGGATCCCCGACGTCAACTGGATCGGAATCGACCGCACGCGCGGGGCGATCGGCTTTTACCAGTTCAACTCGGTTTATCCCAACACGTCGCCGTCGCAGGGGCGCATCGTGGGCGCGCGCTACGAGTTCTTCGATCCGCTGCTCGGGCGGAACACGTTCCGCTCGGCCATCATCACGTTCCCGCTGTCCGTGCTCAAGCGTGGCGACGGCAATCTGCGCGTCATGGCCAGGACCGTTCTGGATTACATTCTCGAATAGTCCAAAGCGACACGAATCCAAAGGCCGGTCACTTGCGACCGGCCTTTTTTGTCGGGGCGCCCGGGCCCGTTTCTAGGGCAAGGTTTCGAGCTGTTCCCGCAGGACGCGCGCCGGCTCGAAGCTGGAGTCGGCCACAAGCGCACGTACCAGCGCCGTGCGGGCGCTGTCGGGCCGGCCCAGCGCCAGGTGGGCGTGTGCGACATTGGTCCAGAGCAAAGCCGAGGAGGGGACAAAGCGGAGGGCCGTGCGGTACAAGTCGAGGGCCGTCTCGGCGTCTCCCCGCGCGAGTGCCGACGTCCCCCAGTTGGACCACGCTTCGAATAATGTGGAATCCGCCCTGGCGGCGCGGGCAAAGTACGCCGTGGCGCTGTCGAGTTCACCTTCCACAAGCCAGGTCAGGGCGATCTGATAGTGCACGCGCGGATCCGGGGGACCCGCCACCGTATACTCCGCCGCGTCGAGTGTGGGCCACGCCCGGCGCGCCTCGAGGAACTCGTGGTACCGGTCGCGCGCCTGGACATTGCGGCCGGTGAGGCTAAGATACTCGGCATCCCAGTACGACCACACCGCAAGGCCCTTGTTGTGGCGGCGGCTGGCGCCCAGAGCGCCGGCGAAGGTCAGGGTATCCTCCCGATCCGCGGCGATGGCGATGCGCTGCAGGTACAAGAGCGCAAGGCTTGAATCGCGCGCGAGGCCGCTGTCGATGGCACCAAGGGCCCGTGCCGTGTCGCTTTGGAGCAGATAGAGCGCGGCGAGGTTGTTGTACGCTCGCGCGTCTGTGGGATACTGCCCGGCCTCGGCCTGGAAGTCCGCCCGGGCCGAATCCAGCTTCCCCTGGCGAAGCCGTGCGAGGCCGCGGTTCAAGCGCAGCTGCTGCAGTTCGGGCTGCCAGCTCTGCGCCGTATCGAACAGGGCTTCGGCGGCGCGGTTGTCTGCCTTGCGCAGCGCCACGTTGCCCAGATTGAAGTAGGCCAGTCCCTCGTTACGAACGTCGATAAAGTACCAGTTGGGGAACACGACAAGGCATCCCGCAAGAGCCAGCCCCAGCACTTTCAACCTCGGCCGGCCGTCCCACCAGGCGCCCGCTCCGAACGCCGCCAGAACGATCCAGATCGGCACCAGAGGGAGCCGAAATCGCTCGATGGTGAAGAACGCCACAAGCAGCGCGCTGTAGGTCACCACGATGCCCCACAGCGCGTGGTAAGCTCCCGGTGCAGGCCGGGAACGCAGCCAGCCGAGAAGCGCCAGGGGAACCAGGCACGCCACGCGCACCGGCAGCCATTCCAGAAGCGGTATCTTGCGCACCAACCAGGGGAGATTCAGGTTGTTCGAGATGGTCAGGTAGTTGACGGAGAGGAGCGCCTTGCGCAGTGCGAGCTTTAGAAACGCGCCCGGCTCGGAACGGATGAAGCGCAGGCCCTGGCCATAGTAATAGTCCGACACCAGGGCGTCGTCCAGCGGGCGTCCCGCGTTT
>Ga0326597_10006504_pt1 | contig 15994 bp, 13 predicted proteins | sample RVTome_12_FD_203789 | JGI IMG/M metagenome (GOLD analysis project Ga0326597, IMG submission 203789) | Soil microbial communities from uranium-contaminated site in the Upper Colorado River Basin, Wyoming, United States - RVT100D185 | ecosystem: Environmental > Terrestrial > Soil > Contaminated >...
AAGGGGATGAGGCATCCATCCGGGACGGTGAATGCCGCCGGTCGCCGGCCGGCTCAGGGCGACGGCCTCCCGGCGCTCGAGGCGCGCTTCACCAGCTCGGTGGCCAGGATCACGCGCCGCTGAACCCGGTCCGTGCTTTCGACGGCTTCGACCAGCAGGCGGACCACCTCACGGCCCATCTCCTCGATCGGTTGACGGACGCTCGACAGCTGCGGCTGGGTGAGCGTGGCCACGGGCGAGTCGTCATAGCCGACGATGGCGACGTCCTGCGGGACCCGGCGCCCGGCGGCTGCCAGCACGGAGAGCGCTCCGGCTGCCATCAGGTCCGACGCGGCGAACACGGCGTCGAGGTCGGGACGCTTGGCCAGCAGCCAGGTCATCGCCGCCGCGCCGCCCTCCTGGGTGAAGTCGGCGATGGCCTCGAGCGTCGCATCGGTGGCCCGACGCGCCGCGTCGATGGCGTCGCGGTAGCCGCTCAGGCGGTCGATACCGGCCGGCATGTCCTGCGGACCGGCGATCGTGGCCACGGCGCGGCGGCCGGTGGCGATGAGGTGCTCCACGGCGCTCCTCGCACCCTGCCGATTGTCGACGTCGACGTAGCTGGCGGAGACGCCGCGCAGGGGACGTCCGACGAGGACCAGCGGGATGCCGGCGGCAGAGAGGCGCGCGGGGAGCGGATCCTCGCCGTGGAGGCTCACCAGGACGGCGCCATCGACGTGACCCGCCGACAGGTAGTCGCCGGTCCGGCGGACATCGGCCGACGAGTTGGGCATGAGCAGGATGAGCTGCAGGTCGCGGGCGGTCAGCTCGCCGCTGATCCCGCGCAGGACACGCGGGAAGAATGGATCGCTGAACAGGCGGCCAGTCGGTTCGGTGATGACCAGGCCGAATGACCCACTGCGACGGGTCACCAGGCTGCGCGCGGCTCGATTGGGGACGTAGCCCAGACGCTCGATGGCCGATTCGACATCACGGCGAACCTGCGGACTGACCTTGGGGGAGCCGTTGACGACGCGCGACACGGTGGCCCGCGAGACGCCGGCGAGCAGGGCCACGCTCTCCAGGGTCATCCCGTTGGGATGCTTACGACCGCCGCTGGCTGTGGTCACGACGCTCCGTCTCCAAAGTGAGAGCGCTCTCACGCTTGTGGGAGCACCATAACACCCTTTGTCAAGAGAGCGCTCTCAACCATCCGAGATCGCCCTGAGCGTCTCCCGGCCCGGTCGGCACGGTGACGCCGTTCGTCCCGGATCCTGTGCGAAACTACCGAGCGTGGACAGCACACGCGCCCGCCGATCGCCGTCGCCCAGACGGGTCGTGGCGTGACCGGCCGTTCGGCGGCGCTCGATCGGTACGAGCCGGTCATCGGGATCGAGGTCCACTCGCAGCTCAAGACCGCTTCGAAGATGTTCTGCCCGTGCTCCACCGAGTACGACGGCGCTCCACCGAACACGCACGTCTGTCCGGTCTGTCTGGGCCTGCCGGGCGCGCTCCCGACGATCAACCGACGTGCTGTCGAGCACGTCCTGACCACCGGCGCCGCGATTGACGCCAGCGCCCCGGCAGCCACTCGCTGGGATCGAAAGAACTACTTCTACCCCGACCTGCCCAAGGGCTACCAGATCAGCCAGTACGACCTGCCGCTGGCGTCGCGCGGTCGCCTGACGTTCGACACGTCGGATGGGCCGTTCACCGTCGCGATCACGCGCGCCCATCTGGAGGAGGACACGGCCAAGCTCATCCACGCGACGGATGCCGCCGGCCGGCGTGTCAGTCTGGTCGACTTCAACCGGTCGGGCGCGCCGCTCATGGAGATCGTCACCGAGCCGGACATCCGGACCGCCGAGCAGGCCCGTCGCTACGCCGAGGAGCTGCAGCTGCTGCTTCGCTCGATCGGCGCGTCGGACGCCGAGATGGAGCGTGGGCAGCTCCGGGTCGAGGCAAACGTATCGCTCCGCCCCCGCGGCAGCGAGCCGTTCGGGACGCGGGTCGAAGTCAAGAACATGAACTCGTTCCGCGCTGTTGAGCGCGCGATCGCCTTCGAGATCGAGCGGCAGGCGGCCGCCCTCGACGCCGGCGAGCCGGTCGTCCAGGAGACCCGCGGTTGGTCGGAGGAACGCGGCTCCACCTACCGGATGCGGGTCAAGGAGACGTCGGACGATTACCGCTACTTCCCCGAGCCCGATCTGCCGCCGCTCCATCTCGATCCAGCGTGGCTGGAGTCGATCCGCGCCCGGCTGCCGGAGCTGCCCGGGGATCGCCGCCGGCGCTATCGCGAGATCGTTGGCCTGAGCGCGTACGACGCCGTGGTCCTGGTGGCGGACCCGGATGCGACCGCCCTGTTCGAGGCGACGCTCGTCGCCGATCCGACGCTCGAGCCAAAGCCGGTCGCGAACTGGGTGCTCGGCGAGTACCTGCGGCTGCGCAATGCCGCCAGTGAGCCGCTGGCCGTGGACCCGGCCGAGCTCGCCGTCATCGTCCGAGCGGTCGTCGACGGCTCGATCTCGCGGGCGCAGGGCCGCGACGTCCTGGCCGCGCACGTCGAGGGCGGCGGGCCGGCGGCCGACATCATCGCCGCGCGAGGGTTCCGCCAGATCACGGACGACGATGCGCTCGGGTCGGCAGTCGACGCCGTCCTGGCGGCGAACCCGGCGGCGGTCGCCGATTATCGGGCGGGCAAGGATCAGGCGGTCGGGTTTCTCGTCGGTCAGGTCATGAAGGCGACCCGGGGCCACGCGAACGCGGCCCTCGCGCAGACCGCGGTCCGGCGGCGGTTGGATTCGTGAGCGCGCTGAACGTCGCCCTGTGGCTCGGTGGCGTCGCCCTCATCGCGATCAGCTACGCACGAGCCAAGGGTCCCTGGTCCCGCTACCAGGCGCTCAAGGCCCAGGACCGGAACGTGGCGCGCTACGAGGCCTGGCGCGGTGGCCTGCGAGACGACGGCGCCACCGGTGCTTCGGTGGCGATGGCCATCCTCCGTCGCCAGGTGCAAATGGCCGGCCTCAGTGCCGTCGCCGGGTTCATCCTGGTCTTCCTCGGGTTCTTCGTCAGGTAGGCCCAGCCGCGCCGTCGCGTTGGCGGCGCGCATGCGTCCGGGGCAGGGAGCCAGGGGGCCGCTACCGGCCGACCAACCTCCGCCACTCGATCGCGGTGCAGCGGTCCTTGACCACCGACAGGCCACCGTCATGGGCGACCCGGGCGGCTTCCCAGCTCACGACGCCGAGTTGCAGCCACAGGCAGCTCGCCCCGACCGCCACCGCCTCCCATGCATGCGGTACGCACTCCTCTGAGCGGCGGAACACGTCGACCAGGTCGAATGAGCCGGTGGCCACCACCGCCTCGGCTATCGTCGGAAAGGCAGTAATCCCAAGGACCGCCTGTACATTCGGGTTGATGGGGACGCAGTCGAAGCCTTCGTCGAGCAGGTAACGGAGGACGCCGAACGACGGCCTGCCCGGATCGGACGAGGCACCCACCACGGCAATCCGCCGAGTCATCCGCAGTACGCGTTCGATGCCGGCGTCGTCCAGGACCGGGACCGGCCCGTGACCCTCCTGGAGATCGAGGAAGGCCGCCGCTCGTTCGCGCTCGTCCGGTGTCACCCGCGAGTCTCCTTTTCGTAGGGAATGCCGTCCGCGTCGGTCCCGCGCGCCGAAGGGCTGAACGTCACGAATCACTGTGCCGAGTTGGATTGCAGGTCGCCACGCGACATGTGCATACTGCTCCACAGAGCGTGCCTCGATCCGTGGCACGCGCTGGAGGACTGCGTGTCCGCCTGGTAGACGCCGACCGCCGCCGGTCCGGGATCTTCGGGCTCGTGACCGTCATTCTGAGTAGATCGGCGCAACGCCGCGGCACCGCAGATTGGCTACGAGAGGAGACAACCTTGCGCACTCACCGCGCGCACTTCGGCCTGTTGGCCGCAGCGTTCATCGCCTTCGCCGGCTGTACCGGCGGCGCCGCGTCGCCGTCCGCGCCCGCGTCGGCGGCTCCGACGGCGGCTCCGACGGCCGCCCCCGCGACCGAGGCGCCGACCGCGAGCCCGATCGCCTACAAGGCGTGCCAGGTCAGCGACACCGGCGGGATCGATGACAAGAGCTTCAACCAGAACGCGTGGAAGGGCATGCAGGATGCCGGCGCGAAGCTCGGCATCGAAGTGAAGTTCCTGGAGTCCCGCACCGCGGCGGACTACGAGAAGAACATCAACCAGTTCCTCAGCGAAGGCTGCGACATGATCGTCACGGTCGGGTTCCTGCTTGGCGACGCCACGAAGGTCGCCGCGGAGGCCAACCCGGACACGCGCTTCGCCATCGTGGACTTCGCCTATGACCCGGCCATCGCGAACACCGAGGGCCTGGTGTACAGCACCAACGAGGCCGCGATGCTCGTGGGCTACGTCTCCGCCGGCATGTCGAAGAGCGGCGTCATGGGCACCTTCGGCGGCATCAATATCGGCGGCCCGGTGACCGACTTCATGGACGGCTTCGTCGCCGGCACCAACTACTACAACACCGAGAAGGGCAGCGCAGTCCGCGTGCTCGGCTGGGATGCGGTCAAGAAGGAAGGCTCCTTCACTGGCAACTTCGACTCGCTCGACGACGCCAAGGCACTGACGGTGCCGATGCTCCAGGAGGGCGCTGATGTGATCCTCCCCGTGGGCGGTCCGATCGGTGGCGGCGCTTATGCGGCGCTCCAGGAGTCCGCGGCCGTGGACTACGGGATCGGTGTCGATGTCGACTGGGTGCAGACGGCCCCGCAGTACAAGGACGTTCTGCTCACGAGCGTCCTCAAGAAGATCGACGTCTCGGTCGCCGCAGCGGTCGAACGGGCGTTCAACGGCGATGCCGCCCAGCCGGTGTTCGTCAGCACGCTCGCCAACGGCGGCGTGGACATGGGCCCCTTCAACGAGTTCGAATCGGCGGTTCCGCAGGAGCTCAAGGACGGCGCCGCCGCCCTGAAGGCCAAGATCATCTCGGGCGAAGTCAAGGTCGCCGACTACTTCGCGGCCAACTAGCCCGTCGTCGACGGATCGATTCGAGATAGGCGGCGCCTCCCGAGGCGCCGCCTATCCGTTGCACCGCAGGATGGATGCGACGTGAAGCTCGAGCTAAGCGGGATCACCAAGCGCTTTCCCGGCGTCATCGCCAATGAGAAGGTCGACCTGACGGTCGAGCCCGGCCAGATCCACGCGCTCCTCGGCGAGAACGGCGCCGGCAAGACGACGCTGATGAACGTTCTGTACGGGCTCTACAAGCAGGACGAGGGGGAGATCCGGATCGACGGGGCTCCCGTCGTGTTTCGCGACCCCGGGGATGCGATCAAGGCCGGCATCGGCATGGTCCATCAGCACTTCATGCTCGTGCCGGTGTTCACCGTGACCGAGAACGTCATGCTCGGGGTCGAGTCGACTCAGGGCCCGCTGAAGATCCTGGACGTCGGCGCGGCCCGAGATCGGATCGTCGAGATCTCCGAGCGACACAACCTCCATGTGGATCCCGACGCCCTGGTCGAGGACCTGCCGGTCGGCGTCCGCCAGCGGATCGAGATCATCAAGACGCTGTACCGGCACTCGAACCTGCTCATCCTCGACGAGCCCTCGGCCGTCCTGACGCCGCAGGAGACCGAGGAGCTCTTCGGGATCATGCGGTCGCTCCAGGCGGGCGGGACCTCGATCATCTTCATCACCCACAAGCTCAACGAGGTCCTCGAGATCTCCGATCGGATCACCGTGCTGCGGCGCGGGAGGGTCGTCGGTTCCGCCATACCCGCGGAGGCGACGCAGGAATCGCTCGCCCAGATGATGGTCGGGCGCTTCGTGGAGCTCGAGGTGGAGAAGGGGCCCGCGAAGCCGGCCGGGCCGGTGCTCGAGGTCGCCGGGGTCTCGGTGCTCGATGATCGGGGGCACCTGGCCGTGCGCGATCTCGACCTGGTCGTTCACGCCGGCGAGATCGTCGCCGTGGCCGGCGTCCAGGGCAATGGGCAGACCGAGCTGGTCGAGGCCATAACGGGCCTGCGTTCAAAGGTCGCGGGGAGCATCAAGATCGGCGGGACGGAGATTCGTGCGGACCCGCGGCGCATCTTCGAGGCCGGCGTTGCCCATGTCCCCGAGGACCGCCTCGAGGAGGGGCTCGTCCCGGCCTTCACGATCGCCGAGAACCTCTGCCTCAACACCTACTACCTGCCCCCGTTCGCCGACGGCGTGCGCCTCCACCGCGATGCGATCCTGGCCACGGCGACCGAGCTGGTGCAGCAATTCGACGTCCGCACGCCGAGCGTCTTCAACGAGGTCGCCAACCTGTCGGGCGGTAACCAACAGAAGGTCATCGTCGCGCGCGAATTCTCGCGTCCGATCAAGCTGCTCGTGGCCGCCCAGCCGACGCGAGGGTTGGACGTGGGTTCGATCGAGTACATCCACCGTCGCATCGTTGAAAAGCGTGACGAGGGCGCAGCGGTGCTCATCGTCTCGACGGAGCTGGACGAGGTGCTCGCGCTCGGCGATCGGATCGCGGTCATGTATCGGGGCCGGATCGTGGCGATCCTGGACCCGTCCGAGGCCACACCCGAGCGGCTCGGCCTGTACATGGGTGGGGCGGCCGTCGCCACGGAGGACGAGCGCTCAGTTCTCCCGAACGAACCCCCCGCGCCGGCCGACCAGCCGCCAGCCGGCGCCCACCCCGGCGGGCCGACGGCATGACCGGTGCGCCAGCGCCCACTTCGCAACCGGGCACCGAACAGACCAAGCCCACGAAGGGTGAGCCCGGGCGTCCAGGGGAGTTCGTTCGCCGGCTGCTCGTCCCGGGGTTGGCGGTCTTCACCGCGCTCGTCATCGGGGCGATCGTCATCGTGCTGTCTGACCAGGTCCTGCTCGGCCTGTGGGGGAGCGATCCACCCGGGGCCGTCGGCGCCTCGATCAAGGCCGTCGCCGACGGCTATGGAGCGCTGTTCGCAGGAGCACTCGGGAATCCAGACACCTACGTGAAAGCGTTCTCATCGGGCGACATCGACCGGATCACCCGCGCCTTCAACCCGGTCAGTGAGTCGCTTCTCGCTGCCACGCCGCTCATCTTCACCGGCCTGGCGGTTGCGCTGGGCTTCCGGAGCGGCCTGTTCAACATCGGCGCCGAGGGTCAGCTGTACGTGGGAGCCATCCTCGCGACCTTCGTCGGCTTCTCCGTCCACGGCCTGCCGCTATTCATCCATCTCCCCCTGGCTGTGACGGCCGGCTTTCTCGGTGGAGCGCTGTGGGGATTCATTCCCGGGCTCCTGAAGGCTCGGACCGGGGCGCACGAAGTCATCGTCACCATCATGCTCAACTATGTCTCGTACCAGCTGATCATCTGGGTGCTTCGGCAGTCGTGGTACCAGCGCCCGGGCCGAAGCGATCCGGTTTCGCCGATCGTCGATGGCAGCGCCGTGATCCCGGCCATCATCGACGGGCTTCGGCTGAACTGGGGTTTCCCGCTCGCGCTGGCCGCCGCGGCGTTCGTCTCCTGGCTCCTCTTCCGATCGACCCTCGGCTTCGAGTTCCGCGCGGTGGGCCTGAACCCGTCGGCCGCGCGCTACGCGGGCATGAGCATCTCCAAGACCCTGGTCTTGACGATGGCGGTCTGCGGTGGCCTGGCCGGACTGGCCGGCACCACGGAGATCCTTGGCGTGAACAAGGCGCTTACCCCGGGCTTCTCTCCCGGGTACGGCTTCGATGGAATCGCGATTGCGCTGCTGGGCGGCTCGTCGCCGCTCGGCGTGGTGCTCTCGGCGATCCTGTTCGGCGTGCTCCGCGCGGGAGCGACGCCGATGCAGGCGGCAACGGGCATCCCGATCGACCTGGTCGTGGTCATCCAGGCGCTCGTGATCATGTTCGTCGCCGCGCCGGCGTTGATCCGTGAGCTTTACCGGATCAAGAGCAAGCGTACGACCGGCACGGAGATCATGCCGCAGGGCTGGCGGACATGACCGCGGTGGCGTCGGTCGTGACCGCTGGGCGCGGTATCAATCGCCGGTCGATTGGACTGGCCGCCTTCTACTTCGTGCTCGCGGCGGTCCTCGTCCTGGTATTCGGCAGCGACATCGAGAGTGGGTCCGAGACCATCTTCGGGCTGAACCTGGGCGCGGCGCCCGCGATCAAGCTGCCGAACCTGGTCGTGCCGTCGGTCGCGACGGTCTACCTCATGGCCGGCGTGTGCGCGTTCTGCGGCGCGCTCCAGCTGACTCGAGTGCTCGGGGCTCGCTGGGCGATCCTCATCTCGATCACCCTGATCGCGTTCGTCTTCGGGTTCCTGACCTGGGCCGCCTCCGGCGGGTCGATGAGCCTGGTCGGCGTATTCCAGACGACCCTCTATCGGGCGGTTCCGATCACGTTCGGCGCGCTTTCGGGCGTGCTCTGTGAGCGTTCGGGCGTGGTGAACATCGCGATCGAGGGGATGCTGCTGTCCGGTGCGTTCGTCGCGGCCGTGGTTGCCAGCGCGACGGGCAACAACTGGCTGGGGGTCATCGGGGCGGTGATCGCCGGTGCGCTTCTGGCGGCGGTCCTGGCTGTGCTCTCGATCCGCTACCGGGTCAACCAGATCATCGCCGGGACGGTCATCAATATCTTCGCGGTCGGCCTCACGAGCTTCCTGTCGACGCGCGTCCTGCAGCAGAACCAGCAACTCAACACGCCACCGCGCTTCGATCCGATCGTCGTTCCCGTCCTGTCGGACATCCCGATCCTCGGCCCCGTCTTCTTCAGCGGGAACTTCTTCCAGTACGCGCTGTTTGCGCTCATCGTGGTCATCCATTTCGCGCTCTTCTACACGCGCTTCGGACTGCGAGTGCGTTCGGTCGGCGAGCACCCGCGGGCGGCCGATACGGTCGGGATCAATGTCCAGTTCACGCGCTACCGCAACGTCATCCTCGGCGGCATGGTCGCCGGACTCGGCGGGGCCTACTTCACGGTGGGGTCGACTGGCACCTTCGAGCGTGAGATGACCGGCGGCCGCGGGTTCATCGGACTTGCTGCGATGATCTTCGGTGGGTGGACGCCGATCGGATCGTTCTTCGCCGGCCTCGTCTTCGGTTTCGCCGATGCGCTGCAGAGCCGGCTCTCGGTCCTCGGATCGCAGGTGCCTTCCGAGTTCCTACTGATGGTTCCGTACATCGTCACGATCGTCGTCGTCGCCGGGTTGATCGGCCGGGTGCGCATGCCCGCCGCCGACGGCACGCCGTATATCAAGGAGTGACAGCGGCCCCCGGTCCACTCGCAGCGCGGCATGGTCCCGCTCCGCTCATCCTCGATTGCGACCCCGGCCACGACGATGCCCTGGCGATCATCGTGGCCCTGGCCCGCCCGGAGCTCGAGCTGCTGGCGGTCACCACGGTCGCCGGCAACGCCGGCCTCGATGCCACGACGCGAAACGCGCTGCGCGTGCTGACCCTGGCCGGGCGTACGGATCTCCCGGTCGCCGCAGGGGCGGCCCGGCCGCTGGTGCGATCGCTCCACGTGGCGAGCAACGTGCACGGCGCCAGCGGGCTCGAGGGCGCGGACCTGCCCGAGCCGGTGTTCGCCGCCCGCCCGGAGGGCGCGATCGAGCTCATGCGATCCGTCCTACTCGCCGCAGGCCGACCCGTGACGATCGCGGCCGTTGGCCCGCTCACCAACGTCGCGCTGCTGCTTCGAACCCATCCCGAGCTGGCCGAGCGGATCGACACCATCCGGATCATGGGCGGCGCGATCACCGAAGGAAACACGACCGCCTCGGCCGAGTTCAACATCTGGCAGGATCCCGAGGCTGCCCGGATCGTCCTGGACTGCGGCCGCCCGATCACCCTGATGACCCTGGACGTGACCCACCAGGCGCTCTTCGGCGCGGCCGACGTCGCCCGACTCGAGGCGCTCGGGACGCGGATCGGCTCGGTCTTCGCCGATCTGCTGCGCTACTTCGCGCGGTTCCACGCCGAGCGCTATGGCTGGGACGGATCGCCGATGCACGACGCGGTCACTGTGGCGCACCTCGCACTGCCCGACCTGGTCCGCACCGTGCCATATCGGGTCGACGTGGAGACCGGCAGCGAGCTGACTCGTGGACGGACGGTGGTCGACCTGCACGGGTTGACGAAGCAGCCGCCGAACGCCGACGTCGGGGTCGCGATCGACCGGGGGAGGTTCATCGAGGTCCTCATCGACGCCGTCGCAGAGGTGGGCGCCGACGCGCCACGATGACCGATCCGGGTCGAGTCGGAGCTCGATCGCTCCGCTACGTGGCGTTTGGCGACTCATACACGATCGGCACGTCCGTCGAACCGGCCGCTCGATGGCCGAACCAACTGGTCGCGGCGCTTGCCGGCGATCCGCCGGCGCTATCGCTTGTCGGGAATCTCGGCGTCAACGGGTATACCTCCGCGGACCTGATCCGCGCGGAGCTGCCCGAGCTCGCACGGCTGGAACCAGACTTCGCGACCGTCCTGATCGGCGTCAACGACGTCGTGCAGGGCGTGCCGATCGCGACGTACGAGGCCAATGTCGCCACCATCCTCGATACGCTGAGCGAGCGACTCGGGGCCAGCCGCCTCGTCACGGTGGCGATCCCGGACTACACGGTCACCCCGGCCGGCGCGGACTACGGCGATCCGCGCCGTCAGCACGATGGGATCGTGGCCTGCAACGCGGTGATGGCCCGCCTGTCGGTGGCCAGGGGCATCCGGTTCGTCGACATCTTCGATCTGTCGCTCCGGGCGGCCACGGACCGATCGCTGGTCGCCGACGACGGACTGCACCCAAGTGGCGCCCAGTACGCGACCTGGGTCGAGCGGATCGCACCCGTGGTGGCGGAGCTGCCGGGCCGCTGAGTGGGCCGCGCGCCGCGGCTTCGGGTCCGCCAGCAGTCCCTCAGCGACCGCCGCGCTTGAGCTCGCGGAGCCGCTCGTCCGAGATGCCGAAGTGATGCGCGATCTCGTGATAGACCGTGTCGGTGACGGCCGCGGCAAGCGCCGCCGGGTCTCGATAGGTCCGCGTCAGTGGGCCGCGGTAGATCGTGATCTTGCTCGGCGCCGGCGCCGCGTCGGCCGACAGCCTCGTCCGCGGGATCCCCTGGTACAGGCCGAACAGGCCGCGCGCGCCGACCGAGGCCAGCTCGGACGGGCTCGCCTCGTCGTCGATGACGATCGCGACGCTGCCCAGCTGATCGCGAAATGGCGACGGCAGGCGCTCGAGGGCGTCGATGACCAGAGTTTCGATGTCGGCATCGGACAACGGTGACGTGTCCATGACCAGACCATAGTCGGTTGGCCGGAAGTGGGCGGCCCGACCCACCCGCGGCTACCATTGACCACCGTGCCGATCGCCCCGAACGACTTCACCCATCTCCACGTCCATTCGGAGTTCAGCCTGCTCGACGGGCTCGGCCGGATCACGGAGCTGGTCGACGCCGCGGCGCAGCAGGGGATGGACTCGCTGGCGCTGACCGACCATGGCGCGCTCTACGGCGCGGTCGCCTTCTACCAGGCCGCCAGGTCGAAGGGGATCAAGCCGATCATCGGCGTCGAGACCTACGTCGCCAGGCGGTCGATGACCGACAAGGAGGGCAAGGCGGACGCCCAGCCGTTCCACCTGATCCTGCTCGCCCAGGACTGGACCGGCTACCAGAACCTGTGCCGGCTGATCACCGATGCCCACATCGACGGCTACTACTACAAGCCGCGGATCGACCGGGAGCACCTGGCGCGCCACAGCGCCGGACTGATCGGCCTGTCCGCGTGCCTCGGCGGCGAGATCCCCAAGGCGCTCGAGATCGATGACTGGGAGCTCGCACGGAATCTGGCCGGCGAGTATGGCGACATCTTCGGCAAGGACCGGTTCTTTCTCGAGCTCCAGGATCACGGCATGCCGGAACAGCATCGGTTGACCGAGCAGCTGCTGCGGCTCGGGCCCGAAACGGGGTTGCCGCTCGTCGTCACCAACGACCTCCATTACGTCCGATCAGACCAGGCCGAGGCGCACGACGTCCTGCTCTGCGTGGGCACCGGCAACAACCTCGACACGCCGAACCGGCTCCGCTTCGAGACGCCGGAGTTCTACGTCAAGTCGGCCGCCCAGATGGCCGCCCTCTTCCCGGACCAGGTCGACGCGATTCGCAACACCAGGCTCATCGCCGAGATGACGGACGTGTCATTACCGCTCGGCAACCTGCGCATCCCGCATTTCCCTGTCCCCGAGGGCCACACGGTCGAGAGCTGGCTCCGCGCGGAGTGCCAGCGTGGGCTGGAGCGCCGCTACGGGACGGTCACGCCCGAGCTCCAGGCACGCCTCGACTACGAGCTCGGCGTGATCCTCTCGATGGGCTACGCCGGGTACTTCCTCATCGTCGCCGACTTCATCCGCTTCGCCCGCGAGCAGGGCATCCAGACCACCTGCCGCGGCTCGGCGCCTGGGTCCGTCGTGACCTACACGCTCGGCATCACGCCGGTCGATCCGATCCTCTACCAGCTCCCGTTCGAGCGCTTCCTCAACCCGGACCGGGTGACGATGCCGGACATCGACGTCGACTTCGAGGACGGCCGCCGGGAGGAGGTGATCGCCTACGTCGGGCGCAAGTACGGCCAGGACCACGTGGCCCAGATCATCACGTTCGGCACGATGCTGGCTCGCGCCGCCATCCGCGACGTCGGTCGCGTGCTCGGCCACAGCTACGGCGACGTGGACCGGGTCGCCAAGGCGATCCCCAACCAGCTGGGCATCCGGCTCGACGAGGCCCTGCGGGTCGCGCCGGCACTCCGCGAGCAGGTCGACAACGAGCCCGGCGTCAAGCGGATCATCGAGTTCGCCCGGCATCTCGAGGGCGTCGCCCGGAACGCCTCGACCCATGCCGCGGGCGTCGTCATCAGCCGCGAGCCCCTGACCGAGCTGATGCCCCTTCAGAAGGCGACCAACTCGGACGGGCTGATGACCCAGTACGAGATGCACGCGATCGAGGCGCTTGGGCTGCTCAAGTTCGACTTCCTGGGGCTGTCGAACCTGACGATCCTGCGCCAGGCCGTGGACTTCGTCCGGGCCAACCGCAGGATCGAGATCGACCTCGACCAGATACCGCTCGACGACGCGAAGACCTTCGAGCTGCTCGCATCCGGGGAGACGACCGGCATCTTCCAGCTGGAGTCGGCGGGGATGCGCCGCTACGTCCGCGACCTGCGTCCGACGTCGGTCTACGACCTGGCGGCGATGGTGGCGCTCTACCGCCCCGGGCCGATGGACAACATCCCGGCCTACATCCGGCGCAAGCACGGGCAGGAACCGGTGACCTACCTCCACCCGCTGCTCGAGCCGTACCTGGAGAAGACCTACGGGATCTTCGTCTACCAGGAGGACATCATGTCCGCAGCGATCGCGCTCGGCGGTTTCACCGGGCCCGAGGCCGACACGCTCGGCTATGCCATCCGCAAGAAGAAGTCGGCCGTCCTGCGCGCGCAGAAGGAGAAGTTCGTCAGCCAGGCGGCCGCGCGCGGCGTTCCCGCTGCGACGATCGACGCGGTCTTCACAGCCTTCGAGCCGTTCGAGCGCTATGGCTTCAACAAGGCGCACGCCACCTGCTACGGGCTGATCGCGTACCAGACCGCCTACATGAAGGCGAACCACACGGTCGACTACATGACAGCGGTGCTCACGGCATTCCGGTCGAACGAAGAGAAGGTGGCCGCCGCGGTCGCCGAGTGCCGGCGCATGGGGATCGATGTCCTGCCACCGGACGTTCACCGCAGCCATCTCGAGTTCACGGTGGAGGGCGATGCCATCCGGTTCGGGCTGCTGGCGATCAAGAACGTTGGCCAGGGCGCCATAGAATCGATCATCACGGCGCGGGAGGAGGGCGGCGATTTCGGCTCGTTGACCGATTTCTGCACTCGGATCGACCTTCGCCTGGCCAACCGCAAGGTGCTCGAGGCGCTGGCCAAGGTCGGCGCGTTGAACGCGTTCGGTCATCCAGCGCAGATCCTGCTCGGACTGGAGGACGCGGTCGCTGCCGCGCAGGCGACCCAGCGCGATCGGGTGTCCGGGCAGACCTCGCTGTTCGACCTCGGCGCAGCCGACGCGGCGGCCTTCGAGCGGCCACTCCCGGTGGCGACCGAGGTTCCGGTGCGGGAGCGCCTCCGCTGGGAGAAGGAGCTGCTCGGCCTGTACCTGTCCGAGCATCCGATGGGCGAGGTGGCCGAGCGGGTGAGCCAGTACGTGTCGGCCTACTCCACCGACCTGCGCGACGAGTCGCTCGACGGTCAACGGGTCGTGGTCGCCGGGATCGTCACCGGCCGCCGAATCGTGGTGACAAAGGCCAAGTCGACGATGGCCATCGTTACGCTGGAGGATCTCCAGGGCAGCATCGAGATCGTGGTCTTCCCGCGCCTGTTCGAGCAGACCGGGCCGACGTGGCGCGACGGGGCGATCCTGCTGGTCGCGGGCCGCGTCGACCACAAGGGGGACGACATTGCCCTGCTCGCCGATCTCGTCTCCGACTGGGACGACGCGGCCGCGGCTGGCCCCGAAGCATTCGCCCGGCAGGTCGCGGCCTCGGATCGCGGATCCGCGGGGCGGCGGACGCCGGGCGGCGGGAACGGGTCCGCGTTTGCCGGTGGCCCTCGGTACGGGTCGCTGTCAGGTTCGCCCGTGGGCGCCGCGGCGGCAGCGGCCCCCGGGCAGGCCACGGTCGTCTCGCGGCCGCTCGTCGCCGTCGGTCCCGGGTCGGCGCCAGCGGTGGCGGCGGCGGTGGCGGCGGGAACGGCAGCCGCACCCGGCCCGGTCGTGTCCTACGTCTCACCGCGGCGGGGTGGCGGCACGGCGCCGGCCGACCTGCCGGCCATCGCCCCGGCGGAGCCGATCGGCGCCCACGTCGACCTACCCGGCGGTGTCCGCCCGGCCGATGATCGCGATGACCCGGCGGTTCCCGACGAGGTCCGAGCCAGGATCGTGGCTGACGCGACGGCCGACACCCCGGTGGACGCCGGGCCGAACGCGGTTCTCCACGTCAACTTCGCGGCCGTCGGCCCGAGCGATCGTGTGGTCAGCGCCATGGAGATGTTCAAGGCCCTGCTGCGCGATCGGCCCGGCGACACGCGGGTCGTCATCCACGTGCCGGGTCCAGCAGGATCGCCGACCCTGCCGATGGAGCTCCGTCGTGGCGTGGCGTACGATGCCGAGCTGCTGGCCGAGCTCCGACGACGACTCGGTGACGGGCTCGTTGAGCTTCATCTCGCAAGCTCGTAAGGTTGGGCACCGCGCCCGCCGGTCAGCCGCACCGCACCCGACGGTCAACCGCACCGCGTCCGCCGGTCCAACCGCCGCGCCCGACGGTCAACCCGTCCCGGAAATCTGTCGAAGCCGCTGGACCGACGACAGCAGATCGTGGTACTCGGCGCGGATCGTGTTGAGCGAAGCGGCGTCGATGTCGAGCTCGCCCGCGATCTGGTTGAGCACAGCGGCCTCCTCGGCCGAGATCGAACCGCTGGCGGCCCCGATCGCGAAGCACGCCCGAAGCACGTCGAGGCGCTGCTCGGCGGACGAGAGCGCCTTGAACTCGCGGGTCACGACGTAGTCCTCGGTCCCACCGACGGTTCTGGCCTGGAGCTTGGCCATCTGGGTCACGAGGACGGCGGCCGCCTCGTCGAGGGCACCGTCCCGCTGGAGCTCTCGCTCGATGGCCGCGGTCTCCTCGTCGCTGATGTCCAGATCGGCGTGCGCGGCCCGCGCGAGCGTGTACGCGGCGGACGCGACCAGCCGTGCGCGGTCGGGCGGCATCGCCTCCAGCCGCGCCACGATCCGGCGGACCGTCGCGGTCTCACCGGCCACCTGTGCTTGCGATCCGGTTGGGGAGACGGGCTCGGGGACCGCCCGCGAGGCGGATCCCAGGAATCGGCGGAACATCGGGTCTCCATGGTCGAGGCTCAACGAAGGGCCGGAGTCTATCAGCGCTCGATGGGTATAGTGATGCGGCGCGGCGGTGCTGGAATCGGCAGACAGGGCAGACTCAAACTCTGC
>Ga0326597_10006505_pt1 | contig 15992 bp, 10 predicted proteins | sample RVTome_12_FD_203789 | JGI IMG/M metagenome (GOLD analysis project Ga0326597, IMG submission 203789) | Soil microbial communities from uranium-contaminated site in the Upper Colorado River Basin, Wyoming, United States - RVT100D185 | ecosystem: Environmental > Terrestrial > Soil > Contaminated >...
GGCGGAGCCTTCGTACACGTGTTTGATCGACGGTCCTCGAAAACTCACGAATACGACACAGCCTTCGGGATACTCGAAAGGTCCGTGCGGTTCGGGTCCTGAAGCCCACACGTAGTCGCCGGCATGCATCGGTTCCCCGTTGGCGATCTGCACGCCTTCGAGCACGGCGATGGAATGGCTCGCCTCGTGAGTGTGGGCCGGCTCGACGTAGCCAGGCGGAAACTTTACGAGCATGTCCGTGTGTTGGGTGTCGTGATCCTGGTACAACACCTTCACTTGCACCCCGTGCCCGAGGTGGAGAATATCAATGTCATCCTGCCACTCGAGGTCCCATCGATGTGCCGTGTGCCAGGCCTTGCCCATTCTTCTTCCATCCAGAGTCTGCCGGTCAGCATAACCATCTCTGCACCCGTACCCGTGAGGACCCGGAGCCATCGACGATCGCTTCACAAAGCCCCGGGTAACCTTTGGATCTGAGCAAGCACCCAGGAGGACCATGCAGGCTGTCGTAATGTACGGGAAGGGCGATGCCCGGATCGAGGATGCCCGTATCCCGATCGCCGCACCCGGCGAATTGTTGCTTCGGGTCACCGCAGCCGGAATTTGCGGCACCGACCTCGGGGAGTGGCACTACGGACCCAAGCTGTTCTCGATAGACGTCCGTCATTCTCAAACCGGCCACATCGGCCCACTAATTCCCGGTCATGAGTTCGGCGGACGGGTCGTCGCGTTGGGCGACGGCGTAACTGATTTTCGGGTAGGCGACCTCGTCGCCAGCGGAGCGGGTGTCTCGTGTGGCGATTGTTTCCAATGTCAGGGTGGCTTCACCAACCTGTGCGTAAACTATTGGACGGTCGGCCTGAACCGGGACGGAGGCCTGGCCGAGTTCGTCGTCGTACCCGCCTCCTGCTGTTTGGAGGTCGAGTCTGTCGGGCTGGTCGAATCGACCGTTTCACTAGCCCAGCCGATGTCGATCGCCGTTCACGCCATGAAGCGGGGACGTCCTGAGCCGGGCAGCGATGTCACCGTCGTCGGAGCGGGTGGAATTGGAGCCTTTCTCATCTACGCCTTGCTGGCTGGCGGCCATAAGGTGACGGTCGTCGACATCGACCGATCAAAGTTGACGATTCCGGAATCCCTTGGCGCAACCGTGACAACGAGTCCCACCAAACTGCGCCCGAGCCGGGTGGTTTATGAGGCGAGTGGCAGTGCCCCAGGGTTGCGAACTGCCCTCGAATCGACCGAGTCGGGAGGCCGGACCGTCGCGATTGGCTTGCAACAAACGCCTGCGTCGCTCGATCTCCACGAACTGAGTATCACGGAGCGCGAACTAATCGGAACCAACGCTCACCGGTTTGCGGAGAGTTTCGAACTCGCCGCCCGACTCATCGGGGATAGGGAGGAAGGATGGTCGGACTTCGCAGGCGAGCTACTCCCTCTCGAAGATCTCACCGCTCAAGTGCTTCCCGATATGGCCAACGGAACCTCCAAGCGGATCAAACACATCTTCGATCCGGCCCGTTAGCCCGCTCAGGTGTCATCATCAAGGCGTCGATCCGAGTCCGGCGCGAATGGCCGGTTGCTTGTCGTCGATGGGAAGGTGAAGGATGGCGGCAACCACCCCGAGGACGATGCCGATAATCCACACCGTCTGATAACTGCCAGTCGCGTCGTAGAGCCTCCCGCCGAGATAGACGCCGAGAAACGCCCCGACCTGGTGTGAGAAAAACACCATGCCATAGAGGGTCGACAGATAGCGAGCTCCCAACAGTTGAGCAACGGTCGACGAGGTGAGCGGAGCGGTTGCCAGCCAGACCACTCCGATCGAGGCGCCGAACAACAAAGCCGTGGCGTTTGTGATCGGCAGGATCAGCAGCAGCGTGATAAGGACCGCCCTGGTGGCATACAGAAAAGCCAACAACGTGCGTTTGCGATATCGATCTCCCAGCCAGCCAAACACGAGCGAACCAACGATATTGAAGACTCCGATGAGACCGACCGTCAGCGAGGCGATCCCCGTACTGATGCCTTCATCTTCGAGGAAGGCCGGCAAATGGGTCGCAATGAAGGCGACATGGAACCCGCACACGAAGAACCCTCCGACGAGGAGCAGGTAACTGTTGTTGCAGGCGGCCTTCTTGAGGATATCGACGAATTTGTCGTCGACGACTGCCGGCCCCGCCCTGGTGATCTTGCGACCGGGCACGAACAAACTGGCAACGATCATCAGCACGGCCAAACCTGCAAAAAGGTTGAAAGAGGTGCGCCACCCGAATGCGGTCAAAAGCTGACCGGCAGTCGGCGTGAGCACTGCCATGCCCAACGAGGTTCCCGCGGTGATGAGCCCAAACGCGAACGTCCGCCGTTGGGCGCTGACTACTTTGCCAACCGCGCCCAGGATGGTGGCGAGCGATAGAGCACTGAACCCGGCACCGGCGACCAGGCCGAGTGTCAGATACAGGCCCGAAGCCCGGGTTAGGCGTGAGGTAGCCATGAGTCCTACGGCAAACAGGACCGACCCGACGACCATCACTCGCCGATGACCCACCTTGTCGGCGATCATGCCGGCGATCGGTACACCCATCACCAGATTCAAGATGGCGATGGCCAGGCTGAACTGTTCACGCCCCGTTTGCAGATCGGCAACGATCGGCTTGAGAAACACCCCGAACGCCTGCCGGGTACCCATCGCCAGGAAGGCGATGGAGGCGCCGGCTGCGATGACCACCCAGACGGCGGTTGTCTTGGACTTCGGGGAGGCGTCGGTTAAAGCGATCTCTGCAACTTACCGGGAATCACCGGTGTGAGGACGTAGGCCGGTTGATCCGGTCCAAAGTGGAGGGTCGTCTTTCCTCCAAACAACTCCGCCGGTCGGTCACGTGGATCATTGTGCAGGAAGGGGCCGCATCCGGTAAAGACGTTCTTGAAGTTCGACAGGGTCGCTTCCTCCATGACACCTTCGTACTCATAATCCTTGCCCTTGACCTGGAGTGCGACCGTGTAGCCGGCCGGGACCACGATCGACGTCGGCCAGATCTCGATGTCGAGTTCGTAGACCTGACCCGGGGTCAATGGTTGTCGCTCGTCGTGCGTGTGATAGGGCCGGTAGGGCGCAGAAAGAGCCGGGTCGAGCTTTCGATGCGAAGCCCGCAACCAGCCCTGAGCCAGCGGAGTCAACGGATCGAGTGCTCCCTGGAACGTGACTTCGGTGCCCCCCGGATCGAATGCCCGGAAGATAAGAAACAGATCGGCATCGGCGGTCGACGACGAGATCCACAACTTGGAGGCGAGCGGTCCGGTGAATTCGGTGTCCACCGTGAGCGGCGTTGAGCGGAATGTCAGCCCGTCTCCCATCGCCTCGAACGCTATCGCAGCCGATTCCGTCGGTGGTTCGGTCGACAACGACAGGTCCGGGTGCAGATACATTTCGGTCCATCGTGTGCGCGGGATCGGCCAATCGGCCTCCGTCCGCTTGACGAACCGCTCGCCGGGATGCCGGATGAGCAGCTGAGCCCGGGGACGTTCGCCCCAACCGTTGGCGTCACCTTTGAGGAAATGGTCAAAAAAGGCGAGCTGTTGTTCACGGCCGTAGTCCGTGTAGAACTCGGTCCAATGCTCGATGCCATGCGCCTCGAGCCACTTGTCTTGCGAGGCGGCCCGAACGTATCCCTCGAAATTGCCCCGGGGATGTAGGCCCTGGCCACCCCAATTGGCCGCCGAAAAGATGGGCACCGTCACGTTTTCCCATGTGGGTGAACGATCTTTGTGATATTGATCGTCGAGCGGATGCGCCACGATCTCGGCACCAAAGTCACTGCGGTTGGCAGCAAGCTGCTCTTCGGACAGATCCTCATCACCACAAACGTTGACTCCGGTGTTGGGATTTTCTCCCCCCCGGCTACCCAATCCGTATTGCACGGTCTTGACCTGCATGTCGTACCAGTTCTCCCAGAAGGTGCAGACGATTCCGCCGTGATGGGTCATATCCCGATACCAGTCGGCGGCGCCTTCCCATGTGCAGATAGCCGCCAGATGAGGTGGCTGCAACGACGCCACATGCCAGGCGTTGATGGCGTAATAGGAAATGCCGTTCAGGCCCACCTTGCCGTTCGACCAGGGCTGCACGCCCGCCCATTCGATGCAGTCGTAGAAGTCTTTCGTTTCCCTGGGCGAGAAGTGGTCGACGTATCCGGGCGACCGACCCGTTCCCCGAGAATCTACCCGCACGCAGGCATAGCCCTCCGGTACCCACTTTTCCGGGTCGACGACTTCCCAGTTCTGATACGTGTTCGACGAGTTGGCGGTGACGTCCGGATGTTTCTCGGCCATCCGGGTCCAGGCGCTCGGGTAACCCTCCTGGAAGGGCAATCCCTTCGCATACGGCCCGTACGACAGGATGACCGGATGAGCTGCGTCGTCCGTCGGTCGGTAGATGTCGGCCCGAACTACCAGACCGTCGTCCATCGTGATCGGCACATCCCAGTCGATGCGCATACCGTGTCGATCTTCAGTGCCCATGATCAATGCCTTCCACACACAATTAGCTTGGTTGGATACTTCTGAATCACATCGACGCCACCGGCGGTCAATTGCATGACATTGCCGACTTGAACACCGGCCGGTCCGTCGATGACATTTGGTTGAACGACGAGCAGGGTGCCATCAGGATATGCAAAGTCGTCGGGGTGAGTGGCGCCCCGGTTCTCCCTGGTTCGAATAATCGGAGGAAGGTAGGCGCCTCCAAATCCGTGTACGAGGTCGTCCCAGATGTCGAACCCCTGGCGGGAAATGATCTCGGCCGCATCGAGCACCTCACCAACGGTGGCACCCGCCTTCAACACGCCAACGATATCTTCATATGCTTGGACGGCTAGTTCGTGCAGGGTCCTGTAACGCTCGTTGGGTTCGGACCCGACCGTGAAGGTGCGAAGAATCTGGCCGGAATATCCCCAGAAGGTGGTGGAGATCTCAGTGACGAACACATCGCCGGCCTCGACGACCCGGTCTGGATGGTATTGATGGGGAACGCAGATGTCGGGTTGATCCATCTGCGTCGTGAGACTGAAGTGGATGAGGTTGGTCCCTTGATGCCCGAGATACACGTCTTCGACGATCCTGGGCACGTCAGTTTCGTTGATGCCCGGTCGTAACTGATTGGCCAGGGCGTCAATGGCGGCGTCGCCCATCGCCGACGCTATCCGGACGAAGGTCATCTCATCTTCGGTCTTGGCCAGCCGAAACTGCTGATAGTCGCGGTTCAAGTCGACGAAAGCTGCCTCGGGCCTACCGGCACGAAGCACGTCATAATCGCCGTGAGGTACAACGCCGATCATGCCGACCCGGCGACAACCCCGAAGAATAGCGACGACCTCGTCTGCCTGGTCACGAGGCGTGGCACCTCCGTAGCGGACGTCGCCGACCACCGATATCCTCTCGGCGTCCGGCACGTGGTTCCAGAGCCGAACCAGCAGGATCGGTTCGTCACGAAAGATGACGTAGGACTGAACCTGCGATGGCCAGTTCGAGAAGAACTGGACTGACGTCTCGAGTGGACCGGTCGCTCCCCCGACCACCACGGCATCGAGATCGCGCTCGGTTCGCACCTGATCAATCCAGCGGTGACGTCGACCCATTTCACGTTTCGGATAGCGCGGGAATCCATTGACCTGTTCGAAAGCGCCAGGCTCCCAGTACGGGGGTCCGTAGGTCATCTGCGTCCTTCTTGAATGAGATCGAAGACCGTCTCGGGAGTGATCGGATACCGATCGATTATCGCCCGGAAGGGCGACAAAGCATCCTCCACGGCCGAGGCGATGGTGGCGGCCGCCGGGATGGTCCCTCCTTCGCCGACGCCTTTGACGCCGAGCGGGTTGAACGGGGAGCGGGTTTCCGAATGTAGCTTCGTGATCGGCGGCATTTCCACGGACGACATGATCCGGTAATCCATAAACGTCGTTGCGACCGGTTGGCCATCGTCTGTGAAGGACACGCGTTCGGACAAGGCGTTGCCCAAACCGTGGGCAACACCGCCGTCGATCTGTCCGTCAACGATCATCGGGTTGAGGACCACCCCGCAGTCGTGGGCGACGACGTAGTGGACCACCTCGACGAACCCGGTTTCGGGATCGATTTCCACCTCGGCGATATGTGTGCCGAAAGCAAACGCCGGTTTCTGCATCTGGAAGGCCCGGTCGGCGGCCAGACCAGGGAGTCGTCGACCACCCGGGAGCGGCGTGGCACCGGTACCTTGCATCGAACCGGACAGGCTCGCCAGTGAAACCTCGGCTCCGGGTTGCCCGACAACCTTGACCATTCCGTTTTCAAACACCAGATCGGATTCGTTGGCTTCGAGTCGTTCTGCGGCCAGGCTCCGCGCCATATCGGCGACCTCTTTCGCTGCCAAATACACCGACGAACCGGCCGTTACTGCTGTGCGACTCGCCGCAGTCGAGATTCCGTATCCGTAATGCCCGGTGTCGGCCGAGCGGCACCTGATCCGGGACGGGTCGACACCGAGTTCGCTTGAGACGAGTTGTGCGAACACTGTGTCGTGGCCCTGACCCTGGGAGGCGGCTCCCGTATCGATCACGACATCGCCGGACGGAAGCACCTCCACCCTGGCTCCCTCAAATGGTCCAAGTCCGGTGTCCTCGGTGTATGAGGCGATCCCGAGGCCACGCAGTTTCCCTTCTGCTTCGCTCTCGGCGCGACGGGCGCTGAACCCGGCGACTACGCCCAGCGCATTGTTCAACGCCCGCTCGTAGTCGCCGCTGTCTACCGTGACCGGGTTTCCGTCGCGCGACTTGATCTCCCGCTCATAGGGAAAGGCATCGGCCGGGATGAAATTGCGTCGACGCACCTCTGCCCGATCGAGACCTGTCTCTCTCGCAATGGCATCCATGACCCGTTCAATCGCAAATGTGGCGTATGGTCGACCGGCGCCTCGAATCGGGCAGGTTGGCGTCTTGTTGGTGTACACGACCTCGAGTGTCACATCCATGGTGGGAACCACGTACGGGCCGGGGGTCAGTTGGAGTCCGGTCGAGGGCAGCACCAGGCCATACGGGACGTAGGCACCGTTGTCGTGAATGATCCGGCCCCGCAAACCCTGTATCCGTCCGTCCCCATCGATCGCTACCTGATAAAGCTGGGACTGATCGCGTTGCTGAAGGGTGGACACGAAATGCTCCCGCCGGGTTTCGACCCACTTGACGGCGACCCCGAGCTTGAGGGCCAACGCCGCCACCACATACTCTTCGGCGTACAGGGCGGCCTTTGGTCCGAACCCTCCTCCGACGTCTGGAGCGATCACCCGGACCTTGTCGCCTTCGAGCCCCAGAAACTCGACGAGATGGGTACGAAGCGGATAGGGCGACTGAGTCGATGACCACACCACCAGTTGACCGAAGACATCATCGACCACCGCCATAACCCCGCGCGGTTCCATGGATGCGCACGCTCCGCGATGTTGATGGACGTGCACGTCGATAACCCTGGTCGCCGACCCGAAGGCGCCATCGACTTCGCCATACTTCGCGTGCATGGTTGCGACGAGATTCGAATCAAGATCGCTGTGCACCATCGGTGTTCCCTCGGCGAGCGCCGAGAGGTGATCAACGACCACAGGTAGCGGGTCATATTCGACAAAAACCAGTTCGGCAGCATCCACCGCCTGGCGACGGGTTTTGGCAACGACCGCCACAACCGCTTCCCCGACATAGGCCACCTCGTCGAGTGCCAAAGCGAACCCTTGCTTCGAACCGGCCAGGGCCGGAGCTGGATACAGGTTGGGCATACGATCCGTCAGGCCGAGATCGGTGCCTGAATACACCCCCAGAACCCCCGGCATGGTGCGAGGCTCATCAGCCTCTATCCCGACAATCCGGGCGTGAGCTTCCGGGGAGCGAACAAAAACCACATAGTGAGTGTCGGGGCGGTTGATATCGTCGACGTATCGGCCCTGGCCTTGAATCAACCGGGGATCTTCAAGCCTACGCAGCGGTGCGCCGATCATTCAACGGCCTCTTTGACGGGGCATACGACCACGGGTTGAGCTTTCGGCGGACCTTCGCTCATCTGGTGATGCCAGATCGCTTTTCGAGGAATCGAAGGAGGGCGGCCGCATCAAGGTCGCCTAGCCCGTCAGAGCTTGACTGGCGGTAGATCTCCAGGGAGGTGTCGAGCAGTGGGGTCACCACCCCTTTTGACTCGGCAAATGCCTTGATGATCGTGGCATCTTTGAGAATGATGTCGAGCCGGGCTGAGGGCGGTTCGTAGTGGTCGGCAACCATCATCGGACCACGAATATCGAAGATCTTCGATGAGCCCACCCCATCGGACATGACTGTCTGGACCAGGGCCGGGTCCATGCCGGCAGCCAGGCCCAGAGCATGGGCTTCGGCGGTTGACAAGTTGTGAATGGCCACCAACAAGTTGGCGATGTATTTCATGATCGACCCGTTGCCGAATTCGCCGAGGTGATAGCTGGACCGTCCGATCACATCGAAGATCGACTTGGCCCGGTCGTAGCCCTCTTTTGAACCCGAGGCGAAGACCACCAGAGACGCATCGGCGGCCTGCAACCCGGTACCGGAGAGTGGCACATCCATGAGTTCGACGCCCGCCGCGGCGAGCACTTCGAAGGCGGCGTGTTTGGCTTCGAGTGGGAAGGTTCCCGTGTCGATGCAGAGCAAGCTGTCGTGGGCGGCGCCCGCCACTTCGGCAGCCACCGACTCAAGTATCGGAACCTTGGGCAACGAGAAGACAACAATCCCACTCGCCCGGGCTACGTCACCAGGCGAGGCCTCGGCAATTCCGCCTCGGGAGACGAACGTTTCCATGCGACCCGGATCAGGGTCGTATCCATGAACCTCACGGCCGGCGGCCAGGAGATGTTTGGTCATCTCCGAGCCCATCACCCCGATCCCCACATACCCAATGACGTCGGCTGAATCTGGCATGAGGTCCCTCTCCAAGAAGCGTTGACGCCCCTACCGGGGCTGCATTGCATCATATACGATTGTCGACGGCCCGCGACCTCGCAGGAGCCGTCTTATCGATGCCGCCTGCTGCGCTCTCCGTCGGGGTCAGACAGGGCGATGCCCGGCCGATTCGATTGCTCGCCAGACGTTGAAGGGTTTTAGGGGCATGTCGATGTGGGTCACACCAAGGGGCCGCAACGCATCGAGAACCGCGTTGACAAGCGCAGGCGGGGCACCGATGCATCCGGCCTCACCACTGCCTTTGACACCAAGCGGATTCGACGGAGCCGGGGTAAAAACCCTACCGAAGACGAGGGGCGGGATATCGGTGGCATGCGGGATCGAATAGTCCATCAGGGTGGCCGACTGCAGCTGGCCCCCCTCGTCGTAACGCACCTCTTCGTGCATGGCCTGACCGAGGCCCTGGACGAGGGAGCCCTGGATCTGACCCTCGACAATCATCGGGTTGAGCACGTTTCCGCAGTCGTCAACCGCCACCAGTTTGAGAATCTCAACCTCTCCGGTCTCGGGATTCACCTCGACAACTGCTGCATAGACCCCGTTCGGGAACGTCTGGGCGCCCGGCGAGTAGAACTCCTCCTCCACAAGCTGCACATTCTCCAGCTCAGCAGCCACTGCCACCTCGGCAAGGCTGACCCCCATCCCCGGAACGCCGACCACCCGGAACACACCTCGTTCGATAATGAGGTCCTCCGGGGAGGCTTCCAGCATTGACGCGGCCCGCTTCTTCGCTTGCTCAAACACGGCGTGGCTGGTTCGCCATACGCCCGAGGCTCCTGCCTGGGCCGACCGGCTACCCACCGACCCAACCCCGTCAGCTACTTCCACCGTATCGCCGGTGATCACCCGGATCTGGTCGAGATCAAGGTCGAACACCTGACTGGCCACCTGTGCCCACACGGTGTGATGGCCCTGGCCATTGGGAGTCGACCCGGTACGCACGACCAGGGTTCCGTCCGCGATCAATTCGACCTTGGCGTACTCCCCGGAGTCGATCGGCCCACCCGCTCGTTCGACAAACGCTCCGAAACCGATCCCCAACGGCAGGCCGCCTTCCGCCAGCCGACGCGTCCGTTCTTCTCGATAGGTCTCCAGGTCGAGCAGTTCAACAGCGGTATCGAGGACCGCGAAATAATCACCACTGTCATAGAGGGCGCCCGTCTGCGCCCGGTACGGGAACTCCTGCACAAAATTGATTCGTCGAACCTCGACCGGGTCCATGCCGATCTCAAACGCGAAGGCATCAATAGCCCGCTCGATCGCATAGGCGGCCTCGGGCCGACCTGCCCCCCGGTAGGGAGCGGTGGCCGCCATATTCGTCACCACCGACCGCAGGTCGCGCGAGAACTCCTCGATGTCGTACATCCCCTGTGCGGTGAGCCGACTGTAAAACGGGACCTGGGCGCCGGTATGGGGGTAGGCACCCAGGTTGGCGACAACATCCATGTGAAGACGACGCACCCGTCCGGTCCGATCACCGGCCAGCCGCATCGTGTGAGTCATGTCGCGGCCATGGGTTCCACAGGACATGGCTTCGCGTCTGGTCTGCAACCACCGGACCGGCCGCTGAAGCCGATCGGCCGCCATGATGATGATCGGGTATTCCGGGAAAGGACGCCCCTTCAAACCGAAGCCGCCCCCTACGTCGGGTACCACCACTTCGATATCCAGGCCCAGTAGCGAATGCATCTGACGTTTCAGTACGTGGGGCATCTGATGTCCGACATAGAAGGTGATATCGGCCCGGTCACCTGGCTCAGCCAGAGCCGTCAACGGTTCGATGGGGACGACTGCCAGTCGCTGATTGTCCACGGTGACGATGATTTCAACCTCGTGATCCCACCCGGCATCACGATCGCCCTCAGATGAGTGATGGGCGACGTTTGAGCCGAACTCTTCGAACAGCAAGGTCTCGCCTGCCAGGGCGTCCTCAACGGTGATCACTGCCGGGAGCGGATCGATATCAACCCAGACCAGTTCAGCTGCATCGACCGCCTGCAACTCCGACTCGGCGATAACCACCGCCACGGCCTCCCCGACATGCCGGACCCGGTCTCCGGCCAGCATCGGACGAAGCATGCCATCCACCGGAACCGGAGCCCCGGCCGCAAAACCCGGTATGTCGAAATCTGCGGCGGTGAAGATGGCGACCACCCCCGGAGCGGAAGCGGCTCCGAGGAGATCGATATCAAGAATCTTGCCGTGGCTTTCTGGCGAGCGAACAAAGGCCGCATGCAACATGCCATCGAGTGTCATGTCTCCGATATAGCGGCCCTCCCCCCGAATCAAGGCGGGATCTTCGACTCGCTTAACCGACTCGCTGCGAAACTCGTCAATCATCAGGCGGCCAGGAACGGTTCGATGGCATCAAGGAAACGTTCGGGCGCCTGGAGTTGGGGTCCGTGGGCTACACCATCAAGTTCGATATACGTCGAGTTCGGTATGGTGCCATGAAGGGCCCGACTCAGAGAAGGCGGGGTAGCCAGGTCCTCACTCCCGATAACCAACAAGGTCGGGTTGCCAATCGCCGACACATCCCTGTCGTAGTCCACGTCGTGAATCGCCTGGCAGGCGGTCTGGAACGCCTTCGGGTCGGTCCTGAGAAGCACCGCCCGCCGTTCGGCGACCATTGCGGGATTGGCGGCCATGAATTCGGCGGGGAAGATCCGTCCGACTGCCATGTCAGCCACAGCCTCCATACCCCCGTTTGCTACTTTTTCGATCATGATCGGGAAGGCCTGTTTTCCGGCCGGTGGGAGGGACGAACCGCACCCCACCAGGATGAGTTTGTTGAAACGATCACCGTGGCGGACCGCGGTCGCCAAAGCTGCGAACCCTCCGAGGCCATTGCCAAGGATGGCCGTCGTGGCTGGATCGTAGTCGCCGGCTTCGAGCAATCCTCCGATCCGGTCTCCGTACGAATCCATCGCGGGTTCGGCGGGAGCGGAGGCTCCGTACCCTGGAAGGTCGACCAGCGTGAGCCGATACCGGTCGGCTAGACGAGGAGCGACCAGGTCATATACATGACGGTCGGTCAGGAGCGAATGCAGCAAGATCAGATCGGGACCATCCCCGACCCGTTCGATCCCTATCGGTCCGGTGCTGGTTTCAACGATCATCGATTCTCCTTGGGTTAAGAAACCTACCGCGGCGCTCATCCTGGCCAAACCCGTCTCTCCCGACCTCGACTCCTCCCAGGTAGGTGGCCACGACCCTACCTCGAAACGTTCGCCCTGAATATGGACTCCAGCCCGCTTTGGAAATCACGTCCGCATCAGCAACCGTCCACGAACCGGCTGGATCCACGAGCACCACATCGGCATCGGACCCAGGGGCGAGGCGGCCCTTACGTGGCGCGAGACCGTAACGATCGGCGGGGACTGTCGAGTAGAGGCGTACCACATCCGACATGGTGATCTCGCCTCGAGCCACGGCGTCGATCAAGAAGGCGAACGTGGTATCAATCCCTGGCAGGCCGAAGGGGGCCTCCCAGATACCCCCGGCAGATTTCTGCGCCAACGTCGACGGCGCATGGTCGGTGGAAAAGTGCGAATAACCGCCTCGCCGAACCTGATCCCACATGGCATCTTGTTCGCCGTCATTGCGGATCCGGGCCGGAGGCGTGAACTTTCGCAACGCTCCGTGTTCGAGCACTTCGTCCTCGTACAGCGTCAAGTACTGCGGGCAAGCTTCGGCCGCAACATTGGCGCCCCGGATCTGAGCCGCTTCGATCACGGCCAGAACATCTGGGTTGGAAACATGGGCAAAGGTCGCCTGCGCCCCGGTCGTTGCTGCGAGAACCGAAGCGGCGGCGACCGCGACCAGTTCAGCTTCCCGGCTTCGCCATTCATACAGGATCGCCGGATCATCACGACCGCCCTCTTTCAGAACTCGTTCGGCCTCGGCGGTGATCGATTCGTCCTCGCAATGAATGAGACAACGCCCGTCGACCCCGGCCACCGCGGCGAGAGCCGCCAGGAGGTGAGCCCCGTCAAGAGCAGGGACCCCGTGTGTGGAGCAAGTAAACATCTTGAAGAACGCCACCCCGGCCTCCCAAATGGACGGCAACTCGTCGATGCGGTCCGGCCACGTATGGGCTGCCAGCGCAAAGTCGACGTTGGACCGGCCTTTCAGGTAGGCCACCTTGTCGTCAAGGTCGACAGCCGACCGGATCGGGTGCCCATGGGTGTGCTCGATGATCGTCGTTACCCCCCTGGAGGCAGCCGCCCGGGTGCCGGTCGGGAAGTCTTCGCGTTCGGTCGGCCCCGGATCCATGAGATGAACATGGGTGTCAACCATGCCCGGCATGACAAGCAAACCAGCTGCGTCGATGACCTCTCCAACCCCGGCAAGGTTGGAGCCAACTGCGACGACGAGGCCGTCACGAATCGCCACATCGGCCAAGGTTTGACCATCAGGACCAACCACAACTCCACCTTTAATGGTCTGTTCCACGCCAACCCTTCTCGACCGTGTCAATATGACAAGATATATGATCAGGGTTGTACGCGGGTTCCAAAGGAGCGATTAGTGTCTGAAAAAGTGCGATTGGCAAGCATCGGCCTCGGCTGGTGGGGCGGCGTTCTGGCTGATGCAATGGCCACAAGCGGCGAAGGCGAGGTCGTCACCTGTTTCGCCCGCACCCCCGAAACCCGCCAGGCATTCGCAGAGGCCCACGGCTTCGCAGCCGCGGACTCGTTGGAATCGATTCTCAACGACGACAGCATCGATGGGGTCATCGTCGCCACATCCCATCAGAGTCACCTGTTCCTCATCGAGGCTGCCGCGGCGGCCGGCAAGCATGTCTTCATCGAAAAGCCGCTGACGCTCACGCCCGCCGATGGGCGGGCGGCCATCGAAGCGGCTCGGGCGGGGGGCGTACTGTTGCAGACCGGTCATCAGCGCAGGCGAATGACCGCCAACCGGATGATCAAGGCGATGATCGAGGCCGGCGAACTCGGCGATATCGAAATGATTGAAACCCACCAATCAGTCCCGAACGGCCACAAGATGCCCGATGAGGCATGGCGCTGGAACCCCGACCAGAGTCCCTTGGGGGGAATGACCTCGTTGGGGATTCACAAGATCGACACCATGCAGTACTTCGCAGGTCCGATCAAGGCCGTCTCGGCCTACACCAGGGCGGGCCGCACCAAACCCATCGATGAGACCACCGTGTTGGCAGTCGAGTTCGAGTCCGGTGCTCTGGGGACGTTGGTCACCTCGTTCTTCACACCGATGATGTCAAAGTCCGCCGTGTATGGCACGGGTGGGGCCGCATACATGGAAGGGGACGGTCGAATGCTCTTCAAGCAGGGTATCGCCGATCCGGCCCGCCAGGCGGTTGAGTTCGAACCGAACGACCCGGTCGCCGACCAGATGGCCGCCTTTGCTCAGGCGATCCGCGGTGAGATCGACGTCGAAACCGACGGCGAGGTAGGACTGGCGGCCGTGACCGTCATGGCGGCGGCTGTCGAAAGCGCCGCCACCGGCCGGTCGGTGCTGGTCGCCGAGCACCGGGTTTGATGATGCGCCGGATCAACCCGCCCCAGATCGCCGGACCATTCGCCACCTACGCCCACGGGGTTGAGTTCTCGGGACCGGCGCGATGGCTGTTCGGAGCCGGACAAACGGGCGTGGCCGGCGACGGGTCTACCCCTGTCGATATCAGCGGTCAGGCGCAGCTGGTGTGGGACAACATCCGGGCGGTGCTCGCTGATGCCGACATGGCAATCACCGACATCGTCCAGCTGAACATGCTCCTCATCGACCGGACCGACGCCCCCGGGGCCATGGCCGTGCGCGACGCCGCCTTGGGGGATCACCGCCCTGCTTCGACGCTCATGTACATCTCCGGGTTGGCGAGACCGGAATGGAAGATCGAGATCGACTACATCGCAGCCAAGGAGATCCCGACCAACCCCACTGCCTGAACGAGTGTGCTTACGGTTCGTAATATCGAGCCTGGATGCACAGTCGATTTCTTGAGCACCGCGCCAAAACCTACGAACGCCGGTCACGAGAATCTTGCACGATATAAGATCGAACCCGGATGCAGAGCTGAAGGAATGGCAGTGCACGGGTACCGAGTCGAACAATGGGGGGCCGAACCCGAGTGGGGGGAATTGCCCGATCCGGTCGCCGCTCCCGGCGAGGTGCTCATCGACGTCGAGGCGTGCGGCGTTGGACTCACCGTCCTCAACTGTATCAACGGGGACCTTGACAATTCGCCGGACCTACTCCCGCGGGTTCCCGGCCATGAACTGGTCGGCAGGGTCATCGACGCTGGACCCGGCGCTGATTCCAGCCTGGTCGGAAAACGTGTCGTTGCATACTTCTATCTCACCTGCGGCACATGCGCGTCATGTCTGGCTGGGCAAGACCCGCAATGCTCGAACCTTGGTGGGTTCGTCGGCGTCCATCGCGACGGAGGATACGCCCCGAAAGTCGCTCTTCCCGGGGGCAACGTCATCGTCGTGCCCGATGGGCTCGATCCGGTCGCAGCTACGGTCGTCCCCGACGCGGTCGCCACGCCGGTTCACGTCGCCCACCGTGCGGGCATCGGGCCAAGCGATCGGGTGGCGGTTTTCGGAGCCGGCGGTGGCGTCGGCATACATATGATCCAGGTGGCCCGATTGCGCGGAGCCACCGTCGCCGGACTCGATCTCGCCAAGTTTGACGAGATCGAGAGTCTCGGCGCTCGACCGATCGATGTCTCGATCCTCAGCGCCGTGAGCAACGTGTTCGTCGAAGGCCCGCCGACGGTTGTGATCGATCTCGTTGGGACTGCGGCTACCGCCCGCTGGGGAATCGACCATTTGGCCATGGGCGGCCGCTTGATCATGCTGGCGACCTTCCCGAATCGGCCAGTACCCATTGAAGCCAGAGAAACGGTCTTCAGGGAGCTGTCCATCTTCGGAAGCCGGTACAGCTGGAAATCCCAGGTCGCCGAGGCTGCCCGCCTGGTGGCAGACGGAAGTATCAAACCCA
>Ga0326597_10006506_pt1 | contig 15992 bp, 16 predicted proteins | sample RVTome_12_FD_203789 | JGI IMG/M metagenome (GOLD analysis project Ga0326597, IMG submission 203789) | Soil microbial communities from uranium-contaminated site in the Upper Colorado River Basin, Wyoming, United States - RVT100D185 | ecosystem: Environmental > Terrestrial > Soil > Contaminated >...
CCGAGTGTCCATGCCCAGTTTAATCCCTTGCCAAGAATCAAATCAGTAGTGGCTGCTGCCGGAAAAGGACCAAAAACTCTTACCGGCATTACCCTGCAATTGAAAGCTACTCCGGCGGTTCCTTGTATATTATTTCCAACAGCAAGGGCTGTCCCGCTCACACCCGTGCCGTGATAATGCTCATCGTATGGTTTCTGGTCATTATCATAAGCGTCATACCAAAGGGTTCTGTCGCACAGGTTGTCTCTCAAATCAGTATGATTGGTGTCAATACCGGTATCGACAATTGCAATCAATACATTCGGATTTCCTGTTGTGATATCCCACGCCTTTATCATATTCATATCACAGCCGGGGGTTCCCAGCACACTATCGGGTATATTATTGCCTGTATTCCTTATATGCCACATATTCGGAATCATCGTATCGTTAGGCACATAAGGCGGAACGGTTTCGAATTCTTCGGCAAGAAGCATTCCCACTCTTATGAAATTCGGCTGGGCAAATTCTACAAACTGAGTTATTGAGTATTTGCCGGAAACTTCAAAAACGTTATCAATACTGTTAGGATTAAGTGATATAAGGTAAGTGTTTTCAAATGAGTTAATCTGCTCGATTATTTTTGTATTATACAGCCTGTTTAAATTTTGTATAGCAAAGCCCGACACATTGCTTTTAAATTTAACAATAACCTCATCGGTAGTAAAATGCAGAACTTTATCGTTATAAGTAAAGCACATCCCTACGTTACTTACGCGCCGGTCGGCGGAAAGATTGCTTTTAAGCAGATTCAAATGGTCGGCAGAAACTTCATTCTTTATCTTAACTATTAAAACCGATGATGTCTGACCGTTGTTAAGCTTTGTAATAAAATCTATTCTTTTATCGCTGAATCCTTTAAATGAATTAAAAACACCATTTATTTCCGCATGTGATGTATTTTCCTTAAACTTAACCGATATATAGTCATAGCTGCGTTTCATATTCATTTTTTCCTTGAAATGATAAAAATAATATTCCTGTCCTAAGCTTAATCCCGAAATTAAAAACCCAAACAATAAAACTAAAATTGTTCTTTTTTCCATTTGATATTTTAAGTATATTCCTGCCTGCAGCAGGTCTACATGGCTGTAGACAGGCAGGTAAAACAAGCTAAAATAAAAAATAAATACAATGAACAAAGCAATAATATCTATAATAATTTTTAGTTTATATTATAATATTTTTACCTTTAGCCAGATTAGCCCTGTTTATGACAGCCGAAGCGGTTACTGGTCATTTACCGATTCCGCAGCAAACGGAACCTATGATAATATAAATAATCCAAATGCATACGGCAATAACTCCTTTACATGGCAGTTTATCCAAACACCTGTATCATATCAAATTGCAGAAGTTTTTTTTATAGATTCCCTTTTGGGATGGGCAACCCATTTATTTATGGGAGCTTTAAAAACCACAAACAGCGGTTTTAACTGGGAAACAATTTCATTTAACGATACAACCTTCACAACAGGTTTTAACGGGGTTCATTTTATAAATACCAGCACAGGATGGTGCGTTGGCGGGGCGCTTCAAATTCGCAAAACAACAAACGGAGGCACCAACTGGACAAGACAAATCCCTCCTCCTGCAGCGGGGATTCTTAGAAGTGTTTACTTCGCGGACGCAAATACGGGATATGCAGCAGGAAGCAAGAATTTCCCCTATATACCTTTTATTTGCAAAACGACCAACGGGGGAGCAAACTGGACTGAAATTTCTCCGACTGTTGCGGGGGCACAGGAACTTAATGACCAGTACTGGTTCAACTCATCAACTGGCTGGCTTTGCGGTTATGACGTTCTTCTGTACACAACAAACGGGGGAACAAGCTTTACAAATCTTTACTCAAACGTTCCGCCGAGCGGAAACGGACACATTGCAATTCTCGCAATTCAGTTTATCAACAACCAGACGGGCTGGCTTGGAGCGGCTAATCTTGAACGCAACAATGTTTACAAGACAACAAACGGCGGAGCTAACTGGTTTTTCCAGAACAACCCCATTTCACAGGGAGGAATGAACCAGATTAACGATGTAAAATTTATTTCCAACGGAATCGGCTGGGCTGTTCACGGGACGCCGGGAAGCGGAGCGATTATGTATACCAGCAACGGAGGCACAAATTGGACAATTGAAGAAACAAGCGTTAACTGGTTCGATTGCCTGCATATATATTCTAACAGAAAAGCATGGTGCGGTGCAAGCGGGGGCAGGATTTGGTATGTTATTCCAGATGACCCGCTTGGAATATCTCACAATCAGGAGATACCGAAGGAATTCTCGCTCAACCAGAACTACCCAAACCCGTTCAACCCAATGACAAAAATAAAATTTGAAATACCCCCACTTAATCTCCCCCTGTCAGGGGGAGACGGAGAGGGGGTCCTATTAAAAATATACGATATCCTTGGCAGAGAAGTTGAAACTTTAGTGAATGAACAGCTTAAACACGGAGTATATGAAGTTGAATGGGATGCATCAAATTACCCAAGCGGGGTGTATTTTTATCAGTTAACAGTTAATAGTGACGCTTCGACTCCGCTCAGCGTGATTTATACAAATACAAAAAAGATGGTGTTAGTGAAATAAATTAGGAGGGGAAAAAAATGAAAGCAAGGTTCTTTTTTTTATTCTTAATTCTTAATTCTCAATTCTTAATTCTTAATTGCTTTGCCCAGTGGCAGCCGGATGTGCGGCTGACCAATGACCCTGCTGCGTCTTATACATCTCCCAATAATGCGTGGTGTATAGCAGCTAATGGGGATTTGGTGCATGTTGTATGGCTTGACGAGCGTGACGGGAACTTTGAGATATACTACAAACGCTCTACAGATGGAGGTTCAAGCTGGGGACCAGATACACGGCTTACGAATAACACTGCTTCTTCAGACTATCCTTCCGTATCAGTATCCGGTTCAGTTGTGCATATTGTATGGCGGGATAATCGTGATGGAAACGCTGAGATATACTACAACCGCTCAACAGACGGAGGCGTAAGCTGGGGAGCAGATACACGGCTTACGAATGCCCCTGCTGAGTCACACACTCCCTCTGTATCACTATCCGGTCAAGTTGTGCATGTTGTATGGGAAGACAATCGTGACGGGAACCGTGAGATATACTATAAACGCTCAACAGACGCAGGCGTAAGCTGGTCTGCAGATACACGGCTGACGAATAACTCTGCTGCTTCATACAGTCCTTCCGCATCAGTATCCGGTTCAGTTGTGCATGTTGTATGGTATGACAATCGTGATGGTGTGAACAACTATGAGATATACTATAAACGCTCAACAGACGCAGGCGTAAGCTGGTCTGCAGATACACGGCTGACGAATAACTCTGCTGCTTCATACAGTCCTTCCGTATCAGTATCCGGTTCAGTTGTCCATGTTGTATGGTTTGACAGTCGTGACGGGAACTTAGAGATATACTACAAACGCTCAACAGACGGCGGCGTAAGCTGGGGAGCAGATGCACGGCTGACGAATAACACTGCTGTTTCAGGGAATCCTTCCGTATCAGTATCCGGTTCAGTTATCCATGTTGTATGGAATGACAATCGCGATGGTAACCCTGAGATGTACTATAAACGCTCAACGGATGGAGGCGTAAGCTGGGAAGCAGATACACGGCTAACGAATAACACTGCTGATTCACAGAATCCTTCTGTATCAGTATCCGGTTTGGCTGTGCATGTTGTATGGTTTGACTATCGTAATGGGAACGGCGAGATATACTATAAACGCGACCCAACGGGTAACCCTGTTGGAATAATAAATATTAATTCGGAGCTCCCAAAGGAGTTTTCTCTTTCGCAAAATTATCCGAATCCTTTTAACCCAACAACAAAAATCAAATTCCAAATTCCAAAATCAGGATTTGTGAATATGATTGTATATGATATTCTTGGCAGGGAAATGGCAATTCTTGTGAATGAGGAGATGAGCCCCGGAATTTATGAGATTGACTGGGACGCATCAAATTATCCAAGCGGGGTGTATTATTATCAGTTAACAGTTAGTAGTGACGCTTCGACTACGCTCAGCGCGGCATTTACAGAGACGAAGAAGATGGTTTTAATAAAATAAATTTTTTAAGCAATCACTGCAGTTACAAAAACGGCTGCTATGACAAGCACTGCCATTAAAATTGTATAGTAAACGGAAAATATACCAGTTTCAAAAATTGTAAGTATCCAGTTTTGCTTGTAAACCTTCTTAAAAGCAAATAATAAATATATAAAGGGAATCAGAAACACAAATATAAACGTAATGTCATCATCTATTCTGCTGAAGAAACTGTCCAAAGTAATGCAAAACAGCACGAAAGTAAAAAAATGCAGTGAGAATACAAGATGCTCGACATAAAATCTTTTATGTTCCACAATCTTTAGCGGCAGCGAGAAAAGGAAAACCATGATAATCACATAAATCGGCAGCTTGTCATTAAGCTCCGAATTAAAGCTTGCCTTAAAGGTTTCCTCCTGAATATTTTTGCTGTCCCTTATTTCCATAACCCAGTCAGCAAATACGTTATCCGTGCCTGATTTATCAAGCTCCATATCGCCGTACTGGTCAGGCACAATCTGCGCAGAAATTAAAAAAGTAACAAGACTCATGCACAAATAAAGCTTAATCGGACTGATGTAGCTTCCTATTCTTCCGTTAATGTACTCATTTGTTAAATAGCCGGGTCTGATGAGAACATATTTAACCGAGCTGAAAAACTTGGAATCCCAGTTAAAAAATTCATTAAAGAAATGCGTGAAGAAAGTTTTAAGCGAGCGGTCGGACGGGTCAATTTTTTTCTGACCGCAGCTTGGGCAGTAATTTTCCTGAAGCACTGCTCCGCAGTTCAAACATTTTAATATAGAATTATGTTCATTCATCTAAGAAAAATTTCCTCGCCCGCTCTTTTTTCTTTTGGGATTGCTTTTTCTTCTCACGCAGAATTTCCTCTTTAGTTGACATGCTTTTGACCGTTCTTATTCTTATTTTATTTTTCTTTAAAGCATTGTTGACCATTTTTACAAATTTTTCGTTCACTTTTTTCTTGTTGCCTAACTGGGTGCGTTCTGTCTGAGAAACTACCCTGATATTTTCTTCTTTGTCAATCTTATTATGAAGCTTTTTCTTAAACAGCTCCTTCACTGAGTTATCAAGTGTCATTGAATCATCGATATTAAATACAAGCTCGACTTTTGTTTCGACTTTGTTGACGTTCTGCCCCCCTTTGCCTCCGCTGCGGGAAAAATTGTAAGTTACTTCCTTTAATATTTTATTTAAGTCAATATTGCTCATTGCTCCACCGGAGAGTATCCTTTCCCAATTTTAGCTGAATTTTTTAACGAGTTTAATACATAATTTTTTGCTCCATCAACTGATTTAAGTAAAGTTTTACCCAAAGCCAGGTTTGATGTTATTGCAGCCGATAATGTGCATCCAATACCGTGGGTGTTTTTTGTCTTCACAAAATTGGAGTAAAACATATGAAACTTCTTTCCGTCAAAAAGAACGTCCGTTCCTTTTGGTAAACCTGTTGATTCCCTCATATGCCCCCCTTTAATCAAAACATTTTTCGCTCCTAAATCACTAAGTATAATGGCAGAGGTTTCCAAATCATCGATTGTTTTTATATTTATTCCGGTTAGAGTTTCCGCCTCGTAAATATTCGGTGTTACCAAATATGCAATTGGCAGAAGTATTGATTTAAGTGATTTTATTCCGGCTTTATTCAGCAGCGGGTAACCGCTTTTTGAAAGTATTACAGGGTCAACAACCAGCTTAATATTTTTTCTCTTCTTCAAATGCTTAACAACTGTATCAATTACTTTAGCAGATGACAGCATTCCCGTTTTAACCGTTTTAATTTCAAAATCATCAATAACGCTTTTTAGCTGGGAAACTATAATTTTGTGCGGAACTTCAAATGACCTCTGAACTCCCCTTGTGTTTTGAGCAGTAATTGCAGTGATTACCGATAAGCCGTAAAGTCCGTGGTTCTTAAATGTTTTTAAGTCGGATTGTATTCCAGCCCCCGCACCGGAATCAGAGCCCGCAATTGTCAGCACGCAAATTTTATTAGCCATAAATTGCTTTCCTCAAATCTTTAACTGCTTTAACCGGATTATTTGATTTAACCACTGCTCCAATAACAGCCGTTCCATGTACTCCCGTATCAATAACTTCTTTTATGTTAGTGTGATTAATCCCGCCGATTGCAAAAACCGGGAGTTTTACTTTTCCAACAACCCGCTTAAGGTAATTTATGCCTTTGGGTTTATCTTTCTTATGCTTGGAATAAGTCGGATAAATATGCCCGAAACCTATATAATCAGCGCCCTCTTTTTCTATTTGAATTGCTTCATTTAATGAGTGAGCAGTTCCCCCGATAATTTTATTTTTACCCAATAACTTCCTTGCATCACTAATTGGTATGTCTTCCTTGCCCAAATGAACTCCGTCAGCATTCGCAATCATAGCCACATCTGTCCTGTCATTAATTATGAATAATACCTGATGTTTATCACAAAGTCTTTTAATTTTTATTGCTGTTTCAATTAATTCTCCCGTCGGCACCTTCTTATCCCGCAGCTGGATTATATCCGCTCCCCCTTTAATAGCCATTTTTGCAATTTTGTAATGAGAGTATTTGTTTTGAATCGTTGCATCGGTAATCACACAAAGTTTTCCAATTTTTTTCCCCATTACAAGCTTCCCATTGCAGTTTTGAATTCACCGACAGTCCTTGCAATATTTTTTGATTTCATTATTGCCCTTATGACAGCTATGCCGTATGCACCTGCGTTTAAACATTTTCTTGCTCTTTGGGGGGTTATCCCTCCCACGGCATAAACAGGGATATCCACTGATTCACAAACTTTTTTAAGCTTATTCAAATCCTGGGGTGGGCCGTATTTGACTTTTGCAGGAGTTTTAAATACCGGACCGAATATCAAATAATCATAACCGTCTCGCTCTGCTTTTACCGCCTGTTCAAATGAATGCACACTTTTACCTGCAATTAATTTTGAATAGTTCCCCACTTTCGTGAGGACAAGCTTTTTTACGAACTTTACATCAATTCCGTTTTCGGGCGAGTGGACTCCATAAGCTTTGCTTAATACTACAATGTCAAGCCTGCCATTTATAATTAATTTTACTCCACGGATTTTTTTTATTTTTCGTGCTAACGCAAGGAGTTCATTTGAAGTTAAGTCTTTCTCTCTAAGCTGAACCGTTTTCACACCATTTCGTACAGACTGTCTGATAATACTGACTAAAAGTTTTTCTTTGCACAATTTCCTGTCCGTTATTACTATTAATCGGAAGCCAAGCTTATTTTTCATGCGAGCCAATCAGTCCTTCAATTGGGCTTGAAGCATTTGCATAAAGTCTTTTGGGTATTCTGCCTGATTCATACGCAAGCCTTCCGGATTCTACGGCAAGCTTCATTGCCTTAGCCATTTGAACGGGATGCTCAGCACCGGCAATTGCTGAGTTCATTAATACCCCGTCAACACCAAGCTCCATAGCAAAAGCCGCATCCGATGCAGTGCCTACGCCTGCATCCACAATTAACGGAATATCAACCATATCACGGATAATTTGAATGTTGTAAGGATTTCTAATACCCATACCTGAGCCAATTGGCGCACCGAGCGGCATTACTGCCGCGCAGCCCATATCAGCAAGCTTCTTGCACGTAATCGGGTCATCATTGCAGTAGGGAAGAACAATAAAACCGCCACTCAGCAGCTGCTCCGATGCTTTCAAAAGCTCGGGAACATCCGGGAACAAAGTTTCATCATCGCCTATAACTTCAAGCTTAACCCAGTTTGTATTTAATGCTTCGCGGGCAAGCTGCGCAGTTAAAACTGCATCTTTTGCAGTAAAACATCCTGCTGTGTTTGGCAAAAGCCAGTATTTATTTCTGTCAATAAGATTTAAAATACTCTCCTGCCCGTTATCTGAGTTCAGATTCAAGCGTCTTATGGAGACGGTTATCATCTCCGCCCCGCTTGCCTCAATAGCTTCAAACATAGTTTGAGGATTCGGGTAGCGCGAGGTTCCCACTATTAATCTTGAATTAAATTCCTTATTTGCTATTGTTAGTTTGTTCATAATGCTTTCCTGATAATTCATTCAGGGCTAAAGCCCCAAATATTTTTAACACTTAGCCCACGACCTGAAGGTCGTGGCTATAACAAGGCTTTAAATCCGAAATCCGAAATCGCAAATCCGCAATCTGAAATCAATTTATCCTCCCTGAACTGCATGTACAATTTCAACCCTGTCTGATTCATTGATTGCTGTTTCGTTCCATTTCTGCTTTGGGACAATTGTTTCGTTCAATGCAACAGCTATTCCCTTAGGTTCTTTGCCGTTTAAATATTGAGAGATTATATCGTTTAGATTTATTTTCTGCTCCAGCGCTTTTTCTTCGCCATTTAAATATATTTTCATGATACGGCTTCCTTATAAAATCTTGAAATATTAAACCTTGATAAAGTTTCCGACTTGCTGCCTGAAACAATCCAATCCGAAAGCTCATAAGCCGTAACGGGGGTCAGGAGAATCCCGTTTCTGTAGTGCCCTGTTGCAAAAAACAATCCATCCACATCGGAGTCACCGATTATCGGCTCGTGGTCGCGGCTTCCGGGTCTTAGCCCAACGTCAATCGACTGAATCTTCAAATCGTAAATCGAAGGCACCGCTTCCCATGCTCTTTCGAGTATACGGAATATTTCACCGGCAGTCGGCTTCTCGTCAAATCCCATCTCCTCGACGCTTGCGCCCACGATTAAGCGCCCGTCTTTTTTGGGAACAAGGTAAGCGTCCGGTGCGCGTACAGCATGGCTTAGTTTGCATGTGTCATCCATTATTAAAGATATTGCCTGACCTTTTACGGGACGAACAGGCGGACGAATTTCATCGGGGATACCGTCAATCATTTTAGACCAGCTTCCCGCGCAGACGATTACATTATCTGCTTCAATATCTATTCCGTGGATATGCACTCCAACTGCCCTGTTGTTTTTAATGTTAATCCGTTCGACCGTGTGGTCTTCATAAAGCTTTCCCCCTGCTTTAACGAAAGCTATCTTTAATGCATCGAGTAATTTTCTGTTGTCAATCTGGCCGTCTTCGGGTATCCACACCGCAAATGTGCATTTTGGCGAGAGATACGGCTCAATTTCTCTTGCTTCTGAACCTGTAAGCCACTGAACCGGCAAGCCGATTTTTTCCCTGAAGTCAAACAATCTTCTTATTCTTTCGGAGTCGTCCCTGTCAAAGGCGGGCATTATTGCGCCGCACTTATCATACTCAACCTTAATGCCTGAATCATTATACAATTCCTCAAGGAACTTTGGATACATTTCCAAACTTTTCCTGCAAAGGTAAAACAGCTCAATATCTTCAAATCCCATTTCCGCCTGGGGCGCAAGCATACCCGCCGCCGCCCAGCTTGAGCTTTTACCTGCTTTGGAGCGTTCGAGTATTTCGACATCAGCGCCTTTTCTCGCCAGCTGCCAGCCGAGTGACAAGCCAATTATACCGCCGCCTATGATTATGGTTTTATTCATTTACTTTTACATCTTCCACATATGTTATTCCCCAGGGACCAATACCGGAAATTTGCAATACACAACCCTCGGCTTGGGTAAAAAGGTAGTGATTTGATTCCTTTGGGTTGACATAAAAACAACCTTCGGTAAATTTTGAAGCATTGGTTGTATCTGTTTTATCGCCAAATCCTACATAAACTACTCCTTCGAGCACTGTAACTCTTTCATCCTTCGGGTGCCAGTGGGCAGGAATCTTATAATATGCCGGAAGCATTACTCTGATTGTAAAGAAGTTTTCCTCCTTCGGGTTACCCTCAAGCACTGCAATTTTAGAACCCTGCGGAAGCGGCGGTGGTGCATCTACCCATTTTATGTTTTCCGGTAATACCTGAATTGCACCCTTTGGTAATTCCTGTGAATTAATTTTAAAACAGGCAGAGTTAATGACGGTCAGCACTATTAGATATAGTATTACTCTACCACTAGATTCCCGCTTTCGCGGGAATGACAAAGACGGAAAACTAATTTTTAACATAAACTTCCGCACCGGACTCAATAAATTCTTTACTTTTTTCTTCCATACCTTTTTCGATTGCCTCCTGCTCGCTTACGCCGACTTCCTGCGCGTATTTTCTAACATCCTCGGTAATCTTCATTGAGCAGAAATGGGGACCGCACATCGAGCAGAAATGCGCAAGCTTCGCGCCTTCAGCCGGCAGAGTTTCATCGTGAAACTCACGTGCCGTTTCGGGGTCAAGTGCCAGGTTAAACTGGTCTTCCCAGCGAAATTCAAACCTTGCTTTAGAAAGAACATTGTCGCGAACTTGTGCACCGGGATGTCCTTTTGCCAAATCTGCAGCATGAGCGGCTATCTTGTAAGTAATCACTCCATCTTTAACATCTTTTTTGTTGGGTAAACCAAGATGTTCTTTCGGAGTAACATAACACAGCATTGCAGTCCCGAACCAGCCAATCATAGCGGCTCCGATTGCGCTTGTTATATGGTCATAACCGGGAGCTATATCAGTCGTCAGTGGACCCAGTGTATAAAACGGCGCCTCTTGGCAAATTTCCAATTGCTTGTCCATATTTTCTTTAATCAACTGCATCGGAATGTGCCCCGGTCCTTCAATCATAACCTGGCAATCAGCATCCCACGCAATTTTTGTAAGCTCGCCGAGTGTATCAAGCTCTGCAAACTGCGCCTTGTCATTAGCATCTGCGATTGCGCCCGGTCTAAGCCCATCACCGAGAGAGAACGATACGTCATAAGCTCTCATAATTTCGCAAATATCCCTGAAGTGAGTATACAAAAAGCTTTCCTTATGATGCGCAAGACACCACTTAGCCATAATGCTTCCGCCGCGCGATACAATCCCGCATGAACGGTTTGCAGTATATGGAATGTACCTTAACAAAACTCCCGCGTGGATTGTAAAGTAATCGACACCCTGTTCGGCTTGTTCTATTAATGTATCGCGGTAAAGCTCCCATGTCAGTTCCTCAGCTTTGCCTCCGACTTTCTCCAGCGCCTGGTATATCGGCACAGTTCCGATTGGCACAGGTGAGTTACGGATTATCCACTCTCTTGTTTCATGGATATTTTTTCCGGTTGATAAATCCATAACCGTATCGGCTCCCCATTTAGTTGCCCATCGCATTTTTTCAACTTCCTCTTCGATTGACGAGGTTATAACTGAATTGCCTATGTTTGCATTTATCTTTACAAGGAAGTTGCGCCCTATAATCATCGGCTCGGTTTCAGGGTGATTTATGTTTGCGGGGATAATCGCGCGTCCCTTAGCAACTTCATCCCTGACAAATTCCGGAGTAATATATGAAGGCAGATTTGCGCCGTATGACTCGCCCTTATGCTGCCAGTTTAATTCGCTTCTGTTCAAATCATTTTTCAAGCCGTAATCAATTGCCTTTTCCCTTCCGAGATTTTCTCGGATTGTAATGTATTCCATCTCCGGAGTTATGATTCCCTTTCGGGCGTAATGCATCTGGGTAACGACTGCTCCGTTTTTGGCTCTGAGCGGTTTTCTCCTTAAGCCCGGGAAGTATTCGAGCTTCCATTTTTTATTGTTGCGGGCAATTCCCATAGATTCCTCGGTAAGATAACCGTTATCCATCGGCTTAACTGTTCTCCCATCGTATTCCTCAACATCCCCTCTGTCCTTAATCCACTGCAAACGTGTTGGCGGGATTCCTTCCTTAACATCACAGTGTTTCGTTTCATCGCCCCATAACCCGCTTGTGTCATAAACTCTGATGGACTCATTTATTTCAATTTTCCCGTCCGGCAGGTTAGTGGGAGTAAGCTCAATTTCCCTGAATGGGACTTTAGTATCCTTGAAAATTTTCCCTTCCACATATACTTTTTTGCTTTTAGGTAAAAATTCTTCTTCTTTTGGTTTGGGAAGTCCGTTACCGTTTGCCTGGATTTTACCGTTTCCGTTTGATTTAATTTGATTTTCCATTGTATTCTCCATTGTCATTCCCGCGCAGGGCGGGAATCTATATTTTCGATAAATTAATTGACTAGCAATGAGACCCTTCGCCTGCATGCTGCAGGGAGGCTGTGCTCAGGGATATAGAAAAAGCCGCTTACCCTTTTTACCCTCCACGTAGGATGATAATACAGGATAAACGGCTTTATTCTGTTTTCCTACGCCGGCATTACCCGGATCAGGTTTCCGTCCGCCTCATGCGGACAAGGGTATAATTCTCAGCCTCCCCTAAGGGAAGCACCCCTGAACACAAATATACTAAATATATTCTAAAAATTAAAACTAAAATTGAACTATAATAATTCCAATTACTTAATTAAAACCATTTTCTTAGTATCGGAATAATCAGCACTAACCAACCTGTAATAATACACCCCGCTTGGATAGTTTGAAGCATCCCATTCAACTTCATATGTGCCGGGTTGTAATTCTTCATTTACAAGTGTGGCGATTTCTCTTCCCAAAACATCATATATTACTAATCGGACTGTTCGGGGAACAGCCCCTACAGTAGCAATATCAAATTTGATCTTTGTCACCGGATTAAACGGGTTTGGGTAGTTTTGTTGCAGCTTAAATTCAGCCGGCACTTTATTAGAAATAGGCTCAATCCCAATCGGTGGAGATGTGTAGCAAGTATTGTAATAATTTTTCACAACTCCGCACAGCTCTCTTAATTTCGTAATGCTGTTTAGATTGCTTGTGCCCTTTGCTATAACCTGGGCCACTACTACAACTTGTGTATCGCCAGGCGCCATATTAACCGGTCCGGTTGAAAGTATAAACCTTTGGTCACCTTGCTCAGTCTGAATCCACCCGGAATTGGTTACGGGGTCACCTGAAAATATATATTTGGTCACATAGCCCAAAGGGTGCATTATCGGCGTGCCGTTCCTGCGGAAGCCCGACATATACCTAAAAGATTCCCTAAAATTTGAGGGGTTGCCGTTTACAGGGTCGTTGGTATTGTTATACCAGTTAAAAACACTCATCTTCAAATCCTTATATCCTGCAAGAGGAATACGTGTCTTATTTCTGCAAATGAAAACGGTGTCATTGTTATTACCTGTAAATCTTAATGCGCCTCTAAGCACTAGAAAACCAACAGCCGGCGGAGCACTTCCGTAGATGGGATCGTTATTTGTACCATTATAAGTATACCCTAGATTAAGCACAGTATCACAGCCAACTTTATCATCAGTCGCACCGCCTAAGTCATCATCTGTCCAAATTGTTATAAATACGTCATTCCATGTATTATTACTTTTGTTAATAATTGTAAATTGCGAAAAAGCAACATCAGAGAGTCCAATACCGTCAATTGAAAAATCTATTTTCATCACATCCGCCTTTAACGGAGCAGTGCTTCCGTTATTAAGCGTATGCGCTTGCGGATATGAATCTGTAAACCTGTAAAACAGAGTTTGATGACCAAAATCAAGGGGTTTCCAGCTATTGGTCATATTATCAAAATATACAGGAGCTCCCTGGTTTGAATTTCCAAGCAGTATATTAGGCCAGTATGTTCTGCCGCTGTCGTTGACTCCAAGATTAAGCTTATAAATCCTGTATAAAGGGTCATTCTCTCCCTGAGGCATGCCATTGCCGTCCGTATAACCAGGAAGGTATTCGGAAGCATATCCGGCAATTGCAACAAGTGTATCGTTTTCAACTCTTGCTCCAAGCCACAAACCAGAAGCAAAGCGGGCATATTTACCGGAACCTTTAGGCCACTCAAATCCGGGGCTGACATTAAACATTCCGTTGTTTCTAAACCAAGTGCTGATGTTGTTTGCGTCAAGTTTTTGAGCATGCAGTATTAAATCACCGCTGGTTCTATTCGGCTTATCCCCGTAAAAATGGAAAGCTGTAAATAATATTATTGTAATGAATATGATGGACTGAAGGACTTTATTTTTATTCATAATAGTAACATCCTTTTCATAGTAAATATAAGGTGTTACAATTTAGATTTCAAAGATTTTTTTTGATGTTTGTGAAGTCCGTTTACAAGGGAAAATTGTTAAGTAATAATATTTTCCCCCAATATGATTAATTTTTAAAGCATTTTAACAGACCTAAACTGCATAATGTTAAAATAACAGAAAACCTTTTTGCATTTCCTGCCAATTTGTATTACTCAAAAATAGCTAATAACCTTCAGGTTTTGCTATGACAAAACTCAATTTAAATTATGATTTGTGTCCGAGTTAAATGTAAAGATTTAATTCAAAGTGTAATAATCTTCTTTTTCAAGGTTGTGAAGGCGTATTAAATCGGCACGCACAAGATTTACGAGTATGCGGCTTGCCCTGCGGTTGGAGATATTCAGAAACTCTTTGAATTCTTTATGCGTAATACGCTCATGCCTGTTGAGGTAATCAAGAAGTGCCCTTTCTTTGTCGCCAAGATTTATTACCTGGGGCGGGGCTTCGGGGTTTAATTTCTTTAAAACTCTTATCGTTTCCTTTGATGCAAGAACTGACTTGTCTTTGACTCTAATATAAACTTTATTTAAATCATCATCTACTTTTCCGTTTTCAACAAGCCGATGCGGTTTTCTTCTGCTCTCTGGAATATCGACAACAATTACGTCTTCCCTGTAAATATGAAGAATATCAACGGAGTACTTCAGCTCCGGTTCGCAGTAGAACTGTGCCGCAAGGTCTATATACTCGATTTCCCCTTTCTCGCTTTCAACGCCCACAACCTTCTTATCATCATCGATGCCAAAAAGGATTTTCCCCCCTTTTGTATTGGCAAAAGCGATCATTTCCTTTGCAATCTTTTCAGGTTCGGTGAACTTGCGTTTGAATTCCACCTGCTGGCTCTCTCCGTTTTCGATGATTTCGTTTAATTCAAAGAGGGTCATTTGCAAGATTTCAGATTTGAAAATTTTGGGAAGTGATTTATAAATATAATGATTATATCTTTTTACTGTCAAGATAACTCTGCAATAGTATTGCCGCCGAAATAATATCGATGTTTGATTTATCCTTCCTCTTTTTCTTTTTCATACCGGATTCAATCATCGAGTCAGCTGCCATCTTGGACGTAAAGCGTTCATCCCAGCGGGAAATTGTTATGCAGTTAAACGGTTCGGAAGAGAAATCGGATTTAAGCTTTCCCTCGAAGGATTCCACTTCTAATGTTTGGGGGGTTTTCTTTCCTTTGAGATTTAAAGGGTATCCGAGAATAATGCAGGATATGTCATCGGCAGTAACTATTTTTTTTATCTTATCGATTGCTTTTTCATCGTTGGCAAGGGCTTCCCTTCCGAATGCAATTGTTCCGCTTTCGTCGCTTACAGCAATTCCAATCCTCACCGAACCGTAATCAATCGCAAGAATTTTCCCCATCACTGTTTATCCCGGATTTTTAAGACAAGCAGACTGCTGGCAAATATATTGATTTATAATTGCTTTTTCTTAAAAAAACCTCTTTATTAAGAAGTAAATTTTAATCTAAAGGTTTTTTCAAAAATTCCTTAAGCAGCTTACCCGGCTTGAAGTGCATCTTCTTCCTTGCAGGAACGAAAACAAATTCACCGGTCTTGAGATTTCTTGCCTTTGGTTTGGGCTTTGTTGTTTTTACCTCAAACACCCCGAAATCCCTGATTTCAATTCTTAAATTGGGGTTTGCGGTCATCAAAAGCTCACGTATGCCGTCAAACAGTGCATCCACTGCGCCCTTTTCAGTAATTTTCTTGCCGTCAAATTTCTTGGCAAGCTTAAGCTCAATGTCCTTTTTGGTTAATGTCCTGACTCTGGGTTTTTTTTCAGTCATGGTTTCCATTTACCCCTCCTCAAAAGTAAATTATAAAATTTATTTAATTTTTTCATTAAATCTTTTAAAATATGAAG
>Ga0326597_10006507_pt1 | contig 15991 bp, 9 predicted proteins | sample RVTome_12_FD_203789 | JGI IMG/M metagenome (GOLD analysis project Ga0326597, IMG submission 203789) | Soil microbial communities from uranium-contaminated site in the Upper Colorado River Basin, Wyoming, United States - RVT100D185 | ecosystem: Environmental > Terrestrial > Soil > Contaminated >...
CCGGCACACGACTTCAGCGACGGGGCGTGTCCGGCCGGTCCGGCTCCGACACGGGCTTTTCCGCACGGCGAGGCACCACGTCATTCCAGTTGAGGATCGAGTTGAACACCATGTTGAACTCGCCGTGGTTCTGCCACCGGTAGATCGGGTTGTTCGCGAACATCAGCACGCGACCCTTGCCGTTGTACGCGCTCGGGATGTCCACCGCGAAGGCGCGATCCCGGATGTTGTCCGCCCCGACCATGAGGCCGCTGAGCACGGACGCCTCGCCGCCGACGTAGCGCGCGAGGACGTTGTCCTCATCGGCAACACCCACGCGGAAGACCTGCGCGCCCTGTCCGAATTTGATCGGGAAGATCGTGTCTGCGTAGCCGTAGAAAACCGGATGGTCGGGCCGGCTGATCCGGGCCTGGATCAGCGGCTTCTGCGCGTTCAGCCCCGTCGGTGATTCGGTGTCCACGGTGTGAGCGAAGCCGAATTCAATGGGGAAGCGGACCGAGTTGAGGGTCGTGATCAGGGTGCCACCCGCTTCGAGGAATTCCTGGAACGCTTCGACTCCGGTCTCACCGAAACCGCCCGTCATGTCCGGCGTCTCGCCGTACATTCCGAGGAACTTGAACTTGTCGCTTCGCTGGTACGGCTGCGCGCGGGCGGCGGGCTCGGCGAGGACGGCGGATCGGTTCATGTTCTGCGCAGCCATCACGATCACATCGTAATCCGCCTTCAGGTGCCCCTGCGCCACCCGTTCCTTGTAGATCAGGTCGAAGGGAACGCCGAACTGATCGAAGGCGTGCCGGTACCAGCCCAGTTCCTGCGTACCGCTCCACTGCGAGTAGATCGCGACGCGCGGGACATCTCCGTCGTGTGTCTGCACGGCCGGCGGCGAGGACAGCACAACGGCTGTCAAACCGAGCGAATCCACGGCGGCGCGCGCGGCCTGCAGCTCCGCGGGTGAGCCGGTCAGGATGAACGAGCCGGCCGGGAACGTGACGCCATCCGCCGTAAACGACGCTTCCGCGATCTTCATTGGCGTGTTCCTCAGCCGGTAGCGGAACGCGATCATGTTGGTCGAACCGAGGTGCGCCACGGCGAGGCCCGCGGTACCGGTCCCGGTCGTCGCGCCGTGCCACTGCGCGACCTGCACGGGCGAAACCTTCGCGGCGAGAAGCGCCTTGTCATCGATCTTCTTCACATCGATGTTCATGGCATAGCCCATGGTCCACCCGCTGTCGTCGTACGTCCGCAGCGCCGGATCCGGGTAGTCCTGTTTCTCGAGCAGGTTCTTCGCCAGCCGGCCGTACGGCTGATCCAGCTTGATCACGTACGAACCCGCGGGCAGCGTATCGCTGCCGATCGTCGTTCTCGACGAGAGCATTCCGATCTCGATGCCCTGAGCCCTGAGGATGTTGACGAGCGTCACGACGCGCGTCATGTCGCGCTGCACCGGGATCACGTAGCCGTACGGCGCCCGCGTCTTCCCATCCTCGATCGAGTTGCGTGTCTTCGCGTAGAAGTTCTCGATCACCAGGTTCGGGAACATCGAGGTGAGCTGGAGCGCGGACAGCACGCCGGTCTCCATGTAGTTCGTGTTGTTGCGCCGCGTGAAGCTCTGTGTCCCGTTCGGTGGCACGGGGATGCCCCGGTACCACTCGCGATCCTGGCCGCCGCCGCGCCCCGTCGGTACGGGGCTTGCGCGTCCTCCGAACGTCGCAGGCGATGTTCCGGCCCGGCCTCCGGTGGCCGCGCCCCGTCCGCCCACTGTCGCGCCGCCGCGCCCGGCCGTCGTGTCGGCGGCTGCGCCCCGGCCGGTTGCGCCGGCGCGCCCGCCCGCGCCACCTCGTCCGGCGCCGCCGCGACCGCGGCCTCCGGCCGCGCCCCGGCCGGCCGCCTCTCCCGCCGCCGGCGTCGACTGCGCGGAATCGCGCATCGCCTTGCGCAGCGAATCCACATCGATGTCGCGGCCGGACTGCGTCTCGTACATCCGCATCATGCCGTTGTGGTTGTACGCGACCGAACCGAGGTAGCCCGGTGACCAGCCGTCCATGAAGGCATGCGTGTAGACGCCCGGCATGCCCCACTTCGTCATCTGCGACAGCTCCCAGTTCGAGAAGAACGGAAGCTCGGTGAAGAGGATGGGGTCGAGGTTCGGGTTCTGCGGTGGACCGCCGCTGTACGTGTAGAGGAGCGGCTGCGCTTCGTGGAGGTCGTGCATGATTGGCGGATGCGCCGTGTAGTACCAGTCCGTGATCGCGCGCATCGACACCTGCGAGAGGTTGATGTCGCGATTGTTGTCGTGGTACACGTATTTCCCCCAGTAAGGCACGCCGGGGGTCCCGCCGCGGCCGCCCGCCGCCGGCGAGTCCGCCGAGTCGGATTCCGGAGCCTGCGCGGCCATGTCCAGCCCGCGGTAGAACCAGTCCACGTTGCGGTCGCGGCCATCCGGATCTGCGGCCGGCGTGATCGAGACGATGACGTTGTCGCGGATCTGCGAGATGAGCGGCGAGGTCTCGGTCACCAGGCGGTAGGCGAGTTCCATCAGCATTTCCGACGGTCCGGTCTCGCCGCTGTGAAGACCGCCCATCAGGTGGTAGTGCGGCCTGGTCGTCTGGATGAGCTGCCGGATCTGCGCATCGGACAGGCCGCGCGGGTCCGCGATTTTCGCGAGGTTCGCGCGGTTCTGCTCGACGTTGCGCAGGTTCTCCTCGGATGAGACCCAGACCACGACCAGTTCGCGTCCTTCGTCGGACCGCCCGATCGTCTCGATCTTCACTCGCGGGGTGGCCGCGGCAAGCGCGCGATAGTAGCGCAGGATGTCCGCGTAGTACGTGAGTGTCTTCGGCGCCCCGATGTAGTAGCCGAGCACGTCCTTCGGCGACGGGATGCCCGCGACGATCGGCAGGTGATCCACGAGCGGACTGCCGAACCGCGGTTCCGTCGTCCACTGCGCGTACGCCTTCGCGAAATCGGCGTCCTGCTGCTGCCGCGGATCCCGTGTCTCGGTGACCGCCTGCTGGGCGGACAGCGCGGACGCGAGCGACAGCAGGAGTGCGCCGGCCGTGAGTGCGGGAACGGGGCGGCGAACCTGGAGGCGTCTGTCGTTCATCGATGTACCCTTTGATGGATCGAGTGGCCGGAAGGCGATCGCCGGCGGAGCCGGCCGCGGCGTGCGCGTCACAGCGGCCGTCGGCATGGGCAAAAGCATACGACTCGCCGCCGTGGCAGGCCAGTGCGCGGACCGCCGCGTGCGATCCCGGGACCGGCATCCCGCCAGCGGATCCGGCCCGCCGACCGGGTCGCCGGCGGGATTGCATCGATTTGCGTAGAAACGGCTGGGCCGCGGCTTTCCGGCGGGCACGCCGCCTGCCCTGTGGCGCTGCGGCCTGTCGGCGGGGGACGTCGCGATCGCGGGGGCGTTCGATTCAGGCGGCATCGTCCTCGCCCGGACCGGCATCGGGAACCGAAGACGGAGTTACACGATCATCGAACTGATATGCGAGTTTCGACGCGCCGCCGCCGTGTTGTCGAAAACCGATCCGTTCGCGGGCTTCCACTCCGTCGCCGGCCGTGGCATTCTCCTGTGCAGGGCACGCGACGGCAGATCGATGAACGCGACTCAGGAGCGTGACGTTTGGACGACGCGATTGCTGCAGTGGTACAGGCGGAGACGACCGGCGATCTCGAAGCCGGTTTGAACCGCACGGCGGACCTGCTGGCCGACGCCGCCCGGCGGGGTGCGACCCTCGTCGCGTTCCCCGAAACGTGGCTGCCCGGTTATCCCGCGTGGCTCGACGTGTGTCGCGACGCCGGCCTCTGGGACCACCCGCCGGTCAAGCGGGCATTCCGCGAGATGGCGGATTGCAGCGTGGCGCTTCCGGGCGCCGCCGTCGATCGCCTCGCCGGCATGGCGGCGGATCGAGGCGTGACTCTCGTGGTGGGCGTGGTCGAGCGCGTCGACGCCGGCGCCGGCCGCGGAACCCTCTACAATTCGCTGCTCACGTTCGGCCCCGATGGCCGGCTGCTGAATCACCATCGCAAGCTGATGCCGACGTACACCGAGCGCATGATCTGGGGCATGGGCGACGCCGCCGGCGTGCGCGCCGTGGATACGCCGGCCGGCAGGGTCGGCGGCCTGATCTGCTGGGAGCACTGGATGCCGCTCGCCCGACAGGCCCTCCACGAGTCCGGCGAAGATGTTCACGTCGCGGCGTGGCCGACCGTCAGGGAGATGAACCTCATCGCCTGCCGGCAGTACGCGTTCGAGGGCCGCTGCTACGTATTGGCCGCAGGATCCCTGCAGCGCGCTTCCGCGCTGCCCGCCGGGCTCGAACCGGATCCCGCCATCATCCGGTCACCCGACCAGTTCGTCGTCCGCGGCGGCAGCGCGATCATCGGCCCGGCCGGAGACCTCATGGCCGGTCCGTGCTTCGAGGAAGAAATCACTCTCATCGCGCCGATCAAGTGGTCACGCATTCGCGAGGAGAGCATGACCCTCGACGTCACCGGACACTACAGCCGACCGGACTGTTTCCGGCTCGAACGGATAGCTGACGGCTCGCGACGCGTTGCCGGCGACGCCTGATCCGTCCAGCGTTCCGTACCTCTTCCGCGACGTGCCGGCGCGCCGCGCCCGCAGCCTCGCCAGGCGGTCCGTGAACCGCGTGGACGCGGGCGCCCACGCCCCTTGCCTCGCGATCCGCCGAAGTCCAACCTTTCCGGACCCATCGCGTACGCCGCGCGTTGCACCTCGAACCGGTACGTGATCCATGCATCTCACGAAGCGATCCCTGGCTGGTCTCGCCGCGCTGACGGCACTCATCCCGGCAGCGTGCGTCCCGGCCATGAAGCTGGCGAAGAATGATGCCGACGTGGTCCTTGCCCACCACACGATCACGGCGCCCGATCCATCAACGCCCGGCAGCCTGTCCGTGCGCCACCTCTATTACGGAAGTGGCACCGACAGGAACCGGTCCGAATATCGCGATTCGGTCACGATGCGAACCGACTCCATCGATGCCTCGAACCTCGTGGACCTCGGCCAGTCCGCGAAGTCGCGCAACAAGTATTGGGGCTTCACGCCGAAAGGCATGCCACTCAACGGCCGCGTCTGGTATCCCGACGGCAGCGGACCCTTCCCGCTCGTGCTCATCGCCCACGGTAACCACGACATGACCGATTATTCCGATCCGGGCTATGGATACCTCGGCGAACTGCTCGCCAGCCGCGGCTACATCGTCGTGTCGCTCGACATGAATTTCATCAATGGCGGCATCCGCAACGAGAACGACGCGCGCGGCTGGTTCTTCCTCAAGCACATCGAACAGTGGAAGAAGTGGAACGAGGCGCCCGGCAACCCCTTCACCGGAAAAGTCGACCTTGATCGCATCGCGATCATCGGCCATTCCCGTGGCGGCGAGGCCGTGGGTCAGGCCGCCAACTTCAACCGTCTCGACCGCTACCCCGATGACGCCAACGTCAAGTTCGATTTCCACTACAACATCCGCTCTCTGATCGCGATCGCGCCGGTGGACGGCCAGTATCGACCCGGCGACCGGCTGGCGCCCCTCGAAAACGTGAACTACCTCGTGTTCCACGGTTCGCACGATGGCGACGTCTCCGCGTTCATGGGCATCCGCCAGTACCAGCGTGTCCAGTTCACGGACGGCCAGCCGCACTTCAAGGCGGCCGTGTTCGTGTACCGCGCCAATCACGGCCAGTGGAACACGGTCTGGAACAATCACGACAACGGCCCGCGCAGCGGCCGCATCCTCGATCTTCGAACGCTCATGCCGCCCCAGGAGCAGAGACAGTTCGCGAAGGTCTACATCTCCGCCTTCCTCGAGGCCACGCTCCGCGACGACAAGCGCTATCTGCCTCTCTTCCGCGACCACCGCGTAGCCGGCAACTGGCTGCCGAAGACGATGTACACCACGCGTTTCGAGGAGAGCACGTTCCGCTCGCTGGCCGACTACGAGGAAGACACGGATGTGACGACGGGCGCGGTACCGGGGGTCCGCATCGGGGGTGACAGTCTGGCGACCTGGAAGGAGGGCCTGCTCCAGCTGCGCACCACCAATTCGCCCGGCGAGGGAACGTCGCACTACAACTATGCGGTGACCCTCGGCTGGAACAACCGCATCGCCGGCCCTGACACGACGCGCATGGGGCCGCCCGCACGATACTCCGTGAATCTGCCGTTCGCGCTGTCGCGCGAATGGGGTCTCGACGAGGATGCCTCTCTGCAGTTCCTGCTCATGCCGACGGACCCGATGCCCGGTCCTCGCCGTTCACCGGACGCGCCGCCGCGCGATTCCACGGCGAGGGATCGGTCTCGATCCGAGCGACCGCCGAGGCCTGACCCGAAAGCCGAGAAGCCGCCCGTCGATCTGAGTGTCGAACTCACCGATGCGCTCGGTCATTCGGCGAAGGTCGCGCTCGGTCGCTACGGCGCGATCCGCCGGCCGCTCGAATCATGGATCTCGCGCCGCCACGATGTCGAGAAGTCGCGTTTCGGTGCCATGGCCGAGCTCGTGCTGCAGACGTACACGATACCGCTGGCCGATTTCCGGCGGACCAACGAGCAGCTCGACTTCGGTCAACTCACGGCGATCCGTTTCGTGTTCGATCGGGCGACGGCCGGAACGGTCGTCGTCGATGGCATTGGATTTGCCACGATGGACCCCGCGTTCCGGGCGGCCCCACTGACGGCCACGGGGGCAGGCAGGTAGGCGAGGCCGGTGAGCAGCGGAGCGTTGTCGCGCGCTGCGTGCCGCGCTGGGGCTTCTAGCGCCAGCGCACGGTGAGGCGGTGAACGGCGTCGCCGTTGTCCACGCCCTCGTACGCGTAGTCGATGCCGATGCGGTCGCCGGTGAAGCCGCCGCCGATCGTGATCGGGACGAGATCGGAATCTTCGAGCCAGCGCAACCCGACGCGGGCTGCGAACGTGCGGCCCGAGATGGGCCAGTACGCGGCCTCGATGCCGCCGCCCGCGCCGAACCGTTCATCGCGGTACCGCGAGCCGGTCGCCGCGACGCCGACATCGAGCGGACCCACCGCCACCGTGCGTGTTGCGGCTGCGAGCGAAACGGATGTTGGCAGCTCGGAGTTGAATCCGGCGAATTCGGGATCACGACCCAGGTTGCGGCCGGCCAGGCCCACCACGAATCGGCCGATGTTGCGGGCCACACCGATATCGCCTGCGACCGTGACGTCGTGCTCGCCGGCGACGCGCTGGTCGATCAGCTTCGCGGCGACGCCGAAGCGGAAGCCGAAGAAACTGCGGGCCCAGGCGACCGAGCCGACGTGCGAACTCGTGGTCCGGTCCACGTTCCGCGTCGGGATGCCCGGATCGAGCGGGCGCAGGTTATCGGTCTCGGGAACGAACTCTCCGTACGACAGCGTCTGTACGCCGAGCGCGACCGAGCCTCGCCACCAGTCGGTCGCCGCGGCGACACTGAACAGGTTGCCGCTCTCGCCGTACAGCGCCACCGAGCCGTTCATCCCGCGCACGGCATCGATGAGCGCGGGGTTGTAGAACAGAACTTCCGGATCCGGTGACGCCAGCGGGTACGCATTGCCGAGGCCGAGCGCACGCGTGCTTCCGGGGAGTTGCAGGATGACCGGCAGGCTGGCCTGTGCCGCGACCAGCGCCGGTCGGGTCGCGAGCCACCCCGCAATGAACAGAATTCGCTTCATCTCACCGCCCATCCACGTTCACGTTCATTCGGCGGCCCGCGTTCGCGGTGCGCCGCAATTCGAGGTCCCTCGCCCGTGATGTCAACGCTCCGGCAGGAGCGACACCCGCACGTATCGGTCCTTCACCAACCAGCGCTTCGCGGCATCCGCGACCGAGCCCGCGGTCACTCCGTCGATGAGGGCGGGTACGTCCGCGAGCTGATCCGGCTCGATTCCCTGCAGGGCCGCGGAAACCAGGCGGTTCACCCAGTGGCCGTTCCGTCGCAGGCTGGTCTCGTGCTCGCGTCGCTGCGTTTCCTTGACCTTCTGCAGCGTCGCGGCGTCGGGCCCGTTCATCTGGAGTCGGTCGATCTCATCGAAGACGACGGAGGCGAGCGAATCCAACCGTTCGGGTGCCGCACCGAACGAGAGGGTGACGGCGTACTGCGCCCACGGATCGCGGGTGGCCGAGTGTCCGATCTGCACGCCGTACGTGCCGCCGAGTTCCTCGCGCAGGACATCGCGCAACCGGATCTCGAGGACATCCGTCATCGTGGTCAGAGCCTGCACGTTCTCGCGCGAGTACTCGAACGGCCCGCTGAACACGATGGCCGTCTGGCTCTTCGGCTCGATGCCCCTGCGAACGACTTTCGTCACCACACCGGACGGGGGTCGCACGCCGTTGTCGCGCCAGCTCTCGGTCCGGCCGGTCGCCGGCAGGCTGGCGAGCCATTTCTCGACCAGCGGCCGCATCGCCGCCAGGTCGAGATTGCCGGCGAACACGAACGTGAAATCGCCCGCGTCCGCGAACCGGTCCCTGTAGATGTCGAACGAACGATCGCGGTCGATCTGGTCGAGCGTCGCGAGCGTGACCGGGACCACACGCGGATGGTGTTGCGCCAGCGTCACGGAGAGCGTGTCCGAGAACGCCTTGTCCGGGCTGGCCTGCTGATTCTCGAGAACGCCGCGGAAGCGCGTGATCACCGAACGGAAGGCGATGCTGTCCTCGCGCGGCGAGGTGAACGTGAGGTATGTCAGCTCGAGGAGGGTCTCGAGATCCCGGGGCGAGGCCCCGCCCGCCACGCCTTCCGTACGGTCATCGAGCGATGGCTGGATGCTGACCGCCTTGCCCGCGAGCAGTTTCTGCAGTTGCGTGATGTCGAAATCGCCGTACCCGCTCAACTGCACGAGCGTGGGTGCGAACTGACCCGAGACGTAATCCGCGTCGGAAACGAGGGACAACCCGCCGGGACTCACCGCGCTCATCAGGATTTCGTCATCCTTGAAATCGGTCGGCTTGAGCAGCACGCGAATGCCGTTCGACAATCGCCATTCCGTCACGCCAGCCGACGGAAACGCGCGCTCGCTCACGACCGTCCCCGGTACTGGCGGCGAGGCCACGAGTTCGGTTGCGGCGGCGACGTCCTCGTAGGCCGTGATGGACGTGCTCTCGACCTGGCCGAACACGCCCAGGATCGCATCACGCGTCGGAACGCTGATGCCTTCTTTGCGCGGCGCCTGCACGACGACCACGCGGTTGCCGTCGGTCAGCCACTGCGTGGAGAGCGCATTCACCTCGGCGAGCGTGATTCCGGGCATGTAGGATTTCGCGAGATCGAACTCGACGGCAATGCCGGGAACCGCCTCGCGCTCGAGGAAGTTTCGCGCGTACTCATCCGCAAGCTGGGAGGATTCCGTCTTCTCCCGTTCGGCGAAATTCGTCTCGTAGTAGCGCAGCAGGTCGCGCTTCTCGCGCTCGAGCTCGGATAATGTGAAACCGAAACGCGCGACGCGCGACACCTCGGTAAGCACGGCCTCCAGGCCACGCAGGACCTGGTCCTCGCGGACGCCGGCACCGATCGAGAAGGCGCTCTGCGTGCGCACCAGACTGCCGTTGCCCGCGCCCGCGCTCACGAACGGTGGATCCGCGCTCCTCGCCAGTTCCGCCAATCGGCCGTTCAGCATGCCGCCGTACAGGTTCTCGACCAGAGACCGCCGGTTCGCACCGTACGTCGAGCCATCTTCCGGATCGTGCTTGTAGTAGACGTTGACGCTCGTGCTGGTCGCCTCGGCGTCCGTCGCCACCGCGACCAGCGTTTCGTCATGGTCCTCGACCGGCCAGGCCGCCCGCTCGCGGGGATTGGCCGGCCCGCGCAGCGCCGAGAACCGTTGCCGCACCAGCCGCTCCACCTCGGCCGCGTCGAAATCGCCGACGGCGATGACCGCCATGAGATCCGGCCGGTACCAGTCGTGGTAGAAGCGAACGAGCTCGTCGCGGTGGAACGAGCTCAGCGATTCCGGCGTGCCGATCGGGAGCCGGTCGGCGTACCGCGATCCGCGGAACAGCACCGGGAAAACCTGGTCGCGCAGCCGCGCGCCCGCGCCCTGCCCGAGCCTCCATTCCTCCGTGACGACGCCACGCTCCTTGTCGATTTCCACCGGGTCGAACGTCACCTGGTGCGCCCAGTCCTCGAGGATCTGGATGCCGCGTTCCAGCGCCGTTCCCGTGTCGGTCGGCACGGTGAGCAGGTACATCGTTTCGTCGAATCCCGTATACGCGTTCAGGTCCGCGCCGAACCGCATGCCGATGGATTCGAGGTAATCGACCAGCGCCTGCTTCTGGAAGTTCGCGGTACCGTTGAAAGCCATGTGCTCGACGACGTGCGCGAGGCCGCGCTGATCGTCGTCCTCGAGGATCGACCCTGCGTTCACGACCAGCCTCAACTCGGCGCGCTTCTCCGGCCGTGCGTTGGCCCGGATGAAGAATGACAGCCCGTTCTCGAGGCGGCCCGCACGCACGGCCGGATCGAGCGGGATGGCCCGTCCCGAGTCCGGTTGCTGCGCCAGGACCGGGGCCGGAGCGAGGAGCAGAACGGCGATGAGGAGTGTCCGAAGCTGTGGCATGCGATGCTCGATATCGGATGGTCCGGGGGTACGCGCCTTGGAAGAACATACGCGCGCACGCACGAGCGCGGAACCGCGCGGGCCGTACACCGGCGCGGCCGCGTGACCGGCGGCCCCGTCGGTGGGACGTGCGGATCAATGGTGACGCCCGCAAACATACCGGGGCGCGGCCGCCGGACCGTCGGCCCCGTCGGTGGACGACCGTGATGGCCCGACCCGCCATGGCCCCGGCGCTGCGGTCCGGGTATTACTGAGAGGTCGCGACGTCCGGCAACGACCGGCTCGGCGGACAAGCCGGGCTCGGCTGGATGGCTGGTGGGAAAGGACTGCGAACGGGACCGGTCTCGAGGTGAATCACAGTGCATCCGTGATCGTGCTGGCGGGCCGACGCATCGATCCGCCCGGCGCCCGCGTCCGGCGCTTTCCCCTGGACGCCGTCGATCGAGTGAGTTCGGCGGTGTGGAGGGAGATCGCGGCTTCGGCGGCGCGGTCCTTCGTCTCGTCGGCCGCCTGCGGTGCGGACCTGATCGGACTCCAGGTGGCCGGTGCGCTCGGTCTCGACCGCCACGTCGTCCTGCCGTTCGATCGCGACCGGTTCCGCGCGACATCGGTCGCGGATCGGCCCGGCGACTGGGGCCCGATCTTCGACGCCGTTCTCGATGCGATCGAACCCGACCGCCTGACCATTCTCGGAACAGCCGACGGCGGCCGGTCATACGAGGTGGCGAATAGTGCCATCCTGGATCAGGCGGTCGCTCTGGCCGGCGGCCCCGACCGCGTCCTCGCCATTGTCGTATGGGACGGCGCCTCCCGCGGTCGCAGCGATGTGACCGCCAGCTTCAGGACCGGTGCCCGGGAGCTCGGTATGCGCATTGCCGAGGTCTGGACACTGGCAACGGACTGACAAGCGGCCCGGCGTCACCGCCCCGCGTCTCATGCCGGAACCGTTTGCGGTCGAGAATGGGTAGCGGGAAGAGGCCGCTGCCAGGACCCGAAGAAGGGAAGTAGCACGAGAATGAACAGGTTCCGGCTCGCCGCGTTCGTCCTGGCCTTTCTGACCTTTGCCCCGCCGGTCACAGCCCGCCAGCTCGTCGCGGTTCAGGCCCCCCGCTTCTCCAGCGAACTCGCGTTGCTCACCTTCGACAGCGCCTGGAGTCGCATCAATACCACCCACTACGATTCGAGCTTCAATGGCGTGGACTGGTCGGCTGTCCGCAGCGAGCTGCGGCCCCGCGCCGCGGCAGCGGAATCGATCGACGATCTGCGCCGTGTCATGCGGGAAATGCTGGCGCGCCTGGGTGAATCCCACTACACGCTGATCGCCGCGGACGTCGCCGACGCGGTAGACCCGGCCCGCGGGGACGCCACCTCGGACAGCCGCATTCCGGGGGATGCCGGGCTCGAACTCCGCCTCGCCGAAGGCCGGCTCGTCACCTGGCGGGTGGAGGCCGGCGGTCCCGCTGACCAGGCAGGCATCGCCACCGGCTGGAATGTTCTTTCCATTGACGGCTACAGCCCCGACGAGGCGCTCGCTCAGCTCGATGGCGATGGCGCTCGGGCGGAGCGTACGCTCCTGACACGCTTCATGTTCGGCGCCAATGCCCGGCTCGAAGGTCCGGCCGGATCCAGTGTGGACCTCGTTCTCGAGAGCGGTCGGGCCGAGCGCGTCATCCGACGAATCGTGCGCCGGCGCAGGCCGGGCCAGCCTGTACGATTCGGCGAGCTGCCCACGTTCTACGCCCGCCTCGAGCACGAACGTCTCGAGACCACCGCAGGCTGCGTCGGCCTGATCCGCTTCAATGTCTGGATGGTCCCGCTGGTTCGCGAGTTCGACCGGGCCATCGACGATCTCCGCGACTGCCGCGGCATCATCATCGATCTGCGAGGCAATCCCGGCGGTGTCGCCGGCATGGTCATGGGCGTAGCCGGCCACTTCCTCGATGAGCCGGAAACCCTCGGAACCATGCGGTCACGAGGCAGTTCCCTGAATTTCGTGGCCAATCCCAGGCGAGTTGACACATCGGCCCGGCCCGTCCGGCCGTTCGCCGGTCCGCTCGCCCTCCTCATCGACCCCATGAGCGTCAGCACCACCGAGATCTTCGCCGCAGGTATGCAGGCGCTCGGACGCGCCCGCGTCTTCGGCGAGAACTCCGCCGGCCAGGCCCTGCCCGCGGCGACGCTGCGCTTGCCCGATGGCGATGTGCTCATGCACGTCGTCGCCGACTTCACCGCCGGGAACGGCGTGCGCATCGAGGGACGCGGCGTCATCCCCGACGTCGATATCGTCCCGTCGCACAAGTCGCTCCTCGATGGACACGATCCCGTCCTCGACGCCGCGCTCGCCTGGATCCGCGGCGCAACGCGGGCCCGACCTTGAGCCGTCCTTCCCCTACCACGCTCAGAACGGCGGCCGGATGCACCGGCCGCGCTGGAGTCGATATGTCCAATCGAACGACCGCGACAACCGCGTCACTGATCTTCGCCGCCGCGGCGGCACTCGCCGCTTCGCCCGCGACAGGCCAGGACCTGCCAGACGCCCACGACCTCGTCGCACGCCATGCCGAGGCCGTCAACGCCAGGCGGCTGAACGAGCGCGGCTTCATCCACACCCACGGCACCTTCTCCATTCCCGGCATGGGAACCAGCGGGGAACTCGATGTGCTCCAGGCCGCGCCCAACCGGATGGCGATGAAGATGTCGATGCAGGGGCTCGGCGAGATCCGGTCCGGCTTCGACGGGACCGTCGGCTGGTCCGTCAACCCGATGGAGGGTCCACGCCTCATGCAGGGTCCGGAGCTCCTTCAGCTTCAGGACGAAGCCGATTTCGGCGTCAATACCCGGGATTCGGCGCTCATCGCGTCCATGAAAACCATCGACCGCATCGAGCTCGAGGGCCGGACCTGCTACAAGGTCGAACTTCAATGGAAATCCGGTCGCACGACCTACGACTGCTACGATACCGAAACAGGCTTGCTCACCGCCGCCATGTACAAGGCACACACCGCCATGGGCGCCCTCGATGCCCTCGTCCTCTACCAGGATTACCGGGATTTCGAAGGCGTGCGCCTCGCTACCTCCAGTATCCAGAAAGTCTTCGGCCAGCAGCTCGTCATGACCATCGCATGGGCCCGATTCGATCCCATAGACTCCGCCGCCTTCGAATTGCCCGCCGAAATCAAGGCACTCGTCACCCGCTGATACCGGGCAACGGAGGGTCCCTCCACCGGTTGCCCGGACGGCGAGGCTCACCGGGACCTCCGGGTGATTCCGGTGGACCGCCGATCCGGACCCCGAACACAATCTCCATCCCACCGTAAAGATCCGGGCGATCGCCCCCGGGGTTCGTCGCGGAGGCCGTTCGACGGGCAGGAAAAAGTTGCGGGCGCGCGCACTAGTTTCCTGCCGACTCCTGCGGTCCCGGTTCGCAAGGGGCAACCTCTGAGCTTCCGAACGATGCCATAAGTCATTTTTTCATAACAGTTTGACTGCTCGATCCCCGACGCGATGGGTTTCCGCACTCCCCGGGTATGCGATGTGCCCCCTCTGATCCGCCGTCAGTCTCCCGAATACCCTTTCCAAAGAAAGCCAAATGGAAACGCGAAGGAGCGCGCAGGCGAGTCGTCGGGATGAGGCCGGAGCGCGAAGCCGTCGGAAGGTCGCGTCCGATGCGACCGCCCGCCGCCCGATCGACGGAGCTCAACCCACGAAGCGTCAGGTCCTCGCCGCCGGAGCGACCGCGGTGGCGACAGCCCCCCGAAACTCTACCCGCGGATGGCGGGACGAACGGTCGGACGCACGGATGGCGACCCCGACACGCAGCCCTCAATCGAAGGTCAGTCCAATGGAATCGGACACGCTCTGGGAAGCCTACCAGGTCGGCGGCGACGAGATCGCCCGGCAGCGGCTTCTTGCCCGGCATCTCCCACTGGTTCACCACGTGGCGCGCCAGGTGATGCGCACGCTGACGGTCGACATCGAGCTCGACGATCTGGTGAGCGCAGGCAGCATGGGGTTGATCAACGCGATCGACAGTTTCGACCGCTCACGCGGACTGGCCTTCAGCACGTATGCGGCGCCGCGGATTCGCGGGGCGATTCTGGACGATCTGCGACGCTCGGATTCGGTTCCGCGATCGATCCGGCGCAAACAGCGCCAGCTGGCGGCGGCGGAAGAGGCGCTTTCGGGGAAGCTGGACCGTCAGCCAATGGATCGGGAGATGGCGCTGCGGTTGGGTGTGGACATCGAGACGCTGTGGCGCTGGCGTTCGGACACGAACGAGGCGATCCAGGTCTCAATGGACCAGCCGATCACGACGGGCTCGGGAGGCACGGCGATGCCGGCCGACCTGATCGAGGGTTCGACCGGAGTACTGACGGAAGAGGACGTCAATCATCGCGAAGAAGTCCGGGTGCTGCGCGACGAGATCATGCACTTGAAAGAGCGTGAAAGGATCGTGCTCAGCCTCTACTACTTCGAAGAGTTGAAACTGCACGAGATCGCGAAGGTCCTGGGCCTGACGGAGTCGCGGGTTTCGCAGATCCGTTCCAAGGCGCTGGGCACGCTGCGTACGAGGATGGCGCGGCTTCGCGAGCCCGGCGAATTCTAGTCGTGCGAACGCCGCGGCGAGTCGGAATACTCGTCGCGTTCGCGGCCGCGGCGTTCCTGGGGGTGCCCGTGACCGGCCGGGCGGAGCGAGTCGCGACGGATCGCGATTTCTCGACGGTCGGCCGGATCGTGACCCGGGTGGTGGAAGGGCGGACAGTCGTCGTAATACCGGTTGCCGGTCCCGTCCGCGTCCGTTTGAGCGAGCCGTTCCGGATCTCGAATCACTGGCGGCTGTACCTGACGGTCGAGGATGCCCGCCTTTCGATCCGCGGGATCGTTCAGAAGAAACCGGTCGGCCTGCTGGGCCTCGAGGTCGCGGAAGTCGGCAACGATGTCCGGCTGAGGATCGATGTGCGGGTCTTGGGAGACTACGCCGCCCGGCCTTCTGAGGAGGGCTACCTGGTGTGGATTGATTCGGAGTCTCGGCCGGTGTTGCCGGCCGTCACGCCGCTCCCGGCGGAGCAAGGGTCCGTGGAGCGGGCGTCTGAGCCGGTTCCGCCGCCGGCCCCGGGTCGCACAGGCGGAAGTTGGGTCGGAGGGCTGTTCCTTGGCCTGTTCGCGGCGGCCGCCGGCCTGGCCCTTCGACACGTGAGACGTCACGGGATTCCCGACGGGGTCGCCGACATGTTGGCAGGGGCTGTACCCCGTATTCGAAAGGTGTTGTTCGGGCCCCCGCGCGCGACGACGGGCGGGATACAGGAAAAGGCGGAGCGCCCGAAACTGGGTTTCGAGCGCGATCCGCGCGGTCGTTCCGCCGATATCGGTGACGCGTTCCGGGTCGAACCGGATAAGCCGCCCGCGGGCATTGCCG
>Ga0326597_10006508_pt1 | contig 15989 bp, 16 predicted proteins | sample RVTome_12_FD_203789 | JGI IMG/M metagenome (GOLD analysis project Ga0326597, IMG submission 203789) | Soil microbial communities from uranium-contaminated site in the Upper Colorado River Basin, Wyoming, United States - RVT100D185 | ecosystem: Environmental > Terrestrial > Soil > Contaminated >...
GGCGCTGACCACGAGGATCGCTCCGTCCATCTGGGCGGCGCCCGTGATCATGTTCTTGATGTAGTCGGCGTGCCCCGGGCAGTCCACGTGCGCGTAGTGGCGCGCGTCCGTCTGGTACTCGACGTGCGCGATCGCGATCGTGATGCCGCGCTCCTTCTCCTCCGGCGCCTTGTCGATCTGGTCGAACGGCGTGAAGTCGGCGAGCCCCTTCTCCGCGAGGACCTTGGTGATGGCGGCCGTGAGCGTGGTCTTGCCGTGGTCGATGTGCCCGATCGTCCCGATGTTGACGTGCGGCTTCGTCCGCTCGAACTTCTTCTTGCCCATCTCCCGTCCTCCGAACGCGTCTCGCCTGGGGGCCTCGTAGCGGGGGGCGGATTTGAACCGCCGACACAGCGATTATGAGCCGCTTGCTCTGCCTGGCTGAGCTACCCCGCCCCGCGACGGCACAGTTTACCTGCGGCAACTCGCTCCCGGCACGTTCCCGGTCGGTGAGGGAGGATCTCCGCCACGTCGGCGCCCGAGGCCGGGACCCGCGGTCATAAGGCCCTCGACAGGGTCACCCGACTGTGGAAGGATTCGGTCCCCCGAGCGACCTACGGAGGACAGATGCGGACGAGATACGTGGTCGGCGTGGTCCTGGTGTGCTCGATGGTCCTGGGCGCCGCCGCGCCGGCGTGGGCCGTCGGGCAGGTGAGCGGCCAGGGGCAGACGAAGCGGAGCGCGACGCTCGGGTTCGTTGCGAAGGAGGACCGGACCGGCGAGCTGAACTACATCAACGACTCGGTCGGGTTCAGGGTCCACTGCACGCGCTTCAGCTCGTACGAGCTGGGCGAGACCGACAAGGGGTACCCCAAGGTCACCTTGACCGCGCGCAAGTGCTTCCGCGAGAACGGCAACCAGCGGTTCCTCCGGGCGGTGTTCATCGACCGAGGCGAGCCGGGCATCGGGCTGGACATCGCGCGCTTCTGGTGGTCTCCCGCCCGTTCGTGGCCCGTCACGCCCGCGACCGCGGGCCGACGAGACCTCGGAAGGGTCGACTCGGGCGGCGTCCAGATCCTCACGGGTTAGGGGCGGCACCCTCGTAGTGCCGTCCGACCTCGGACGCGTACCGGGTGCCGACGATCGCCGCGTTCTTATGTAGCCACTCGGTCAGGCGACGTGAGCCGGTCGCGGGGCCGTCGGTCGTGACGAGCTCGGCCATCAGCCCCTCGAGCTCGTCCTTGGTCACGAGGACGTCGCCGACGACCCTGCCGATAGCGGACGCGGCTGCGAGCGCGACCGCCGGCGCGACGTGCACGAAGGCGACGCGGCGTCCGATGGCCCGCGCGATCGTCCGCAGCAACCCCTCGAACGTGAACGTCTCGGGCCCGACGGCGTCGACGACACGGTCGTCGTCCTCCGTCGCGGCCCGCACGCAGAGATCGGCGAGGTCCTCGACCGACACCGGGCGGAGCCGGTACGTGCCAGACCCGGGCACGCCGAACACCGGCACTCGCCGCAGGAGGTACGCGAGGTTGTTCACGAGGATGTCCTGCCTGCCGAACACGACCGTCGGCCGGACGATCGCGTAGCTCAGCCCCGAGGCCCGGATCATGGCCTCGATCCGCGCCTTGCCGCGGAAGTACTCGAACGGCGAGTCCTCCGACGGGTTCGTGATGCTGACGTGCACGAACCGGCGGACCCCGGCGTCGCGCGCGGCCTCGATCAACGTTCCGGTGTTCCGGACGGCGCCCTCGAACGTGACGTGGCCGTGCGGGAACCGGATCCAGTACGTGTTGTACAGCGCGGTGGCACCGCGGAGATGCTCGGTCAGCCGTTCGCGGTCGTCGAAGTCGAACGCGGCGACCGTGACCCGCTCGCCGAACGGGTTCGGCCGCTCCGGATGCCCGGTCAGCGTCCGGACCGTCCGGCCAGCGTCGAGCAGCCGCTGTGTGATGTATCGGCCCGTGTATCCGAACGCGCCGGTGACGACGTCGAGCTCGGCCATCGCCAGCCATCCTGCCGCCGAGGACCACCACCCGGCAACGGTTGCCGTCCGGGCGAGACTTTCGCGGCGGCGGCTACGGCGGCGCCCGGTCCTCAAGCACCGACCCGTCGCTCCGCCTGAACACGGGGCCGTCCGTCCACCATCTCTAGCGCGAACCGACCGTGCACCGTCCGGTGGTGCGGCCGGCAGAGAAGGACCAGGTTGGCAAGCGAGGTCTCCCCACGGTCGGCCCAGTGCATGACGTGATGGGCGTCGCACCAAGCCTGCGCCCTGCCGCACCCGGGGAACCGGCATCCACGATCCCTGAGGACGAGCGCCCGGCGCAGCGAGGCCGGCACGACCGGGGTGCGCCTTCCCATCTCAAGCGGCTCGGAGCCACCACGGGTGATCACCCGGGAGACCTTCGCGTCGCAGGCGATCCGCCGGGCGGCCGTGGGGGTGAGCAGGCCCGCGTCCTCGAGCTCGGCCCGACCTGCTCGACCAAGGAGCGCCTGCAGATCCACGCTCACCAGCACGTGCGGCCGCTCACCAGCCACCACGGGTCGCTCACCTTCGTCCAGGTAGCGGCGGCAGATCTCCCCCAGTGCATCCGCACGGCGCTGAGCGGGTGAGCGTAGGTCTGTCCCGGCCTCCCTCACCGATGCATCCACCATCGCACCGATCGCGGTCAGGACCGTCTGCCCGGTCTCGGGATCCAGGTCGCCGTCAACCCGGATCATGCCGTCCAGCGTCGGCGAGACGTACAGGCCCCTACGGGAGAACCGGCGCTCGGCCGCGGCCTCCGCGGCCGCAGAGTCAGCCAGGTGCTTCCAGTACTCGACCACCCTCATCAGCTCCCGCATGGGAAGGGTCCTGGCCAGCCCCACCAGCACCTCCTCCGAGCGCCCGAACCGTCCCGGATCGGCCCGATGCGCGTCGGAGAGCAGCTACGCGCCGCGACGCTCGACCTCGGCGATCCGGCGGGACCGCTCGGCCTCCAGCGCCCTGACGGTCCGCTCGAGCTCGCCGAGATCGTCGAGCAGCTCCCGATCGGAGCGGTGACGGAGGTCCTCGAGCTTCAGCTCGTCGAGCGCGGAGCGCAGCGTGCTCATGCACGCGACGCTATCGGACCGACGTTCCGTGCGCTGTGAGCTGCATCACACTCGGCCGAGGAACACGGGGTCAGCGGCGTCGTGCCTCGATGAGACCGTCGGTCAGGCGGACCGGCTCCCAGCCCGTCTCGTCGAGCAGGGCACGCCACTGCGCTTCGTCTCGCTCTCGGCCGGCGAAGGTCGCCAGCAGCAACAGGTCCAGCCACTTCGCACCGTCCGGCTCGTTGCCGGGCTCGACGACGGCGTCGATCACGATCAGGCGTGCGTGATCGGTCGCCCCGGCGTGGAGCGTGCGCAGGATCGCGGCCGCAGGCTCGTCGTCCCAGTCGTGGAGGATCGTCGAGAGCAGGTAGACGTCCCCGGCGGGGACGCCCTCGAAGAAGCTGCCCGCGACGAACGCGATCCGATGCTCGGCCAGCGCCGCCTCGTCGCGCACCGTCTCCGGCAGATCGAGGACGATGCCGCGCAGGCGCGGCTGCTGCTGGAGCAGCGCGAGCAGCATCGAACCGTTGCCGCCGCCGACGTCGACGACCGTCTCGTCGCCGCGCCACTCGATCGTCGACAGCCGCTCGGCGCGCACCTGCCAGTTCTGGACCATCGCTCGGTCGAAGGCCGCGCGTTCGTCGGGATGCTCCGCGAGCCAGCTCCAGAACTCGGCGCCGAACACCTGTTGGAATGCCGGGGCGCCGGCCGTCGCCTCGAGTGCGCCGACGGCCCGGTACCAGACGCCGCCGAACAGGTGGGTGAAGTCGCCCCAGCCGTCGGCGCCCGCGAGCATGGCGGAGGCCTCGGTGTTCGCGAAGAGGCCCGGCTCGACCTCCTCGAACATGCCGTCGCTCGCGAGCGCACGCAGAACGCGACGGAGCCTGTCCGGATCAGCACCCGTCTCCCGCGCGAGCTCGTCGACCCGCCGAGGACCATCGACGAGCGAGCCTGCGATACCCAGGTCGGCCGCGATCGCCAGCGCCCGCGTCATCAGCGCGCCGCGGAGGAAGTCCCACAGCACGTCCTCCGGGAGGCGCGCCCTCACCTGTTCGACCACGGGGAGCCGGAGAGGGGAATCGAACCCCTGACCCCCTCCTTACCATGGAGGTGCTCTGCCGACTGAGCTACTCCGGCGATCCGAGGAAGGATAGCAACCGTGGCACGCCCGCTCGCCGTCTCGGTGCTCGCATTGCTGATGGTCGCCTGCGTCGGTACCCGCGAGCCCGAACCGTGCAACGACGAGCCGGTCCTTCGGCTCGGCGTCGGCGCGGAACGACCCGAGCTGATGGTCGAGATCGCCGACAGCCACGCCGAACGCCAGCGGGGGCTGATGGGACGGGCGTCGCTCGGCGCCGACCGTGGGATGGTCTTCCTGTTCGACGGGCCGACCGACGGTGGGTTCTGGATGAAGGACACGCTGATCCCCCTGTCGATCGCGTTCTGGGCCGAGGACCGGCGGATCGTCGCGATCCTCGACATGCAGCCCTGCCGCGAAGAGCCCTGCGAGATCTACCGACCCGGTGTGACCTACGTCGGCGCGGTGGAGGCCAACGTCGGATACTTCGAGGAGCATGACGTCGAGGTGGGCGACCCCGTCGAGCTGATCGAGGTGGCGTGTGCTTGACGACGGGTGCCTGCTGTGCTCCGCCGAACGACTGACGGCGTGGCACTTCGAGAACGAGGAGTGCTGGGTCGCGGACTGCGTCGTGTGCGCTACGCCGATGATCGTCTGGCGCACGCACGGTCTGCCCGACGCCACCCACGAGGCGCGCCTCCTCGCGCACCTGGAGCGGATCGCGGCCGAGCGCTACGGCGTCGAGGGCTACTGGATCGACCCCGAGCGCCGCCGCATCCCCGACCACTGGCACGCGCACGCGAGGCCGGCCGGCGGCTTCTTCGACCCGGCGAGCCAGCTGTATGACCGGTGGTCGGACGACGACGGACACGGGTGACGAGCAAGCTCGAGCTGGAGTGGCGCGGCCCCCAGGTCCCATGGTCAACTTGGGCGCCCCGGACCGGAAGAGGAGAGCGCATGCGCACGTTCGCAGTCCGCCGCCCGTTCCGTTCGGCCGTCGCCGCAGCGTCGCTGATGCTCGTCGGCGCAGCGGCCTGGTGGGTCCCCGGCGCCGGAGCTGCAGGAGCGCCGGCCCGTGATCCCGTCGTCGTCGCGGCCGGCGACTTCGCGTGCCAGAGCCTTCCCGACCAACAGGGTACGGCGACGTGCCAGTCCGGTGCCGTCGCCGACCTGATCGGCAGCATCGACCCCGACGCGTTCCTCGCGCTCGGGGACCTCCAGTACAACAAGGGTGCGCTGAAGGACTTCCTGCAGGTCTGGGACACGCAGTTCGGCGACCTGCGCGACATCACGTACGCGATCCCCGGCAACCACGAGTACGGGACGACCGACGCGGCCGGGTACTTCGAGTACTTCGGCGAGCGGGCCCACCCTCCGCACGGCTACTACTCGTTCGACATCGGAACGTGGCACGTCGTCGCCCTGAACTCCGCGATCTGCTGGGACGACCCGGGCTGCGGGCCGGGATCGCCGCAGTACGAGTGGCTCGTCACGGACCTGGCCGCGAACAGCGGACACCGCTGCACGCTCGCGATGATGCATCACCCCCGGTACGACTGGCGGCCGTATCAGAAGTGGGTCGTGGACGACGGGACGACACTGTATGGCGGGTACTCCACCGAGGCGCTGGTGCCGTTCTGGCGAGCGCTCTACCAGGCCCGCGTCGAAGTGGTGCTGAACGGAGACAACCATCTGTACCAACGGTGGGCTCCACAGGACGCGGACGGCAACGCGGTCGAGGGCGGCACGGTGCAGTTCACCATCGGCACGGGTGGACGGATGCTCTACCAGATGGGCAAGCCGCCGCGGCCGGAGAACCTGTTGGAGACGCAGAACCAGGCGTTCGGGGTGGTGAAGCTGACGCTGCACGACCGCTCGTACACCCACGAGTGGGTCTCGGCGCCGGGACAGCCCGGATACCAGGACAGCGGAACCGTGGCGTGCTCGTAGCAGACCGGCCAGACGCCCGACGGACGGCCGCCGTAGGCCATCCGCTGCATTGACATCGCCTCGCGGTACTGTCAGGTTCGGTTGGGACACATCGCGATCCAGGCGTGATAGGACATAGGCGTGAAGGGTCTCAGGGTCGATCGTGCGTCGGACGGCGTCTATTACCTGACGGGTGAGCTCGACGCCGCCTCCGGTGCCGGTCTCGAGTCCGACGTCGGGCCGCGGGCCCTCGATGATGAGGACCTCACCCTCGACCTGCGAGATCTGACCACCTGGGACGTGTCGGGGATCCGGGCGATCCTGCGGATCGCGGATCGGCCCGATCCACGTCGCGTCGTCCTCCTCGGATCGCCCCCGAACCTCGTCGGCTGGCTGAACGTCCTCGGTCTCGGCAGGTTCAGGGTCCGCAAGGACAATGGCATGTCGGGGTGGGTGCTCGAAGCCGCCGGCAGCGTGCGTGAAGGCCTGACGGACGGTCCGGGTGCCTGGAGCCGCTGGGCGGCGTTCCGCGCCATGCACGATTCGGCGTTGGTCGCCCACCGAGAACTGGCCAGCGGCGTCGTGGCCCTCGTGGCCCGGTCGGTCGAGACGTGCGAGCGAGCGGCGTCGCTCAGGCGCGACGCCAGAGCGAGCCGCCTCGCGTTCGCGGTGACGCCGCCTCGAGGCGCCTAACCTCGCCTACGCGCGACCGGCCCAGCGGACGACGATCGGCCTTCCGGGATCTGGTAACGGGATCGACTCGGCCTCCATCTGCACGGCATCGCGCTGTGGGCGCGACAGCCGCCGCCACGGCTCGATCGTCACCGTAGCTTCGGCGCGTCGCCACGTGCCGACGACCTCACCATCGACCAGGACGGCACCCGGCCAGACGCGAGATGTCCACAGAGAGCTCCGCCGACCGACGTCGGGAACCAACAGCTGTCGGTCGGCGCCTTGGAGGAGGAAGAACGCGTCCCCGCTCGGGAGGAGCCGTGCGGGCGCGGCGGGCGCGGGATCGGCGCGGAACGCCGGTTCGTCGCGCGTGAGGATCCATCCGCCGCGGATCGGCGAACGCAGCGGGGTCAACGACCTTCCGAGCGCCTCGAACGCCGCACCGGCCGACCGCGGACCGATCCCCGCCCAGGCGGCGAACGACGGCGGTGTGGTGGGACCGAAGACGTGCAGGTACCGACGCGCGAGCTCGAGGCGCGCGTCGCGCGGGTCGACGTCGGGTCGCGGGACGGTCCAGATCGTCGGCTGTCGCGAGCCGTCCCATCGGATCAGGACCGTGCCGGTGGTCGCCGCGTACCGGAGCCGGTTGGGTGGTTCGCCGAGCGTTCTGCCGGCCTCGCCGTACGTCATCTTCGCGCCGCCGTCGAGGAGGGCGTGCAGCCGAGCGGCCAGGTCCTCGGCGACCCGTCGACCCGCCGCATCGTCCGGCAGCCTCCCCAGCGAGAACAGCGCCACGTCGCGAGCGGCGACGACGTACGCGCTGTACCGCGGCCCCCAAAGCTGGACGAGCGATGGGTGCTCCCACGTCGAAGGCCCCGTCCCGTCGACACGCGCGTGGATCGACAGGAGCGCGGCTCGCGGCATGCTGTCCTGCAGACCCGCCCACGCCGCACGCCGGAGCGAGCTCGCCCCCCGAGGCAGACGCCGGTCGAGGGCGCCGACGCGCCGCCGGAACGCGAGGATCTGCGACCGCGTCAGCTCGAGCCGGGATCCGGGCACGCCTCACGTGTACCACGAGCACGGGGGGCGACGTCTACGACCTCGGCGTGACGGACGGACGCTTCGGGAAGGCATCTGGCAGCCGGCAGCTCTCGAAGGTTCCCCCTGATCGCTAGCGTTTGAGTGAATTGATTCAGCCCGAAAATCGCTAGCGTTTGAGTGATATCATTCGTTCCATGATGCTGCCCTTCACCGGATCCGCGGAGGTCGAGCGGCTCATCGAAGAGCTCGACGCCTGGAAGGAGCTCCTGGATGTCCGGGTCCTACCCCGCACCTGGGAGGGACGGCTGCGCCGCGACCTCGAAGCAGAGGCCGTGGCCGCGTCGACCCGTATGGAGGGTGTGAACGTCACCGTGGACGAAGTGCGCCGGATCCTGGCCGGGGATCAACCACCCGAGGTGGAGCCCGAGGACCGTGAGCTCGTCGAGGGCTACCGAGACGCGATGAACTTCGTTCTCCGCCGAGCAGATGACCCTGCGTTCTCCTGGGACAAGGGTCTGATCGTCGGTCTCCACGACCGCGTCCTCGCTGGACGCTACGACCGGGGTGCTGGTCGGCTCCGCACGGAACGGCAGGTGTGGGTGACCAACCGAGCCACCGGCGAAGAGGTGTACCTGCCACCGCCCGGCGAACACGTCGACGCCCTGATGGAGGAGGCGGTCGAGGCGATGAGGGGAGCAGGCTTCCACACGGCAGTAGCCGCCGCATGGATCCATGTGGCCGTCTCGGCGATCCACCCCTTCACCGACGGGAACGGACGCGCTGCCCGGATCCTCTCGTCCCTGGCCATGTATAGAGGTGGTTTCAAGCGACGGGAGTTCACATCCCTCGAGGAGTGGTGGGGACGCCACCTCCGTGAGTATTACGGTCTCTTTGCGTGTCTCGGATCGGAGTTCGATCGCGACGCGGACGTCACGCCGTTCGTCGAGGGACACCTCGGCGCCCAGGTCCAGCAGGTCCGTGCGCTCGATCTCCGGATCAGGACCGAGCAGCAGGTGTGGATGGCCGTCGAAGAGGCGGCTGAGGATGTCGGCATCGACCGCCGGCTCGCGAACGCGCTGTGGGATGCATTCTTCGGACGCGATGTGACCGCCGGCTACTACCGCTCACTCACTGACGTAAGCCCGGCGACCGCCACGAAGGACCTCGCTGCCGCAGTCGCAGCTCGGCTCCTCGCATCGAAGGGACAAAGGCGCGGACGTCGATACTTCGCCGGAGAAAGGCTGTACCACGCGGTCGCCGACACGCTCCTCATCGAGATCGATACGGCTGCGTCCGCACGGGACCGGATCATCGCGGAACTCGGCAGGCGGCTCACGGTGTCCGGAGAAGCGGTAGGGATCCCGGGCAGGCCCTTCCGGAGAGACTGACCAGGTAAGCGGGGGGTCGGTCGGTCGGTGGGAGGGGGAGGATTCGAACCTCCGTAGGCTACGCCGGCGATTTTACAGACCGCTCCCTTTGGCCGCTCGGGCACCCTCCCGGAAGCGCGTCCAGGATAGCAACCGGCGGGCGCCGCCTGGACCCGACTCCGTAAGATGGATGGACCATGGCCAAGGGTGACTTCTCGTTCGACATCGTCTCGCAGGTCTCCATGCCGGAGGTCGCGAACGCCGTCGACCAGGCCCGCCGCGAGATCGTGCAGCGCTTCGACTTCAAGAACACCGGCACGATGATCTCGCAGGACGACACGCTGATCGAGCTGCGCAGCTCGACCGAGGACCGGCTCAAGGCGGCGGTCGAGGTCCTCAAGGAGAAGGCGGTCCGGCGCGAGATCCCCCTGAAGGCCCTGGCCTACGGCCCGGTCCAGGCAGGCGCCAAGGGCACCGTCCGCCAGAGCGTTCACGTCAACGTGGGCATCGACGAGGACAAGGCCAAGGAGCTCGTGAAGCTCATCAAGCAGAGCGGAGCCAAGGTCCAGAGCCAGATCCAGGGCGATCAGATCCGCGTGACCGGGAAGAAGAAGGACGACCTGCAGGCGGTGATCCGGACGGTCAAGGAGCACGACTTCGGGATCCCGCTCCAGTTCGTCAACATGCGCCCCTGAGCAGCGCCGGTTCGGCCCACCGTCACCGCCTTTGAACCGCGGTACAGTTCCGCTATCGGAGGTGGTATGCCGTGGATGTCGAGCGTCTGAAGGCCAGGGCGGCCGAGATCGGAGAGCGCGAGGAGCGGGTGCTCCTGGAGCGCACCCAGGGCTCCAAGGAGCTGCACGCCAGGGCGGTCAGGAGCCTGCCGAACGGCGTCGCGTCCAACTTCCAGGCGGGCGACCCCTACCCCGTGTACCTCAAGCGCGGGCAGGGATCTAAGGTCTGGGACGTCGACGACACCGAGTACGTGGACTTCCACGGCGGGTTCGGCGTCAACGTCGTCGGCCACGCGCACCCGAAGATCGTCGAGGCGATCCGGGCCGTCGCCGACCAGGGCATCCACTTCGCGGTCACGACACCGAAGACGGTCGAGCTGGCCGAGGCGATCTGCGAGCGGTTCGAGCTTGAGCAGATGCGGTTCGTGAACTCCGGCACCGAGGCGACGATGGACGCGATCCGGGTGGCCCGGGCGGCGACAGGCCGCGACCGGATCGTGAAGATGGAGGGCTCGTACCACGGGCACCACGACGTGGTGCTGTTCTCCGTCGTGCCGGAGTCCGACGTCCTCGGCCTCCGGCACAACGTCGGCGCCGACGACAAGCCGTACTACACGACCCAGCCGACATCGAAGGGCGTGCCGCGGTCGATGTGGGACGACACGATCATCGTGCCGTTCAACGACGCTTCGGCGGTCGAGGCCGCCTTCGCCGACCACGGCGACGAGATCGCGTGCGTGATCCTCGAGCCGGTGATGATGAACATCGGGATCGTGGAGCCGCAGCCCGGTTACCTGCAGGCGCTCCGCGACATCTGCGAACGGAACGGGGCCGTCCTGATCTACGACGAGGTCAAGTGCGGCGGGACGATCGCCTATGGCGGCACCACCGAGCGCTACGGCGTCCGCCCGCACATGGCCGCGTACGCCAAGGCGGTCGGCGGGGGCGCCACGACCGGCGCGTTCGGCGGCGAGAACCGGTTCATGGAGTACGTGACGAAGGGCGCGGCGCAGCAGGGGACGTTCAACGGCAACCCGCTGTCCGTCGCGGCCGGGCTCGCGGCGCTCACGCAGGTGCTGACGCGGGACGCGTACGACCACCTGGGCAAGCTCGGCGCGTTGCTCGCCGAGGGCTGCCAGCGCGCGATCGACGAGGCCGGGATCCCGGGGCACACCGTCGACCTCGGTGCCAAGGGCTGCGTCTCGTACCGGAAGGAGCGGCTGACGAACTACCGCGACTTCCTCGAGACGATCCCCGAGCTGTTCTACGCGTCGTACTCCTGGATGGTGAACCGCGGGATCTTCATGACCCCGGGCGACGAGGAGCAGTGGACGATCTCGGTCCAGCACTCCGAGGACGACATCCGGAAGTACGTCGAGGCGTTCGGGCAGTTCTGCCAGGAGCTGGCGGGCTAGTCTCGCGGTCGTGCGGACGCACGGCTACGACGACGAGACCCAAGCGCTCTCGGAGGCGATCGAGCGCTACGTCCGGCGGCGGATCGCCGAACCGCAGCCGCTCGACGGGCCGCGGCCGGCGGACGAGCTGGACCGCCTGGCAGGTCCGACGCTCACCCCAGAGGGGCTCGGGGGTGCCGAGGCGCTCCGGCTGTGGGCCGAGGTGCTCGCGCCGGCCACGATCTCTACCGACGACCCGGGGTACATGGCGTTCGTCCCGAGCGCGCCCACGAAGGCGAGCGTCCTGTTCGACCTGGTGATCAGCGCGTCCTCGACCTACGGCGGCTCGTGGATGGAGGGCGCCGGCGCCGTCTGGGCCGAGAACCAGGTCCTTGACTGGCTGGCGTCGTTGGCGGGGTTCCCCGAGGGGTCCGGTGGGGCGTTCGTGTCCGGCGGGACGGCGGGGAACCTGTCGGCCCTGGTCGCGGCCCGTCATGCGGCCGAGACCCGGCGCGGCCGGCCACCGCGGTGGCGGATCGCGTGCGCCGACACCGCACACTCATCGGTCGCGTCGTCGGCCCGCGCCGTCGATGCGGACGTCATCGCCGTCCCGCACGACGAGCGGGGCGGCCTGACGGGCGCGTCGCTGCGGGCCGCGCTGGCGCAGACCGACACGGACGGGCTGTTCGCCGTCGTGGCGAGCGCCGGCTCGACGAACGCGGGGATCGTCGACGACCTCGCCGGCATCGCGGACGTCTGCGCCGAGCGCGAGGTCTGGATGCACGTCGACGGCGCGTACGGCGGGGCGGCGCTGCTCGCGCCATCGGTCCGGCCAGCGTTCGACGGGCTCGAGCGGGCCGACTCGTTCATCGTCGACCCGCACAAGTGGCTCTTCGCGCCGTTCGACGCGTGCGCGCTGATCTACCGCGACCCCGCGATCGCGCGAGAGGCGCACCGGCAGCGGGCGTCGTACCTCGACACGCTCAACTCCGGCGCGGAGTGGAATCCGAGCGACTACGCGCATCACCTCACGCGACGCGCCCGCGGGCTGCCGCTCTGGTTCTCGCTGGCGACGTACGGCACGGATGCCTACCGCGATGCCGTCGAGACGGTGCTCACCACCACCGCGGCGGTCACGGAGGAGATCCGCTCGCGCGACGAGCTCGAGCTCGTGATCGAGCCGCAGCTCTCGGTGCTCCTGTTCCGCCGTCGGGGCTGGGAACCCGACGACTACGAGACCTGGTGGCGACGGCTCCTCGACGAGCAGGTCGCGTTCGTCCAGCCGACGGCCTGGGAGGGCGAGAAGGTCGCCCGGCTGTGCTTCGTCAACCCGCGGACGACGCTCGAGCACGTCCGGCCGGTGCTCGACGCGATGCGCTAGACGAGCTGGCGCCCGAGCTCCCGCAGCCGCGCGATCCGGGCGTCCGTCGGCGGGTGCGTCGAGAACAGGCTCGCCATCGTTCGCGCGGCGCCCCGGCCGCTGAACGGGTTCACGATGAACAGGTGCGCCTCCGCCGGGCTCACGCTGGCCGGCACGGGCACCTGCTTGGCGGCCTGCTCGAGCTTGCGGAGCGCGCTGGCGAGCGCTTCGGGGTCCTGCGACAGGATCGCGCCCGACTCGTCCGCCTGGTACTCGCGTGACCGCGAGACGGCCATCTGGATGATCGCCGCGGCGAGCGGCGCCAGGATCCACGCGAACAGCAACCCGAACGCGCCGAGCGGGTTGCCCTGCCGGTCGTCACCCCCGCCGAAGAACAGCGCGAACCGCGCAAGGAACGTGATGCTCATGCCGATCGCCGCCGCGACCGACGAGACCAGGATGTCCCGGTTCGCGACGTGGGAGAGCTCGTGCGCGAGCACCCCCCGCAGCTCACGCTCGTCCAGGACCTGGAGGATCCCCTTCGTGACCGAGACCGCCGCGTGCTCGGGGTTGCGGCCGGTCGCGAAGGCGTTGGGCTGCATCATGTCGCTGACGTAGATCCGCGGCATCGGCATCCGGTTCGTCTCCGCCAGCTCGCGGACGGTCGCGTAGAGCTGCGGGAACTCCCGCTCGGACACCGGCTTGGACCGCGTCGTCGCGATCGCGATCCGGTCGCTGAACCAGTACATCGAGAAGTTGAAGACAAGGCCCAGAGCCAGGGCGATGACCGCGCCCTGCTCCCCGCCGAGCGCGGCGCCGACCAGCACGAACAGGCCGCCCAGGCCGGCGATCAATATCCACGTCTTGACGCGGTTCCATCCGATCATCGAAGGTCGCTTCCCTTTCGTCGCAACTGCATCCAGTTATACCCGGCCGGGAGAGATACGTCGGGCCGGTCTAGGGCCAACCGAGGGTGGCTCGCGATGGGAAGTAGGCGAACAGCTCGGGGTAGAAGCCGATCACCAAGATCGCGACCATCGCGACCGTGACGACGGCGTTCACCAGGGCCGGTGAGGCCAGCGGCCGCTCCTCGACCGGTTCGACGAAGACCATCGCGCGCGGGACGGCCAGGTAGTAGTACAGGCTCACGACGGAGTTCACGACCATGACGGCCGCGAGCATCGTCCCGATCCCGCCGCGCTCGATCGCGGCCCGGAAGACCAGGAACTTCGCCCAGAACCCGCCGGTCGGCGGGATCCCGGCGAGCGACACCATGAAGACGGTCATCGCGATCGCCAGCACCGGCGCCCGGCGGATCAGCCCCGCGAAGTCGGAGATCAGCAGCCCGGCCGACTCCCGCGCCACACCGATCACGACCCCGAACGCGCCGAGGGTCATCACGGCGTAGATCAAGATGTAGGTGACCGCCGCCGCGAACGCCGAGTCGTTGATGTCGGCGTTGCCCGAGACGAGCGCGAACGGCAGGAGCATGTACCCGGCCTGCGCGATGCTCGAGTACGCGAGCAGCCTGACGATCTGGGTCTGCTGGAGGGCCACCAGGTTCCCGAGCGTCATCGTCGCGATCGACACGGCCGCGAACGCCGGGGTCCAGACCTCCCACTGCGCCGGGAACGCGACGAAGAACAGCTGGAGAAGGCCGGCGAACCCGGCCGCCTTCGACGCCGTCGCGAGGAACGCGGCCACCGGGACCGGCGCACCCTCGTAGGTGTCCGGAGCCCAGAACTGGAACGGCACCGCGCTCACCTTGAACGCGAACCCGGCCCCGACGAACAGGATCGCGGCATACACCAGCGCCTCGCTCCCCCGCTCGAGGAGCAGCGTCGCCGATGCTCCGGCTGCGCCCTGCGTGACGGCCGTCCGCCCGAGCGCCTCCCCGATCGCGGCCAGGTTCGTCTCGCCGGTGATCCCGTAGATCAGCGACATCCCGTACAGCATCACCGCGGTGGACAGCACGCCGAACAGGAAGAACTTGATGCCGGCCTCGTTCGAGCGCGGGTCGGTCTTGCGGAACGCCGCGATCATGAAGCCCGGCGCCGATACGAGCTCGAGGGAGATGAACAGCATCAGCAGGTCGCGCGACGACGGCATCAGCACGCAGCCGAGGAACGACGTGAGCAGCAGGAAGTAGTACTCGCCCTGGTACCACCGGCCGTCTCGGAAGTACCGCAGCGAGAGCATCAGCACGATCGCTGCCACGCCGAGGAAGAACACCTTGAACAGGAGCGCGAAGCTGTCGACCACGAACATCCCGCCGAACGTGGTGCGCTGTTCGCCGATCAACGTCAGCGCGGCTACGAGGGCGGCGAGCACGCCCACGAGCGACAAGGGCATCGACCACCACTTGTGGCGTACGCCGAGGAAGGTATCGGCGACCAACACGAGCACGATCGTGCCGCCGAGGATCAGCTCCGGCAGGATCGCGTGGAAGTCGATGGGCATCGCGTGCGCCTCTCGATCAGCCCGTGAACAACCGCATCAAGCTGGAGACGGATTCCTCGGAGACCCCCAGGAGCAGCCGCGGGTACACACCGAGGACGACCATCGCGATGAGCAACGGCACCCACGACACCCATTCGACCGTGGTGACGTCCGCAAGCGCCGTGTCGCGCCACCTGTCCGGCAGCCTGCCCATGTTCACCCGCTGGAGCATCCATAGGAAGTAGCCGGCGGTAAGGAGCGTCCCGATCCCCCCGGCGATCATGAACGCGCGGAACCACCACGTCTGCCCGGCGAGGAGCTCGGACGGGCTGAAGGCCGACAGCAGCGACATCACCTCGCCCCAGAAACCGGCGAGCCCCGGGAGCCCGAGCGACGCGATCGAAACGAACGCGAACACGCCTCCGAGGTACGGCAGCTTCGTCATCAGCCCGCCGCCGATCTCTGAGATCTGGCGCGTGTGGTACCGGTCGTAGATCGAACCGACGCAGAAGAACAGCATCCCTGTGATCACGCCGTGCGCGACCATCCCGAAGATCGCCGCCTGGATCCCGATGTCCGTGAGCGTCGCGATACCGAGCATCACGAAGCCCATGTGGCCCACCGACGAGAACGCGATCAGCCGCTTGAGGTCGCGTTGCGCCAAGCAGCACAGTGCGGCGTACACGATCGCGATCGCGGCCAGTCCGCCGATCCAGGGCGCGTACTTCTGGGCGGCGTACGGGAGCATCGGGAAGGCGATCCGCACGAACCCGTACGTGCCCATCTTCAGGAGGATCCCGGCCAGCAGGACCGAGCCGACGGTGGGCGCCTCGGTATGGGCGTCGGGGAGCCAGGTGTGGAACGGCCACATCGGCACCTTGATCGCGAAGCCGAGGAACACCGCCGCGAACACGA